>TARA_R110001592_G_scaffold7030_3_pt1 | contig 66811 bp, 62 predicted proteins | sample TARA_R110001592 | Tara Oceans TARA_R110001592 (sample SAMEA4398387) | marine metagenome | biome: Polar Biome; feature: [SRF] surface water layer (ENVO:00010504); material: water (ENVO:00002006), including particulate matter (ENVO:01000060) such as... | depth 5 m | reverse complement strand
CACTTATTCCATCAAATCGCTTATTTTTTGGCGGCGATAACATGGGATGAAAGGTGAGCCTCTCAATTTTTTCCTAAGTGGCTTAAGCTTTTATGAGGATAAATAATCCCTTTTCTTCTGAGCTTCCCTGGCTTTTTATCGAGATAGATTTGAATACTCGTTGTGCCTATTTTGGCGGTACCTGCATGGATGATAAACTTTAGTTTCTGAACTTTACGTTGCGCTAGCGATTGCTCAAATGGTTTTAATAACTCAGCCAATTCCTTAGCAAGATGAATATTTGATTTTTTTATGTCGGAGTATAAAAAACTATAAATAATTGAGAATCAGTGGGTTATTTTGATATGCGATTAACTGTACCGTATTTTTCGTTAACGCCGCCATAATTTGCCTACCGAAGAGTGCGTATGGTGTTCAGATTGATAGACTTGTCATGAGTTTTTGTATTCTCGCCAAAGATTACGCCGCCACCTCCAGTCGATTTTCACTTTAACAGGCTTTCCGATGCTGGTGTCCATATAGAGCCTGAAGCTCATTATTCTGTAAAAAGCAGTCAGCGAATTTTTCGCAAAAAGAAATTCTTCTCTTTTCTCCAGACTGGAAAAAAAGTCTGAAGGGTGAAATATGAGAACCTGTTCCCCGTCAGATAGCTGCTTTGGCAGCTTTGAACAAAGACGATTAATACGGTCATCAAGGTATGGAAACGTATAAAATTTCAGCTTTTCCGTGAAAGGATATTTTCTATATCTCCAATGATAGTTAGTTACACTTACTTGACGTGGCCCAACATTCACGCATGAAAGTGTGTAAACAAACAAATTCAAAACATGTGAATTTTCGTTCGGGATTACTCCGTTGGAGAATGTAGCCCTCAGTTGCACTTTCCGATCTCTGGCTGACAACCATAATGCAATTCCTGAAATAAGCACTGTTCCAGCGGCAGACAGCCATGGAGCAAAACTATTTATAAACAACCATGTATCCTTGCACTCAGGTGTCATTCACCGTCTCCATTCATAACTTATTGTTAACGGGAAGAATATTTCCCTGTAATTCTTACACTTATACGGACTATAGTGTCTAGCAAGTCAATAATCAAGACAAAACATGGGGTTACGAGTCCATCTGTACAGGGTGACTTTACTTAGCGTATTTGGTAAGAAATGCATCTAGTTGATTGGCAAAGGCCTGACGATCTGCCTGACCTAAGGGTGCTGGGCCGCCGGTATTTACGCCGTTATCACGTAAGGTTTCCATTAAGTCTCTCATGCTCAGCCGGGCCTTAATATTATCCGTGGTATATAACTCGCCACGAGGATTGAGTGCATGCGCGCCTTTATCGATGACTTCGGATGCCAGTGGAATATCGCCGGTTATGACTAAGTCTCCAGCGGATAGCCGTTGTACTATTTCATTATCAGCGACATCAAAGCCTTGGGTAACATGCAGAAAATTAACATAACTAGATGGCGGGATCCGCATGCTGTGATTGGCAACCAGCGTCATATTCACTTTGGTTCGCTCTGCGGCTCGAAATAATATGTCTTTAATTACACCAGGACAGGCGTCGGCATCTACCCATATTTTCATGTTATATTTTTCTCGTTTGAATGTTATTGATAGGCACTATTTTACCCACTTACTCAGATACTTTACCGCGTAGCGCTTTGTTTTTACCATGCAAGGTTTTACGATCCATCCGTCTTCTTTGAGAGCCTTTTGTGGCCTTGGTCGCGCGTCGAGCTTTTTGCACAATGATGGCTGATTTGATCATGTCCACCAACCGATCAAGTGCTTCTTGTCTGTTTTTTTCTTGGGTACGAAATCTTTGTGCTTTGAGGATAATAACGCCGTCTTTACTTATCCGTTGACCGCGCAGTGCTAATAACCGTTCTTTATAAAAATCAGGTAGGGATGAAGCCTTAATATCAAACCGCAGATGAATTGCTGAAGAAACCTTATTTACATTTTGTCCGCCGGCACCTTGAGCGCGGATGGCTGTGAGTTCTATCTCATCATCGGGTAATGAAACGTTGGTTGAGATGGTTAACAAAGTAGCTTTATCCTTCAGATGTGGGGACTTAACTGTCCATTTATGTGCTTAAGGCCAGTTTCAAATATAGTGATACACTTTCATATTGAAGTGAGCATTATTTTTACTTATTTGAGTATGACCAATCTGTTATTGTAGTCGACAATTATTGTAGATACTCGTGCGGGACTATTTTTAGCTATTACACTTCATTGTATTAGGCCATTGTACTGAGCTCAAATGAATGACCAATCCATGATTGTAGCCGTGACAAAAGTGGCGATTAAAACTGAAGTTGAAACAATAACACTCCCAAGCTTTTATATCGGACATTAATGACTTTATGTCTGACCTTTAAGTTACTCAATGCCTCAAATAAGTATTAACGGACTTCAATATTAACAATAAAATCATTAGCCCACATTTGACCATTATCGTGGCCTTATTATCTATGCTGGCACCTTTTAGCATCGATGCTTATCTACCTGCTTTTCCTGGTATCGAAGCCGAATTTGGTGTTGGGCGAGCAATGCTTTCACAAAGTTTGGGTGCTTATTTGGCAGCGTTTGCTATCTCCACCTTGTTTTGGGGGCCGTTGTCGGATCGTATTGGCCGTCGACTTGTTATTCTGGGGAGTTCGATACTCTATGTATTGGCATCTGCAGGCTGTGCTTTAGCGGATGATATTGACACTTTTCTGTTACTTCGCATCTTGCAAGGTTTGGCGGCAAGTGGTGGTTTAGTTGCCGGTCGAGCAATGATTCGAGATGCCTATTGTGCAGAAGACGCTCATAAGGCGATGTCTCATGTCATGCTGATGTTTGCTATCGCGCCCGCGATTGCTCCACTTGTTGGTGCTTGGTTATATGATGTTTTAGGCTGGCATAGTATTTTCTGGTTTTTGGCGAGTTTAGGGGGGCTATTAATTGTACTTGTTATGTTTGTCGATGAAACCTTAAGTCATTCACGACGGCAATCAGCACATCCTCTTGCGGTGATTAAAGTTTATGCTCGAATGATAGTGCATGGTCGATTTTTAGCCTTGGTATTTACGGTCTCTTTTGCATTCGCGGGTTTATTCCTCTATATCGCTGGCGCACCTACTGTTATCTATGACTTTTTAGGGCTTGATAGTCATGACTTTAGCTTACAGTTTATGCCAATGGTTGGCGGCATGATGGCGGGCTCTTATATCAGTAGCCGGCTTGCTCATTATTGGCCAACGAAAAAAACGATAACGCTTGGCCTTGGGATTATGGCGATAGCGGTTACTATCAATCTTATCCAAGTCTGGCTGTTTGAAGCGCGACTCATGACCGTGATTCCACCCTTGGTACTGTATTCGCTTGGGATGGCTATAATTATGCCTGCAGTGACTATTTTGGCTTTAGATTGCTTTCCAGACAATCGTGGCACGGCGGCGGCGATGCAAAGCTTTATTCAGATGTCGATCTGTGCGGCTGTCGCGAGCATCGCTGTGCCGCTATTAAATGCGCAATGGTTATATTTCGTATTGGGACAGATGGCATTTCTATTGGTTGCATTACTATTGCGGTTTAATGTTCGCTTAGAATCATGAATAATAGTGATGATAGTACGTAGATAACTAACTGATTTTTGGATTAAATTAAAATGAAACTTATGATGAGTGTGTTGGCCGCTTGCTGGGGGCTTTTCTCCATGCAATCTGCTATGGCAGCAAATATTGACCAATGTCTGCAAGAGCAATTAGCGACGGCATCAGATTCGGTCACGATTGGAGAATTAAAAGCGCGTTGTGATAAGTTAAGAATTAAACGTCCTAGTGATGATAATGTAAATGTAGCAGTAGATACTTTGCCCGGCGAAGGTGATGGCATAGTGACTGTTGAGTCAGCATTAGCGCGTCGATTATCTTTTGAATCAGAAAATAATAATCCATTTTCACTACATCCACACAAACCTAACTATATTATTATCAGTAATAACCTAGCATCACCACATGAAGAACCTTTCAAAGAAGCATTCCCCGATAAGAATGTGCATTTTCAGCCATGGGAAACCAAGTTTCAATTTAGTATGAAAGTGCCATTGGCTCGTGGATTATTTAATGGTCAGGGTGATCTTTATGCCGCTTATACCAACCGATCTTTCTGGCAACAATTTAACAAGGCTGGCTCAGCACCGTTTAGGGAATCGAATCACGAACCAGAAATGTGGTTATCATTTAGAAATGACACGACTATTTTTGGCTTCCATAATTCGGTTATTCGCACGGGACTAGTCCACCAATCAAATGGTCAAGCAGGTACGTTATCGCGTAGCTGGAACAGAGTGTATGCCGACTTTATTTTTGAAAAAGGAAACTGGTTTTTTTCTGCAAAACCTTGGTGGCGAATTCCAGAAGATAATGAAGATGATGATAACCCAGATATCGATGATTATTTAGGTAACTTTGAGTTCAGTGGTTTGTATAAAATGGGTAACCAAAACCTCGATTTCATGGTTAGAGACAACTTAAGTACGAGCGATAATCATGGTGCATTTCAGTTAAATTGGAGTTTCCCTTTAACAAAGAACGTAAGAGGTTATGTTCAGTGGTTTAATGGTTACGGTGAAAGCCTTATTGATTATGACGCCTACTCGAATAGTATCGGTTTTGGTGTCCAATTAACCGATTGGTTGTAAATAATTTAAGTAATTTCTTGATGTTTTATTTGTGGCATCGTAAAATACTCCGCTTGGTACGGCTATATAGCTCAGTTGGTTAGAGCACATCACTCATAATGATGGGGTCCCTAGTTCGAATCTAGGTATAGCCACCAGTTTAACTATTATCACAATCTAACGAAAACCAAAAGCCCCGCCCAAAGCGGGGTTTCGTGTATCTGGACCTTAGGGTTTATCGATTCTAAAGCGATATTCGCTAAGTAACTTGGAGTGATGATATTAATAATTTTCGGATAAAGTCTTAGTGAAATCATCTTCAAAAAATTACGATGTCATTATCTTAGGTGCCGGTGCATCGGGTTTACTGTGCGCATTTACCGCTGCACAACGTGGACGACGGGTGTTGGTGCTGGAAAAAGCGAATAAGGTTGGCAAGAAAATTTTAATGTCGGGTGGCGGGCGTTGTAATTTCACCAACTATTTTGTTGAAGCCGACAATTTTATTTCGCATAACCCGCATTTTTGTAAAGCAGCATTAACACGTTATAGCCAATGGGATTTTATCGCCATGGTTGAACGTTATGGCATCGAGTACGAAGAGCGACTTCACAGCCAGTTATTTTGTAAAAATTCGGCAAAAGAGATTTTGGCTATGTTACTGGCAGAATGCGAGTCAGCAGGTGTCGAGATTAAAACAGATTGTGAAATCAATACCGTCAAATCATTAACCGTTAATGACGCACCAGACTCCAATAATCGCTATCGACTAAAGCTTACGCAAGCCAGCAGTAAACTCAGCATCGATTGTCAGTCATTGGTCGTGGCAACGGGTGCACTGTCTATCCCTTCTTTGGGCGGCAGTGGAATGGGGTACGACATTGCCAAGCAATTTTCTTTGGCGCTCACTGAACGACAAGCAGGTCTAGTGCCCTTTATGTTTAGCGATGCGATGAAGCCTATCTGTGAGCGTTTAGCCGGATTAGCCTTAGAGGTTGTTGTTAACTGTAATGGTCGGGAATTCACCGAAAACCTATTATTTACTCATCGAGGCATGAGTGGGCCTGTTATGTTACAAATCTCTAATTACTGGTCTCCAGGCGATGAGTTGGCGATTAATTTATTGCCTCACCTTAATGCGGGGAAATGGTTGCTTGCAGCAAAACAGCAGCATGGTAAAAGTTTGTTGAAAACAGTCTTAAGTCATAAATTATCGAAGACATTGGTTAATGAATTGCAAACGTTATGGTGGTCTAATTATTCAAACCTAGCATTGGCTGAATTCAACGATAAACAATTAATAACGATCGGCGAACATATTAATAATTGGCTCGTAAAACCTTCGGCTAGCGAAGGTTATCGAACAGCTGAAGTCACTTTAGGCGGTGTTGATACCGATGGCATTAGTTCGAAAACGATGGAAGCCAAACAACAAGCTGGACTCTATTTTATTGGCGAAGTGCTTGATGTCACCGGTCATCTAGGCGGCTATAATTTTCAATGGGCATGGTCTTCTGGTTACAGCGCAGGCTTATTTGTTTAGCCATTGGCTGCTATATAAATACGACATCTAGCTAGCCATGTTAAAATTCCACTATTAAAACTTCTCACTTATAAGCAAGCGACGCACTCATGTTACGACTCACTGAAATTAAATTACCGTTACATCACACAGCAGATGAGCTGCCCGCAATCATTGTCGAAACGCTGGGCATTAAAAGTGATGAATTGCTCAGTTTTTCTATCTTTAAGCGTAGTTATGATGCTCGAAAAAAATCAAATATCCTGTTGATTTATCATTTGGATGTGACGCTATCAGCTGACAATGAAAAGGCCGTTTTAGACAAGTTTTCCAAGCAAGCTTTTGTGAAAGAAAGCCCCGATACATCATACAAGTTTGTCGCACAAGCGCCCGCTAGCTTTCCTGGGGAGAATCAAGAGCGTCCGATTGTTATTGGTTTTGGACCTTGTGGTATTTTAGCGGCCTTAGTCTTAGCGCAAATGGGTTTAAAGCCAATAGTCTTAGAGCGTGGTCAAGCTGTTAAGCAGCGAACCCAAGATACATGGGACCTTTGGCAGAAAGGTAAGTTAAATACAGAATCCAATGTCCAATTCGGCGAGGGTGGCGCGGGCACATTTTCTGATGGAAAATTGTATAGTCAGGTTAAAGACAAACAATTTTTAGGCCGTAAAGTATTAAATGAATTTGTTAAGGCTGGCGCGCCAGAAGAAATTTTAATGGTCAGTAAGCCGCATATCGGTACCTTTAAGCTGGTTAAAATGGTCGAGAATATGCGTAACGAAATTATCAGCCTCGGCGGTGAAATTCGTTTTGATAGTAAAGTCGAAAGCATTCAGCGCGAGCTTGATGGTGATACGCCAAATAATAGCGGAAAAATAACGGGTTTAACCCTGAGTAATGGCGAAACCTTACAAGGCCAGCACATTATTTTAGCGATTGGGCATAGTGCGCGTGATACTTTTGAAATGTTACTTGAATATGGTGTTTTCATTGAACCTAAGGCATTTTCAATTGGTTTCCGTATTGAACATCCGCAGTCGGTGATTGATAAGGCTCGTTTTGGTGAAGAAGCAGGCAACCCTATTTTAGGTGCCGCCGACTATTCATTAGTGCATCATTGCAAAAACGGCCGTAGTGTTTATAGCTTTTGCATGTGTCCTGGAGGCACTGTAGTCGCTGCAGCATCAGAAGATGGCGGAGTGGTCACTAACGGTATGTCACAGTATTCACGGAATGAACGTAATGCCAATGCGGCAATCGTGGTGGGTATTGATCCTGAAGTTGATTTCCCAGGTTACCCATTAGCGGGTATTGATTTACAACGTGACTTAGAAAAATTAGCCTATGAAGTGGGTGGTGGTGACTTCATTGCACCTGCTCAGTTAGTTGGTGACTTTTTGAAAAACAAGCCTTCGACAGAATTGGGCACAGTAGCACCTTCTTATAAACCAGGTGTTGCCTTGGGTGATTTAACGCAAGTTTTACCGTCATATGCGGTTGCAGCCATTCGAGAAGCGATTCCGAAGTTTGATGATAAAATCAGAGGCTTTGCTATGGCGGATGCTATTTTGACCGGTGTTGAAACACGTACTTCCGCACCTATTTGTATTCAACGCGGTAAAGATTTCCAAAGCATTAATACGCGTGGCTTATACCCTGCTGGGGAAGGTGCGGGTTATGCGGGTGGTATTTTCTCTGCGGCAATCGATGGTATTAAAGTCGCTCAAGCAGTGGCATTAGATATTTTAGGTGCTAAGCCGGAATAGTGAGGTTCTGTTAAAGCGGCTTTATACTGCGATGTTGATGGTGTTGCCAACATTGGCTACGGGTTGTGGAAGGGCTTGTATTAACTGTAAAGCCGCTTCACCTTCCGCTTTGATTTGATCGTTTCCTAGCTTCAGTATGGCGACATGTAGTTCACTTGTCGTTTGTTGTGTTGAAAGAACCGTTGATAGTTGAGCTATTCTATTAATATTCATAATGGTTCCTCATCGTTAGGGTTTACAGCTTTCAATCATAACGCGAATTGCAATAGCAGAAAAGGCAGAAAAGGTTGAACAGAATGAGTATTTTTTTATTGCTCCAGCTTCGCGAAATTAATTGTCACAGGAACTAGGGATGATGAACTTTAGTAATCACGCTGAAAATAATTTGAACTACGATCAGCAGATTGACCAACTAGAAAATGAAATACGAACCCTGCAAGCCACAATACCAGCAGATGATGAATCGATGCCAGCAGAGCTAGCAAAATTACTTGATGATTTATTTGTACAGTTGCATACCATCATTACTTTGAAGTGTGTAACGATGCTCGATCCTGAAAATTCGCTTATTATCGATGCAATAAGGCATCAACAAAAGCTCAAGGTGTTAAAGGTGGCTAAACTAGCCCTGCTAATGTCTGATCAAATAGAATTATTGCATGAAGCTTTAGCGCAGTTAGATGGCGATGCTCAGTCTTCAGTGGTGATGAAACAATCGATTGCCGAGTTTTTTATTGCACGGCAGGTCTTAGTTGATACGAGCATTAATAATCGTTTAGAAGCGGATAATTTTTGTGAGTGCAAAACTTGTCAGCAATCAACATATCATCAATTTACTGCCGCATTTGATTATGTTTGCACCCAATGTGAGACTGCCTATTTCAAATAGCTAGATCAGTCTATGATTCATCCGCTTCGCGCAAACGTGCTTGTTTTGCGTCTTCTTCGGCTAAGATAGATTGTATTTCTAACATGACGCCATCAATATCGGCTGCTTCAGTACTTTCTGCATAGAGACCTGTTAATTCGACATCGGGTGTTAATTGGCCATCTTCATACAAGGCCCAGATTTCTTTAGCATATTGAGTTTTAATAAGTTCAGGGGCGAACTGGCCATAATAGCGCGCCATATTATTCACATCACGCGTTAACATCGCTTGGGCATTATTATTGGCTGCGGCGTCAACGGCTTGAGGTAGATCAATAATGACCGGGCCATATTCATCCACCAATACATTAAATTCCGACAGATCGCCATGAATCACGCCTGCGCACAGCATGCGAACCACATCACGCATCACTAAGGCATGATCTTCTATGGCTTGTTCGGCGGACATCGAGACATCATTCAATCGTGGGGCAACGTCTCCTGATTCGTCGGTGATAAGTTCCATAATCAATACACCGTTCAAACAGTCATAGGGCTGTGGTACTCGTACTCCGGCACCCGCTAACAGATACAGCGCGTCTACCTCGGCATTTTGCCATGTTTCTTCTTGTTGTTTTCGGCCAAATTTAGAGCCTTTTTCCATTGCTCGGGCACGGCGACTATTTCGGACTTTACGACCTTCTTGGTATTGCACGGCTTGTTTGAAGTTACGCTTTGCTGCTTCTTTATAGACTTTTGCGCAGCGAATGTCAGTGCCACAGCGTACAACATAGACATCGGCTTCTTTGCCGCTCATTAAGCGACGAATGACTTCATCTACTAAGCCATCATCTACCAAGGGCTGGAGTCGATTAGGTATTTTCATATTATGCCTATAGTTTGAGGAACCAATTATAGAACGTAGTCTAAATAGTTAGATATGATGTTGTAGCAACAAGAAACGCGAGTTTATTGACCATGTTTTTGTATCCATTGTTGAGCGGATTGTTCAGCATCGTTGATTTGCGATGGCTGCATCTTTTTCAATAATTCTTTTTTATTATGCTCTAGATCCTTAGCACCACTGTTTTCTGCCAGTAACCACCATTTATAGGCCATCACATAATCTTGCATTACCGCTAAACCTTGATAATACATATTACCAAGATTACTTTGTGCATCAGCATGTCCTTGCTCTGCTGCGGCCATCATCCATTTTAGGGCTTGGGTATGGTTTTGTTCAATACCATTGCCTAGTTTATACATGATGGCAAGGTTGAACTGTGCCACATCATAAGCTTGTTCTGCCGCGCGACGATACCATTTAACGGCTTGTGTATAATCTTTGTTAACACCTTGGCCTTTGAGATAGAGAAAACCTAAGGTGTTTTGTGCGATGACATGACCTTGCTCAGCGGCTTTTTTACATTTTTTGACATAGCCTTGTTGGGATAGTTGTTCTTTAACAGCCACGAAGTTTCCTTAATTTAAAATCTAATTAACATGCCAGGATGCTGTTATAGCTCATTTTCACCCGCTAACGAAGCGAGCTGATCAGCTTGGTATTCATTAATGAGCGGCTCAATGACTTGATCAAGATCGCCATCCATAATTTCAGCTAATTTGTATAACGTTAGGTTGATACGATGATCGGTTACGCGACCTTGTGGGTAATTATAAGTACGGATCCGTTCACTACGATCGCCACTACCGACTAATGATTTACGCGTTTCTGCTTGTTCGGCATCTTGTTTTTCATGTCTTGCTGCCATGATGCGTGATTTAAGGACGGACATCGCGGTAGCACGGTTTTTATGCTGCGAACGCTCTTCCTGACACTCAACGATGGTGCCGGTAGGGATATGGGTGATTCGAATAGCCGAATCGGTGGTATTTACATGTTGTCCACCGGCACCTTGAGAGCGGAAAGTATCGACTTTCAGATCCGCAGGATTAATTTCAATTTCATCAATTTCATCCGCTTCTGGCATCACCGCTATCGTGCAGGCAGAAGTATGAATACGTCCTTGTGATTCAGTTTCTGGCACGCGCTGTACTCGGTGTGCACCCGATTCAAATTTGAGCCGTGAGTAAGCGCCATCACCGACGATACGCAGAATAATTTCTTTATAACCGCCATGTTCACCTTCTTGGGCATTAATGATTTCTATATTCCAACGCTGAGATTCTGCATAACGAGTATACATACGATATAAATCACCAGAGAAGAGGGCGGCTTCATCACCACCAGTACCAGCGCGAACTTCAAGAAAGATATTGCGCTGATCGTTGGGATCTTTAGGCAATAATAGTTTTTGTAAGGTGAGTTCGAGCGCTTTCTCGTCAGCTTCAGCTTCAGCTAGTTCTTCTTTAGCCATTTCACGCATTTCAGCATCATCTTCTTGCATCATGCTTTTAGCATCGAGAATGGCTTGTAAAGCGATTTTATAGGCTGTGAAGTTACGCACTACAGGCTCTAATTGCGCATATTCTTGCGATAGCGTGCGAAATTTGTTTTGATCGGCCATCGTTTGTGGATCGGATAATAAGCCGCTAATTTCTTCTTGGCGTTCAATTAAGCTTTCTAGCTTATTTTTTATCGAGTTTTTCACGGTAAATCCTTAATATTGAAGAGGCTACGCGCTGCTTCAATTAAATTGTTGTCGGTATCAAAGCCCGATTGGCGCAGCTGTCTACTTGGCTCATGTAATAACTTATTGGTCAGGGTTCTGGCCAGATCGTTCAATATCGCTTCAACGGGTAGACCTTGTTCTAGTTGTTTTTTTGCTTTTTCAAGTAAGTGTTCACTTTCAAGTTCTGCTTTTTCACGGATGGCTCTAATTACAGGAACTGCATCTTGAGTGCGTAGCCAGGCAAGAAAGTGTTCCACTTGATTGTCGATAATTTCTTCTGCTTGTACCGCCGCTTCACGACGAGACTGCAGATTTTCTTCAATGATGCCATGCAAATCGTCAACGCAATATAGATATATATCTTCTAAGTTACCCACCTCTGGTTCGATGTCGCGCGGCACCGCAATATCGACCATAAAAATCGGACGTCGTTTTCGTTGCTTAAGTGCCCGCTCAACCGTACCTTTACCTAATATCGGCAATTGACTGGCTGTTGAGCTAATCACAATATCGGCCTCAGCTAAATGATTAGGCATCTCACTTAAACTAATGGCATACCCGTCGAGTTGTTTTGCTAAATCATGGGCGCGCTCAATGGTGCGATTGGCGATAATTATTCGACCAACGCCATTATCATGCAGATGTCGCGCTACTAATTCAATCGTTTCACCTGCACCAATTAATAATGCGGTGGAATTAGCTAAGTTACTGAAAATTTGTTTGGCAAGACTGACCGCTGCAAATGCCACCGATACCGGACTATCCCCTATGGCAGTATCGGTACGTACTTGTTTGGCGACGGTGAATGCATGTTGAAATAATCGCCCTAACATTTTGCCTAATGTCGCAGCGTTAAGCGCATCACTATAAGCGGTTTTAATCTGTCCCAGAATTTGCGATTCGCCTAATACCATCGAGTCTAGACCACAGGCGACACGCAATAAATGCCGCATTGCATCGTTTCCTTGATGGCAATACAGATGTTCGTTTAATGAATTTTCTGCTTGTTGATGAAAGTTATGTAGCCACTGATTAAGGAGTGGATGGCTATCATCATCAATATAACAATAAATTTCAGTACGATTACAGGTCGATAAAATCACCGCCTCAACCACATAAGGCTGCTGTTTGAGCGAGGCCAGAGCAGCAGGTAACACGTCGGCATTAAACGCAATATTTTCACGAATGCTTACAGGTGCAGTGTTGTGGTTGATACCGTAGGTGACAAATTGCATATTTTTTGGTGATAAATCGTCGTTAAATGCTGGTAAACTCTACAACCGTTAATTAATATTTTGGGGGCAGATTGTTTAAATCAATGTGCCATTCTACCAAAATCAATCGTTCAGGTTGTTTTATTATGGATTTATTACCAATGCATTGGCTTCGATCAGTGTCATCTCTTCAACGAAGCTTAGTTTTTGCTTCAGCTACATTATTGGTGGCATGCGCCGTTGCGCCTGCTCAACCAGTAGAAAGTTCGCCACCAGAGGTCACTCCTACAGAACAAGAGTTACCGAAAAATAAACCTGCCTTACCGCTAAGTTCAGAGTTGGTCTATGATATTTTGACTGCGGAAATAGCGGGTCAAAGAGGCGAAATTGGCATTGCGGCAGATTTGTATAACAATGCGGCAAATCTAGTCGATTCTCCGGCTGTGGCAGCGCGTTCCACCCAGATTGCCAACTTCACCCGTAATCAACCGCGAATCAATCGCGCATTAAAGCGCTGGATTGAGGTCGATCCGACGGATGCTGATATTTATATCATGCAAGTGCCATTTTTAATGTTGAAGGGCGATTACGCCGCAGTTATTAAAAATGTCAATACGGCATTAGCACTGGCACCTGAACAGTCTGAGTCTTATTTGGCGCGTGTGTCTGAAAATTTAATTGAGCTGGCAAAACCAGAACAAGCTTTAAGTATGCTGCAACAATTAAAAGTCTATCAAGACAATGATCCGGAAGCGCTATTTGCCTATGCGCGGATGGCGGCATTCTCTAAACAGTACGATAGCGCACTACTTCATGTTAATCAGGTACTCAAAGAGCAGCCTGCTCGTGAAGATGCCCTTATTTTAAAAGCAGAAGTTTTGCAGCGAATGGGAAATGGTGCATCGGCTATGGCCTTACTGAAAAAGCCAGCGACCCACAAAGATGCCAGTGAGAATCTGCGCTTTTCGTATGCAAAATTATTGGGTGAAAATAATAAAACGGCAGAGGCACGCTCTATCTTCTTGGTGCTGAATACTGACTTTCCGGAAAATGAAGAGGTTATCTTTGCCTTAGGTTTAATCGCTATACAAGAGCAAGAAGGTCAGCAGGCTAAACATTATTTTAATCAATTGATCTCTCTTGGGGATAACGGTAAACAAGCTGCCTATTTTATGGGGTTGGCAGAACAATTAAATCAAAACAATGAAGCGGCAATGATTTGGTTTGTATCCGTGCCCGTCGATAGCCAACGTTTTGAGGCTGCGCAGTCGAACTATATCAATTTATTAGCAGATAGCGGTCAAATGAAAAAAGCCCGGCTGCATTTGAAGTTACTGCGCACAGAGCAGCCAAATAAAGCTCTGCAATATTACTTATTTGAAGCGTCATTTTTAAGAGAGCGTGATCAGGATCAAGCAGCATTTGATTTATACACCGAAGCCTTGCAGCAATTTCCAGGACAAACTGAATTGCTTTATGGACGTGCCATGGTTGCAGAACCGCTAAATTATCTAAGTGTCTTGGAAGATGATTTACGCGCAATTTTGGAGAAAGAGCCAAACAATAGTCACGCGTTAAATGCGCTAGGATATACGCTGGCTGATCGAACAAACCGTTATCAAGAAGCGTTGGCATTGATAAATAAAGCGGTCGAATTAAGCCCGAACGATGCATATTATTTGGATAGTTTAGCGTGGGTACATTACCGTTTAGGTCATTTAGAACAAGCTGAACGTTTTATGAAACAGGCGGTTGCAATTCAATCTGATGCAGAGTTTTTAGCCCATTTAGGTGAGATTTTATGGCAACAAGGCAAACATGCGGAAGCAAAAAAAACATGGAGTGACGGTTTGAAAAAGGATAGTAACAATAAACTTATCCTGAGTACGATGTCTCGATTTGGTTTGTGAGATCCGCAATGAGATTCGTGGCGATTATTACACTATTGTTAACAGCAACTGCCTGCGCACCTATCTGGCAGCAACGCCCTGCGAGTGACCCAGACTTATTATGGCAACTACGGCATCAGGCTTTAGTTCAACTTGACCAGTGGCAGCTTCAAGGCCGTACGGTGATTACACAAGGCAAAGAAGGCTGGAATGCCGGCCTACGCTGGCAGGAAAACCGTGGTGCTTATCAAATTAAGATAGAGGGCCCTTTTTCTCAAGGTGGCATCACGCTTGATGGTGATGCTAGTCAAGCCGTATTGACGATGACGGACGGCCAGAAAATATCAGCTGCTGATCCTGAAGTACTCATTAAAGAGGCGCTTGGTATTCAACTACCCGTCAGTGCATTACGCGATTGGGTGCGCGGGATTCCATATTCTTCCATTCATATTGAACGATTAGAGTTAGATACTGAAGGACAAATAACCCATCTTGTTCAGCAAGATTGGGATATTAGCTTCTTAAAATATGTGCCCTTTGGTAGCTATTCCATGCCTACGAAGATTTTTATTAAGAATAAAGATCTCAGTCTCCGGCTAGCAGTTACCAGATGGAATCACATTGAATGACTGCTTGGCCATCACCTGCAAAAATAAATCTTTTTTTACATATTACCGGCTGTCGCAGCGATGGTTATCATGAGTTACAAACGATATTTCAGTTTTTAGATTATGGCGATACTCTGTCTTTTGAATGTACTTCTGAGCCCAATATTCAATTGTTGACGCAAATAGACGGTGTAGAACATGATAATAATTTAATCGTTCGCGCGGCAAAGGCATTACAGCAACATGTTGGCATGACCAAAGGCGCCTTAATTTCGTTGGATAAGCGTCTACCTCTTGGCGGCGGTTTAGGCGGCGGCAGTTCCAATGCTGCCACCACATTAGTCGCGCTTAATCAGCTATGGGATTGCCAGTTATCAAACGATGAATTATCGCAAATTGGCTTGAAATTAGGCGCGGATGTACCTGTTTTTATTCATGGCCATGCCGCTTGGGCTGAGGGCGTGGGTGAAAAATTAATTTCAGTTTCACCGCCTGAGCCTTGGTATGTGGTCATTATCCCGCCATGCCATGTGTCAACGAGTGAAATATTTTCTGCAACAGAGTTGACTAGAGACTGCGAACCTATCACAATATCGCGCTTCCTTTCAGGGGAAGGCAGAAATGTTTGTGAAGATGTAGTGAAAGACCATTATCCAGCAGTGTCTGAATCATTATCTTGGTTAGCGCAGTACGGCAAAGCAAGAATGACGGGGACGGGAGCATGTGTTTTTGTTGATGTTAAAAGTCAGCAACAAGCGCAAAAAATAATGGATGACTTGCCAGAATCATGGCAAGGATTTGTGGCAAAAGGGTGTAATCACTCGCCACTAACTTACATTTAACTGAAGACTTCAAAAAAAAAGAAGTCATAATGTAGCTGCAAATGTTAGAATGATCTTTTTACAGTTGGGGTATCGCCAAGCGGTAAGGCACAAGGTTTTGATCCTTGCATTCCCAGGTTCGAATCCTGGTACCCCAGCCATTCTCTTTTGACAGAACATTCGGCATTATAAACTGTGACAAAAAATAGACTCCTCAAGTTACAAGAACGCACAGCTGATAACAGCATGATGGTTTTTAGCGGAAACGCCCATCCAATTCTAGCGCAAAATATTGCTCAATTTCTTAATGTGCCACTCGGTAAAGCCACCGTCGAAAAATTTAGTGATGGTGAGATAATGGTCGAAATACTTGACCATGTTCGTGGTAAAGATGTGTTTATTGTGCAACCAACATCTCGTCCTACCAATGACAATTTGATGGAGTTGATGGTAATGACAGATGCTATCCGTCGTTCATCTGCAAAACGCATTACTTTGGTTATCCCTTATTTCGGCTATTCTCGTCAAGATCGCAGACCGCGCTCTGCTCGTGTGGCGATTAGTGCGAAAGTAGTGGCCAATATGTTGACAGGCGTCGGTGCTGATCGTGTATTAACCGTCGATTTGCATGCCGATCAAATCCAAGGTTTTTTCGACTGTCCCGTAGATAATGTCTATGCCTCACCCGTATTACTAGGCGATATTTGGAAGCATAAGTATGATGATTTAGTGGTTGTTTCACCTGATGTCGGTGGTGTAGTGCGTGCAAGAGCGCTAGCTAAACATTTAGGTGTTGAACTCGCTATCATTGATAAACGTCGGCCTAAAGCTAACGTTGCCAAAGTAATGAATATTATTGGTGAGGTTGAAGGTCGAGCATGTATTTTGATCGATGATATGGTCGATACCGCAGGTACCTTGTGTGCAGCAGCTGAAGCATTGAAAAAACAGGGTGCGACACGGGTAGTCGCTTATTGTACTCATGCCGTATTATCTGGACTAGCTATTGATAATCTTGAAGCATCGGTATTGGATGAGCTGATTGTTACAGATACTATCCCACTACAAGAAAATGCACTTAATTGTAAGACCATTCGCCAGCTAAGTATTGCAGAAATGCTCGCTGAAGCGATGTACAGAATTAGTAACGAGGAATCAGTTAGCTCCTTGTATATGGATTAACCACGTTAAATTAATCATTTAGCGGATTGCAAAGAACGATTTATGTTCTTTATATGCTGACCCTGGTCGCGGGGAGGCAAAGCGCCGCCGAAAGGCGGCATTTTTAATGGACAAATTATCCTTTGTTCATGATTTTGGAGAAAACAATGAAAAATTTATTTGAAGTTCAAGCTGAACTACGTACTGACTTGGGGAAGGGTGCGAGCCGCCGTCTACGTCATGCGGGCAATGTTCCAGCGATTGTATACGGATCTGACGAAGCACCAATTTCAATTACCGTAGAGCACAACAAGTTTTTACGTCACCTTGCTGAAGATGCTTTCTATTCTCACATTTTGACATTGAATGTTGATGGCAAAAAACAACAAGTTGTTTTGAAAGACTTACAACGTCATCCAGCAAGTGATGTAAAAATCATGCATGCTGATTTCTTGCGTGTTAGTGCAAACCACGCATTAACGATGAATGTGCCATTACATTTTAACGGTGAAGATGTTGCTCCAGGTGTTAAAACCGGTGGTCTAGTTTCTCACTTAATGACAGAGGTTGAAGTTTCTTGTTTGCCAAAAGACTTACCTGAATCTATCGACATTGATGTATCTGGTCTAGATATGGATGAGTCAATTCACTTGTCTGAGCTTGTTTTACCTGCAGGCGTTACATTAACTGCTTTAGCTCATAACCAAGATGAAGAGTTAGAAGAAGGCGAACGTTCTGCTTATGATCAAGCTGTTGTAAGTATCCATGCACCTCGTGGCCCTGCTGCAGATGCTGATGAAGATGAAGACGATGCTGAAGCAGTTGAAACTGCTGACGCTGAGTAATACTTTTCAGTAGTAATCATTGAGGGGCGGTGAATGGCTAATTGGTTAATCGCTGGATTGGGCAATCCTGGTCCTCAATATGAATACACTCGGCATAACGTCGGGTTTTGGTGGCTGGACCAGCTGGCACATGATTTATCGACAACGTTTTCCGTTGAGAATAAATTTCATGGCCAGTTGGCTCAGTGCCAATTTTCAGAACATAAACTATTTCTGCTCAAACCACTGACATTTATGAATCGTAGTGGTCAATCAGTAGCAGCATTAGCTAATTTTTATAAAATCCCCTTAAGTAATACACTCATTATTCATGACGAGCTGGACTTGGCTACAGGTACTGCGCGCTTAAAACGCGGCGGTGGCCATGGTGGTCATAATGGCTTGCGTGACATTATTGCCCGAACAGGAAGTAAAGACTTTTTACGCTGTCGCTTAGGTATTAATCATCCCGGTGACAGTCGTCAGGTGGCCGATTATGTATTGAGTAAACCATCACAGCCTGATCGCCAACTTATTCTTTCAGCAATAGATGATTCGTTAAGGGTTCTGCCTGATATATTATCCGGCAATTTAGACAAAGCCATGAACTGGCTACACTCACAATAGGAAATATCATGGGATTTAAATGCGGCATCGTAGGCCTGCCTAATGTTGGTAAATCAACTTTATTTAATGCGCTGACAGAAGCGGGTATTGATGCACAAAACTATCCGTTTTGTACGATTGAACCTAACGTCGGTATTGTCCCTGTACCTGATCCGCGGATGGATGCATTAGCGGTGTATGTTAAGCCTGAGCGCATATTACCTACGACTATGGAGTTTGTAGATATTGCTGGTTTAGTGGCTGGCGCATCAAAAGGTGAAGGTCTCGGTAATAAATTTCTTGCCAATATCCGTGAAACAGATGCCATTGCCCATGTTGTGCGCTGTTTTGTTGATGACAATGTTATTCACGTAGCTAATAAAGTCTCACCACTTGATGACGTTGAAGTTATCAATACAGAACTGTGTCTCGCTGATTTAGAAAGTGTTGAAAAAGCGATCACCAAAACAACGCGTGATGCGAAAGGTGGCGATAAAACAGCTAAGGCGCGACTTGAATTATTAACTGAAATTCGTGAAGTGCTTAATGAAGGCACGTTGGTCAGAGCGATGAATTTAGATGCCGATCAAATGGCATTATTGAATGAGATTCATCTGATCACCATTAAGCCAACGATGTATATTGCCAATGTAGCAGAAGATGGCTTTGAAAATAATCCATTGTTGGATGCTTTGACTGCATTTGCAGAAAAAGAGGGCGCGCCTATTGTTAGTATTTGTGCTGCCATCGAATCTGAAATTGCCGAACTTGATGATGAAGAAAAAAATGAGTTTTTAGCTGAGTTGGGTCAAGATGAACCAGGTTTAAACCGAGTGATACGTAGTGGTTATGCCCTATTAGGCTTGCAAACTTACTTCACTGCTGGTGTTAAAGAAGTACGTGCTTGGACGGTACGCGTCGGTGCAACTGCACCACAAGGTGCTGGTGTTATTCATACTGACTTTGAAAAAGGTTTTATTCGAGCAGAAGTTATTGGTTTTGAGGACTATGTTCACAATAAAGGTGAACAAGGTGCAAAAGATGCAGGTAAATGGCGTCTAGAAGGTAAAGATTACATTATCAAAGATGGCGATGTAATGCATTTCCGTTTTAACGTTTAAAGTAAGCGGTTAACCTTACGACTAAAAGCGATAACTGGACGGGAAGTACTATCCCGTCCCTTAATCTCCCTTAATCTGGCTTAGTGAGTTACCCGCTAGTTTTATACTCGAATTCTAAAAAACTAAAATCGTCCCGCGCCCATAAAACCGCCCATTACACTAAAAACAATCATGCCAATAATGGATAAAATGATAAAAGCGGGAATCGAAGCGATCGATGCTTTCACCATAAAAATCACCATGGACCAAAAAGGCATCTTTATATCGGTGATATGAACTTGAGTGGGATTGTTATCTTCCATTAAACTATCCTTATTAATTACATTAGATATTAAATATGACTGGCTCTTTATCTCAGTGAGCTTTGAACCTAATCTGCTTTTAAATCTTCAAAAGACTGATTGGCGATAACTGTTGCTTGTTCAATGCTAGTGGCCAGCACATTAAAATGGCCCATTTTACGACCTGGGCGTGCTTCTTTTTTGCCATATAAGTGTAGTTTGTTATTCGGTTGCGATAGTAATTTATCCCAATTTGGCACGCTACTACCCCAGATATCACCAAGAATATTGATCATCACTACCGGTGATTTAAGCTCACAGTTACCGGAAGGTAAGCCGCATAACATACGTACTTGTTGTTCAAACTGTGATGTTTCACAAGCATCAAGGGTGAAATGCCCTGAGTTATGAGGGCGAGGCGCTATTTCATTGGCAATGACATCGCCTTCTTGAGAAATGAAAAATTCGACAGCCATAATGCCAACATAACCTAGACTTGCAGCAATTTTATCAGCCATTTGGATAGCTGTTTGTGCATGTTGTACGGGTACACTACTAGGCACTGTTGTCGCGTGTAAAATACCATTAACATGGACATTCTCGGCGACGGGGAAGTTGGTGATTTCGCCGGATTGGCCTCGCGCTAAGACAGTAGAGACTTCACGTTCAAGGTTGATGCGTTGCTCTAATACACATTCAACTTCACCTAATGCTTGAAAGGCTTCGTGAACAGCTTCGATTGTTTCGCAGACGACTTGGCCTTTACCGTCATAGCCAAAATTAGCCACTTTTATGATCGCAGGCAATTGAAAAGTAGATGCAATTGCATCGATATCGGCTGTTGAACGAATCGCGGCAAAGGGTGCAACAGGAATACCCAGTGAGGCAATAAATTGTTTTTCTACTATTCGATTTTGTGTGGTTGCAAGTGCTTTTGATGAAGGGTGAACCACAGTTTGAGCTTCTAGAAAAGACAAGGTTGTAGCAGGAATATTCTCAAATTCGGTGGTAACTGCATCACATAAATCGGCGAGCTGTTGTAGCGCTAGTTCATCCGTGTATTTTGCACAGATATGCTGGTCAGCAATAATGCCGGCAGGGCTATTAGCATCTGGATCCAATACAACAACGTTATAGCCCATAGTTTGAGCCGCCGAGGTAAACATACGGCCTAATTGACCGCCGCCGAGCATGCCGAGAGTTGCGCCAGGTAAAATCATATTTATCAATCTTTAGTTAAGAATAGCGTTATTGCGGAGGAAGCGTCATGTTTAATACTGCTTGGTGCTGATCTTTGCGGAATTGTTCCAGTTTAGCAGCGAGAGCACTATTTGTTGTTGCTAATTGTGCAATAGCAAATAGTGCGGCATTAGCAGCACCGGCTTCTCCGATCGCGAAGGTTGCAACAGGAATGCCTTTGGGCATTTGCACGATCGATAATAAGGAGTCTTGGCCTTTTAGATAGAGAGACGGGACGGGTACACCTAACACCGGTAATATGGTATTTGCCGCTAACATGCCCGGTAAATGTGCTGCGCCACCTGCACCAGCAATAATACAGGCGATGCCTCTTTCTTTAGCTGTGACAGCATATTCAGTGAGTAAATCAGGGGTTCGATGCGCGGAAACAACTTTGGCTTCATAAGCAATGCCAAAGGCTTCAAGCTGCTCAACTGCTTTTTGCATTATAGGCCAGTCACTATTGCTGCCCATGACGACGCCTACTACTGGTTTATCCATCACTATTCCATCGCTATTCTTTAAAATAACGGTGTATTTTAGCTATTTAATTGAATTTAGGGAAATTTATAGGCTATTTACCGTGATGTTAAGCACCTTAATACTTTGTTATTTAACGATGAAGTCTTTCACTTATATTTTTGATTCCCCATGGTTTTGGTTTTGCATTATTGTATGTCTATTAACCATGGTGCCTAAAATGGGGTTAAAAGGAAGATTTTATAAACAGATTCAGAGAATATAATGCCAATCTAACGAATAGCGATGGTGTGCGTGTAGAATTATGATGGACTTAGTGCGCTATAAATTACGAACCGGAAGCATTAATTAATGTCATGGTGAAAATGTACGCTTATCAGCATAAACAATTCTCTGAATTAAGACCTTTCCATTGGAAGTTTTAAATGAAATCAAACCAAGTTTTAGCCTTTAGCGCCAAACCTTATGATCAATCTTTTTTATCAAGCGCTGCAAAAACGCAGGGTGATTTTGAGTTTGATTGTTATAGTTTTCCACTCAGTCCTATTAGCGCTGAGATGGCTAAAGGCTATGAAGTCGTTAGTTCCTTTGTGAATGACGATATCTCTGAGGGCACATTAAAAGTATTGGCCAAGGGAGGGACGAAATTAATAGCATTGAGGTGCGCGGGATATAACAACGTTGATTTAGCTGCGGCAAAAAGCTTAGGTATAAAAGTCGTCAATGTTCCATCTTATTCACCACATGCCGTCGCTGAGTATGCTATTGCCTTGATGCTAGCCTTGAGCCGTAATATTCCTAAAGCGTACAACCGAGTTAAAGATGGAAATTTTTCATTAAATGGATTGCTAGGATTTAATTTTTACCAAAAGACAGTAGGCATTATTGGTGGAGGACAAATTGGACAACTTGTAGGTCAACGTCTGAAAGCATTCGGCTGTGAAATTCTAGTTTACGAACCTTATAACATCGAAGCATGTGAAGCATTAGGATTTAAGAGCGTCAATCTAAATACGCTGTTCACACAATCAGACATTATTAGTTTGCACTGCCCATTAGTCCCAAATACCCGTCATATTATTAATGCCAAGACAATTGCGGATATGAAGCAGGGTGTCATGTTAATCAACACCGGCCGCGGTGCTTTATTAGATACTAAAGCCGTTTTGGATGCCATTAAAAGTCGTAAAGTCGCCTATTTAGGGATTGATGTTTATGAAGAAGAAAGTGCTTTGTTTTTTGATGATCACTCATCAGACATTATTCAAGACGATGTTCTAGAACGTTTGATTACTTTTCCAAATGTGATTGTGACCGGACATCAAGGTTATTTTACAGAGGAAGCCTTACAGCATATATGCCAAACGACAGTGACGAACATTATGCAATTTAAAAGTAAGCAACCGCTGACGAACCAGATCAATATTTAGTAAAATGATAATGAGTTTTTGTGGTATTTCCGCCAAAGAGAAGAGAGTTAATAGCTGTTTTTATTCACGATATATATTTTCCATGAACTTGGACAACGACTGAGTTCTTAAATACACAGGTTAATGCTAGATTTTAGCTTGAATTAAGTGATTAATCGGCTTAGCTAGAGATTGAGATAGCGTCGAAAATATCGTAATCATTGAATGGTGTGAGATCAGTCGCTATAATAGTTGATCCAATTTGCCGTCTTTTATTTCTAGAGACAGTGCTCCTCATCTGTATAGGGTGACGAGGAGACAGGCGCTAACTGTAATTTGAAGGTACGGACGTGAGTCAGCCAACAGAATTAACACAAGGCCTTTATCGGCCAGAATTTGAAAAAGACAACTGCGGCTTCGGTCTGATCGCTCAGATGGATGGCAAACCTAGTCATTGGTTACTTGAGACTGCGATTGAAGCATTAGGTAACCTAACGCATCGTGGTGCAATTGGTGCCGATGGTAAGACGGGTGACGGCTGTGGTCTTTTAATGAAAAAGCCCGACGGGTTTTTCCGTGCGATTGCTGCTGAGCTTGGTTTTGCACTAGCAGATAATTATGCCGTGGGTATGGTGTTTTTATCGCAAGACGCTGTAAAAGCTGAAACTAATCAGGCGATTGTTACGAAACAGTTAACTGGCCAAGGTCTTGAAGTCTTAGGATGGCGAGATGTGCTTGTCGATGCTGCCACTGCGTGTGGTGAGACGGCTTTGGCACTATTACCGATAATGCGTCAGGTATTTGTGAATGCGGGTACGGATATGGATGTGGCGGCATTTGAACGTCACTTATATATTGCGCGTCGTTTGGCTGAAAAATCAGTAACGAATGATGATGCTTTTTATATTCCGACCTTGTCATCACAAGTTGTGTCCTACAAAGGCTTAGTTATGCCTGCGTATCTGCCTACGTTTTATAAAGATTTACAAGATAAACGTTTGGAGACAGCGATCTGCGTGTTCCATCAGCGTTTCTCTACCAATACGTGGCCGCAATGGAAATTGGCACAGCCTTTCCGTTATTTAGCTCACAATGGTGAAATTAATACCGTGCAAGGTAACCGTAACTGGGCTTTAGCTCGCGGTGCAAAATTTGCTACGACATTGATTGACAATATGGATGATATTCGTCCACTTGTTGGTGCGACAGGATCGGATTCATCTAGCATGGATAATATGCTGGAAGCTTTAATGGCCGGTGGTGTCAACATGTTCCGGGCGATGCGTTTGCTGGTGCCTGCGGCATGGCAGAACGACAACACCATGGATAAAGATCTAAAAGCATTTTATGACTACAATTCCATGCACATGGAACCTTGGGATGGTCCCGCTGGCGTAGTATTAACGAATGGTCGTTATGCGGCTTGTACGTTAGATCGCAATGGTCTGCGTCCAGCACGTTATATCATCACGAAAGATCGTCATATTACGATTGCATCTGAAGTCGGCGTTTATAAATACAAGCCAGAAGATGTTATTGCTAAAGGCCGTTTAAAACCAGGCCAAATGTTGGCGGTTGATACCTCTACGGGTGAATTTTTATTACCCGAAGATATTAATAATGCACTGAAAAAAGCGCAGCCTTACCGTGAATGGATCGAAACACATCTGCAACGGTTAGAAGATAAAGCAGATGATGAAACCTTGCCTACACTTGAAGGTAATGACCTTGCTGCCTACGAAAAATTGTTCCAAATTAGCTTTGAAGAGCGTGACCAAGTTATCCGTGTTTTAGGTGAGTCTGGACAAGAAGCAATGGGTTCAATGGGTGATGACACACCATTTGCCGTGATGTCGCAACGTGAACGTTCGTTGTTTGATTATTTTCGTCAACAGTTTGCTCAGGTAACCAATCCACCGATTGATCCTCTGCGTGAAAATATTGTGATGTCGTTGGAAACATGTTTTGGTCAAGAACGTAATTTGTTTGAAGAAGGCGCAGATCATGCCCAACGTGTGGTGGTTAATTCGCCCGTGTTGTCTGAAAGTCGTTTTCACCAATTAATAGCGTTAGGTGACAGTGATAGTGAATACAAAGCGATAACGATTTCATTGGCTTATTCAGCTTCAATAGGTTTAGAAGCGGCAATTGATGCTGTTGTCGAACAAGCTGAACAAGCGGTGCGTGATGGTGTCGTTATTGTGGTATTGAGTGATCGCGGCGTAACAAAAGAACAATTACCGGTTCACGCTTTATTAGCGACGGGTGCAGTGCATCAGCGTTTAATTAAAGCGGGTTTACGTTGCAATGCCAATATTGTTGTTGAAACTGCCACTGCGCGTGATTCACATCACTTTGCGGTACTAATTGGTAATGGTGCAACCGCTATTTATCCTTATTTAGCTTACGCCACATTAAATGATTTGATTGGCACAAAAGAAATTAAAAAATTATCACGCCCTGAAGTGTGTAAGCGTTACCGTAAAGGTATCAATAAAGGTCTATTCAAGATTATTTCTAAAATGGGTATTTCAACCATTGCTAGTTATCGTGGTGCCCAGCTGTATGAAATTATCGGTTTGAATGAAACCGTAGTGGATAAATGCTTTACTGCTACCACTAGCCGGATCAGTGGCACGGGCTTTGAAGAACTTCAGGCGGATCAACAAGCAGTAGCAGATCGTGCTTGGAATAATCGCAAAAAACGTGAACAAGGCGGTTTATTGAAGTTTGTTCATGGCGGTGAGTATCATGCTTACAACCCAGATATTATTGGTACGCTACAAAAAGCGGTACAAGGTGGTAATTATGATGATTATAAAACCTATGCTGCTCTAGTTAATGAGCGTCCTGCGATGGTCTTACGTGATTTATTGGCGCTTAAAGCCGCTGATGTACCGCTCGCATTAGATCAAGTTGAACCAATAGGTAAAATCTTGTCACGTTTTGATAGTGCGGGTATGTCTTTAGGCGCGCTATCGCCAGAAGCCCATGAAGCAATGGCAACGGCGATGAATCGTTTAGGTGGACGCTCTAATTCTGGTGAGGGTGGTGAAGATCCTGCTCGTTATGGTACGGAACGTGTCTCTAAAATTAAACAAGTTGCTTCGGGTCGTTTTGGTGTAACGCCAAACTATTTGGTGAACGCTGAAGTTCTACAGATCAAAGTTGCTCAAGGTGCTAAACCGGGTGAGGGTGGTCAATTACCTGGTGGAAAGGTTAACCAAATGATTGCGACTTTGCGTCATTCGGTCCCTGGCGTTACCTTGATTTCACCGCCACCACATCACGATATTTATTCAATCGAAGATTTAGCACAGCTAATTTTTGATTTGAAACAAGTGAATCCTGCTGCGTTGATTTCAGTGAAGTTAGTTTCTGAAGCGGGTGTGGGAACGATAGCTGCCGGTGTTGCAAAAGCCTATGCGGATTTAATTACGATTTCTGGTTATGACGGTGGTACGGCAGCAAGCCCATTATCCTCCGTTAAATATGCCGGTGGTCCGTGGGAATTAGGCCTGACTGAAACCCATCAAACACTACGTGCTAATGATTTACGGGATAAAGTACGCCTGCAAACAGATGGCGGTTTAAAAACAGGACTGGATGTTATTAAGGCAGCCATTTTAGGTGCTGAAAGTTTTGGTTTTGGTACCGGTCCAATGGTTGCTTTAGGTTGTAAATTCTTGCGAATCTGCCACTTAAATAACTGTGCAACCGGTGTAGCAACACAAAATGATGCCTTACGTAGCAAGCACTTTATTGGTTTGCCACAAATGGTAATGAACTACTTTCAGTTTGTTGCTCGTGAAACTCAAGAGTGGTTGGCTATTCTTGGTGTGAGTAGTATGGCAGAGTTGATCGGTCGTACTGATCTGCTTGAAATTTTACCGGGTATTACCGATAAACAGCGCAAGCTGGACCTTACACCACTATTATCAAACGCGGGTGTTGCTGCTGATAAACCACAATATTGCGTAGCGCCAAAAAATACGCCTTATGACAAAGGTGAATTAGCGGAACAAATGATTGTTGATATGAAAGAGGCCATAGCCAATAAAAAAGGCGGTTTCTTTGAGTATGATATCCGTAATATTAACCGTTCTATTGGGGCACGTATTTCGGGTGAAATTGCTCGTCATCACGGCAACTATGGCATGAGTGATACGCCTATTAGAATGCAACTTAAGGGTTCTGCTGGCCAAAGTTTCGGCGTGTGGAATGCCGGTGGGTTAGAAATGCGCTTGGAAGGCGATGCCAATGATTATGTTGGTAAAGGTATGGCGGCAGGCAAGATCGTTATATATCCATCACCAGAAAGTCATTTTGCAACGCAACAAGCCAGTATCATGGGTAATACCTGTTTATACGGTGCGACGGGCGGTAAATTATATGCAGCGGGTATGGCAGGCGAACGCTTTGCTGTTCGTAATTCGGGTGCAACGGCAATAGTTGAAGGCATAGGTGACCACGGTTGTGAATATATGACCGGAGGTGTTGTTGCGGTATTAGGTGAGTCAGGTTTGAACTTCGGTGCGGGTATGACCGGTGGTTTTGCTTATGTACTTGATATCGAGGATACTTTCGAGAAACGCTATAATCCTGAACTAGTTGAATTGATTCGAATGAATGATGCTGAATTATCTGAGCATGTATTGCATTTGAAAGGTTTGATTGAAGATCACGTCCGTGAAACAGGCAGTGACTGGGGTAACCAATTATTAGATATGTTCGAGCAACGCTTGCAACAATTCTGGTTGGTTAAACCGAAAGCGGCAGCACTAGCAACTTTACTGGCATCGCCAAGTAAAGCAGCATAAAACACCTGTAAGAATGGGCAAATAAATATTATGGCTAATAAAAATACGTTTCAATTTCTAGAAGTAGGTCGACACGATCCAAAAAAGTTTGAGGCAAAAAATCGCATTAAAGGTTTTGGTGAAATCTACGAAAGCTTCGAACAGCCTCAGGCTGCAGAGCAATCAGAGCGCTGTTTAGAGTGTGGTAATCCATACTGTGAATGGAAGTGTCCAGTACACAACTATATTCCAAACTGGTTGAAATTAGTCAGTGAGGGCAATATATGGGAAGCGGCCGAGTTGGCACATCAAACCAATACATTGCCCGAGGTCTGTGGACGAGTATGCCCTCAAGATCGCTTATGTGAAGGTGCGTGTACCTTAAACGATGGTTTTGGTGCAGTGACGATTGGTTCGGTTGAAAAATACATTACTGATACTGCGCTCGAACAAGGTTGGCGGCCAGATATGTCGGGAGTAATACCAACAGGCAAACGTGTGGCGATTATTGGTGCCGGTCCTGCTGGTTTGGGCTGTGCAGATATTCTAGTGCGCGGCGGTGTTACACCTGTAGTCTATGATAAACACCCTGAAATTGGCGGTTTATTAACCTTCGGTATTCCTGAATTTAAACTTGAAAAAGAAGTCGTCACCCGCCGCCGTGAAATATTGGAAGGCATGGGCGTTGAATTTGTATTAAATACAGATATTGGTAGTGATATTCAATTTCAAACTTTGCTTGATGAATACGATGCTGTGTTCCTTGGTATGGGTACATATACATATATGAAAGGTGGCTTCCCTGGTGAAGATATGCCTGGTGTATACGAAGCCCTGCCTTACTTAGTGGCGAACAACAAACATTTATTAGATTTAAATCCAGAAAATTACGTTGATCTTGCTGGTAAAAAAGTCATTGTGTTAGGTGGTGGTGATACGGCGATGGATTGTAACCGCACTGCGATTCGTCAAGGTGCTTCTAGCGTGCAATGTGCCTATCGCCGTGATGAAGAGAATATGCCTGGTTCACGTCGTGAAGTGAGTAATTCGCGTGAAGAAGGTGTTGAATTTTTATGGAATCGTCAACCAATTGAAATCGTGGGTAACGGTAAAGTCGAAGGCATTAAAGTTATTACTACAGCCTTGGGTGAACCCGATGAACGTGGCCGCCGTAGCCCACAACCGGTGCCTGGTAGTGAAGAAATTATCCCCGCTGATGCGATCGTTATCGCTTTTGGTTTTCGTCCAAGTCCTGCGCCATGGTTTGCTGACTTTGGTGTTGATATTGATGCCGGTGGCCGAGTTATTGCGCCAGAAAATGGCAAATGTGCATTCCAAACCAGCAATGAAAAAATCTTTGCCGGTGGTGATATGGTTCGTGGCTCAGATCTTGTGGTTACTGCCGTTTGGGAAGGGCGACAAGCAGGTGAAGGTATCCTTGATTATCTAAATATTTAGTCTTTAGAACGTATCAGGAATTTAGAACAAAACCATTAAAGGATTACTGTGTCAGAATTAAAAAATGATCGCTATTTACGAGCATTGCAACGTCAACCAGTAGATAAAACGCCAGTGTGGGTTATGCGTCAAGCTGGTCGTTATTTACCAGAATATCGTGAAGTGCGAGCGAAAGCGGGCGATTTCATGACCTTGTGCACTACACCAGAACTAGCTTGTGAAGTGACATTGCAACCGTTGCGTCGTTTTGATTTAGATGCGGCGATTATCTTTTCGGATATTCTGACGATTCCTGATGCAATGGGCTTAGGTTTACATTTTGTTGCTGGCGAAGGCCCAAAATTCAGCAATGTTATTAAGTCAGCAGCAGATATTGCTAAGCTTGGCGTACCAGATATGGAAGATAATCTGGGTTATGTGATGGATGCGATTCGTCTAGCTAGACGTGAAATCGACGGTAAAGTACCGCTGATTGGCTTTAGCGGTAGTCCTTGGACGTTAGCATGTTACATGGTGGAAGGTGGTTCGAGTAAAGATTTTGCTAAAGTGAAAGGCATGATGTTTGATGAGCCAAAGCAAATGCACGCCTTATTGAATATTTTAGCTGATTCCGTGACTGCTTATTTGAATGCTCAGATCGCTGCCGGCGCTCAAGCGATTATGTTGTTTGATACATGGGGTGGTGCGTTAAGCACTGAAAATTATCAAGAATTTTCACTTGCCTATATGAAAAAGATTGTCGCTGGATTAACGCGTGAAAATGAAGGTCGGATTGTACCGGTCACTATGTTTACTAAAGGTGGCGGTCAATGGCTAGAGTTGATGGCACCCATCGGCGTTGATGCCATCGGTCTTGATTGGACAACCGATCTTGGCAAAGCACGACAACGTGTTGGCGATAAAGTAACCTTACAAGGCAATATGGATCCTTGTGTGCTTTATGCATCAGCGGATCGTGTTGAACAAGAAGTTGCTAGTGTTTTAGCTAGTTTTGGCAAGGGCGAAACAGGCCACGTATTTAATCTAGGTCATGGTATTCACCCTACGATTGCACCAGAGAAGATGGAACGTTTAATTAATTCAGTACATAAATTAAGTGAACCATATCACCAAAAATAATCATTGCCTGTCAGAAGATATTTACTCACTTGAGTAGACGATATACGTCGTTTGGGCAGAATGTGATATCCAGGTGATTTTCATCTGTCTAAAGATATGCAAATCTCAAAAAGAATAATATATTGATTAGTTATTAAACCGCTTGGGGTTCAGAGTGAAAGTAAAATACGTAATATTTTTCCTCATGCCCTCACTACGGTAAATACCACTCTTGAATAGAAATACCTCTAGTTTGATGGTTTTAGCCAATAAAAAGCTATTAATAGGCTTTTTATTGGCAATATTCGGCACGTTACTGTTTTCGCTAAAATCGATCTTCATTAAATTTTTATATCAACAGGGCTTAGATGCTGACTCAGTATTAGTATTGCGTATGGCATTAGCATTGCCGATATATCTAATGATCTTGTTATGGTTATTACGATACGAAACAAAGTCCTCGCCGCTCAATTTTGCTACCTTAAGATCTATATTTCTGCTCGGTTTTTTAGGCTATTATCTGGCCTCATTATTGGATTTGATGGGACTTGAGTTAATCAGTGCTCAGCTCGAAAGATTAAGTTTGTTTACCTATCCTTTTATGGTGGCAGTGATTGGCTATTTTCTATTTAACGAAGGGCTAACGCGCCGCCTTGTTATAGCATTAATTATTACTTATTCCGGACTGTTTGTCGTAATGGGGCAGGAGTTACAGCTGACAGGTAATAATGTTGTTCAGGGTGTAAGCCTAGTTTTAGCTTCAGCATTAAGTTTTGCGTTCTACGTCTTGTTGAGCCGGTCATACATTAAGCAGTTAGGCAGTAGATTATTTACCAGTATTGCGATGATTGCCTCTAGTATTTTTGGCTTGTTACATGGCATGGTTGTGATAAATTTTGCTGAACTAACAATAACGAATACCGCGTGGTTATGGCTAAGTATGCTGGTTATCTTTAGCACAGTCATTCCCAGCTTTATGATGACTGAGGCAATACATAGGATTGGACCCGCCCAGACCGGTATTGTAGGGATGTTAGGACCGATATTTACGATTGGTTTGGCCGTTTATCTATTAGGTGAACCATTCACTCTCATGATCGCTATTGGTGTTTTGTTGGTGATTGTCGGGGTAATGAGTTTGATGCTAAACAAGCGAGAAGCCTAAAGTGAGCAACACAACTTAATCACGCGGATCTGTTTTGCGTGCTTCGGCAATTAACTGTCGCGCAAAGCGTTTAACTTGTAAATCATATAAAGCTAGCTGACCACCGGTTCTAATTGCGCTGGATGCTAGACCACCCACGACCATTAATAATAATATGGCGATAACCCAAGCTAAAAAATAAGTAAGTCGCAATGATTCAGAACTTGTTTCAGCTTTTGGTGCAAGCTGTTGTGTCATTGTTTCGTTGTTGACTGCTTTTGGCTTGGGCTGAGGTGTAAACTTGGCGAGCATTACATCGAGATGCGATCCCTGTTCAATGGCATCAGCAAAGCGTTCAATATTTTGGGGTTCTTTATAGAGATCCCAGGCTTCAAAAATCACCTTAATGCCGATAAATAAGCCAATAAGTAGCATCACGAGACCAAGTAGTCTTACCACGATAGATAAAAAATCTGTTGTTGCTGATGACGCGTTATCCATAATAAAACATCCTTTCTAGTGGTCAGATGCGTAAAGTAATATGTCGACAGATATATTGCAAGCAGACAATAAAAAGGGCGACTCATAATATGAGTCGCCCTTAGTTTAAACTAACTAAGAAAATGGTTACTTAGTTCTTAGTGAACTCAGGATATGCTTCCATACCACATTCACTTAAATCAACACCTTCGTACTCTTCTTCTTCAGTGACGCGGATACCCATCACCATTTTGAGTATGAACCAGACTACAAAACTTGTTACAAATACCCAAGTAAAGATAGTTGCGGCACCAATCAATTGCGCCATAAACGTAGCATCAGAGTTAGTTAATGGTACTGCTAATAGACCCCAAATACCCACGACACCGTGAACAGAGATAGCACCAACTGGATCATCAATCTTGATTTTATCCATAGTGATTACAGAAATCACAACTAATGCGCCACCTACAGCACCGATCATTGTTGCCATTAATGGTGTTGGCGTATCAGGACCGGCAGTAATTGCAACCAGACCCGCTAAAGCACCATTAAGAACCATGGTTAAATCAGCTTTACCAAACATTAATCGGGCAACAATCAGTGCAGCAAGAGCACCACCCGCAGCAGCAGCATTAGTATTTAGGAATACCATTGCTACTAAGTTAGAGTTGGCCATATCACCCAGTTTTAAAACTGAACCACCATTAAAGCCGAACCAACCCATCCACAGGATAAACATGCCTAAGGTTGCTAAAGGTAAATTGGCACCTGGAATGGCACGTATTTCGCCATTTGGTCCGTATTTTCCTTTACGAGCGCCTAGCAAGATAACGCCTGCTAATGCTGCTGATGCACCAGCCATATGAACGATACCAGAGCCTGCGAAGTCAAGATAGCCAATATCACCAAGTGAATACATACCAAATACGCTACCACCACCCCAAGTCCAGAAACCTTCCATAGGATAGATAAAGGCAGTCATAACGACAGCAAATGCTAGAAATGTCCACAATTTCATCCGCTCAGCTACTGCACCAGAAACAATAGACATTGTGGCTGCTACGAATACGGCTTGGAAGAAGAAGTCAGCAGCTGTTGAATAAACGGCTCCACCATCGAATCCGTTTTCAGCAGATGCCGTTAATGCATCAGCGACTAAATTGTCACCGCCAGCGATACCGGATAGGAAGACACCACCACCGTACATAATGTCATAACCTACGACCATATATGCTGTGCAGGCAATGGCATACACTAAAACGTTTTTAGTTAAAATTTCAGTGGTATTTTTTGCACGAACAAGACCAGATTCGAGCATTGCGAACCCAGCCCCCATCCACATAACCAAGGCACCCATTACTAGAAAGTAAAAAGTATCGATGGCATATTGGAGTTGGAAGATTTGATTTGTTACAGTTTCCATTTGGTTCTCCTCAAACTATAGGGCTTCGGAACCGGTTTCGCCTGTGCGAATCCGAACCACTTGCTCTAATGGATATATAAAGATTTTGCCATCACCAATTTTTCCGGTATTAGCACCCTTAGTAATTGCTTCGATAACCTGATCAACCAAGTCGTCATCAATCGCAATTTCTAGTTTGAGTTTAGGTAGAAAATCTACCACATATTCTGCGCCACGATATAGCTCAGTATGTCCTTTTTGGCGACCAAAGCCTTTAACTTCTGAAACAGTTAAACCTTGAATACCAATTTCGGACAATGATTCGCGGACATCATCAAGCTTAAAAGGCTTGATTATCGCTACTACTTGTTTCATAAGTTTACCTCTGATGGAAGAATAACTTTACCCCTCAAGATGAGGGGTAAAGATTATAGAAGTTTTAGAATGATGCGCCAACACTCATTACTAGACGGTCGTCTTCTTCACCGCCACCAAATGCAAAGTCTTCACCATCACTGTTTGTGCCTGTATATGCTAGAGCAAAATCTAAGCCGATAAGTGATTTGCTTAGCGTGATTGAGTAGTCCATATATGTATCAGATAAAGTTGTACCGTTGTTACGATCAGAATCGGTGTAACCAACAGCGGCAGTAAAACCAAAGTCATTAGGAAGTGCGTAATCAAAAGCAAGGTTATAATAATACTCGTCAATTTTGCTGTCACCGCCAAACTCAGGAGTGTAGCCCACCATTGCTGTAAAATAGCTGTATGAAACTGAAGCTAAGTACTCGTTATAGTCGAGTTCTGAACTGCTGCTTTGACCAGGATACGTATAACGTAAAACGGTTAAGTCATAGCCAACACCAGTGTCAGCAATTTCACTAGCATAACCACCATAGACATCTATCTCAAGGTTGTCATCAGCTGCAGAACCTGCATAGTTTGATGCCCATGTACCTAGATAAAAACCTGATGAATGAGCATAGTCCAAACCACCTTGAATCGTTGGATCTTGGTCGTTTAACGAGATACCACGGAAGACGTAGTCACTAAATAGACCAACGTTTGCACTTGTTGTGTGCTGTCCATCAGCACTTTCCCATGCCATTGCAGATGAAGCGACAAATAAAGTACTTGCTGCAAAACATAAAGTTGAGATTTTTTTCAGGTTCATTGTGAATTCCTTGTGGCTATTAAATATTAAATGATTAAAGCGTTTGAATACTATAGTGTTGCAAAATGACAACATTATGTATTCAGACTGCAACATGTTCTGCACTATGTGTGCCAATATAATTAATCTATTTAAATTCAGTTGGTTATTTCGATTTGATGTGTTTTACAGATACATTTATCGGTACATTTTAGTGCGGGCGAGTAAACTGCGCTCCATCTTGGTGCAAGGAGCTGCTTAATTGATGAATTATTTATTTTCAGCAGAGCTTGTTATCATGTCAGGCTAATTTATTTAGGTGAAAGAACGATGGTATACCCAACAATTGATCCAGTTGCTTTGTCTTTAGGGCCGTTACAGGTTCATTGGTATGGCTTAATGTACTTATGCGGTTTTGTTGGTGCCTGGTGGTTAGGACGTTTGCGTGCTGAGCGCTATGGCTGGACTGCCGAGCAAGTAGAAGACTTATTATTCTATGGTGCAATTGGTGTCATTATCGGTGGCCGCTTAGGTTCCGTTATTTTTTATGATTTGCCGAATACGCTGGCACACCCACTCAATGTATTAAAGATCTGGCAAGGTGGAATGTCATTCCATGGTGGTTTATTAGGTGTATTAGCCGCATTTTGGTTCTTTGCCAGAAAATCAGGAAAATCTTTTTTCGCCATTAGTGATTTTATTGCGCCGATGGTGCCGATAGGTTTATTCTTTGGCCGAATTGGTAACTTCATTAATGGTGAGTTATGGGGCAAAGTGAGTGACGTGCCTTGGGCAATGGTCTTTCCACATGGCGGCCCATTGCCACGTCATCCTTCACAGCTGTACGAGGCGGGATTAGAAGGTTTAGTGTTATTTGTTATTTTATGGCTCTACTCTGCAAAGCCTAAACCCGTCTCTGCTGTATCGGGCTTATTCTTACTTGGCTACGGCGTATTTCGCTCACTTGTTGAACTTGTGCGTATTCCCGATCAGCAATATGGTTATTTTGCTTTTGATTGGCTTACGATGGGTCAAATATTGTCATTACCTATGATCTTACTCGGCGCTTTTATTCTCATTCGTGCGTATCGAAAATAAACCGTTAGATTAGGATGACGGCCCAAACGGCGGTAGCGATTAGTATGCATAACAAAACGGCTAACGAGCCATAGTCTTTGGCGCGCCCTGATAGTGCATGGTGTTCTGTACCGACACGATCGACGACACATTCAATTGCGGAGTTTAAGATCTCAACAATAAGAATGACAACTAAACTAATGATCATGGCGAGCTGTTCATAGGCTGTTATGTCAAGAAAAAAACTTAATCCACCGAGTAGAATAACCGCAAGGAATTCTTGCTGAAAGGCCGATTCATTGGTGATTGCAGATTTAAAACCCTGCCAAGAGTAAAGCGTTGCGTATAAAATCCGTTTAATACCGGTGTTCTTTTCCATAATAAATTTCTTCCAGAAGTGAGATTGGCTGCGACTATAACATGGATAAATACCGTGTAAAATCTTGTAGGCTCAGATAGTTATAACATTAGTGAAAATTAGAATTAACAATCATTTTGACTCATAATTATTGCACGCATGTTAAAATACACGATCTTAATTTTAAGCGTGTTTGGTGTGTTATGAGTTATCAAGATCATTATGATGTGATTGTTGTCGGCGGCGGTCATGCAGGTACTGAAGCGGCATTGGCTTCTGCGCGTCAGGGCGTAAAAACGCTATTGCTGACGCAGAACATCGAAACATTGGGCCAAATGAGCTGTAATCCTGCTATCGGCGGTATCGGTAAAGGTCACTTGGTTAAAGAGATTGATGCACTTGGCGGCATTATGGCGCAAGCCGCTGACAAGGGTGGTATCCAGTTTCGTATTTTGAATGCAAGTAAAGGTCCCGCGGTAAGAGCTACACGCGCTCAAGCTGATCGAGTTCGTTATAAAGCAGCTGTTCGCAATTATCTTGAAAACCAGCCAAACCTATATTTGTTTCAACAAACTGTTGATGACCTTGTGGTTGAAAATGATCGCGTGGTCGGCGTGGTTACTCAAGTAGGTTTACGTTTTTCCGCTAAAACAGTAATACTGACCGTGGGTACATTCTTAGGCGGTTTAATTCATATTGGTATGCAAAATCATCAAGGTGGACGCGCAGGCGATCCCGCTTCGATGACGTTGTCACAAAGACTTCGCGCCTTACCATTTAGAGTGGACCGCTTAAAAACGGGTACGCCACCACGTATTGCAACCAATAGTATCGATTTTTCGCAATTAGCAGAACAACCAGGCGATACACCGACACCGGTCTTTTCATTTTTAGGCAAGCGTTCGGATCATCCCGCACAGATTTCATGTCATATTACTCATACTAACGAAGCGACACATGATGTTATCCGCAACAACTTGGATCGTTCGCCGATGTACAGTGGTGAAATTGAAGGCATAGGTCCGCGTTATTGTCCTTCGATTGAAGACAAGGTCGTACGTTTTGCTGATCGTACTTCTCATCAAATATTTCTTGAGCCGGAAGGTTTGAATTGTGGTGAAGTCTATCCAAATGGTATTTCAACTAGCTTACCGTTTGATGTGCAATATGAAATTGTCCGGTCAATGAAAGGCTTGGAAAATGCCCACATTACACGTCCTGGATATGCGATTGAATATGACTATTTTGACCCACGTGATTTACAGCCGTGGTTAGAAACGAAACATATGGCCGGCTTGTTTTTTGCCGGACAAATCAACGGTACTACAGGTTACGAAGAAGCCGCTGCTCAAGGTTTGATTGCAGGAATTAATGCAGGCTTACAAGCACGCGGTTTAGAACCTTGGTTCCCGCGTCGTGACGAAGCGTATATCGGCGTTATGATTGATGACTTGATTACTTTAGGTACGCGTGAACCATATCGTATGTTTACCAGCCGTGCAGAATATCGATTGTTATTACGTGAAGATAATGCCGATATTAGATTGACGCCAAAAGGTCGTGAATTAGGACTGGTTAGTGATGAACGATGGGCTATATTCTCTGCTAAACAAGAAGCTGTGGCCAAAGAAACACAGCGATTAACGACGTATAAATTTACGCCAGAAAATGTTGATCAGGACGTGGCGGAGCAGATTTTAGGTGAGCCATTAAATAAAGTGAATACAGCATTAGAGCTACTACGTCGTCCAAAGGTAGATTATGCGGCCTTATTATTACTGATGGGTGAAGAAACGGTGTTAGATGAAGACGTTTCTGAGCAAGTGGTGATTCATACTAAATATGCAGGTTACATCACACGTCAGCAAACTGAAATTGATCGTTTGAAACGCCATGAAATGACGGCATTACCCGATGATATCGATTATGCAATAGTGCGCGGATTGTCAAACGAAGTACGCGAAAAGCTTGCTAATGCACGACCTAATAGTCTGGGACAAGCTGCCCGTATTTCAGGTGTAACGCCCGCAGCCGTTTCATTATTATTAGTGCATTTGAAACGCGGTGAACAGAGCAAGGTTATAAATGGATGATCAATGAAGCTCAACTAAAGCAGCAATTACTTCAAGGCTGTGACACTTTAGAACTGGACCTGACCGAGCTACAAATAAGTCAATTACTGACGTATGTTCAACTACTGGTTAAGTGGAATAAGGTATACAACCTAACCTCAGTGCGTGAGCCACAAGAAATGATCAGCCGTCATATTCTAGATAGTCTGGCTGTTTTGCCCTACTTGTCAGGCACATCGTTGTTGGATGTAGGTACTGGCGCTGGCTTACCCGGGATCCCCGTTGCCATCGCTAATCCAAATATGGCAGTGACCTTGTTAGATAGTAATTCAAAAAAGACGCGATTTTTACAGCAAGTAAAATCGGAGCTTGCTCTAACTAATATAACGGTAGTCCATGCCCGCGTCGAACAAGCCGAATTACCGAAGTTTGCTACTGTAACCGCACGTGCTTTCTCGACGATTGATGTCATTATTGATTTAGCAGGCAGACACTGCGATGATGCTGGCAGTCTCGTATTGATGAAGGGCGTTTATCCAGAAGAAGAATTGGCTGCGAACATTGAAGGCTTTAGTCTGCAAGATGTCGTGTCACTGGATGTGCCCAATTGCGAAGGTAAAAGACACTTGGTACGTTTGATTAAGAATTAAAGGCAGGGTGAATGGGAAATATTTACGCGGTTACCAATCAAAAAGGTGGAGTAGGGAAAACCACCACCACAGTTAATTTAGCTGCTGCCTTAGCCGACGCGGGTAAAAAAGTATTATTAATCGATCTCGATCCGCAAGGCAATGCCTCTACGGGCTGCGGCGTGGACAAAGATACAATAGATAAAAGCAGTTACGACGTCATTATGACAACCGCTAAAGCGGCCGATGCAATAGTTCGTCCAGACGATTTAAGCTTTGACGTTATGCCGACTAACTCCGATCTAACCGCCGCTGAAGTGCAGCTGTTAGATGTTAAATTGCGTGAACACCGATTGCGCTTAGCATTAGAGTCCACCCGTGAAAAATACGATTTCATATTGATCGATTGTCCACCTTCACTGAGCATGCTGACGGTGAATGCTTTAGTGGCATCAAAAGGTGTCATAATTCCTATCCAGTGTGAATATTATGCCTTAGAGGGTTTATCTTCATTATTAAAAACAATCGAGCGAGTGAAGCAGCGTGCTAATCCTGCACTAGAAGTCACGGGTCTAATTCGTACCATGTTTGATGCACGAAATAACTTAGCTGGTCAGGTTTCACGGCAGTTGATTACACACTTTAATAAAAAAGTATTTCACTCCATAATTCCAAGAAACGTCCGGTTAGCTGAAGCTCCAAGTCATGGGATACCTGTTATCAGCTATGATCGAAGCTCACGCGGTTCGATTGCTTATATGGCCATGGCGAGTGAGTTTATGCGGCGTGAAAGCACTAAAACCCCTGAAAAAGTGGATAAATAGATGGCAATTAAAAAACGAGGATTAGGCCGCGGATTAGATGCCTTACTGTCTGATGTGCAACATGACGATGAAAGTTTGGATGATAGCTTGCAATACTTTCCTCTTGATATGATTCAGCCGGGTAAATATCAGCCGCGCGTTGATATGTCAGAAGAATCGTTAAATGAACTTGCAGATTCCATTCGAGCACAAGGCTTAGTCCAGCCTATCGTGGTACGCCCTATTAATGGCGGCCGCTATGAAATAATTGCAGGTGAGCGGCGCTGGCGAGCCTCTAAACTTGCCGGCTTAGATCTTATTCCTGCTTTAGTGCGAGACGTGTCAGATCGCAGTGCAATTGCGATGGCATTAATCGAGAATATTCAACGGGAAAACTTAAACCCGATGGAAGAAGCGAATGCCTTACACAGGCTGCGAGAAGAGTTTACGATGACTCATCAAGAAGCGGCTGAAGCGGTGGGACGTTCTCGCGCTGCGGTATCAAACCTGTTGCGATTACGAAATCTAAATGACGATGTAAAACGATTGGTAGAAAATTGTGATCTCGAGATGGGCCATGCCCGTGCATTGTTAGCGCTGGAAGGTGAAAGCCAGTCGAACAGTGCAAGGCATATCGTTGAAAAAGGACTTTCGGTACGCGAAACAGAACAATTAATTAGACGACTCTTAAAACCAACAAAAGAAATTGCACAAAAATCAACAGCCCAACAAGAAGAGATCAATCAGATTGAGAATCTTATCAGTGAGAAATTCGGTGATAAGTTTGCGATAAAACATACGGTAAGTGGCAAGGGAAAGCTGGTCATAGATTATGCTGATGTCACCGAATTAAAGAAAATCATTAAGCGTATAAGATAAAATCGCTAAAATCTTGAGGAATTATTGATCCATGTATAGTGATGAAGATCTTGCATCAGCAGTCGAAGCAGGTATTTTGACCAAAGAAACTGCCCATGCATTTCGAAATCATGTGGCAGGCGATAATTCAGCACCAGCGATTGATGAAGAGTCTTTCCGATTGATCACTGGCTTTAACGATATTTTTGTGGTGATTGCCAGTCTGTTACTACTCACTTCGGTAACATGGATAGGCTCCACAGTAAGTTTGTTATTGGGCGTGGCCCTGCAAACAGCCACGGCATGGGGACTTGCTGAATACTTTACGCGCAAGCGAAGAATGGCATTGCCTTCGATAATGTTATTACTGGCCTTTGTTGGCGGTGTATTAGTAACAGGAATAATCTTTCTTCAAGCAGCCGGTTTTACAGAAGAAATAAGTATGGGCGGACCAAGTTTGATTGCCGCACTGGCGGCGTGGTTGCATTGGCTCCGCTTTAAAGTACCGATTACTGTCGCGGCAGGTGCAGGTACTTTGGTTGCCGGAATCGTGTTTCTTTTATTAGCATCATTGCCTGAAACACGGCAATGGTTGATGTTGATTACCTTTATCGCCGGTATTGGCGTCTTTAGTCTAGCGATGCTGTGGGATTCAGCAGATACACTACGGCAAACGCGGCGCTCGGATGTTGCATTTTGGTTACATCTAATTGCAGCGCCGCTCATTGTTCATCCTATTTTTGCTGTGTTAAACATATTTGAAACTCAAATTAGTATGTGGCAAGCAATAGCAGTAACCGTGCTATATTTTGTTTTAGCGATAATTTCGATATCAATTGATCGGCGCGCATTGATGGTTTCTGCATTAATTTACGTACTTTACGTTTTTAATACGGTACTCGAACAATATGGCGTGGTCAGCCTTGGTTTTGCATTTACAGCTTTGATTATTGGCTCTGGGTTATTATTATTATCGGCATATTGGCATAGCTGCCGCCAATTAATCATCGTGCATTATCCACTATACATACAAAAACACTTGCCAAAACTAAGGTGATTATAGGTTTGTACAAAGATACTGAGTTAATTAGAAGGTGTTTATATGGCTAGACGTAATACATATACAAACAATCGTACGTGTTGTTACTAGTTGTAAATAAAAAGAACCTATAATTTCATTGACCTAGTGAGTACCTGATCGATATAATGATGCGATTTGCTTAGTGCAGAATAGAACGCCGGTAATTGGAATGGACAGCAGAATTAGAGTTCGACCGATTAATCATCTGATCAAGATGCAGCTTGTAACGCTGGCGATAACAGTTTTAATAGCCCTTTGGTGGCAGGGAATCAATGCTTCAGTGGCTTGTTTCTATGGTGGCAGCATAGCAGTTGCTAATACCTTGTTACAAAGGTGGCATTTGATTTGCGCTGCAAAGCAAGCTAAATCAGATGCTGGTATGAATTTAGGCAGAGCGTATCGCTGTGTCGCAGAAAGGTGGCTTGTAACCATCGTAATGTTTGCTATCGGGTTTTGGGTATTCATACCAGACGAGATGATTTTGGCAGGCTTTATCGCGATGCAAGCGGTTGTTTTATTTGGAAACTATAATCGGGCTTAAAACCAAAAATGGCAAGTGAATCATCAATTACCTCAGCAGGTTATATCAAGCACCATCTACAAAATCTTACCCTCGGTGAGAAGCATGTAGAATCAGCAACAGGTGTATGGACTTCTACAGGCGAGCTCGGCTTTGCAGAATCAGCCCAAGAAGCTACTCAAATGGGCTTCTGGTCTATTAATGTAGATACAATGTTTATGTCGCTGCTACTCGGCGGTCTTATGATGTGGTTTTTCAGACGCGTAGCAAAATCAATCTCGTCTGGCGTTCCTACTCCTACTCAAAATTTCGCTGAAATGATTATAGAGTTCATTAACGACACTGTTCGCGGGTCGTTTAGTGGCGGTAAAAACGATTTGGTTGCACCACTAGGTTTAACCATCTTTGTTTGGATATTTTTAATGAACTTAATGGATCTTGTCCCCGTGGACTTTATCCCAATGCTTGTTGCTCAAGGAGCTTCAATATTATTTGGAGTTGATCCTAGTCATGTATATTTCAAGGTTGTACCAAGCACCGATCCTAATGCAACAATGGGCATGGCTTTAGTCGTATTTGGCTTGATGCTTTACTATAGCTTTAAAGTCAAAGGTACGGGCGGCTTCCTTGCTGAGTTATCACTCGAACCATTTGGTAAGTGGGCTTTACCTATTAATATTGTCCTTGAAACCGTGACATTGTTAGCTAAACCATTCTCATTAGGCCTACGTTTATTCGGGAATATGTATGCGGGTGAGATGGTGTTTATCCTTATAGCAACAATGTATAGCGCTGGATTGGTCATAGGGTCTGTTGCTGGATTGTTACAAGTCGGTTGGGCGATTTTCCACATACTTATTATTACGTTGCAAGCATTTATCTTTATGGTTTTGACCATTGTTTACATCGATATGGCTCACCAACGTCATTAAGTTAGAACAAGTTTTACGTTTATTTTTTTGTAAGTTTATTTTTTAATATTAGCTATTTGTTAGGAGAAAATGATGGATATGGGTTTAGTTTACATTGCTGGTGCCTTAATGGCTGGTCTAGGTGCTTTGGGCGCTGCAGTTGGTGTTGGTTTGTTAGGTGGTCGCTTCTTAGAAGCCGCTGCTCGCCAACCTGAGTTAGTGCCAATGTTACGCACGCAGTTTTTCTTAGTTGCAGGTCTAGTTGATGCGGTTCCAATGATTGCTGTTGGTCTATCTATGTACGTGCTATTCGCTGTTGTTTAATAATATTTGTATATTTATAGATTACTGCGATAAAGAAGAGGTATTGGCATGAATATCAATGCAACCTTGATAGGCCAAGCAATTGCTTTTTTAATCTTCATTGGCTTCTGCATGAAATATGTATGGCCACCGATTATTGAAGCACTTGACGAACGCAAAAAGAAAATTGCGGATGGTTTAGCTGCTGCAGAACGCGGAAAGCATGAGCAAGAGTTAGCCGAAAAACGCGCACAACAAGTTATTCACGAAGCTAAAGAGCAAGCAAATGAAATTATTACTCAGGCACAACGCCGTGGTAATGAAATCGTTGACGAATCTAAAGATAATGCACGAACTGAAGGTGAGCGGATTTTAGTTTCTGCACAAGCAGAGATTAAACAAGAGGCAAACCGTGCAAAAGATGAGTTGCGTTCGCAAGTAGGTAGTATTGCTATCGCTGGCGCTGCCAAAATTCTTAGTCGTGAAATTGATGACAAGGCACATACCGATTTGTTAGAAGAATTGGTTAGCCGGATCTAGAGGAAGAAAGGATGGCTGAAGCAATTACCATCGCTCGTCCCTATGCAAGTGCTGTATTTGCAATTGCAAAAGAAAAAGACGAGTTGAAGGGCTGGTCTGACTTACTGGCGCTATTAGCGCAATGTGTAGCAGATCCAAAAATGCAATCCATAATTACTAGCCCAGCAGTAAGTGATGAGCAGGTAGTTACGCTGCTAGCGGATATTTCTGGTGAGTTGATGAGCGTTGATGCTCGTAACTTTCTAGCATTATTAGCTGAGAATAACCGACTACAATTGTTGGCATACATCGCAGTAATTTTTGAAGAATTACGTGCAGAAGCCGAACATACAATGACTGCCGATGTGACAACCGCAAGGGCGTTAACATCAGAACAAGAAAGCAATATCGCTGCTGCGCTGAAAAAACGCACGGGCAGAGATGTGACATTAATTACCACAATTGATGATAGCTTATTGGGTGGTGCGATTATTCGTGCAGGTGATCTGATTATTGATGGATCTGCCTTGGGTAAATTGAACAGACTGGCCAACGCTATAATCTAGCGGCCGGTTAATGAGGAAACAGAGATGCAACTGAATTCAGCAGAAATCAGTGACCTAATCAAAAAGCGAATTGCAAGCTTTGATGGGGCAACTGAAGCACGCACAGAAGGTACTGTTGTTGGTGTAACCGATGGTATCGTACGTGTTCACGGCTTAGCCGATGTTATGGCAGGGGAAATGTTAGAGTTCCCAGGCAATACATTTGGTATGGCATTAAACTTAGAACGCGACTCTGTCGGTGCAGTGGTATTAGGTCCATACCAACACATCACAGAAGGCGATAGCGTTAAATGTACTGGCCGTATTTTAGAAGTACCCGTTGGTGAAGCCTTATTGGGTCGAGTAGTTGACGCTTTAGGTAATCCAATCGATGGTAAAGGCGATATCTTAGCTGAAAGTTCAGCACCCATTGAAAAAGTAGCGCCAGGCGTTATTTCTCGTCAATCGGTAGATCAGCCATTACAAACAGGTTTAAAATCTGTTGATGCGATGATTCCAGTTGGCCGTGGTCAACGTGAGTTAATCATCGGTGATCGTCAAACGGGTAAAACTGCTATTGCAATTGATGCGATTATCAACCAAAAAGGTACAGGCGTTAAATGTATCTATGTTGCTATCGGTCAAAAAGCATCTTCTATTGCGAACGTTGTTCGTAAATTAGAAGAACACGGTGCATTAGAATACACAACCATCGTTGCTGCGGCGGCGTCTGATTCAGCTGCATTGCAATTTATTGCACCATATGCCGGTTGTTCAATGGGTGAGTACTACCGTGATAAAGGTGAAGATGCCTTAATCGTTTATGATGATTTAACAAAGCAAGCTTGGGCTTATCGCCAAGTATCATTGTTGTTACGTCGTCCACCAGGTCGTGAAGCTTATCCTGGTGACGTTTTCTATATTCACTCTCGTTTATTAGAACGTGCATCACGTGTAAGTGCTGACTACGTAGAAAAATTAACCAATGGTGCTGTTAAAGGCAAAACAGGTTCATTAACTGCTTTACCTATCATTGAAACCCAAGCGGGTGATGTATCAGCTTTCGTACCTACTAACGTAATTTCGATTACTGATGGCCAGATCTTCTTAGAAACAGATTTGTTTAACTCTGGTATTCGTCCTGCGATTAATGCTGGTTTGTCGGTATCACGTGTTGGTGGTGCAGCTCAAACTAAGATCATTAAGAAGTTGGGTGGTAGTACGCGTTTAGATTTAGCTCAATATCGTGAATTGGCAGCATTTGCTCAGTTTGCATCAGATCTAGATGAAGCGACTCGTAATCAAATTCAACGCGGTCAACGCGTTACTGAATTGATGAAGCAAGGTCAGTATCAGCCGTTATCAATTGCAGAAATGGCGATGTCATTACATGCAGCTAACGAAGGTTTCATTGATGATGTAGATGTAACGAAAGTAGGTTCTTTCGAAGCAGCTTTATTATCAAATATGAAATCTAATCATGCTGATTTAATGGCAAAAATAAACGAAACCGGTGGATTTGATAAAGATATCGCTAGCGCAATGACGGCAGCGATTGAAAGTTTCAAAACTACAGGTAGTTGGTAATCGGAGCATAAGCCATGGCTAGCGGCAAAGAGATACGGACTCAGATAGCAAGCATCAAAAACACGCAAAAGATTACGCGTGCAATGGAGATGGTTGCTGCGAGTAAAATGCGTAAGGCTCAAGAGCGTATGGCGGCGACACGTCCTTATGCGACTAAGATTCATAATGTAATCCAACATTTGGCTTTTGCTCATCCTGAATACAAACATGTGTATTTACAAGATAGAGAAGAAACTAAACGTGTTGGTTACATTATTGTATCTTCTGATCGTGGATTATGTGGTGGTTTGAATAATAACTTATTCAAAACGGCGCTTAAAGATATCAAAACTAAGATTGATAAAGGTCTTGAAGTTGATGTTTGTACTATCGGCAAAAAAGCAACAAGTTATTTTGGTCGATTGCCTGTAAATCTAACTGGACAGGTTGTTCAATTAGGTGATGCACCACGTCCACATGAACTGATTGGCGCTGTGAAAGTGATGCTTGATGCCTATGAAGACGGTAGCATTGATAGCTTGTACCTAGTTTACAATGAGTTCGTGAACACCATGACTCAAGGCAACAAAGTTGTTCAATTGTTACCAGCGACACCTGAAAAGCCGAGCGCTGAAATGTCCCATCACTGGGATTATATCTACGAGCCGGATGCCAAAGAGGTGTTAGATCACCTGTTGGTGAGATACATTGAGTCTTTGGTTTACCAAGGCGTCGTTGAAAACATCGCTTGTGAACAAGCCTCTCGTATGGTCGCAATGAAAAGCGCGTCTGATAATGCGGGTGACCTTATTGATGACTTGCAACTTGTTTATAACAAAGCGCGCCAAGCGTCTATTACGCAAGAAATATCTGAGATTGTTGCTGGTGCCGCTGCGGTATAAAGCAAATAACATGGGCCTAATAGCTCAAACGTATTGAAAGAGGAAGCAAGATGAGCTCTGGAAAGATTGTACAAATAATCGGTGCGGTAGTGGATGTGGAATTTCCACGCGACAGCCTGCCAAAAATTTACGATGCATTGATCGTTGATGAAAGTGGTTTAACACTTGAAGTACAACAACAGTTAGGTGATGGTGTTGTTCGTGCTATTGCTATGGGCGTAACAGATGGTCTTAAACGTGATTCAGCTGTTTCAAACACTGGCGATTCAATTCAAGTACCGGTCGGCCAAAAAACATTAGGTCGCATCATGAACGTATTGGGCGAACCAATCGATGAGAAAGGACCTATCGGTGAAGATGTTAAAATGTCTATCCACCGTAAAGCACCTAGCTTTGATGAGTTAGCCGCTAGTAATGAGTTACTAGAATCTGGCATCAAAGTAATCGATTTAGTCTGCCCGTTCGCTAAGGGTGGTAAAGTTGGTTTGTTTGGTGGTGCTGGTGTAGGTAAAACCGTAAACATGATGGAACTTATCCGTAACATCGCTACTGAGCATGATGGTTTCTCAGTATTTGCTGGTGTTGGTGAGCGTACTCGTGAAGGTAATGATTTCTATCACGAAATGACCGATTCTAACGTAATCGATAAAGTATCATTAGTATACGGTCAAATGAATGAGCCACCAGGTAACCGTTTACGTGTTGCTTTGACGGGTTTAACGATGGCTGAAAACTTCCGTGATGAAGGTCGTGATGTATTGTTCTTCGTAGATAACATTTACCGTTATACATTAGCCGGTACTGAAGTATCTGCGTTATTAGGTCGTATGCCATCAGCTGTAGGTTACCAACCAACGCTAGCTGAAGAAATGGGTGTACTACAAGAACGTATTACATCAACTAAAACGGGCTCTATAACGTCAATTCAGGCGGTATACGTACCTGCCGATGATTTGACGGATCCATCTCCAGCAACTACTTTTGCTCATTTGGATGCGACGGTTGTATTGTCACGTTCAATTGCCGAATTAGGTATTTATCCTGCAATCGATCCTCTTGATTCAACAAGCCGTCAGCTTGATCCTCTAGTTGTTGGTAACGAACATTATGAGATTGCTCGTGGTGTTCAGGGTACTCTACAACGTTATAAAGAATTGAAAGATATCATTGCTATCTTGGGTATGGATGAATTATCTGAAGAAGATAAATTGACTGTAACACGCGCTCGTAAGATTCAACGTTTCTTATCACAGCCTTTCTTCGTAGCTGAAGTATTTACGGGTAGCCCAGGTAAATACGTTTCACTTAAAGATACACTTATTGGCTTTAAAGGTATCTTAAACGGTGATTATGATTCACTACCAGAGCAAGCGTTCTACATGGTTGGTGGTATCGAAGAAGCTGTTGAAAAAGCGAAAAAACTTTAACCTTTTAGGAGGTGCTGGACAATGGCAATGACAATTCACGTTGATATCGTAAGCGCAGACACCTCGATTTATTCAGGTCGAGTAGAGGCTGTTTTTGCTTCTGCAGTTATGGGTGAAGTGGGTATTTATCCACGTCATACACCTATGTTGACTCGTTTAAAGCCGGGAGAAGTTCGTATCTTGGTTAACGGTGTAGAAGAACAATTCTACGTTTCAGGTGGCATCTTAGAAGTACAACCAAGTGTTGTGACTATCTTGGCTGATACTGCTTTACGTGCTGATGATATTGATGAAGCTGCAGCACTACAAGCTAAGGCTGAGGCAGAACGTTCGCTAATAGATCGTGGCGCGAAACTTGATTATGCTGAAGCACAAGCAAAATTGGCTGAAGCAATGGCTCAATTACGTAGTATTGATCGCATGAGAAAAGGCAAAGGTCACTAAAAGACCTAAGACTACAAAAAAAGGCTGTCTTATGACAGCCTTTTTTTTGCCTGAAATTGATAGAATACATACTAAACAACGCTAACGGAAATATATCATGTCATTAAGTATCGTCATCTTAGCTGCTGGAAAAGGCACAAGAATGAAGTCTGCCATCACTAAAGTAATACATAAACTTGCTGGCAAACCGCTTGTTGAACATGTTATTGATACCGCTAAAAGATTAAACCCTAATAATCTTACTGTGGTTTCTGGCAATGGTGCAGAGCAGATGCAATCATTATTAGAAGCGAAACAGGTTGTTGAAGTGATGCAAAATGAACAATTGGGTACCGGTCATGCCGTTATGCAGGCTACCGCTCAATTTGCTAATGATGAACAAGTACTCGTCCTTTACGGAGATGTGCCACTGACCCAGCTCTCCACATTACAACAGCTAATAGGCTGTGGCGATAAGAAGAGTTTAAGAATTTTAACAACGGAACTTGCTGATCCAACAGGTTATGGTCGCATCGTCCGAAATGATGCGGGTGATGTGATCTGTATTACAGAACAAAAAGATGCTGATCTTCAAACATTAACAATTAAAGAAGTGAATAGCGGCATTATGGTTTTACCAGCGAAATGGTTAGCCGAATCAGTTGCAAAGCTCACGAATAATAATGCACAAGGCGAATACTATTTAACCGATATGGTCTCGCTTGCGGTAGCAGAAGGCATCGTAATTAACACAGTTTGCTGCGAAGATAATTCAGAAGTTGCGGGTGTAAATACGCGTCAGCAACTGGCTGGATTAGAACGCCATTATCAGTTATTAAAAGCTAACGAACTTATGGCTAATGGTGTAACGCTTGCCGACCCATCACGCATCGATATTCGCGGCCAATTGACAACAGGAACTGATATTACTATCGATGTGAATGTCATCTTTGAAGGCGATGTCACTATAGCTAATAATGTTGAGATTGGTGCGAACTGTATTATTAAAGACGCGACGATTGGTGAAGGTACGATTATTCTAGCAAACAGCATGATTGATTCTAGTACTATCGGTGCTAACGTTAATATCGGGCCTTTTGCACGATTAAGGCCGGGCACTGTATTAGCCGACAAATCCAAGATTGGTAACTTTGTTGAAACTAAGAATGCCAATATTGGTAAAGGCTCAAAAGTTAATCACCTCAGTTATATTGGTGATACTGATATGGGGGTTGATGTCAATATTGGAGCTGGCACCATTACTTGTAACTATGACGGAGCGAATAAACATCGTACGATTATTGGTGATCGGGTGTTTGTAGGTTCTGATACGCAGTTGGTGGCTCCTGTAACGGTAGAGGATGGGGCAACGATTGGCGCGGGAACGACTTTACGTAAGACGGCACCTGCTGACGCGTTGACCTTGACGAAGTCGGAACAGAAAACGGTTAGGGGATGGCAGAGACCGGTTAAGAAAAAATGATTTTGGGTTATTTATGATTACTAAACATATTAGGTCGTGGAGTGAGTTTGTAAAAGCAATAGCAGATGTTCGGAAGGCATATTCTGTGAGAGTTACAGAGTCAGATGATGGACAAAAGTACGAACGTAAAAAATCTCATTTTATTTTGTGGACAAGGAAGTGCAAAATGGAAATTGCAAACTACTCTTGAAAGGACCAGTGCGGAACCGTTTCATGTCTTTGACTATGTGCAGGGTGCAACTAAGCAAGCACATGAACTTGAGGCATTTACAGGTCTAAAATGGAATATTCCAAACTATTAAGAACTTCAGAATGAACTGGAGGCTAATCTTGATCACTTTACACTTTTTTAAACCGAAGAATCTTTAATAAAGGCTCTAGCCGATAAGAGGCTTCTTTAAATAGGACCCAAACAAGGAGTAGGATTGTTATCTTCTGATGTACTAAAGCCCATGTTCATTTTTTGCGTGGCCAAAAAAATGAACCAAAAAAGGCCAATCCATTACTTGCCCTAGCGGGTTCCTTGCGCTTCTCAATATGACTGGGCACTTCGGAAAATCGCTACGCTCAAACAACCGAAGTACTATTCCAGCCATATTTCCGATGCTCGGCTTCGTATAAGGGCATCCGTGGGTTATTGTATCGAAGATCAATGATGCATAAGTCTCGACCTTTATCCTACGTTATCGCAACCAGATAACTTACTTTTTGGAAGTAAGTTGGTAAGAGTGCTATTTTTTTGGTTCGGTTTCTTTTGGGCATCCAAAAGAAATGAACGCTCAGCGGCAGCGTCTGACAACAAAGTAAAAATTACTTTAAGAATTCAATCAGTACAAAGTGGAAGGTCTAATATAATAATTAAGCCCAATAAACAGCAATGTCTATTGAGCTTAAATATTTTATGGTTGTTCTGAAGCTATAACTATTAACGCAATATCAGAAACATCGCTTGTCCGTTGCGGGTAATATTGAGTAGTAACTGCTTACCAGCACTATAAGCGTAGGGTTTAAATTCCTCTAAGCCCGTCACGATGTTTTTATTAACAGAGGTAATAATATCGTTTGTACGTAAACCCGCAATGTCTGCTGGGCTTCCACGTTTAACTGAATAAACCATTACGCCTTTAATTTTGCCAAAATAAGGAGTGCCTCGTTCAATATTACCAAAGGTTGCACCTGATAATTTCGGGTTAACTTCACCTTTTTGAGCCAGTTTTGGCGATTCTTTGACGGTAGCTTTTATAATTTTGTTTTTACCATCACGTAAAATTTCCATTTTAATTGTTTGTCCGACCATAAGTAAGCCAATTGAATTGCGTAAGCTATCCGCATTCATTAACCTATTGTCGTCAAGTGCAGTGACAATATCGCCGATCTTTAAACCTGCTTCAGCAGCAGCAGAGTCCTTCGCGACGCCTGTAACAACGGCGCCATGTTCAGATTTAATATTAAATGCCTGAGCTAGTTGGGGTGTAATATCTTGCATTTGCACACCGAGATGGGCGCGTCGTACTTCACCATACTTGAGGAGTTGGTCGGTAACCTGCTTAACCATATTACTTGGGATAGCAAAGCCGATACCAATATTCCCCGCTTCTTGACCAGGTGAAAAGATGGCTGTATTAATTCCGACTAATTCTCCCCGTAGGTTCACTAGGGCACCACCAGAGTTTCCTGGGTTAATTGAAGCATCGGTTTGTATAAAGTCTTCATAACCTTCGATTCCTAGTCCACTTCGTCCTAGGGCACTGACGATACCTGAAGTGACCGTTTGCCCTAAACCAAAGGGATTACCAATAGCCACGACAAAGTCACCTACGCGTAATTCATCCGAATCAGCGAGCGGTAAAGCGGTCAGTTGTTCAGGTGGGATTTTAATCAAAGCTACATCAGTAGCTGGATCACTACCGACTAATGTCGCTTGAAAACTTCGACCATCAGTCAGTGAAACAGTGATTTGATCTGCTTTGTGAATAACGTGATTATTGGTTAATACCAAACCTTTTTTAGCATCAAAAATAACACCAGAACCTAGACTTTGCTTAGTGCGCTTGCGTGGTTGTTGTTCAGGAATATTAAAAAATCGACGAAAATATGGATCATTCAGCAAAGGATTATCTTGAATACGCACAAGACTTTGTGAGGCGATATTAACGACGGCAGGTTTAGATTGGTCGAGCATTGGTGCAAGTGATGGCATCTCACCATTGCCACCAAACCAGGCAAAAGGTAGTCCAGCAAAGGCCACTTGAGCAAGTAAACTCAGACCTGCTAACCAAACAATAGTAGATTTCATTGCTGTCATAAACGACTCCTTACAATGTTTGTTCCAGCTCTTCGCGAGGATTAAAGCTAAGTTCCTCAGCCATTTGTTGATAGAGTTTTGTTGCATTATCGCTATCGGCTGGTGGTGTCATAATTTGTAAATTCACGATTTGATCGCCCGATTCTTTGCCAGGTAATCCACGACCTTTTAAACGCATTTTTTGACCGCTTTTAGCGCCCGCTGGAATAGTGAGATTAATCTTTCCTGCTAAGGTGGGTACGGTGACTTTAGCACCTAATGCGGCTTCCCAAGGTGCAATAGGGAGATCCAGTAGGATATTACTGCCATCCAAACGATAATGAGCATGTGATGCAATATTGATTTCTAATAACAAATCACCTGCATTTTCACCCATGCCAGCACGGCCTTGACCGGATAGGCGTATTTTTTTACCAGATGTAATTCCCGCGGGAATCTTGACACTGAGCGTGCCCGTTTCATTTGAACCACTAGGGCGACGAATTGTTTTTTTGGCACCGTGAAATGCATCTTCAAGCGAAATCGTGATTTTGGCATTCACATCTTCACCTTTAGCGTAGAAGTTATCTCTACCGCCGCCCGTACCTCCACCGCCAAACATGCTGTCAAAAAAACTACTGAAGTTATTATTACCATCAAAGCCTCCACGACGGCCTTGCTGTCCTTGTTGGCCCCAGCCTGGCGGTGGTGTAAACGATTGGCCATTTTTATAATTAGCACCAAACTGATCGTATTGTGCACGTTTTTCAGGGTCTTTTAGTACTTCGTATGCCTCGCCTAGCTCTTTAAATTTAGCTTCAGCATCGGCTTCTTTACTTACATCTGGATGATATTTGCGTGCTAACTTTCGATATGCTTTTTTTAGGTCTTCTTTAGAGACATCACGTGCGACACCGAGAGTTTGATAATAATCTTTGTATTCCATAAATGTATTTTCAGCTACCTAAATTGATTTAGATCATCAAATGGGGGCATTGAGGAGTAATTACAAGGCTTTACAAGGATTTTTCTGAGGTTTTGATTTTAGGATTATGCGACAATATGCGCCTGAAATTTATTATGTATATTAGAAGTTTATGATGTTTTCGTTGAGAAAAATTTCTTTATTGGTTGCCGTCGCCAGTTCTTGCGCTAGCCCACTTGTTATTGCAGACAGTGATGTTGCGTTAGATAGCTTAGTTGTCACTGGCACACGATCTGAAACCTCATTATTAGACTTAGCGGGTAACACGGCTAAAATCTCTGAAGAAGAAATTGATTTTGTACATGCTGATCATATTACCGAAGTGATTAATCGCCTTCCCGGTGTGATGGTGCAACGTGGCAACGGTCAAGAACACTTAACCTCAATTCGTTCGCCTGTTTTAAGCGGTGGTGCGGGTGCGGGTTCATTTTTGTATTTGGAAGATGGCGTGCCAATGCGTGCCGCGGGTTTTGCCAATGTAAACGGCTTGTTTGAAGCTAACTCAGAACAAGCAGGTGGCATTGAAGTTGTACGTGGCCCTGGTAGTGCCTTGTATGGTTCAAATGCCGTTCATGGTTTGATTAACGTGCTCTCTCGTGCACCTTCACTAGATCTTGAGCGATCTATTGATGTATCTGCTGGCCCGCATGACCTTTATGAAACTAAGGCAACGGTGAGTGACACGATTGGCAATCAAGCTTATCGCTTTAGCATCAATGGTACTCATGATGCTGGTTGGATTGATGACTCTGGTTTTGACCAACAAAAAATGACATTTCGTCATGATTATTATGGTGAAAAAGATACGTTTAAAACCGTGTTTAATGCCGCTAATCTAAATCAAGAAACGGCAGGTTATGAAAATGGTTTTGAAGCGTATAAAAACACTGCCGCCTCGAAGACTAATTCAAACCCAGAAGCATATCGCAATGCCAAATCAGCACGTTTATCAACACGATGGGATCATGAGTTAACTGACTCATCATATTTTAGTTTGACGCCTTATGTGCGTTATACCGAAATGGATTTTTTGATGCATTTCTTGCCAGGAACGCCAGTTGAAAAAAATGATCACCAAAGTGCTGGTTTGTTAGCGGCTTATTATAAAGATTTGGAAGGCGGTCATAAGGTTATCGTTGGTACTGATGTTGAATATACTCAAGGATCTTTGTCTGAAATTCAAACAGATTCTACGACCTACTTCGGAAAATATTCTCCAGGTACTCATTATAATTATGATGTTGATTCGACTGTAATTGCACCTTATGTTCATACCGAATGGCAAATTGCAGATAAAACGCGCATTACTGCTGGTGCACGTTATGAATACACTCAATATGAGTATGATAATAAAACTTCTGATGGTTTAGCGACAGGGAGCTCGACTTTATTCCGACCTGGAGATAGATCAGATAATTTTAGTAACTTCAGTCCTAAGCTAGGTTTAACACAATTTTTGACTGAAGATACGAGCGCCTTTATTAATTTGGCTCGTGGTAACCGTGCACCACAAACGACTGATTTGTACCGTACCCGTTTAGAGTCTAATACAGCACTTACCGCTGATTCTGAAACTATCGATAGTATTGAGGTTGGTGTTAGAAAAGTAGGCGCAGGCATTCAATACGAAGCGACCACCTTTTACATGAAGAAAAAGAATTACTTCTTCCGAGATACCAGTGATAACAATGTGCCTGATGGTAAGACGAAACATTATGGTATTGAGCTGAGTGCTTTTGCGCCAATGGGAGAGCAGTTTGACTTAGGTGGTAGTTTTACCTACGCACGTCATCAATATGATTTTGATCATGACGTTAGCAACTTTGCTGGATCAGTAGCATCAAGCACGATTAAAGACGGTAATGATATGCCGACTGCGCCGAGACAATTGGCGAATGTTCGTCTTGGTTGGAACTACCAACCACAGAGTCGAATGGAATTAGAATGGGTGCATGTTGGTAGTTATTACACCGACGATGGCAATGGACATCGTTACGATGGCCATGATCTATTGAATTTAAGAACTAATCATAAGGTTACTAATAATCTTTCAATTTATGGTCGAATCAATAATCTGCTTAATACTGAGTATGCAGAACGCGCAGATTATAGCGAGGCTGGTGGTGGCGATCGTTACTTCGTAGGTGAAGAGCGTGGCCTACATGTAGGCGCAAGCTATAGTTTCTAAGTTTTAACTTAAAACTCAGTAATAAAAAAAGCGGCGATGTTAATTATCGCCGCTTTTTTGTTTCTGACTGTTGTTTAACTAATGACTACTGGATTTTTGTTCTTCAAGTCGCCGTAAAAACTCACGCATAATATCGTCGTATAAGGCCACACCGAGATAGGCATCTTCGACGTCACTATCAATACTTGGATTGTCATTGATTTCGATCAAAACGACTCTTTCACCGCTTTGTTTGATATCGATACCATAAAGTCCATCACCGACTAGTTTGGCTGATTTTAGTGCTATTTTGAGTACTTTTTCTGGTACTTCGCTGATAGGAACGGCTGCTGACTTACCGCTAGTCGTACCTTTAGCGGTATTGTGGTTATAAATCTGCCAGTGACCTTTACTCATAAAGTATTGGCAGGCGTAGATGACTTTATTGTTAAAGACGCCAATGCGCCAGTCATAATCGGTGTACATGAACTCTTGTAATAAGACGATGGCAGATTGTTGAAAAAACTCAGCAGCATGCAGACGAAGTTCTTCGGCATCGTTTACTTTGATAATGCCGCGTGAAAATGCACCGTCAGGGATCTTCATAACCAGCGGGAAGGTTGCCTCATTACAAATTCTATCCATACCCGTGTGATCATTACGATAAAGCAAATATGAATCAGGCATCGGTAATTTGTTAGCAACTAATAATTCCATCAGGTAAATTTTATTAGTACAACGAATGATGGATGTTGGATCATCAATAACAACGAGACCTTCACTTTCTGCTCTACGAGCAAATTTATAGGTATGATTATTGGTCGCTGTCGTTTCGCGAATAAACAAGGCATCGTATTCTGCTAAACGGTTGTAATCCTTAGGTGTAATGAGTTCGACATCAATCCCAATACGACGACCACTTTGAATAAACCGTTTTAATGCGGTGGCATCACTAGGGGGCATTTTTTCTTCGGGATTATGCAAAATCGCCATGTCATAGCGGAAACTACGTTTTTTAGACGGTTTACGCCACAATTTGCGATCAAAATTATCGAGTGCATTGGCAAAACTATCTTGTTCAAGCTCTGTTAGTTTATTAATAGCGCCCGCTTTTACTTTGCTAATTTGCCAGTGCTCTTTATGACTAAACTCAATCTCAACAATTGGGCAAGGAAACTGCTCATAAATTTGTCGTGCCAATTTTTGTAATGGCTTAATGTCGCAATGGCCAAAAAATACTTTAACCACAAAGTGATTTCGCTCGTGGTTGTCAGTTTCAGAGATAAGTTTATCGAGCTGTGGTGCTAGTTCAGTAATGTCATAGGCATAGAGACTTTTGCGCGATAAATCATTAATTGTACGCAAGCCGGGAATAACTTTATGACCGCGAGCTTCAGACACCATCGAACAGTAATATCCAGGGCTGAGATAATCTAGACTGTGGCAAAGATTGATGACTTGCGCGCGTGTTTTACTTGTTTGCGATGGATTTTGTAGATATTCATCGACTGTAATGACCTGAACGCTAGGAAAATACGGCGCCCAGTCTGCTTTATTTTCAATAATTATCAAGTGTTTAGTCATTTTTATGCCTTATGGCCTCTTATATAAATGTGTATCATCAAAGCGAATAGTAAAGTTATTATGGGCGCTGTGTAATAATTATTTTTCGGCGATGATTTATTTACTGGATTAATGCTGGAAACTCACCTATCCTTCGCGAAAATTTTGTGACTTGGAGAACAGTGTTATGTATACCGATGCCGTTTTAAACGTATTTTCACAGCGCTATGCTGATGCCCGCGAAAAATTTATGTCTGCGACAGAGATGAGTTCTATTGTAGACAAAGTAAATAGCTATAAACACCCGCTAAATGGACCCAAAGGCGAAAAGTTATTTTGCGACATTGCTTGGCTCGGCAATCTTAATGCAAAAAAAATCTTAGTCTTAGTCTCCGGTCTGCATGGTGTTGAGGGTGGCGTGGGCTCAGCAATACAATCGGATTTTTTAAACCGTTATCGTCGTCTATCAGCAGATGTGTGCGTGGTATTAGTACATGGGCTAAATCCTTGGGGTTTGGCATGGGCAAGTCGCAGCGATCATGAAGGCATTGATGTGAATCGTAACTTTGTCGATTTCTCTGCGCCGTTACCCACATCACAATCGGATGAAATTTGGCAAGACTTAATCAATAACAAGGTGAGTATTGATGAGGTTGGCAGTCATCGTGAGCAGTTCGATTTGTTGAGTGAAGGGCAATATGAAAACCCTAAGGCTTTGTATTTCGGGGGTACTAAACCAAGTTGGTCTCGCGAATGTATTGAGCAATTAGCTGGACAACTTCATCTAGCTGAGCGCGAGCAAGTGATGATCATTGATTTGCATAGTGGTTTGGGTCCTTATGGTCATGGTGAGTTGATTAGTGATCACCCTGTAGATTGTTTGGCAAGACAGACATTATTAGATATTTATGGAGGAACCTTGACCGAGCCTGTGTTGGGTACATCTAGTTCAGGGGTGAAGCAAGGCTTACATGATTATTTTTGGCATGCACAGGGCGAGCATATCAGTTTTGTAACGCTTGAATTTGGCACCTTTGGTAGTAGCGAAATGTTGCGTGTTTTATTTGCAGATCAGCAATTACAACAGCAGAAGGTCAGTTGGCAAGATGATAAAACGCGTGAGATTAAATACGCGATGCAGGACTTTTTCTGTCCAGCTCAAAAACAATGGCAGGAGTTAGTCTTATTTCGTGGTCGTCAAGTGATAGAAATGGCGTTGAGTGGCTTAACGAATTTAAGCGGATTGGATGGCAATGCTAACAACTGATGATAATGTCTGGATAAGACCGGCTGTTGTGAGTGATGTCGGTCAGCTGGTCGAACTAGAAAATAAATGTTTTGATTCTGACCAACTATCTCGTCGTAGCTTTAAATGGATGATTACGAAAGGTCGCGCTTTATTGCTGGTGGCTGAGTCTGAGCAACATATCGTCGGTTATGTATTGTTGCTTTATCATCAAGGTACATCCCTTGGCCGGGTTTATTCGTTGGCGGTTGCAGCTGAACAAAGAAAGTTAGGTCTTGCTAAACAATTGATGGAAATCGCAGAACGTGAAGCCTTAGAAGATGGTCGAAGTTTTTTACGACTGGAAGTACGACCTGATAATGCGGGTGCTATCCGTTTATATGAAAAATTAGGTTATGAGGTGTTTGATGTCGTTAGTGATTATTATGAAGATCATGCTGATGCCTTAAGAATGATGAAAGTGTTGCATCATGAACCTGAGGAAGCGCATCAGCAGGTTGTGCATTATTCACAAAGTACTGATTTTACCTGTGGCCCAGCTTCATTGATGATGGTGATGAAAACACTCAGATCGGACTTTGAACTAGATCGTGGTTTAGAGCTGCAGTTATGGCGCGAAGCAACTACTATTTTTATGACCTCTGGTCATGGTGGATGTAGTCCCCATGGCTTGGCATTATCTGCTTATAAACGAGGATTTTTGACAACACTCATTACCAGTAGTACGGAAACGCCTTTTATCAATAGTGTGCGTAATGATGAGAAAAAGGCTGTCGTTGAGTTGGTACACCATGATTTTCAAGCTGCAATAGCTGAAACGGAGATGACGGTTGAAATAGGTCAGGTTGACGTGGCTATTTTGCAAGCACATCTGAAGAAGGGAGCATTGGCAGTGGTGTTAATTAGCTCTTATCGCTTAAATAAAAGCAAATCGCCACATTGGGTGGTGCTGGCTTCTATTTCAGATACCTTTGTTTATTTTCATGATCCTGAGATAGATTTGGAAGAAAATAAAAGTGTGACAGATTGTTTGTATATTCCGGTAACCCATGAGGAGTTTAACCGTATTTTAGGCTATGGCCAGCCGCGCTATCAGGCTGCAATAATCTTGCAGCCTGATAAATAAAGCTAAGCGTTAGTCTTCGCGTTGTGAACGGGCATAACGTATTGCAGCACGCACTTGATTTGGCGCAGTGCCACCAAGGTGGTCGCGAGCCGCTACGGAACCTTCTAGGGTTAATACTTCAAATACATCATCACTGATTTGGGCGGAGAAACTTTGTAGTTCTTCCAAACTTAACTCAGACAAATCTTTTTTGTGTTTTATACCGTAAGCCACCGACAAACCAACCACTTCATGAGCATCACGGAAGGCCACACCCTTACGAACTAAATAATCGGCCAAGTCGGTTGCTGTCGCATAACCGCGTAATGCTGCGTTACGCATATTGTCTGCCTTAACAGAAATAGCGGCCATCATGTCGGCATAAACGCGTAATGAACCCAATAATGTATCGATCGTGTCGAATAATGGTTCTTTATCTTCTTGATTGTCTTTGTTGTAAGCCAATGGTTGATTTTTCATCAAGGTGAATAAGTTGAACATATTGCCATAAACACGACTTGTTTTACCGCGAATCAATTCCGGCACATCTGGATTTTTCTTTTGTGGCATGATAGATGAACCCGTACAGAAGGCGTCACCCAAATCAACAAAATCAAATTGTGCTGATGACCAGATAATCAGTTCTTCAGAAAAGCGTGACATGTGCATCATCAGTAAAGAAGCAAAGCTAGTGAATTCAATCGCAAAATCTCGATCACTGACAGCATCAAGTGAATTAAGACAAATACGTTCAAAACCGAGTAATTCTGCAGTTAATTCACGATCAATGGGAAACGTTGTTCCCGCTAATGCCGCTGCACCTAGCGGTAATGAGTTCACACGTTTTTCGCAATCATCTAAACGTTCTGCATCACGTACTAACATTTCGTACCACGCCATCATGTGATGACCGAAAGTAATCGGTTGAGCGGTTTGTAGGTGAGTGAAACCAGGCATAATTGTTTCTGCTTCACGTTCCGCAACATTCAGTAGTGAATCTTGCAAGCGAAATAGTTCTGACCTTATAGGCTGTATCATATCGCGTAAGTAAAGCCTTACATCTGTCGCAACTTGGTCATTACGTGAACGACCTGTGTGCAATTTTTTGCCGACCTCGCCGATCAAGGCAATCAGCCGCGCTTCGATATTCATATGCACATCTTCTTGGGCGATCGACCATTCAAACTTATCATGTTCGATTTCGGTGATGATGGTGTCTAGACCGGTAATGATTTTGGTGCATTCTTCACTGGTTAAAACGCCAACACTCTCTAACATGGTGGCATGAGCAATCGAGCCTTGAATATCTTGGCGATACATCCGCTTATCAAATTGCACGGAAGCAGTGAACTCTTCGACAAAGGCGTTCGTCGGTTGAGTTAGACGAGCAGAGGATAGTTTTTTCTTGGGCGTAGTCGAAGTCGAAGTCATAATTATAAGTATCTTGGATTATCGAAATAAAGTGGAATTATAACGCGGTTATTCGGCAATCATGCTAGAAATGCTAGAATTTACTTAACTAGCTGTCAGGTTAAAACCTGACCTACATAATATTGAGTCATTGTAGATTGGGTTTTAACCCGACTCGGGGCTGAAACTGAAATAAACAAAGTGAATAAAAAAATGACTAAAAGAACCATAAAAATAGCTACACGTAAAAGCCCACTTGCTATGTGGCAAGCAGAATTTGTACGTGATGCTTTATTAGCCTTACATCCCGATCTACAGGTTGAGCTGGTCAAAATGACCACACAAGGCGATAAAATTTTGGATGTGCCATTGGCAAAAATTGGCGGCAAGGGCCTATTTGTTAAAGAGTTAGAGCAAGGGATGTTGGCAGGTGATGCGGATATTGCTGTGCATTCGATGAAAGATGTGCCGATGACACTTCCTGAGGGTTTACATCTGCCCGTGATCTGTCAACGCGAAGATCCGCGCGATGCTTTTGTATCAAATAACTACGCAACAGTAGATGATTTACCGCAGGGTGCTAAAGTAGGTACATCTAGTTTGCGCCGTGAGTGTCAGCTTCGCGCTGCACGTCCTGACTTACAAATATTGACGCTACGCGGCAATGTAAATACTCGTTTAGCTAAGTTGGATGCGGGTGAGTATGACGCGATTATTTTAGCGGCAGCGGGTTTGAAGCGTTTAAAATTAGACGCTCGAATTAGAAGTGCTTTATCAGCAGAGCAAAGTTTGCCAGCAGTGGGTCAGGGAGCAGTAGGCATTGAAACACGTATTGAGGATGCTGAAATTAATGCCTTGATTGCACCATTATTATGCCCTGAAACATGGATAGTTGTGACGGCAGAACGCGCAATGAATAAGCGCCTTTCTGGAGGTTGTCAGGTGCCGATTGCAGGTTATGCTCTATTAGACAATGGCAATATCTGGTTGCGAGGTTTGGTTGGTCGTCCTGATGGGTCGTTGACCTTACGCGCTGAAGTTCGAGGCAAAGCGGAAGATGCGGAATCGTTAGGTATTACATTGGCTGAAGATTTGTTGTCACAAGGTGCTAATGAAATTTTGGCCGCTGTTTATGGTGATTGAAACATCACTTGATGGGCTTAAAGTATTGGTCACTCGACCGGAACAACAAGCACGATCATTATGTGACAGTATCTCCGCCGCTGGTGGTGTAGCGATTGCGATGCCGGTACTGGATATTGTGCCAATAATACCTTGGGATGAATCAGCACTTAATATAGATGAACAGGATATGATTATCTTTATTAGTCGTAATGCTGTGACCCATTTTATGGCGGGTTTGCAAACACCTTCACCTTTAACTGGTAATGTGCAGTTAGTTGCTGTTGGGTCAGGGACGGCTGCAACCATGGGTGAGCATGGATTGCGGGTCGATATTCAACCACCTCCTCCAGGGGGGAGTGAAAGTTTATTGGCTATGCCAGAATTGCATAAGGTACAAGATAAAAAAGTACTGATTGTACGGGGTGAAGGCGGCCGAGAACTTCTGGCTGATACCTTGCTCGCGAGAGGTGGTAATATTAGCTATCTAGAAGTTTACCGACGTGGCCTTCCTTCTCGGTCAAAAAGGGAAACTGACCAAGCAAAAACGGCAGACTGTATTGTTATTACGAGTATCGCCGGATTAGATAATTTATGTCAGTTGATTGATCTCGATGAATTAACACCAAAGTGCTTGATCGTTATGAGTGAACGGATCAGGCAATATGCCCTAACTTTAGGTTTTCAGCGGTGTGTAGTTGTTGCTGACGCTAGTGATGCTGCGGTGATGCAGCAAGTAAATCGGATGGAGCGAAATGATGGAAAAAAATAATAATAAGCAAGCAAATACTAAGGAAGCAACACCTCAGGTAGATGCTGAATTGCTAGAAGAGCAGCCAGTTGAGCGTTCTAAATTTATTCTAATATGGGTGGCAATCGTCATTTTATTAGGTTTAATCGCGGCTTCTTTTTGGTACTTGCAGCAGCAATTATACACGCAACAACAGCTTGAACCAGTAGCGCTGACCCAAGACTCATCATTAACCGAGCAGCTAGAGAGTCAGATTACGCAATTGAAACAGGCCGTGAATGCGGAAGCGGCAACTACTGAGCAACGCTTAGTAGGGTTAGATGCGGAAAATCTTACCTTGCTCGATAAAGTAGACGAGCTAGCTAAAACCCAAAAGCTGACCAATGACGATGTGTTACGTTCTTGGACCTTGGCAGAACTTAAGTTTTTATTACAAAGTGCTAACCAAAGTGTTTTGCTAGCAGGGAATGTAGACAAGGCTCAAGCAGCACTCACCTTGGCCGATCAACAACTTAAATCGCTGACGGATCCACGCTTACATGAACTCCGGGGATTGATTGCCGACGACAAACTGGCTTTAGCTTCGGTCGCCAAGGTGGATATTGATGGTTTAGCTCTGCAGTTACAGAGCGCGCTCAATAAGGTCGACGATCTTCAGGTATTGATGGGACCAGAACTCGGCAACCAAGCAGATGATCATTCTGTAGCGGATTCATCATTATCTTCAACTTGGAAAATGGCTTTGTCACAGGCTTGGCAAGAAATGAAATCCTTAGTAGTGATTCGTCATCAGCAAGATGCTGCGATTGCGGTATTGGTTCCTGAACAACGTTATTTCTTGTATCAGAATCTACGCTTGAAACTAGAAAGTGCACGGTTGGGACTATTATCAGCTAGAGAAACGGTCTTTCACGATAATCTGGCCTCTGCAGAACAGTGGTTACAGCAATATTTTATCGGTACAGAACGAGATGCAATGCTTGAAATGTTGAAAGCGATGCAGTCGGAAACGATCGCTGTTGATATGCCCGATATTTCAGCATCATTAATTTGGCTACAGCAATATGGTGATCAACAATGAAACTACTGCTGATTATCGCCATAGCTTTGCTTGTTGGCACCAGTGTCATGTGGCTGGCAGATTTTGAGCCGGGTTTTGTTTTATTAAAATATGGCAGTTGGAGTTTGGAAACATCATTAATCGTTTTTGTTGTAGCGTTTATCGTTTTATTGGTAACTGCTTATGCTGTTTTAAGAACGTTGGTTATCGTTAAACGAGCACCCCAAAAACTCGCTGCTTGGCAATTACTGCAACGACATAAACGTGCTAACAAGGCATTGACTAGCGGACTTATTACGCTTGAAGAAGGCCGTTGGGCGGAGGCTGAACGATTACTGATTCATAATGCGAGCAACAGTGATACGCCATTACTGCACTATTTAGCGGCGGCAAGGGCAGCCCAAAAACAAGATGCAACGGAACGCCGAGATAGCTATTTAGCCTTAGCGCATCAAACTACTGCCGGATCGGAGATTGCGGTGGGAGTGGTGCAAGCAGAATTGCAAATTGCTGCCGGTCAAAATGAACATGCTTTAGCGACCTTGCAACATTTGCGAGAGGTGGCGCCAAAACATCCTCATGTATTGCAGTTATTACAACAGCTTTATCAGGATATGAATCAGTGGCAGGGCGTGCAAGATGTATTGCCTGATTTGCGAAAACGCCATGTGTTAGCGGCGGCAGAAGTTGAAACCTTATCTAGCGATGCCACGGTCGGCCAATTACAAGCCGCCTTGGCAAAACAAGATTGGACATTAATGTCAACGCTCTGGCAACAGTTACCAAGTAAAATGCGGCATTCTGAATTATTGTTGACCCCTTACACGGCGGGGTTAATTCAACAAGGCGATCAAATTCAAGCGAACGAACTGATTGAAAACTTTCTACGTAGTCAGTGGAGTGATGCGCTCATTTATCAGTATGGACAGATAAAACAAGGTGATTCATTAAAACGCTTGGCAAAAGCGGAGAAATTATTGATCAATAATGAGCATAACCCTTGGTTATTATTGACCTTAGGCCGCTTGTCATTAGCTAATAAATTATGGGCAAAAGCAGAAGAATATTTACGCGCAAGTCTTGACCATGGTGCCAGAGGTGAAACCTATCAAGTATTAGCTGAGGTTTTGTTGGCTGAGGGTAAAGAGCTGGCGGCGGCTGATATGTATAAGCAAGGTTTAGCCATGATGGTTCAGCAAACACATGCTATCTAGTGTTAACTGAGCAGCTAAGGAAGCAATCATCATGATGAGTGCAAATGATGCAAGTTATTTGGTCGATATTTTAGCCCTGCTGTTAGCAACGGTTATTGTCGTGCCATTTTTTCATGCTATTCGGTTGGGCGCTTTACTAGGCTATTTAGCTGCTGGGGTTGTTTTGGGACCTTGGGGCCTAGGTGTCATTACTGAAGTTGAGAAAATTCGTCATTTAGGTGAGTTTGGTGTCATTTTTCTGCTTTTTGTCCTTGGTATGGAGCTTAAGCCTGACACGTTATGGCGTATGCGAAAAATGGTACTTGGACTCGGTGCTGGACAGTTGATTTTGACTGCCGCCGCACTCTATGGTGTGGCTATATGGCTGGGTGTTTCAGGCAAAAGTGCCATCATTATCGGCTTTGGTTTGGCTTTGTCCTCCACCGCTTTCTGTTTGAAGTTGTTGGCTGAACGAGGGGGTATTTCGACCCTTATGGGTAGAATGTCATTTTCAGTTTTACTGTTTCAAGATCTGGCCGTGGTGCCATTATTGGCATTAGTCTCTTATCTCGCTGGTGGCGGGGAAGGTACCGCTATAACGGAATTCAGTTTACTTTATGGCGCTGCAGTTATTATTGGCTTATTGTTAATGGGACGATATTTACTTAACCCTATTCTGGGAAGAATCGTCGCCAGTCAGGATCCTGAAGTCTTCATCGCCGTAGCCGTTTTACTGGTTTTGGGGGTGGCATGGCTGATGGAGTCAGTCGGCTTATCAATGGCATTAGGTGCTTTTCTCGCTGGATTGATGCTCGCAGAATCCCAATATCGTCATCAAATTGAGGCTGATATTTTACCGTTTAGAGGGATCTTGCTCGGATTATTTTTCATGACGGTAGGAATGGGGGTTGATTTTGGACTGTTATGGACACACCTTGGCGCCATAATAGGGCTGACGATTGGCTTGATGGTGATAAAAGGCTCAGTAGTCTACGTGCTAGCGAGAATTGGCGGGGCACGGCATGATGTTGCTGTACAGTCTGGTGCCTTGCTCTCACAAAGTGGTGAGTTTGGTTTTGTACTGTTTGGCGTAGCAGGAACACTCGGTCTTTTAGAGCTACAGTTAAGTCAAATGTTAACGCTAATTATCGCATTGACAATGGTGCTCACACCTTTTGTGGTGAAAGGGGCTAATATCTTGTTGCTCAAATATTATGTGCCCAAACCGTCAGAAGATGGCGAGTATCCTGTGTTTATGGATGATTCTGATGCACATGTTATTTTAGCTGGCTTTGGTCGTGTTGGTGCTAGGATTGGTGCTTTATTAGGTGAGGCTGGCGTTTCTTACATTGCCTTAGATATGAAACAAGAGCGGGTTAAAGTCGCTCGAGCACAAGGATTCCCCGTGTTTTTTGGTGATGCGAGTCAAGTTAAGGTCTTACAGGCGGCAGGAGCTGATCGGGCTAAAATGCTGGTGATAGCACTCGAAGAGCCAGAGAAGGTTGATCGTTTAGTTCTTTTAACGAGACAAGCTTATCCGAATATGATTATTCATGCGCGAGCGCGAGATAGACAACACTGTGCTGATTTAATCAGTCAAGGCGCGACGACGACCGTATCTGAAACATTAGAAATAAGTCTACGTCTGACAGAGGAAACTTTGCTCGGCAGTGGTGTAGATCCAGCTGAGGTTACGCGCGTTATAACCGAATTCCGTGACGATTATTACTTAGATATTGTGAAGAAAATGAGTGAAAACAAAGTGGTTATGGGGGAACTGAGACACTAATT
>TARA_R110001592_G_scaffold57277_1_pt1 | contig 66817 bp, 64 predicted proteins | sample TARA_R110001592 | Tara Oceans TARA_R110001592 (sample SAMEA4398387) | marine metagenome | biome: Polar Biome; feature: [SRF] surface water layer (ENVO:00010504); material: water (ENVO:00002006), including particulate matter (ENVO:01000060) such as... | depth 5 m | reverse complement strand
GACGAACAGGGCGTCGAAGTCCTGAGCCAGAAGTTCGTCCGGCGTACAGAAATAGGGAACACCGTCCTCAAGCTGCCCATTGCCGTCGAAGGTTCTGTCACAGACGGCGACGGTTTTCAGTGCCGGATGTGCGTCGATGAATTCCCGCCGGCGTTTGCCGACGACGCCGTAGCCGGCGATGGCGATGCGAAGGGGCTGATTGTCAGCGGTCATGTCTTCGGGGTTCCGTTCATGGCCGTGCGCCGGAACAGATAGTTATAGATGTTGCCGAACGGGGTGCCGTCCAGTTCCGGGGACCGACGCTTGCTGATCAAGGTCAGGCCCGCGGCTTCGATGTCACGGACCACGGCATTCGTGTAGTCGGGGCGCGCCGCGTCCAGTTCGATAGACAGGGATTTCACGCGCGGGTCGGAAAGGGTTCGCTGCGCGCCTGTCACGATCTTGTCCTCGATGCCGTCGACATCGATCTTGATATGGTCGGGAAAAGGCGGGTCGAAGGCCTGGATAAAGCGGTCCATGCTCATGCCGATCATGCCTTGCTCGAACCTTGCGGCAAAGGGCTGACCGTTGTGGTCGATGGCTTCCGCGAAGCTCGACAGAGCTGATCCGAAACCGGTATCCCGCACGTGGAACTTGTCCAGCCCGTCGGTGTCGTTGAGGGCCAGGCAATAGGCGCTCGCCGTATCCGACAGCCTGTTCTCCTCAATATTGCGGTTGAGGAGAAAGTAGTTGGCGGCCAACGGCTCGAACGCCAGCACGCGCACCTTGCGATTGATCGCGGCATACAGCGTATAGACGCCGACATTGGCGCCGATGTCGTAAAGAACGGCACCGTCTTCGATGGTGTCGATCCATTCGATCGTTTCCGGCTCCTTGGTCAGCAGGGTCTTGGCCCGCCACAACGGCAGATCGCCCAGGCAGTAAAACTTGACCAGTCCACGCGGCGTTGGAATCTCGGCGATGACCTCATCAAATCCATGAATTTTCATCCCCTGGCGAAGGATGCGCAACAGGCGCCGGCGTCCGCCGGTGCCGAGAGGCCAGGTCAACACGCGGAACAATCCGATGAGGAGGCACTTGATGATTTGCAGCATGGGGTCTTTTCTTTGGTTCAGTCCGGAGCACTGGAAATCAGGTCCCAGGCCAGCGGCGTGCCGCGTGGGATGTTATTGACGGCACGACGACCTAGGACGGTGTCGAGATGTTTCGGCGCCAGGCCGTAGCCTGGACGGATGGAACGTACGTTATCTTTCGTCAGCTTCGCCCCGGCGCGAATGTCGGCGACGGCGTAGAGCGAGCGTCGGAACACGGCACTCGGTTCCGCGGCACTCTGCCTTCCGATGCGGGCTTTGCCCAGCGCTGCCCAAGCGTTGTGGGAGTCGGTCACGAGAGCCCCCAACTCGGCGGGTTCCAGGGAAAACGCGCTGTCGACCCCGCCGTCAGCACGGGCCAGGCAGACATGTTTTTCGATGATGGCGGCCCCCAGACTGACGGCGGCCACGGCGACCGCCGTGCCGGGGGTGTGATCCGACAACCCGACGACCGCATCATAACGGGCCGCGAGCTCCGGGATCGATCGGATGTTCGAGGCCTCGATGGGGGCGGGGTAGGCGCTGACGCAATGCAGAAGTGCAACCTGATCGGCGCCCATGCCCGACAATGCGGCCATCAATTCATCGATTTCGTCGGGTGTGACCATCCCGGTCGAGACGATCAATGGTTTTCCGGTCGATGCGGCCTTGCGGATGAGGGGCAGGTCCATGGCCTCGAACGAGGCGATCTTGTAGGCCGGGCAGTCGAGGGTTTCGAGAAAATCGACAGCGGTCTCGTCGAAGGGTGATGAAAACACGGTGATGCCGCGTTCGCGGCCGCGCGCGAACAGCGCAGCGTGCCAATCCCAGGGAGTGGCCGCTTCTTGATACAGGTCGTAGAGCGTGCGTCCGTCCCACAGTCCGCCCTCGACCCTGAAGCCGGGGCCGTCGTGGTCGATGGTCAGGGTGTCGGCGGTGTAGGTTTGTAGCTTGAGCGCATCGGCGCCCCTGTCCGCCGCCATGTCGACCAATGCCAAAGCGCGGTCGATGTCGCCGTTGTGGTTGCCGGACATCTCGGCGATCACGTAGGGGGGATGCCCGGGGCTGATGGCGCGGGCATTGATCTTGAAGCGGGCGCAGTGAGAATCTGTCATTATCTAGATCTCATTGAAGGACCAAGACCTCACCATAAGTGCGGTAGACGCGGGCACCGACAGGCGGGGTGAAGGGTGGAGGCATCTGATTCCAGAGATGTGCGGCAACCCACCATTGAGCATCGCGGAATCCGGCCTTGTGGCGCATCATGGCGGTGCTTGACAAGCGGGGATTGATTTCGAACACGGCAAACCGGTTGCCGACCTGGCGTAACTGTACGTTGACCGCTGCGGTTGCCGGCAGCCCATCGGCGATGCGCGCCATCAGGGCATGGATTTCGGGTGGGTTTTCGATGATCATGCGGCCGGTCATGCCGCCGCTCAACCAGCGCCGCATGGCAATGACCCGAAGTTCCCCGCCGTGACGGAACAAGGCGCAGGTGAATTCGCTGTCTTCCGCCTCAAGAAGTTCCTGCGCGATTGCATCGCCGCCGCGCTCATTCTGGCAGAGTGTCAGGCGTTCCGGTGTACGAACAATCTCCAGTCCGCGTGATCCGCTGCCGGTCCGCGGCTTGATCATGAGCGGCAGGTCATCGGCGGACGCATCAGTCAACGGTCGGGTTGCGGGAATATCGACGCCGGCCTCGGCCAACCATTCGGCCGTTGCCAGCTTGTCGAGAAATCGGTCGAGCACTTCCGGCGCGTTCATCAAAAGGGGTAGGTTGAATGCATCACCCGGATCTGCGCTCAGGCGCGCCAGTTCGGGCTCGGTTACCGGAATGACCAAATCGGCCGCCATGTCGTGGGCAATCTGGGCTAGGCGCCCGGGATACTCCGGGGCATCCGCTCGGGGCACGGTTTCCACGCGTTCGAAGACGGTTCTTCCCGGCCATTCACCCCCCAAGTCGGTGCCCCACAAGCAGGCGCCTGGAAAAGCGTCGGCCAGGGCGCGAGCGACGGCGTTGGCGATATCGCCGTTGGCGCCGGTGACGAGAATTCGAGGTGGGGTCATCGGCGTGTCAAAACCTCGGACAGGTAAGACAGATGCGGATCGTTGACGGCGCAGGCAGCGATCAGTGGCGTCGGGTCATAGGGTTCGCGACGCATACTGACAGTGTTTGTATTGGTGTCCCAAAGTGCCCAGCATGCCCCTGGGCGCCGGTCGCGGGGTTGGCCCACTGATCCGGGGTTCACGGCCAGGGCAGGACCAGACCGCCATCGGGTGGGGTAATGGGTATGGCCGAACAAAACCAGATTGGCGCCCGTTTCAAAGAACCGAACCTGCAGATCGTGATCCGCGTCCGGGTAGACATAGGTGTCGCGGTCCCAGGGCGATCCATGACAGATCAGCACCCGGTGCCCGTCGATATCGAGTTCCCGTGTTGGCGGCAGGCCGGTCAGGAGGTCCAGCTGCATGCTGTCCAGCTCCACCAATGCACGGTCTATGGCTGACCCGTAGCGGGCACGAACGTCATCAGCGGCATGGCCGCTACGAACGCGGGCGAGCATGTCTTCATGGTTTCCCTGGACGGTGATCCAATCCCAATCCGCCAACAATTCCATCACTCGGGCGATGTCGTAATAGTAACCCACTATGTCGCCGGCGATGAGAAGGCGTTCTGCACCCTCGGCGCGTGTGGCCATCAGCACCGATTCAAGAGCGGCGGCGTTGCCGTGGATGTCGGCAAGCAGGGCGACTTTCACCGACATCGCTCCAAGCCGTCTTCAAAGGTGCCCCCGGTAGGCAATCCCGAGGTGGTTACGACGACCTGATCGATGGCTTCAGGCCCGTCGGCGTGTGAGGGCTGACCATCATCGAAAAACGCTCTTGTCAAATGAACCATGATTTCGGAGACGGTCAGCACCTCATGGCCGCCGGCGGCCAGAATCCCGGTGGCCGTCCTGACGGCGCAATGGATTAATACCTGGGCGGCATCTTCTACATGGATGTAGTTGCGGCGCGCACGACCGGTATTGATGACAGTCGGCCGAACTCCTCCGTGTGCGGCGGTAATGGCTTTGTTGAGGCCGAGATGAGACGGCCCAGGATAACCGAAAATACCACTGAACCGGACACAGGCGGCAGAGGCACCCGAAGCAATAATCATCTGTTCGGCCAAGTGTTTGGCACGTCCGTAATCCGTATCTGGCGCGGCTGGAGTTGTTCCGGAAATTTCAGGACATGTAGTGCCGGCAACTGCGGCGGAAGAAACATGAACTAAATGCCGGCCCGTTCGCGCGCACCATGCGGAAATTACAGCCGGGGCCAGACAATTAACGGCATACTGATCAGCCAGGGTTTCCGGTTCGAAGGTGACCCGTGCGGCGCAATTGATGACCACGTCTGGTTCGTGTCGTCCAAGCAATGCCAACAGTCCAGCTGTATCTTCCATATCCAGAGGGATGCAGTTCTCGTTATTTGAGCGCGCGGTTGCGGTCACGGCATGCCCATCAGCGATGGCAATACGCTGTGTGGCCTGGCCAAGAAATCCCTGGGCACCAGTGATCAGGATATGCAAGTGGCTGTGTCGTTCTTAGGTGGAAAAGACGTTTGTGTGTTTCCGCAGGCCGACTTTAGGCATGCTCTTGTCGAGGTGATTCCGCCATTGAAAGGACATTCGGTCTGCTGCCTGTAAGGGGAAGCGACAGATCGATACCCAGTTTTTCGAAATAATCGCCCCAGACTAATTCCACATTGGTCATGGCAATATTGCTCTTGAATGCACTTTTCTTGAGGCCGCGCGTTGCTTCGACAATCTTGCGGGCCTGTTCCAGGTCTGTCTGCGATCTTTCAAAATCACCCAGGTTTCGGTTCGCAATGGCACGGCAGTAAAGGGCAACCGCATGGTCCGGGACCATCTCGATCACATAGTTGAAATCCTTGATGGCCTGACGTGGATTTCGATCCAAATTGCGGTTGTTGATAAAGTTATGTTTCAGGTTGGCATAGTAATTCATGCTGCGAACCTGTTCGGCGGTGAAATGTTCCGTGGTTAATGAAACGAGGTCGCCGAACTTTCCATCGGACCAGATGTTCCACTCTTCAATGTAACCCCGGGCAACGCTGGCGCGGAAATCCTCGGTGCCGGGAAGCGGTTGGAATGCGTAAATTGAGCGCCAATCAAGGTCGAGCGACCCGGCGTAATCTAGCGTCGACTGGATGTCTTTTAAGGTTTCAAAATAGAAACCAGTAATGAAATTGGAACCAACCCAAACGTTGTCATACTTGCGGATTTCCGCGATGACCTTTTCCGCGACGCCTTCAGCCAAAGGCTTGTTGATTCGCTTCAAGGTTTCTGGATTGCCGGTTTCGATCGCGAGGTTGAACTGATTCAGGCCGGTTTCGATCAATGCCTGGACGACGTCCGGCTTCATGGAAGAAACCTGAATGCCACCGCCGGACAGCCAGCGGATTTTTAGGTTCCTGCGTTTGATTTCATCGCAAAGTGCGATCACGCTCTTGCGGTTAAACATGATGTTGTCGTCGTTGAAGATAAACGTGTTGATGTTGAATTGATCGACCAACATTTCCATTTCGTTGACGACGTCGATGGGATCGCGGTAGCGGATTTGCAGCCCCCAGAAGTCTTTCGACGAACAGAAACTGCATTTAAACGGACACCCGCGGGAGGCCGTCATGGTGGCCAGGCGAACATCACTATGTTCCATGGTTCGAAAGGCGAAATGACGGGAATAAGAGGCATAGAAATCGATGTCCACGTCCTTGCGGTCAGGCCAGGGATAGCCTTCAAGGGTCTTTGGAAAATTCAGTTTGGGCGCAGACAAGATCCCATCAACGACATCATCGTTATCGTTAACTGTTGATAGCGGCGGTGCAATGCGGTTGAGGGCTGCTTCGCGAAACATGATGCCGTCGACATGGTCATTCGGTTCGAAGCCATTGCGCAGGCATTCGATTAGGGTCGCGAAGGATTGTTCGCCTTCGGATAGGACGATGAAATCCAGGGCGTCGTCGGCCAGGGCGATTTCCGGCGAGCCTGCCGGGTAATTTCCGCCCATTACCGTGATGGCATCCGGCATGGTTTCGCGGGCAAGGCGGTTTGCCGCATGGGCCGACGGGGCGATGTTGTGGAATAGACAACTGACGCCGACAATATCAGGAGCGAAATTGGCAATCTCATCGCGCAGCAAGCCGTAAAGTTTGTCCATATCGACAGTTTTCGTGGCCAGAATGTGTTTGATGGCCATGGCGTTTGCATCGATAATTCGGACCTCAAGGTCGGGGACGTTACGCTGAATGTAGGATGAGATGTAGCCTAAACCGAGAGGGGCCTCAGCGAAGGAGCCGCCTTCCAGAACGGAACTCAGGTTATAGGAATCCGAAATTGCGAACGGGTAGATCAATAGAGCCCGTTGAATCGTCCTGGGACGACGCGTTGGCTTGGTGGATTCGCTGAGTTTCAAAAGCGCTTCGGCCATCCTCTGGATACCTCGATCAAGGCTGAATGATTATAAAAGTTACAATAAGATAGCAAGAATACCGCGATACCGCACTCAGCTATTTGGCATATAGGAAGTGGGTGCGAGGCGATCAATGACCGGACTTGGAAAACTGTGGTTTCGTCCGGGTTTTGAGGGCCTCGACAATGCGGTTTGCCCCAAGGCCATCGCAGATGGCTCCCGCGGCTAGGGCCATTTTCAGCCGGTGCTTATCGTCGGTGACCAAGCGGTGCAGGGCGGCGGCCAGGCGGTGATCATCCGGCCCCGTTCCTGGCGGGACGAGTTCGATTGCGCCTGCGTGGTGCAGCTCCTGGACCACCAGTTCCTGGACCGGTCCATATGCAAAGACCAAGGTGGGCAGGCCCAGGCAGCATCGTTCCCAGGAAGCACTGCCTCCCGCCCCGATGGCGATGTCGGCGTCGGCGACTAGGCCGGCTACGTCAGTCGGGTCGACATGTACGGTGACCTTTAAGGACATGGACCCGGCCTTGGCGCGGACTTTTGCGAGATGCGGTGCCCCGGGCCCCAGAATGACGTCGATCGCGGCATCTGGCCCCACGGACTGAATTGCGTTCAGGGCCGTGCAAGTGTCGTTGGCGGGGTCGGTCATGCCCATGGAAACCAGGATTCTTGTGACGGCGGGCATTTGCCGCCGGCGCGTTAGGGCATTATTCCGAATGGCGGCGAACCCCGGGCGTAACAAGGCATGACGGCTACCCGTTAGGACTTGGCAATGCTCGGGAACCAGATTTTTGTAGGTGTTTGCGTCGCGACCGAGAGTCTGATCCAAGAGAATGTCGCAATCATGCGGACGGTCGGCCAGATCGTCGATCACCAGAACCATTTCCGCAATTCCACGCAAGCGGGACTCATAGGTGGCGTCGAGGCCGTAGTGATCGATGATGATAAGCGTCGCCGGAGTATGGAGCCTTTCAGTGAGCGTGTCAGGGTCGGAGAGACGGTTGCAAGCCAACGTCGTAATCTCATGGGCCGAGCGGGCCAGGTGAGGGACTACAGCCAGACTGTCCTCTCCAGTTAAGAATTCACATTCCCATCCTCGCGCGCGGAGAGCCTCGGCGAGGACCAGACAACGCATGATATGTCCGCCTCCCATTGTGGGCGACGCGTCTGCACGGAATAGAGCTCTTGCCATTACGGCCGACGCAGCCACTTGTGTTCGACGTGATCGTTGATCGCGCGCCATTCGGGGTGCAGTCGCAACAGGCTGAGAATGTCACCGAGGGTGAAAGCGGGATTGTTTGGATAGAGCGCATCGAACACACGTCGGATAACGTCATAATCCTCGCTTGTGTCCAGGGTTAGGCGTAACTTGGGGTCAGTCAAGGCCTCTGGTGCATGAAAATTGCTCAGACTATAGCGCTCTGGATGATGATAGATGTAGGCACTGACGTGTTCTCGGTCGACCGGATCTTGGGTTCTTGTTGCCACGTCCTCTAGGACGGACCTGCGATAAACCTGGGTATCCATGCCGATGGGATAAGACCGCGTCAACGTGTTGGAGACGTAATCGCATCCTGCGGCGACGTAATGGTCGATCACTTGACCGATGATCTCGGAGTCAATCAGCGGGCAATCCCCTGTGGTCTGCACCAGGATGTCCGTACCGTGGTGGATCGTTGCATCAAGCACGCGGGAAAGCACGTCGTTTTCGCTGCCACGGTAGAGACCGACACCGGCTTGTCGCGCCAACTCGGCGACGGGATCGTCTTCAGGATTGACTGTCGTGGCGATGATAATCTGATCAATGACCGTGACCCTGCTCAAGCGTTCGATCATATGGAGCAACAGGGGTTTTCCCGCTGCGGGCATCAGAACTTTTCCCGGCAAGCGCGTTGATGTCATGCGCGCCTGTATCGTGGCATGGACAATGTTGGCTCCGATCACGGGCGGTTCCGTGACAGGAGGCCGACAGCCAAAAGCCTTTCGGCGAGGCCAGCGATTTCTGCTATGGTGTTGCCGGATTTTTCGGCGACGTCAATCAGGTCGTGCTCGCCATCTGCCAGGTTCAACAACCAAAGCATGGCCGTCCTCTCTTGCCATAGGCTGCCGGCCGTATAATTTTCGCGGGCGTGTTGACGGTGATAAAGGTCGTGCTTCGAGAGCATCGGCTCGCCTCTAGGGTCCGTACGGTGGTAGGTCCAGGAATTCCATTCCAAAGACATGACCATGTTGAACACGAGATCCAGGCTGCTCCCGAGAGTTGGTGCGGTGACACGGTCCGGGGTGTCTCCCGAGGTGTGGTAATAGGGCCATTCCCCTGGGTAAGGGCGTGAAATCAGCCCGACCGGAAGGTTGAAACCGGGTGACCCGTACTGCCGTTCATCGCTGCCCGTAGGGAAAAACTCTAGAACCTCGTTACCATTGCGCATCCAGGAGCGGGCGATCCGGTCGATCTCTGTGTTGCCGCGCCGTGATTGTTTGTAAGAAAATTTGTCGTCTTCACCCAGGCAGCTTAGGACCAGACCGGCGTGAATGCGTGGGACGGCCGTAGTCTCGTTGTTCATCAACCAGCACATCGCGCCGATGGTCTCAGGCGTAAATACGAAGCGATACGTGTAGTGCCGGTCCGGCGTTTCGGAAAGTCTGCGATAGAGTGCCACCGCCATGACCACGCCTGACAGGTTGTCGTTGGCCATCGAGGGGTGGCAAATGTAAGTCGATATCAACACCTCGTCATCGACTGCGCCGGGCAGCACAGCTTCGCCGTAGACCAGGGCGCCGGGTTTGTGTTCCGTATCGATTCGGACCTTGTAGCGCCCAGGCGGCAGCGCGGCTTTCTCCCGGTCGGACAGACAGAACCCCCAATGAGGGTGATAGTAGCTGGTCACGTAGGGGATGAGATCCGGCTTGTCCGGCAGGCTGTAGAGGTGCCGGTTCAGTTCGCTCAGGCCCATTTCTGTTTCGATCGCCCGTGATCCGTTGACCAAATGCAGATTGTGATCGGCGAAGCGTGCGTACACCGTGCCGTCCGGAGCCGTGATCTCGGCGCCACGAGGCGTCCATTCGTCGGGGACGGTCCAGCCGAACACGTCCGTGCCCGACGGCACTTCGGTGATCTTGAGTGGAAGATGTTCGCCAAGGATTGCCAGAGTTTCACGGTTACCAGGACCGGCGAGGCTGCGACAGATGGGAAAAAGTCGGACCAGCAGGTCGTGCATCCATTTGCCGTCGTCTTGGGCGTTTGTCGAAGGGGAGGTGCTGTTCATTTGATCCGGTTTAACAGTCGGGTGTGAATCTGTGGGCAATTTATTCGGCCTCGAACCGGCGGATCTTCTTGAACCGTCCGCTGCGGATTTCATCGGGGGATGCCAGACGGATGCGGGCCGGCACTTTAAATTTGGCCAGATATTCCAGACAATGGACGCGTAACCGCTTCACCGCAGATTCTTCGTCCTCATCGCCGGAAAGAATGACACGCGCTTCTACAACCTTGCCCAATAGCCGATTGTCGACGCCATAGACGGTGGCTTCGGAAACGTTATCCGCCTGCAACAGGACACCCTCGACTTCTGCCGGGAAGACCTTCTGTCCGCCGACATTGATGATGTCTGATTCCCGGCCGAGAAAGCGCACCAAATCGCCCTTCACCTCAACACGGTCACCGGTGTTCATCCAGCCGTCGGCGTCAAACGGGTCGGGTGCGTTCAAATAGCCGACCATGTTGGCTTCGGACCGGATCCAAAGCTGATTATCCACAACCTTGGTTTCAAACCCGTCGCCGCCGATCTTCAGCCAGGTGGATTTCTCGTCCATGGTCTTGGAGCGCAGGACGCCTAATTCAGATAATCCGTAAGTTTGCTTGACTCGGGCCTCAGGGAAAAGAGTGTCTAGTTTCCGGAGAGTTTCCTCGGGCATCATTTCCGTCCCGTAGGTGATGAGTTTCAACGAGGACAGATCGAAATCTTTCGCGCAGCCGGAAGCGATAACTAAATTCAGGAACGTGGGCGTGGTCGGCAGCAGCCCTGCCTGCGCCGAGTCAATAGCGCGGCAGACGCTTTCCGGTAGACGCTCTTCGACACAGACCGCGCCGCCCCCGTAGGCAAAAGTGCCGAGCAAGGTGTTGAAGCCGCCGAAATGATCAATCATCAGGAACAGCACCGTCCGCCAACTGTCGCGCGGGGTAACGAATTTGCGCATTACCCTTTCGCAATCCTGAAGAATGCCTTTCGGCTGCCCGCTGGATCCTGAACTAAAGACCACCAGGCCCGGCGTGTCGCGTTCAAGGAACCGCTCGATCAAATCCGGTCGGTGGGCGCTGGAAAACACTTCTTCGCTCCAGGCGTCGTTGTCCGCGAACCGGAAAAGGCGTTCGACCCCGGCAATTTTCATAAGACCGGGTAGCTCGCGTTCCACGGCTCGGGTGAACGGCACGATGACGGCACGTTCCTCCATCAGCGCGTAAACGAGGGCAATGGTATTAGGCGAATAGTCACCGTAAAGCCCGATCACTGATCCGTGTCCGATGTTCCGGTCATGTAGGCGTTGGCGCCATTCCTCTATGAGCGTGAACAAATCGTCATAGGACAGCCAGGCATTGCGCCAAAACACGGCTGGCTGATTGCCTTGGGCGCGCATGCGCTGGGTGACGGTTTCGATGGATTCCATGAGAGCGCTCATCCCCGTTCTTTCATGGCCATACGGGCATCGGCGGGTGTGCTGGAACCAGTCAGAGCGATGGCCTTCTTGTTGTTCGCTTGTTCTTCGCCCAAGGTCGACGGTTGGCCGTGGCCCGGGTGGATCGTCGTCTCCGGCGGCAATTCAAACAGGCGATGGAGAGAGGCGATAAGAGCAGGTTCATCGCCGCCATACAGGTCCGTACGACCCACATTGTTGCGAAACAGGGTGTCTCCGGTGAACAGGTCGTGTCCGATTAGAAAACAGCGCCCACCCGGCGTATGGCCTGGCGACGGAATATTGACGACAGAAAACTCACCGATCTCGAACGTCGTGTTCATATCGGCTAAATTCCGCGTGACTTCGGGAATTTCCACGGAGCGCGTTCCTTCGAAAAGGTGCTTATATATATTCGCGCTTCGCAGCACACGGTTATCGCCCCGGTCCAGATAGAACGGGAGGCCGAAGCGCTCCATCAACGGGACGACGCCGCCGATATGATCGAAATGACCGTGGGTATTGATAATGGCCAACGGCCTTAGGCCACGGCCTTCCAGATATTCAATAAAACATTCGAACTCGGCGCCTGGGTCAATAACCAAAGCGTCGCCGGACAAGGCCGACACGACATAGCCGTTTTGGCGCAGCTTGCCGCTGACGATCCGTTCGATGGTCAAGTGGCCGGCGGGAGTCATTAGAGTGAGCTCTCTGATTTCCGAAGAATGCTTTCCGGTATGATTCAGCCGCCTTGGTGGGCGTCGATGCGCTGAGCAAGCTTATTAATGGTGTTCAAGTCTTCCATGTCGTCATCGGAAAATTTGATGCCGTATTTGTCTTCGAGCGTCATCAAAAGGCCAGCGTAATCGAGAGAATCCAGACCGGAGCTCAACAACGTACGATCGTAGTCGCTGAGGTCGGGGACGGAGGGATTGCAGACGTCACGGGCGATGTTCGCAATGGTGTCGGCGGTATTGGACATAACGATTCCTTCGGTCGATTATTCAGGTTCAATTCGGGTGATCAGGCAGGTGCCCATGGACAGCCCCACGCCGCAGCCGTTCAGCAACAGGCGATTATGGGCCTTGTCTTCCAAATAGGTCTCCAACATCAAGGGAATTGATGACGAAACGGTGTTCCCCTGTTGGGCGATGTGCATGGGTATCTTCTCGTGCGGAGCGCCCAGTCGCTTGGACAGGCTGTCGATGATGAACTTCGAGCCCTGATGGAACAAGAACAGGTCTATGTCCTCCATGGTCAGTCCCGCGCCGGACAGCACCTTATGGACTTCGCCGGGGACGGTTCCGGCGGTAAAGATGACGATGGCAACGCCATCCATATTGAGATGGCCGTCCACGACCTTCACGTCGTCCATGTGCCGGCCATATGTCGAAAACTTGAAGTCATGAGGTCGCCAGCTGCCCTTGGGCCCGGCGCCTTCCGCCAAATGAGTGACCGTGGCCGCGTCGCCGAACAGGAGCGCCGTTCCCTTGTCCTCCGGGTCAATGATTTTTGAATAGGGATCGCAAGTGAACAGCAAGCCGTTCTTCAAACCGTTGGCTTCCATGAACGACGTCGCGACGGATAAGCCGTAGACATAGCCGGAACATGCGAGTGACAAATCGAAAGACGCGCAATCTGGGCTCAGATTGAGTTTATTATGGATTACGGCTGACGACTGCGGCAGGCCTCCACCATCCGGATTCTGGGTTACAACCATGAGAAAGTCTATTTTCTCAGTGGTGATGTCCGCACTGGTTTTCAGCGCCTCAAAGGCGCGAACGCACATGTCGGAGGTTTCTTCCCCCTCAGCCCGGCGCGAGACGCGTTCAACACCGATTTTCTCGGCGATAAAGTCGCGTCCGAGGCCGAAACGGGCGGCTTGAGCGTAATTGTCTTCGAAGCCTTCGGGTACATAAGAGGCGATAGCGCGGACGGTGATCATGGTTTTCCCAGTGAAAAGAAAATGGCGCCCACGGTCTCGTCATTGACGAGGACGAAGGAGCGGGTCAAATGCCGACCGATAGAACGGTCGAACTGCATCTTCAGGCGACCGGCGTCGGAAGCCATGAACGGGCGGTGAAGGTCGACACGAACGTCGTACCATTTCTCATCCGGGCCACACGGAAAGAGGACCTCGTGCAGGCGCAGATTTAGGGACGTCGCAACTTCAATGGGAGTGGCGCCACTATCGGCGGTCGCCCAGATGCTATTGCCTTCGATCTCGGCGGCGGCGCGAATGGGTTTTTCGTCGTAGGGCTCCACGCGGTTTACAGGCCGGTCTGTCAGGCGCAGGCAACCGGTAAGAAGTTGCCCCCCCGATGTCACCGTGAACTGAGCGGGGACGTCATCCAGTCCGTTCAGTTCGCGGGGGTCGTCGGCGTAGTAAAAATCCGCTTGTTTGAACATTTTCTTGCGAATCAACAGTGAGATCGGTCCATCCGCCGGTGGACGGCCGCATTCGGCCAGACCGGCGATTAGAAAATCGTACATGTCCGTGGTATGCAGATAGCCCCGCCCTTCGCGTGAAGGGAAGTCGGGTGACATGATTGAAATCATCGGAATTCCTATGATCTTAAACTTACTGCTGCCAAGGCCGAACAGTCGGCGGGGTCTCGCACCAGATATAGGGGTTGGATTTCATCAACTCTATGACATGCTCATAGAACAGGCGCGTTCTGAAGGAATAGACATGACGCCGACCCAACGGCGCCGAAGCTGCGCCGTGTGTCTCCAAAAAATCCGCCATGATTGTTCGGCATTTATCGCGAACGATATCGCTGTTTTTGTACCAGACATAAAGGTAAAACGGCTCCGTCACTATCACGCCGTTGCGCGCCACTGGATGCAAGAACTCTTTCATATACCGGTACGGAACGGCCATCATCTGTTCACAATGATGCACGGTGCTTGTCGCTTCGCGGGGCGTAATGCCGACGGCCAGTGTTATCGCGTTCAATTCTATAAGCCGCGCTTCGGGCGAGAAGGGGCCATATGCAGCCCGCGAAATGTCTTGCGTGATGTATGTCGCGTGTCGTCCGACCGCACAGTACGAGCGAAATGGGTGAAAGCTGCGCAAGGTGCCCGGTTGCTGGCGAATATACTCCGACAATGTACCGGCCATGTTCGACGGGGTCTTGTCCGGGTCGAAGACGATGTCCGTATTGCACAAATTCAGCGACGCCGCGGAGCACACCAATGTGCCTTCGGGGCCAAGGGTTTCGATCAAAGCATTGTAGTGCGCACGTAAGACGGCCTCCTTCCCAGGCTCTTCGAACGTCCAGAGGTTGCCGATATTGCCGAGGACATAGACAACCTCGCCCGGCGCGACGCCGACAGCGCGATAGGCATCGACTATCTGTTCGTATGTATATGCCATATCGGTTTCCCTAATGGGGCCGGTTATGCGGCAGCTTCAACAGTGCGGCGGCGCGTGCGCCGTTCCTGGAGAATATGACCGACTTTTTCATGAAAGCGCGCTGCTGCAGTTCCGACTAAATGACTTGAATAAAGATTTCTGCGCATCTGCTTGAAGGCCTCCGAATCCGTCAACCGGCCGTCGGAGATGATCTTCGAGGTCTTATGGCAGAGTTCGGTGAAGTTATGGGCGTAAAGAGGATAATCATCGTAGGTTGAAAAATTGCTGACGACGGAGGTGCCGTTCACGGTTTCCTCATAGAAGACAGTAGGCACGCCCTTCGCCATGGCTTCATCTCCGAGCGAGGAATGCCGGGCTACGATCAGATCCGCTTCGTTGACCAGATCGTAACTGCGTCTTTGGAGGCTGTAGGTCTGGTCAACCTTTAGATTGTCACGCTTGGTAATGCGGGCGACGGTGTCTTTGAAATAATCCATCTCCATCCAGTTGGCATCCTTGCCTCGGATCAGGAAACGGTGTTCCGGGAAATGCTCACTAAGGCGGATGATCCGGTCAAGGAACAAGGCGTTGTTTTCCCAACTGTTGGCTTTTAACAGGTCGGGTGCAGAATCCAGGGACCAAGAAAAAGCATCGAGCACGAGCACCAATTTCGGTCCCGGCTCTACTGAGCGAGGAGTGATCCAGTCTGCGCGGATAGGGCCAATTTCATGGTACTGGCGGATGCAGACGTTGGGATTGCGTTGTGCTATCCGGCGGAAAGCCGCTCCGTAGACAAAATAATGATCCAAGATCAAAGGTTGGGTTGGAACACAGAGTGCGTTCGACCTTTCTTGCAAAGCAATACACGAGAGTCCGAGGTTCTGGGCTGCGATGACTAATTCCGGTGGGCATTGAATGTCGAAATGAATAATGGCCACAAGGGCGTTGGGGAATGCTTTCAAGCTTTGTTCATAGCCGCGAATGACGTTGATCGCGCGCAGTATGGGTAGGGCTAGGAAAAAGCGCATGGGGCCGCCGCTGGCCAACCATGTCCGCGACAAGCCTTCGCGGATGAGGGTGAATGATTCTCCGGGGGTTCGGCGCGCGGAGATGAACATTTGTCCGCCGGGCATCATCGGGCGTGACAGGTATTCGAGGATCAAGACTCGTTTCCGGTTCAAGGGATGATCTATTTCGTCCCTGAAATAGTATCCGGCTTCATAAAGATCGCCGTAGCCGATCCCATGATGGGCGAAGATCAGCACCTCCGCATCAACGGGAGGAGTATCTTCGGGACGGCTCTTGCCGTCTCTTGCTGTTGCGTCCTTCAGCTCTGATGTTGATGCTGCAGCAATGCGCCCATCCCGACGCAGGCGCCGAGTTAGGGCTGCTGTTGCCTTCACCGCGAGTTTCCAGAAGCAGTGAGAGAGGCCGCCCACAGTCGACACCCATGTCCCGGCGATAACTCCGGGATCAATCCCCTGGGTCAAGACGGCCAAGGTCTGGCCGAGAGTAGGGCGGGCGAGAACTCGGTAGGTGCCCCCTCTGCTCATGGATCGGGCGGCGGCGATCATTCGTGCCAGCGGGATCAACTCGTTCCGAAGACTTTTGAATGCGGTGTTGCGCAGGCGCAGCGCGATATCGTCGCCGCTGCCAGCGAGCGGGGCAAGATCGGAGAGCAACGAGACGCAGACTGAATGATCGAGAATATTATTCGCTATTCGGCTGAGGTCTCGGTGGAAGCCGAGATAATCGAAATCTGTACCCAGGTCACGGGAACGAACGGGATTGGCGCCGATCCACCGCCAAGGCCTGGGCAACGGGACCGGTCGGTTGTCATCGGATTGCATGACTCGAACGGACCAGCCACTGCACGAATGAAGGACGGCAACGATCAAAGCGAGCCAGGAGGGCCGTTCGACAATCATGATTTTACGCGGGCGAATGGTCATGGTGGTTTGTAGGGGAACTCTGGACGAGTGCTCTAATCAGTCCACATGTCTGTGTGGCGTCGCAGAAAGCGGGCGCTCAGGTTGCCCATGTAAGCATAACCGTCCAGATGCGACATGTAGCGCATCTTGAATTCGCTTTGTAGGCGGCGGTCTTCGGGCGACACGGCGCTGGGGCCGTGTTCAGCGATGGCTAGACGCTCCATGCCGAGATCCAGAATATCCGAGGGATCGTTTTCGATGATGGTGATGCCGTTGCGCTCGTAGAAATCGGCATTGCCCGTTTCGCCACCATGAAATACTCCCAAGTCATAGATCTCAGACCAGGTTAGCAGACGGTTTTCTGCTCGGCTGTGTAGCAGTTTGGGGATAAAGACATCCTGTTCCGTATAAGTTGCGATCTCAAGCGGCAGCATGTTGCAAAGTGCCAGAGGTCGGTTGAACATGGTCGCTGTGGCGTAAATTCCCGCACTGCAACCCAGAAACATCCTGCAATGGGCGATCAAGGCGATCTCTAAAAGAGGGTCTCGTTCCTCGACGGCGGTATCGATGATCCTGGATGACCGATCTGCAAGCAAAGGTGTAGTTACGACATTCCCGACACGAAAAACATAGCCGCCGCGCGCAGCGATATGTTCTGCCATTGCCATGTAGTTGGTGATTGAGCAATCGCGATAGTCGTGGCGCGACCAATCTCGTCCAGGGAAGGTTTTGGCCAGATAGGCGGGATCACGGTTATGAATGCAGACGAACCAACTGTCCCGAGCGATTCCCAGGCGGTCGAAATAAGCAGCAAGAGCGTTATCCGCCTTCGGGCTGGGCTTCATGCAGGCCGGTGCGCCGTGGTGGACGCGGGCATAGCTGCGATAGTCCCGTTTGACGATCCTTGGGCATTCCTGGAGGTAGCGGGATCCGCTGCATGCATCAATCAGGGAGGTATAGAGATGCGGCGCACGCAAAACCTGGAAATGACGGGAGACGATTTCCAATAACGGTTCGTTGGCTGGATGGCCGATCAGAATGATGTAGGTCGTCGCTTGCGCCGCCAAATCGTTTTGCCGCATTCGGAACAGCATGTCCGGAATGCCGGCCAGGGTGCCGATTCGCTCGCCGCCCAAAGCGACCAGGGACACTGGCTTGCCGAGGCGGGCCAAAAGATCAAGAAACAACGCAACCCCGGTCCAAGCGGTCACGATGAGCCTGAAAAGCAAACGCGAGATAGCTGTGCGAATGCCTAGCGGCACGATCGGAACGGCAATGTGTAGCAGTCGACGGATGGTGGAGGTCATTTTGTCCGGTGAGCGTTTCGTCTTGATCGCGCGGCGCTGCTCAGGTTCGTGGCCCGATGCCGAGAGCAAGGAAGTACTGCGTCATGGTTTCGCGACCCGTATGAATAGTCTCGTCGTTCATGCCGATAATGACCACGTTGCGGAAGTGTGGCCGCATGTAGGCAACCATTTCCTCGTAGGTCTTGAAATTATCCTGATCCATATGGCTTTCTGCGAAGGAATGTTTGGTTGAAATGCCATTCTGTGCGCCCAGCACGAAGATGGCGTCCTCATTCAGCGAGCGGCAGATGTTGGCGATAAAGGCCTCTTCATCTTTGGGCGGTATGCTTGACAATAGATCGAAAGAAACGGCGGCATCGAATTTCTGATCTAGGGGGCCGTCGGTTACGATGTTGTGAAGCGCGAAGGTCGCACGGTCCGCCGGCAACACGCCCCTGGCATGGATGTCGTCGAGCACCAGCTTTTCAATATCGATGCCATGAACTTGATCAATTTCCTGCAACAGAATCGGAAAACCGAAAGCATCACCACAACCGATGTCGACCACGCTTTTCTTCCCACGGAGGAATTTTGCCGCGTGTTTGTAGCGAGATAGGATGAACGTAACGTAGCGTGGGTCGTCTCGCCATTTATGGCTGGCATAGGGGCCATTCCAATGTTCTTGCAAGGGACGGTATTTGGAAATCATGCTGGCGTATTGACGTTGTTTGAGGTCCGAAGACATGGTTTTGGGGTCCTGTTTAACGGCGGCCGATGAGATCAGACTTCTGCGAAGCAGGTGAGAAAATCGTCTGAATTCATGAATAGAGAAAGGTCCTGCGCACCTCGACATTCATCGAAATCCGCGGTTTCTCCTTTCAGGTTGTTGGTCAGACCGAAAGGCAGGACGAGCGCTCGCCCCATCGCCTTGGCTGCCAGGTTGGTTAACAGCATCTTGGACATACGACGATTGGTGTAGGTCTGCAGGCTGGAGGAGATCACCCGTGTGCCTGGCCGTATGATGGCGAAGGTTTCCAGATCGTCGATCAACCGGTCAACGGAATAACCGTGGCGCTCGCCGTCGACGAAGTCGCGTGATAAGCGGAAAACCCACAATCGTTGATCTGCACCAACACCCGGCGTGTCGGCAGTGATGTCCTGGAATTCGCGGACAAAGGTATGGTTGGTGAAATGGACAAACGGAATAACCGGCGGCTTGGCATTAACCAGCAAGAACATGGAGTAGTTTAGGAACATGTGCGGGTTGTAGAGCGTCAGTTCTGGCGTGCCATAAACTGCGACGGCCGATCCCTGTGTCAGGGCGACTTTACTTGCGGTTAGGTGGGCGCCGTTATTCAGTGACAAGTCCACACCATCCGTCCGGAAAGTGATGGTGTTGACCGTAGTGGCCAGACGGATATCTGTGCCGTGGGCTTGGTTAGCGACCGCCAAATCATTGACGAAACCACGACTACCCCCTGCTAGGGAGCGGACGGTGCCTTCGTATTCCGCAAAATTATTGAATGGTTTTCTGGCCGCTGGATAAGTCTGCCGTTCTCCCGCGGCCGCGTCGAGATAGATTGGTTGGGGCGTCATTTCGATCAGGCGCTGGCCCAGAACCTCTTCGATGAAGCGATACCCCCGTTGGTTTGGTGTCAGAATATGTGTCGAGCGCTGTACTGCAGCCAGACCGAACACGGTCAGGTCGCCCCAGGCGCCACCGATACGTTCGCGCTCATCGATCAGGACGGTGCGGTAGCCGGCGGCGGAAAGGTAGGCGGCCTTGGCCATGGACAGAGGGCTGCTGCCAATGACTGCCCAGTCAAAGTCATTACCATCCAGCGCAGCAGTGGATGTTTGGCGCGGATGGATCAGGTCGGCGCGCCCAATGGACCGGGCGAAGCGGTCAAACCGTGTGAACAGATTCAATGCGCCGGCATCATCGATCATGCCTGCATTGGATAGAGAAGAGGGCGTGGATGTCATGCTGTGAAACAGTTCGACAAATCAACCGGCAAAGGATTGTTCGACCTTGCGGATAGAGGCGATGACGTCGAGAGCTTCCTGTTCAGTGTAGTTTTCATTCAAGAACACATTGAAAGAGTGATCCCGGATCCAGCGGGCGTTTGGCGTGTCCATGTTGTCTGCCATATAGGGCTTCATCCAGTTCCAGTCAGCGACGAAGAACTTAAAGTGAGGATTCAAACCGATGCCTTCGGCCTGAACAGCCTCGGCGAATTTCGTCTTGTCCGCGTTGCTCCGTTCCGGATCTAGGATGACCGGTTGGAAGAAGGGAGAATCACCTTCGGTGTAACCGTAAGGTGTGCACGCCGCCGACTGCTCGGCGATTAAGGCGTCCAGGCGGCGCACGAAGGAAAGACGCCGCTCTTTGGTCTGGTCTAAGCGAGACAGTGAGGAAAGACCGATGGCACAGCCGATTTCATCAGCATTCAGATTAAGCGCTGGCAACGTGTAGGTATCTGGATTGCGGTCTTCGAAACCGTGGTCCATCTTCGGTTTGCCGCGGTCTGCATGGGCCACCACGCAACGCATGAGGTCGCGGTCTTGGGTGTAGACGACGCCTCCCGCGCCGCCGGAGATCTGGTTCTTGCGTGATCCAGAAGACCATGCCGCGATATCGCCGAAAGTGCCGACGATCCGACCGTTGACTGTTCCGCCGATGGCTTGTGAGGTGTCTTCAATCACGCGAATGCCCCGGGCATGGGCTTCCCGGACGATTTCCTCGATGTCTGATACCGGTTGACCGCCGGCATGGACAACGACAATGGCGCTGGTTTTGTCGGTCACGCGATCAAAAACCTGTTCGGCGCCGATGTTGTAATGGCGCGGTTTGGAATCCACGACTTTTGGTGTAAGGCCAGCCATGATGATCGGGCTAACCGATCCGGTTTCTGTGATCGGCGAAACCAATACTTCACTACCCTTCGGCAAATTCAATGCCATGAGGGCAATGAACACCGCAGCGGTGCCGCTGTTCACAGCATCGGCGTAACCGCCGCCCATATAGGCCTCAATCGCCCGGCGATACCGGTCTTCAAACTCGCCGTCATAACCAGGGTCTTGTCCACGTTCGCGGTAATAAGAGATTACTTCGATGACCATGGCTTCCTCGGCAGGGCCAAGAGCATGGCGGGGTGGCATGGGGTGGGTGCGCACCGGCGTGCCGCCGTGGATAGCGAGAGGGGATTCGATCATATGATCGGGAACGGGCATGGCAGTGTCCTGTATCAGGAGTGATGGAGGGCCGTCATACGTCGCCGAAGGCGGCGGCGATTTCCGGTAAACAGTCTTCCCAATTCTGGAAAGAGCGGCCGAACTCGGATCGAAACTTGGAAGAATCGAGAACTGTATTCTTTGGCCTGGGTTCCAGTAAATCCAGATCGTCGATGGAGATCGTCTGCACAAGGTCGGCGCGGCCGGCCGCGGCGGCGATGGCCTTGGCCAAGTCCAGCCGAGTTAAGGATTTTTCAGATGCCAGGTGATAAATGCCCCGCGCGTCATGGCTGGCCAACACCCAAAGTGCCTGGGCGACATCATCGATATGAGTCATCGATAGATAAAAGTCCGATGCGGCGGGAATTTCGCGGCCTTCGTGGATTGCTTGGACAATTTGGGCGATGGGCGAGGTGTCCTCGGTCAGCGGGCCGAAGAGTTTTCCCATGCGGATAATCAGGCTGTCCGGATGGTGGTCGCGGAGGTGAGTTTCGACAGCTACTTTTTGGCGCCCGTAAGCCGTCTGAGGGTCGGGTTTGTCCATCTCGTCATAACCACCGGTTTCTCCTTTGAAAACCTGGTCTGTGGAGCAGAACACGGGGCGCAGGCCTTGTGACGCGATTTCGTCGATCAAGGCAATTGTATTGGTCACATTCAGGCGATGGGCATATTCCCAATCGCGCAGACAGCGATCAACGGAGGTGACGGCGCTGCAAATCACAGCATGAGTAATTCCCGGTGGAAGGTCACCGATCTTTGGGGGCGTTTCCGCCGCCAAATCGATGGCCAAGTTGGCCGGTCCCGAGTGCGAAGCGGTGATCAGAAGGGCGCCGTGGGATTTCCAACACCTCAGGATAGCGCGGGCAAGGAAGCCGTTTGCGCCAACCACCAAAAGTCCCGGTTTTCGGTTCATGAGCGGAGTCAGTACAGGGTATCGGGAATGACCGGTTCGAGATCTGCATAGAGCCCGGGTTGGCCATGTAGGTCCTTGAAGGACAGGGGACCGTCGTAATCGGGAAAGTAGGAAAAGAAGGTCTGTTTCGAGTGCTCGCGGAGTTGGTCTAGCTCTTCTAAGGCCACGCCAACCATGCGGGCATACTTGATGCGCCGTTCAAGCGTGGAGAAATTGATTCGGTCCCAATCGAAGGTCCGAATGATGCCCAGTTCGTATTCCCGGAATTCTTCGGTGTGGTACAACGCCACGGTTCGTTTGATAATCTTGTTGACGGCGAGGGTGTCTTTCAAGTGCCCCGCTTGATGAATCTTCTTGGTCAGCCGGGTGCCGATCATCGGCGTGGCGATGGAAAACACAGAATAATCAATTTCAGGGTGGGCCTCGGCAAAAGTCATGGTTTCTAGAACCTCGTCCCGAGTCTCACCCATCATGCCGACGACGTACATCCCGATAACTTCCATGCCCAGCTTGTGGGCAGTGACGACCATGTCGTGATGATGATCGGTGCTCGAATGAATCTTGCCTACGACTTCGCGCAGGACTCGGTTGCTGCCTGATTCCAGCGGTGCGATCAGGCGATACATTCCAGTCTCGGTCATGGCATGCAAGGCTTCGTCGTTCAGCGACCAAAGGTTCATGCCTTGGGCGACGAACCAAGGAAATTTATAGCCGCGCCGTGCGAATTCATTGGTGAAATCGATGATTTGTTCCGGCGTTTCAGCAAACAGATCATCAAAGAAATGAATTTCTTCGATGCCATTATCCAAAGCCTGATCGATTTCGGCCATGACTTGATTCAAGGATTTGCGCCGATGTTTCTGCCGGTTGCCGCGCAGATGCGCGACGGAACAGAAGGAACATCGCAGCACACAGCTCCGCGAGGTCACAATGTCGCGGTAGTGTGGGCTTTTCTCAGGATATCGGATCTTGCCGCGTTCTAGAACCTGGGCATATCGCGTGTGATGCCAATCATCGAGCAACTGATAGGCCGGCAGGGGTAAGTCCTTGATTTCGACCGTCGGATAAAGCTGTGAATTCTGAACTTCTGAATTTTTGAGGAAGGATAGACCCGCGACGCGGTTCAAGTCCTGGCCGTTATTTACCGTGTCCAGCAATTCGCCGATCACTATATCGACTTCGCCACGGATCGAATAATCGGCGATGCCGTCGGCAACCGCCTGGCCCGGGTAATTGGTAGCATGGGTTCCTGTCAGGATGGTGACTGCGTCGGGGCGAAATTCCCGTGCAGTTTCGAAGGCGAAGCGGCCGTCCCAATCCGATGCCGTGGCGAAGGTTAGGATTGATTGAATGACGGCGACGGCATCTGGGGAAAATTCTTCGACGGCGGCACGATAGGCAGAGCGTCGTTCGCGCGTAGTCTCGCAGGTGCCCAGATCGAAAACTTTGACTTCATATCCCCGCGCCAAAAGATCAGCGGCACAGGTCATTGGTTCGACTGGCGAGACTAGCCGTCGTTTTTCAAAGTCCGGCTTTCCGGATCGCTGTTCCAATTCGCTGTCATAGTCGACCAGCGGCGGAACGACGATCAGGACACGGTGGATTTTGGCTATCGCGTTCATGGCGCTTTCATCGTTGCTCGCCCGTCACGAGACGGTCGGCGGTAGGTCGGGTTGATATCACGTGCGCTGTTTCAAGAGCAAGGGATGGCCTGGAAGCGGTCAGTACGGGCCTCGGAAATTATCTGTGTAGGTTGGCGCATCCTCGTCCGTGTAGGAAATACCAAGCAGGTCCGCAACGCGCGCGGTGATGGTTGATGGTTTGGGATAGAATGCCTGTTCCAAGACGTGTGACACTGGTGCGGGGCAGTCCGCCATGCCCAAACGCACAATTGGCGCCTTCAGATGGTGGAATCCCAATTCGGCGACAATGGCCGCGACTTCGCTCGCGACCCCGAAGGAAACCCAACTTGTGTCAGCGACCAAAAGGTGCCGGGTTTTGGCGACGGAGGCGAGGATCGTTTCATGATCCAGCGGACGGATCGAACGCAGATCGATGATTTCCACCGAAACGCCCATCTTGGCCAGTTCGTCGGCCGCGCGTTCGGCTTCGACCACCATGAATGAAGTGGCAACGATCGTCACGTCGCCACCTTCGCGGGCGATCCGGGCCTTGCCGATGAGCGTCGGGGCCCACCCTTCCGAAACAGGTCCTTCGAGGTTATAGAGCGAACGGTGTTCCAGAATGATGACCGGGTCCTCTGCCGTCAGAGCCGAAAGCAAAAGCCCCTTCGCGTCAGCCGGCGCAGTCGGCATGACGACACTCAGTCCCGGAAAATGAGCGAACAGAGATTGAATGCTTTGTGAATGCGTGGCGCCCTGACCCCAGCCGCGACCGATAATGCCGCGCACGGTGATCGGTAAATGCCCGGCCTTGCCGCCGTACATATGGCGCCATTTTGCGGCCAGATTGACCAATTGATCGACGGCCAGGAACATGAAGTCGTTGCGTAGGTGGATCATTAGTGGGCGTTTGCCCGCGGCGGCGGCACCGATGGCAATGCCAGTGAGGGCATTCTCCATGGCTGGGGTGTCCATGACCCGGTCCTGGAACTGCGCATTGGCATCATGCATGGAGCCAAACACGGCGGAACTGTAATCAACACCGATGCCGAAAGCAAAGAGGTCATGGTCGCGTTCCATGGCCAAACAAGTCGCCTCATCAATAGCGGCGGCGTACGTGAGGTTGCGTTGCATAGTCATGGCCCCACCGCCATCAACTGTTCGACGTTGGGCCAAGGCGCCGATTTGGCGGCGGTGATGGCGTTCTCTATCATGCGTTCGATATTGTGTTCGATGCTCCGCACATCGTCGTTTGTCATATTGCCATCATTCGTCAGGCGGGCACGTTGGCGGGCCACAGGGCAACGTTGCTGCCAAGATTCCAACTCTTCCTGGGTGCGATAGGTCCGCTGCATTTCGTGGTCGAAATGCGGCCCCACGTGCTCGAACCAGCGATATGTAGAACATTCCAGGAAGGCCGGGCCACTACCAGTGCGCATGGGTTCGATAAGCTCCTTCGCGGCTGAATACACGCCCTCCACATCATTGCCATCTAACGCCATGGCTGGGATGCCGAATGATTCTGCTCGCTGGCAAAGAGAGGTCCCTTCCGGTTGGCGCACAGAGAGCGGGCTTTCTGTGGAATAGCCGTTATTTTCGCAGACAAAAAGAAGGGGCAATTTATGAATGGCGGCAAAGTTCATAGTTTCGTAAACAATGCCTTCCTCGCAGGCGGCCTCGCCAAAAAATGTCACGGCCACGTTGGGTTTTCGGTCCAGATGAAAGGCAAAGGCGCTGCCTGCGGCCACAGCCACAGTTTGGCCCAGAATGGCGCTGGAAACGACGAATCCCATGTCCATCTGAGTCAGGTGTACGGACCCGCCGCGACCCCGTGCGCAGCCGGTCTCACGGCCGTATAATTCTGCGGCCAGTTCGCTGACATCACCGCCACAGGCTAAGTAATGATTATGGCATCGATGATGACTGTAGACGTGGTCGCTCGTGCCGAGAGTGCTGCAGACGCCAACAGCGACGGCTTCCTGGCCCACGCCGAAATGCGCCGGTGTGCGCATTTCCTGTTCTTTATAGCGTTCGGCCAGCAGTTCTTCGGTTCTGCGAATGAGGAACATTCGTCGGTACAGATCAAGCCGTGTCTCCGTTGATGGTTCCAATATTTTATTCCCTCTTATGCTCTTGGGATCGAATGTCGGTTGGGAAAACTTAGCCTCGGAGGCCGAGGCGCCGCGTGATGCGGTGTTTCAATTCGTTCAGTAAAGCGCGACCGGGCAAAGTCGAGAGCGATTGCTGGCTTTGGGTGATGCGATAGACATCGGTTCCTGCCATCAGGCGGCCATCGACGGCATAGTTGTAGCGCATCAAGTTGCTTTCGGCCTGTGCGGCTTCATACCCGGACTGAAATGGCGGGCAGAAATCCAGCGCCTGTTCTTTGCGCATTAGACACCAGACGGAAATACCACCTTGGCCCGGAATGGTCGGAATGTTCAAGTGACGCACCATATCGGTGCTCCAGGGGATGAGGGCCGCCGATCCTGCCGGGTTCACCCAAAGGCCCAGCATTTCGTATGAGTTGAACCGAGCAAGTGCCCAAAAAAGGTTTGGGTTGTAGTTGAAGAATCCATGGTCGATGCTGCCCAAAAATGGCAAGGCATGGATCATGAGACCGCCTAGCCGGGTCAGGTCATGGACGATCTTGAAAGCGTTGCATTGATCGATCAGGTGTTCCGTCGTGCCACAGTTTATGGTGAGACAGTAGGCCCCCGAATCCTCGTCGCGTACGTTGTCCAGATTCAAATCGAATGGATCGCCATACCAGCCGTCGGCATCTAGCGCCTTGTAAGCCAAGCCTAAGCGCGCAAAAAAATCTCGTGTCGGTGCCCGATCGGCCATGGTCGCCAGTTCTGAATCTGACAAGTCCGGGCCCCCCATCGCTTTCAAGGTCGTGCGGATGATTTCTTGATGAGGATGGCTGGAGGTGTCGGCTTTGGAAAAATGCATTTCCTGAGAACCCAGGTCGACGACCTTTTCGATGGTTTCGAACAGACCCTGGCTGTGCATGGTCTGGAACAAAGCCATCATTTCGACGCTGTATCCCATATCGTTTCCCTATTTCTTTTCCGTTGGTTCTTAGGTGGTTTCCGCAGGTTCCATGACTGTCCAGTACCAGTCGCCGGTGTATCCGGCTTCCTTGAACACTTTCCGCCAGCCTTTCGGCGTGTCATGGAATTTGGCGGTTAGAACCCAGCTTTCGAAAATCTCTTTCTGCGCTTGCGTGTGATAGCTGTCGACCTGAATAAACCCTTTTCCGGGGGCAAGGCGTTCAATCTCTCGTATGGCGCGGATGCATCCATCGCGATCCATGTTGTGGATGGTATTGATCGAGAGCACGGCATCGAAGCTGCTACCGGGGAACGGCAGGTCGTCACAGGACCCGATTTGCAGGCGACCGACGACTTCTGATTCGCAATGCATAAGGGCGTATTTGGAAACGTCTATTCCGTAGGCGTCGATCCCGATCTCTAGAAGGTCCTTGACCAGAAATCCTTTGGCGCAGCCAACGTCCAATACCTTGTCGCCAGGCTTCAGGCCGAAATGTTTAACGATATCCTGTGCGACGGGAACCCAACGCCCGTCGTATCGATAGCCGCCGTAGCCGTATTCGCGGGGACCGTCGAAGTACATCTCACCGTACTCGCGTGAAATGCGGATATGCTCGTCTGTCTTCGCCGTTTCGCGCGCGGTGACGTTGCGCTTAGCGCCTGGTAAGGCGCGCAGCAGATTGACCTCGGTCATTATGAGGCCTCTTTTTCGTTTTGTTCGGCGACAGCTAAGCCGTCAGCCAACGAGGTATAACGAAATGCGGGAAAGGCGGTTGCCGTCAACGTGGGATCGAACGGCCGATAACCATTATGCGGCATGTCGCCCTGACGCGGGCTTCCCTTGATCGCCACTTCGTTGCCGGATAGGGCGACGACCATTTCAGCGATTTTGCGGAAGGAGGTGACCGTGCCCGTCGCGGCGTTCAAAACGCCCGCCGACCGATGGAAGGCGATTAGCCGAATCAACTGAGCCACATCACGGACATCGACGTGATCACGTCGCTCCTCCCCTTCCCCGAACAAGACGATGTCTTCGCCTGCCCGGGCTAGACGGCGATACCGGTTCGGGCCGTATCCGTTATGCGGGTCACCGGCGCCGTAAATCAAGGTTGGTCGTAGAATAGCGAGCGGCCCCTTCACGGCGTCTTTCAGCATGAGCTCGCGGGCCAGATGCATAACGCCGTGAAGTGAGCCCGGTTCGGCGCAAGAAGATTCATTCAAGGGCTGCATGCTGTCGGCGTAAACGGCGTCGGAGCTTACATATACAACATGTGCCGGCTGAACCTTCACCAGAGCGTCGCTGACGGCGCGCAACATGCGGATATTACGCTCAAGCATCGCGGCATCCTTGCAAGGGGCTTCGGCCGCAACGACAACAAGGCAATCCGTTTCGCGCAGGTGTCTGGCAAGAATATTGGCTGCATCTTCACAAAGCAGATCGACGTCGGCTCGACCAAGCGCGAGAACGGGGATGCCTTCCGCCTTGAAAAGGGTATCGGTCGCAGCGCCAACAAAGCCGGCGGCGCCCAGAATGACGACACGTTCGGGGTTCGTGGGCACATTGTAACGATGAGTCAGCATGGGCGTCTTTTCATCCTTGATGGTGGTGGTTCGGGCGATTCAATCGGCCCGCACCCGGGATACGATGCCGAGAATCCGTTGGCCCCATTTAAACCGGGTAAGGACTGATTTGATCAGGCCGAAGTTGATGGGTTTCTTTCCCGCCCGACGCCTTTGTTCGTTCAAGGCCTGGGCTCGGCCGATCAGGTTCAATTCCAGTCTATGCAGACTGCCGCCTGAATGCGCCGCTTGATCGCGGGCGACCTTTCCGATGACATCCTCGGTGAAGCCGCAATCGGCAAGAAGCCATTTTCCGTCGGCCATGAATCCCAAATCCATGAGGATCTGACCTGCGGTCATCGCGGTTTCCGATTGGGGGTCGAAAATCGTGTTGGCGAACACAGCTTCGCCCCAGATTTTCTTGCCGTTCGGATCGCCATCATTGGTGATAATTTCCTTGAAGCCGATGAAGCGAAAGCTGTGAGACCGAAGAAACCCTAAAATGTCCTCGAAGAGAGGCTGCTCCTGGTAAAGGGGCACGAATTCGACCTCGGAAGAGATCACGGAGATCCGCGAAAGCATATCGGCCGCGCCCTCTAGAATTTCTAGTTCGGTCCCCTGAGTATCGATCTTGATATGGTCAATCCGCGTGATGCCTTCACGCGCGCAGAACGCGGAAAGCGTGATGCAGTCTATTTCCATCTCGGCGATGACATTGAAGCCGTCGCCTTCACGCCACACCCGCTGGATAATGTTAGGGTCCGGTTTCAGCAAGGAACTGGCTTGGGGCTGTTTCGTGACATAGAGCCGCCGCAGGCCGGGACGACCGGCCATGCCATGATTGTGAACGGTCAGGCTGCGATATGCTGAACCGTTGCTATCTTTCGCGATGGTATCGCAAGAGTCGGGGCGGGCATCAAAAGCATGAACGTCGCACCGGTAAGCCAACCCGGGCAGTTCGAAAACGCCGCCATCGGCGCCGATATCGACGACCATGATTGAAGAGTTGACCGGATCAATCGGTTGTCCGTGTTCCCTAGTCATTGGTGCGGCCTTTTGCACGTACAGGCCCGCGCCCGAGGGTGAAATGGTCGAGCCCCGCCATCGTCACTTCGGTACAGTCCAGCAGGCCGTAGGGATCGATCAACGTACGCCCCGCCATGCGCCGGGCGATTTCGGCCGGGTCAAGGTCGCGGTACTGCGGCCAAGGCGTGATGATGATGACGGCTTGCGCCCCCTCACAGCAGGCCATCGGGTCGGCCGCGGATTTGAGGGCAGGATCAATGTCGCCGGCGCGAACCACGGGATCATAGGCGGTTATCCGCGATGGGTCGAGGTGTGACAACAACATTAAGGATGGAGCATTCTTGGTGCTATGAGTGTCTTCTTTGTAGGCGAGGCCCAGTAAACCAATCGTTGCCCCCGGGTTGGAGGCCAGAACCTCGTCCTGAAGGATTTGAAAACACCAATCCTTGCGGTGGCGGCTGTTGGCGTTCCAGGCATGGACGATCCCGGCATCTGTGCCATGGACATCCGCTAACCTGATGACCGTTTCCAGGTCCCGCTCCAGATTACCGCCAGCTAGGCCCAGTCCTGGCGCGATATAGCTTTTCGGCCCGATGCGTGCATCCAGCCGCAGGGCAGGGGTGATTTCAGACCAATCTGCGCCGACATTCTCGCAGATTTCTGCCATTGTGTTGGCGACGCCAATCGAGGCGACTAGGCACATGTTGATGGAGATCTTGGCCAGTTCCGCACTTTCATAACGCATGGGCAGAATCGGGCAATTGAATGCCGTAAGATGGGCCGCCAGGCGCGGGTCCACCGGCGAGTTGGGATCGCCACAGCCGAGGATGAAGCGTTCCGGATTCATGGCGCGCTCGATGGCGCGCCCAAAGATCAGCGTTTCGACCTGGTAATAAGTAGTTTTCGGATCGCGGCCCAAAGTGCGGGTGAATCCGGGTGGGACTTGACACAGCACGACCAGTAAAGCGTCAGGTGCTAGGTTTTCTTCGACCTGGGTGATGATGGCGCGAATGGGGGCGAGATCGCTTTCCCCATGGTCATTGGTCGGAACATCGACTGAAATGTAAACCATGTCGCAACAACGCAGCGCATCGACTTCGGCGGTGAAGGTTAGTTGATCGCTGACATTATTGATCAGGTCGGCCAAGCCTGGTTCGGATACTGGCAGATCGCCCGTAGAGATGGCTTTTACGAGGTCCGCATCGTTGTGGAATCCGATGACCTCAAACCCCCGTGCAGCCGAAGCTGCCGCCATGTTCAGGCCTAGATGTGTCAATCCGGCGAACCCGATCGTAGGAGCGTTTGCCGTCGTTGGGTTAAGGCTCATTGCGGAGAACCTTCGATCAACATGTCCGCTACCCCGGCTTGCGCCGCTAGGTTGCGGAGGGTGCGATTGATCCATAGGTCCGTCGCGATGCTGTGAACCGCATGAGTCTGTTGGCACAAGGCCGTGAAGTGATTGTACTCTAACTGCCAGGTTGGATCGTCCTGAACCAGAGTCATAGCCTCTTCCGGCGGACGGCCGCTGGGTAGGATGCGCGTGCGATGGGTGAAGGTCGATGGCCCCCATTTGCACAGACTTTCGATATGAACGCTTCCTGTTTCGGCGAAGATGTCGGTTGTGTGGTGGTTGCGCCAGCTTAGCATGGTCATTTCCAATTGCAGGGCGGGCATGGCGCCGTTGCCTTGAGCCCCGAGAATGACATGATCGAAAGCCTTATTTTCATGAGAGTAGGCACCGGTGACGGAGAGGTCGGGTGTGAAGCCGTCGCCGAACCAGAATCGCAGGGTATCCAGAAGGTGACTGCCGAGATCCGGCAAGACGCCAGCCCCCTTGTCACGCCAGGCACTATCACGAACCAAACGTGCCGTGCCGTTGCCGTAAAACATGCGGACCGAATAAATTTTGCCCAGCCGACCGGTTTTGATCAGATCGCGCATGCGCATGAAATGCGGTTCGAAGCGGTGATTATAGGCGGTGTAACAAACGGCGTTGCGTTCTTCCGAGAGCTTGGCAAGGCCTTCTAAATCTTCGTTGTTGGCAGCGAGCAGGGGCTTCTCGACCAGTACATGCTTTCCCGTGTCCAGCAGATACCGGATCATTTCGATCTTGGTTGCGTCGGGAATACAAAGCAGCGCCGCATCGTAGCTGTCTATTGGGACGTCACGAATGTCGCGGTAATCAACACCATCCTTGACCGGATCGACGGTGGCGATGGCATCCGGTCCGGCAGCTTTCAGCCGCTTGGCGCCCTGCACCCCCATTCCTACGATGACGACTCGGATGTTGCTCATCCGCCGTACCCGACCGCTTTTTCGACATGGTCGATGCGCGTCAGAACATCGGCGGGTTTGATCGGCACATTACCGTCGATCTCGCATTCGCAGGCTGCGGCCATGGAACCGAGAATGCCGGCGATGACCTCGTTACCTGTGGCCATCATCGAAAGTGTTGCATAAGAAAGTAGTGCATCGCCGGCGCCTACGGCATCGGCGATGTTGTGGGCGAAGCTATCGACGGAGAAATAGTTGCCGTCTTCATCTTTGGTCAGCCCCGGCCGTGAGACAAAGGCCCCACGATTACCAAGTTTAAGGATCAGAAGTTTGCAGTCGTTGGCGTCGATCAGGGCGCTGGACAGAGCGCCCACCGTCGAATCTTGATCACCTAGTGCAAAGCGAGCTTCACGCTCATTGGGCGTGACCAAATCGAAATTCTTGAACTCAGTGATGTTGCCCCAGCGACTGGCGACCTGGCTGTCGGCGACTTTGTAGACGTCGCTGGGAATGGCTGCGGTCAATTTGGGAACGGTCCAGTGGTTGAACATACCGTGGCGGAAATCGGAAAACACGACAGCATCTGTTTCCGTTTCAGATATGGCCTGGGTCAGGTTTTCCAGGATCACTTCCGAAATAGATCGGTTGTCCAAGGTGTCGATTTTCAACAAACGATACCCCCCGGCGATAATGGCGTTCTTGTTCGTCGTTGGCCGGGTTTCGTCAATGATCGCATTGACCGAGATGCCGGCCTCTTTCAGGCCGGAAATGGCGAACTCAGCCAAGGCGTCCTTGCCCAGGACCGTGGAGAACGTAACGTTTGCTCCAGCGGCACCCAGGTGTTGCGCGACAATGCCCGCACCGCCGATGTAATCATCCTTGTCTTGGTAAAGAACGCTGAAGGTCGGGGTTTTGGTCTGCCCACCGATCAGTGAGGTTCGGGTGTAACTGTCGACAATCGTGTCGCCGATGACATGGACCTTGAAACCCTTCATTTTATCGAGCGCCATACGCAGATCGTTGAAACTCAACTTGTGTCCGTGCATCAGGGCGAGAAGCTTTTCAAGCTGGATGTTGGGCGCAGCCAATTCGATCAAGTTGGACGACGAATATATGATGTCACCAGGTGTGAAGATCATTTCGCCGCCATAGTTTTCGACGATGTCGGCTTCTTCCTGGGTCGCGGCGGGGAGCCCGTCGGAGGTGTATTCGAAACCCTTGGCAAAAAAATCAGGCTGCAAAGTTGATAGGTTGTTGAGCGGTTTGGCATTCTTATCGACAATCACATAGTCGACCATTTCGAAGGCAGCCAAATTGAGGGCTCGTAACCGTTCCGGCACATGTGGGCGGTAAGTGCCCTTCTTGATGTGTTTGTCGGCGGTGATCGATGTGACCAGTATCTCTGCTTTTGTCTTGGCATAGGCGAGATGCCGGACATGTCCCGGATGCACCACGTCGAAAACGCCATGGCACATGATGACTTTTTTGTTGCGCGGAAACGTGCCGATGATTGCCTTCAACTCGTCAAGAGTCTTCAGCTTGAACGCGTACTTTTCAAAAAACTCAACAGTCATTCAAGGTCCTACGGGTGTTCTGTGTTTAAGATCAGCGATCTGGCGCCGCGTTTCGATGCGGCGTCAGATGTGGGACTGGTTCAAGAATTTTTGACCTATACGGCATCGAATGGGAAAGTTGTGGAGACCAGGCAAGGTGCCGTTTCGGGCGGTCATATCGCGGAACATTGCTTGCGTTCGCTCCTCGTCGGCGCTGTGGGCGCTGAGCCCATCGAGGGCGTCCATCATCTCGATGACCACTTCACGGATTTCCTTAGCGCTGTTGTCTTTCCAATCCAAGCCGAGAATATTGCGGTAAGCGCCGTTCGACGCGGCATAGGAGACGCGCTCACTCATCACTTCACCGAGCGTCAATTCCTTGCCGGTGGTCCGGTCAAAAAGCCGTTTGGGGATGAACAGGTTTCCGGGCCGGAAGAAGACGGCGCCTGTGGGAAGAAAATTGGTTTGCACAAAGGGTCGCCCGAAGGTGTCAGCGACGATGTAAAGACCCGATGAGGTGCCGATAAAGAACCGGCAGGCGGCGCAAAGAAACACGTCCATCCAGTCCGATTTATCCGGCGATAGGGCGTAGTCGATGACTCGATCCATCGCGGGCAGAGCGGGCATGCTTGGATCGCCCATGCGAATGACCCATCCGCCGCGTGCGGTGACAGCGCGGATCGCATCGAAATAATCCTCGATACCGGCTTCCCGGAATGCGTCACCGCCTTTGAAGCCGCTGGTCCGCACATGCAAGCAGACAAACCATTCGCCCGGCGCTACGCCGTATCTGGTTAGAGCCTGCCAACCGCGTGCGGCATGCTCTTCATCCAAGGTGAAAAGATGTGGCAGACCTTTAGTCTCCCATTCAGCCTGGATACGGGCGACGGCGGAATGGAGGAACGGCAAGGGTTGGCCGTTGATGTCGATGACTCGCGGATCGACGTAAAGATCCTCATCCAGGTATTTCAGTTGCGCCAGTTCCTTACGGTCTTCGATGATGTCGATATAGCGCCGCCAATAATCAATATAGGACGGGTTGGCAGCGAATTGGCGCTTGGTCTCGGGATGCAGTGGTAAGATCAGGCGGCAGTTTTCGCGTAGACCGAGCCGACCCGCGCGCACATAGGTTTCAAAAGCCGCTACATTGCCAATCGTGCGCACGAAGATACTCGTGGGAATCAGACGAAACCCGAGCTGATCGAGGCCTTTGTCGCGGATGCGGGCCTCGCGTAGGGAAAAAGCTTTTGCGGCCATCTCGCCACAGGTGGCGACGTCGCCCGTCTTGTAGGCGATCCGGCTCATCGTGTCCCAATGGTCGGGTGATCCTGGCTGGGCTTTGTCTAGGCGCTGAAACAGGTCCTTTGCGCGGGTCTGGAGGACGTGGACTCTGACCGGCTCGAAGGGTTCCGCCTCAGTTGCGACGGTCATCTGCGAGGATATGTCACGCAAAGCGATGGATAAGAACGGTGCAAACCGAAGACCGGGCACATGTGCGGACAGACGGGCCAACGGCAGTCCTATCATGGCGCCGAGCCTGCGCAATAAATAACCCAGGCTGAAAAGCGCACGAGCCAGCATCACCACAGGACTTTCCCTATGGTTCAATACATAAGTTCGGGCGCGGATCAGGCACCGTTGGTAGAGGTTGGGTGAAGTGGTCACGGTTTGCATATGGGGCGATGCGCTGCCTTCAGGACATCCGCTCGAACCAAGTTTTGGTTGCTTCGTGGATTGAATCAGGATCCCACAAGGGGGCGTCCTGCCAATTATTGATTTCGGCGAGCATACGTCCAACGCCGTCTTCGAAAGAGACCTTCGGACGCCACCCAAGGAGCGAGGTGATTTTCTCGATATTTGCCCAGGTGGAATCGGGCTCACCGGGGCGCTTGGGCACGTAAACGACGTCACCACTTAGCAACTCAATCAGGCGGTTGATCGGCTGCGGGTTTCCCGCGCCCAGATTGAAAATCTCACCCGTCCGATCTGTTTCCGCGGCGGCTAGGAAGGCGCTGACCACATCGGTGACATATAAAAAGTCCCGGCTTTGGGTGCCGTCTCCAACCACGGTGAACGGTTTCCCCGCTAGTTTCTGTTTGAGGAACACACCGAATACGGCGCCGTAGGCGCCCGTGGTGCGGACCCGTGTGCCGTAGGCGTTGAAAATGCGAATGGCGTTGACCGGCAGACCGTAAACTTTGTGCCAGTGCAGGGCCGCCTGTTCGCCTTGGTACTTGCTGAGGGCATAGGGATATTTGGGGTCAATGGGATGGTCTTCGCTGGTCGGCACGTCGGCCAGGCCATAGCATGAAGACGATGCTGCGTAGACGAATTTTTGGACGTTTGCCCAGCGCGCGCCTTCCAGTACTTGCACGGTGCCTTGAACGTTGACGTCCATGTATTCCACGGGTTTTTCGATGGATGGAACGATGTCCCCGATGCCGGCAAAATGAAACACGTAACGAGCATCGGCGAATACCGGGGAATCGGCGATCAAGTGTCGAATATCGGTCCGGTCGACGATCAGATCGGGATTGCCTTCGAGATGCGCAAGATTACGTTCATGGCCGCCGGAGAAGTTGTCGATTACCCGTACGCGATAACCCCGGTCGAGCAACAGGTCGACCATGTGGCTGCCGATGAAACCGGCGCCGCCAGTAACAACGGCGACAGGTTTTGATGAGGGGGTTGTCATGCGGCGTTCAACGCCTTCATGCGGCGGACGTTGAAGTATTTGTCGTCGTCCATGCTGTTGGGCAGATCGCCGTTGCGGAAGGCCCGGCACAGGCCGCGCACCGCGTCTTCGATGTTGTACTTCGGCGAGAAGCCGAGCATGCGGGTGATCTTGTCGGAATTGACATGGTAGGAACGAATATCGTCGGTCGGTGTGGTGACGATGTCGATATCGCCCTTTTCGGGGAACTCTTCCTGGACGACCTTTTTGACGATCTCGGCCAGCTGCATGATGCTCATGTTCTGGAAGGCGACGTTGAAGGTTTCGCCGGCGATCTTGCCGTCGGGCAGGTCGAGCAGCATTTCATAGCAATCGCACATGTCCTGGATGTGCAGGTTCGGGCGCATCTGAGATCCGCCGAACACGGTGATCTTGCCGTTGGTCACGGCATGGTTGGTCAGGATGTTGACCGACACGTCGAGACGCTGGCGCGGCGCGTAACCGCACAAGGTCGCCGGACGAATGGTGACGCAGACGAAGTCGTCGGACTGATGCTTGAACAGCAGGGGTTCGCACATGCCCTTGTACTTGTTGTACAGGGTCAGCGGCACCAGGGGATGGTCCTCGGTCACGTCGGGAGAGTCGGACACGCCGTAGACGGAAGAGGACGAGGCGAAGATGAAGCGCTTCACCCCCGCCTCCTTGGCGGCGATTACCATGGGCTCGAAGGCGTCCAGGTTGACCGAGGTCGACAGGTTTTCGTCCAACTCGAAGCTCGCGTCGTTGGAAATACAGGCCAGGCTGATGACGGCGTCGACGCCGTCGAGCGCGCCTTTGAGCGCCGCCGTGTCGCGAATGTCGCCTTTGACGACGCGCAGGTTGGGGTTGTCCTTGGGCAGAAAGTCATCCCCGTAATACATGATGTCGAACACGGTGATCTTGTATCCCCGGTCCAAAAGCTGCGGCGCCAGGAGGCTGCCGACGTATCCGGCGCCGCCGGTGATCAGGACGTGGTTGAAGTTTTTCATGGGGCTATCCGATTCCATGGTTTGTTATGAGGATGGGTGAATACATTCCGCCGCAACGGACAGGATGGACTGCCGGTCAAGAACTGATCTGATCCGCTGTTTCGAGTTGACCGAGTTTGACCAGAGCATGAAATTCCGCGTTGTTCGCATAAAGTTCGTCGAACGTGCCCTGGTCGCTGACGCGACCGTCCTTAAGAAGGTATATGCGGTCGCAATTTCGGACCGTGCTGAGACGGTGAGCGACGATGATCAGCGTTTTTTCGCCGTGCAGCGATCTGACGACCTCAGATATCTGCGCCTCAGTTTCCAGATCAAGAGACGACGTCGCTTCGTCCAGAATAATGATTTCAGGGTCTGTATATAGCGCGCGGGCAATACCGATGCGTTGACGCTGTCCGCCGGAAAGCCGAACACCTTGTTCGCCGACCAGAGTGTCTAAGCCGTCGGGCAAGCCTTCTACGAAATCCAATAACTTGGCATGATTCAGCGCGCGGCGAACAAGGGTGTCGTCGATTTCAGCGTCGGACAAACCGAAGGCGATGTTGCGCCTAATACTGGTGTCGGCAAGGAATATCTGTTGTGGAACCAGGCTGATGCTTCGTGCGTAGGCGGACACGCTCGGGTCTAATTGTTTCCCATCGATCATCAAGGCCCCTTCGCTGGGTTGATAAAGACCGAGAAGCAGGCCGATCAAGGTTGATTTTCCCGCGCCAGAAGGGCCGACGATTGCGACGGAGTGGCCCCGTTTAATAACGATGGAAACGTCGTTCAAGACGGGCATGCCTTGACCGTACTTGAACGAAACGTGATCAACGGACAGGCTTCGCTGCATGCTGTTCCTGCGACGATCATCGTCGCGCTTGGTCCAGTTCGACGGCTTAAGAAACAAATTTCGGCCAAGGGCTGCGGTTTCGGCTTTCAATTCCATTGCGGCGGGCACCAGCCCGCGCAGCTGATTGATCTGAGCCGCCGCGCGCGCTACGGCAGGCAAAAGGCGCATGGCGGTGACGGCGTAAAGCGCCATGGTCGGCACGATGATTGTCTTGTCTAGGTCTGCGATGAGGATAATGAATACGATCAGAATGAAAGCGCCGGCGATGATTTCGAAAAGATACCGGGGCGCCACCTGGTAGACCCGCATGTTGGTTTGTGTGTCGGTCAGACCTGCCAGGATGCGGTCGTAATTTTTAGATAGAAAGGATTCACAGGACAACAGCCGGACGACGCGTATGCCGCGAATTGCTTCTAGGGCAAGGACACTCAGTTCCCGCGCGAGATTGTGGTTGTAATTCGATGCGGTATGGATGCGCGGTGCCAGAATCATATTGTTCAATTTCAAACCGATAATGCCAGCAAGCAATCCAAGGCCGGCAGCGAGCGGTGAAGTGTAGATTAGGATCGCCGTCATTCCGATGGACAGAATGGTGTCACTGATGATCCCGATAAGACTGAGAATTGAGGAATTGAATGCAATGTTGCAACAAGCATTGAGCCGGTGGAGCAGTGCTGCCGAATTTGAGTTGTCATGCCATTCTAGCGGGGCGCCCAGGTATGCATCGAACAGCCGCAGTGTGGCTTGGTGCCGACCATCGAGAATTCTGCGGGACAGCCAGTATTCAAAGATGAGTGATAAGACACCTTTGGCGACGATCAGGGCGAACACCATGAATATGCCGGCTAGCGCCAAATCGCCCGGGGTTTCGATGGACAGAAAATCGGCGGCTTGGCGTACAACTAGGTGCTGATCTTGCAGGTCGTCGGCTGCAAGCAACTGGACGATGGGAAACACCAAGCCGATCCCCATCAGTTCGAACGCTGCCGACACTGTGAGTGCGATGGCGCCGAGCACCAACGTCTGGCGCATGCGCCGGTCCATATTGGCGAAGACGAATTTAAGGCTTTCGGTGACGGTCATGCCAGTTGGCTGAGGTGCGGTTCTTGTGGGGCTGAAGTGCTGCGGTGCGCTAGACGGCGGTTTGGTTCGGTGATTTGACGTTGATGTCATATCCAGCAGATTGCGCGTCATTAAAGAACATCTTGACGGTTTCCAAACTGAATGCTTCGAGATTTTTGCCGACTCCGGAAAGCTTGGCGAGCAGGTCCGGAGTGGCTGTAATAATATGGCAGCCGACGGCATCAGCCTGGAATATGTTCAGCAATTCACGTGGGCTGGCCCATAACAGCTCCCAATTGGGATTGCCGTCCAGGATATCGCGGGATTCAGCCATCAGCGGCATGGGGTCGAGCCCCGTGTCTGCGACGCGGCCGGCAAACACGGAAATAATCGCCGGAGTATCCGGTGCGAGGGCGCCGACGACGGCTTTAACCTGGGCGGGGCTGAAGATTGCCGTGATGTTCAACTTAACACCGCGGGACGACAGCCGTTCGATGATCGGCCCGGTGAATTCTCCTTGAGTGTTGGTGATTGGAATCTTGACATTCACATTGTCACCCCAGGTGGCGATAATTTCAGCCTGTTGCTCCATCATCTGCAGGTCATCCGCGAATACCTCGAAACTGACGGGGCGGTCGGGTATCGCTGCCAGAACTTCACGGGCGAAAGCTTGGTAATCGGTGATTCCTGCTTTGCGCATCAAGGTCGGATTGGTTGTGAAGCCCATAATTCGGGGGTCGGCATAAAGTGCCAGCATGCTGTCCAAATCGGCGCCATCGGCGAATAATTTGATTCTGAGGTTATCAATTGTTGTCATCTGATTGATCCTTTTCGAGCCTATCGGCATGTCTCCCGTTGAACAAAATAGTGTCCACGGCCTCGGTCAATGAGGTCACTGTGAAGTCAGGTCGGTCCGGTGATGGTTCGCGGTATCCTCTATTGATGAAGATGGTCGTACATCCTGCGCGCGCGCCGGCGACAATGTCGCCTCGGCGGTCGCCGACCAAGTAACTTGTCTCCAGATCAATATGCATCTCTGCTGCTGCCTCCAGAATCATTCCGGGCTCCGGCTTGCGACAGTCGCAGCCTTCTTGCTGCGAATGGAAACAAGTTTTGATGGCATCAACGGGAACCGCACGTGCGAGTGCGGCATTCATTCGCTCGATGGTCGCTCGCGCGACGAGGCCATTGCCGACATCGGGTTGATTGGTGACTACGACCAATAAGTAACCTTTCTGTTTCAGGCGGATCAGGGCCGGCCGGGTCTCTTGGATTAGGCGAAAGTCTTCGAACCGCGTGGGGGCAAAGGGTTTGCCGTCGCGCACATCCGTTTCTGAAAGCACGCCGTCACGGTCCAAAAATACAGCACTTGTCGTCATTCGGTCTTCGGTGTTCGCAGCGCGGCCGTGACGTAGCTTAATCCCATACGAACAAAAGCCCTGACGATTGGCCTGCCTCCAGATGGTAGGTGCGTCCGCCTTCGGTCGGGAAATAAGCGGCGATGGGTTCTGCGAACGCGCCCCGGTCCCACTGTTCGATGATAAATTTTTCGTCGCGTGAGAATGCGCTGGGGTCATCAATGATGAGAACCGATTTGCGCGTAACGCGCAGCAATTCTGCAACCACATTGGCGCGCGTTTTCTTGGTCGCTTTCAGGCCCGGCTGTAGAAGCAGAGAGAACACGTGGGATATGATGGCGTGGTCGAAAGATTTCGTGGGAACGGCCGCAAGAACAGACAGATCGGTGATGTCTCCGGAAATGGTTTTAACACGCTTTCCCTTGGTCGCCAGATCGATAACGCTGAGAGCCTCCGTGCTGATATCCAGTGCCTGAACATTCGATCGGTCGAAGCGCTCAAGCAAGATTTTCACGTTCTGACCGCGCCCGGCGCCGCAATCGAAAAATTGGTCGCCGTTACGGTAGTTTAAGATACGCTCGTAGCCGTCGATGAACGACTCCAGGCGACCCTTTGGGTAACCGTAAAGCTTGATTTTTTCGGCCTCAGCCATGTTGGCATAGGAGAAATAGCCCCGGCCTTCGGTGCTGTAATGGCGACGTTGAAAGTCTGCATAGCGAATCATTGCGTAGTTGTTGAATTCACGCCGGTAAAGTTGGCTCAAATAGCGGAGGGCGCGACGCAGAAACGATAGTCCCGGGGCGAAAAACAAAGGTCGAAATCGCGGATTGTTCAGTTCGACAAGGAATATTTGATCATTCAAGAACCGCGCAGAATGGAACACCGGTGGCACGGCCAATGTTCGAATCATGGCGGCCGGCAGAGATGATTGCTTTAGTTTTGACAAGATACCCATTCGCGTGCGCCTTCGTATGCTCTTCGGCAAATCACCATTTGGTTGGGCGAACTTGAAGGTTCGGATGCGATACCAAGCAATGCCATACGACAGCTTGGAAAGCTTCGGTGTGGGGTGTCACCAAATTTGCATCAACCACGGGGACTTTGACGACAGAGTCTCCGATTTGGCCGGCATACCCACCACTAGGCCCGACGACGCCGAAAATCTTGGCGCCAACCGTTTTTGCCATATCGAGCGCGCGGACCAGGTTAACGCTGACGTTCTTTTCGACGTTGCCGCCCCCGACGGAAAATACAAACACGGCATCATTCGTTGAGAGTCGACTGGTCTCCAGCCATCCGGAAAACACGGTTTCCCAGCCCTCATCATTGGTTCGAGCCGTTAATTCCGACACGTTGTCCGTCGGGGCGTAGGTTTCGATGCCGCAGAGTTTGCGGAAATCGTTGACCGCATGTGATGCATTGGCGGCGCTGCCCCCGACGCCAAGGACAAACAAGCGTCCACCTCGGTCGCGCAAATCGACAAGATCCGCGACTAATTTCTCGACCTGATCCTTGGCGATGGTCCCGGCGATTTCGGAAACCTGAGCGAAGTATTTATCGGCATGCTGCATTGCTATTCTAGGCCTTTTCCATTGTGAGGTTTCATTTCAGCATGCCGCTCAGCGTGGCCGCGATATGCTCTACCTCTTCGTCCAATATTGATGGGTATAGCGGAATGGTGAGCGTTTGTTGGTAGTGTTTATCGGCGCAAGGAAAGCCGCCTTCTGAAGCCGCTATGCGGGCGTGATGAAACGGCTGGTGGTGAACTGGGATGTAATGTACCTGAGTGCCGATTCCAGCCGTGCGTAGATTCGTCATGAATTTCCCGCGGCTACAGCCCAGGGCGTCGAAATCGATGTCCATATGATAAAGGTGCAGACCGGAACGGCCGCGCTGGTCCGAACGAGAATGCGGCAGGTTCACATGATTCAAGCCGGACAACCGGTCGTCTAAATAGGCGGCGACCTTCCGCCGGCGGGCAACGAAATCGTCTAGCCGGGAAAGCTGTGCCAAGCCAAGCGCCGCCTGTATGTCCGTCATGCGGTAATTGAAGCCAAGAACCTGTTGTTCATAGAGCCAGGGAGCGGCCTTTTCGTCTCCGCCGTCGACGAAATTTTTGGCATCACGTTCAATCCCATGGTTTCGATAGAGCCGAATGCGGTGCGCGAGAGCATCGTCGTTGGTGGTTACGGCACCGCCTTCGCCGGTGGTGATGGATTTGACTGGATGAAATGAAAATACTGCCATGTCGGAATGCGCGCAGTTGCCGATCGGACTGCCGTCTTCATAAGTTCCGCCGAGGGCATGGCATGCGTCTTCAATCACGGTCAGGCCCGGTGTGGCGGCACGAATCTCAGCCATGGCGGTTGCTAAGCCCGCATAGTGCACGGGCAGGACGGCCTTGGCGCCATCGGTAGAGCGGGCGAAGTGGGCGGCGCTGTCGGCAGTGAGGCTGCGGCTATCTGCGCTGACGTCGGCCAAGAGGATTTCGGCGCCGCAATATAATGGCGCATTGGCGGTAGCAACGAAGGTTATGGTTGGAACCAGCGCAACATCAGCCGGCCCCAAGCCCGCCGCCAGGCAGGCCAAGTGTAATGCGGCTGTGCCGTTCGCGCAGGCGATCGCGTGACGTGCGCCGACTTTATTTGCCAAGGCGTTTTCGAATTGTTCAAGGGCAGGGCCCTGCGTCAGATAGTCACTCTTCAGCACGTCGACGACGGCGGAGATATCCACCTCTTCGATGGTTTGCCGCCCATAGCCGATGAAGGGGCGTGCCACTTCAGCCTTCCGCTTCAATCATGGAGCGCAGCTTTTCTGCGTTGACCCAAGTATTGTTGCCATTACTGGTGTATGAAAAATCCTCAGAGACGGGCTTGCCGGTAAGGTCATCGTAGATATATGTGCTGTCCGGTTTCCACATGTGAAAATCGGGGCGAATGACGTAGAAGTCGTCGAATTCCAAGGTTTGACGGGCTTCGTCGATAGGGATCATGACCTCGTGAAGCTTTTCGCCAGGGCGAATGCCGGTGATTTCTTGATCACAATCCGGCGCCATCGCCGAGGCTAGGTCGATGATGCGCATAGACGGAATTTTGGGCACAAACACTTCGCCGCCCTGCATCATGGAAAACCCGCGGATGACGAAATGGACTCCTTCGGTAATGGTTAGCCAAAACCGCGTCATGCGTGGATCTGTAATGCATAGTTTGCCGCTCGCCATCTGTTTGCGGAAGACAGGCACCACACTGCCTCGCGACCCAATAACGTTGCCGTAGCGCACTATGGAGAAGCGGCAGCCTTTGTTGCCGGCGATATTGTTGGCTGCGACGAACAGTTTATCGGAGCATAGTTTGCTGGCGCCATATAGATTGATCGGATTGACAGCTTTGTCTGTGGACAAGGCGATGACTTGCTTCACTCCTGTGTCGATGCAGGCGTTGATTACGTTCTCAGCGCCCATAACGTTGGTCATGATGCATTCGATAGGGTTGTATTCCGAAGCGACGACCTGTTTCATCGCCGCAGCGTGGATAACGGTGTCGATACCGTTCAAGGCGCGTTCGAGGCGTCCGCGGTCACGTACATCGCCGATGAAGTATCTCAGATTTGGCGCACTCAGCTCGCTCGCCATTTCGAATTGTTTCAATTCGTCGCGGGAATAGACGACTAGGCGGTTGACTTTGTGATGCGCCAAAACCTGCCGAACGAAGGCCTTGCCAAAGGATCCGGTCCCGCCGGTAATTAATACCGACTTATTATCAAGTGTGCCCAAGGGATTTTCCGTTTTCAGTGAATTGGATGATCGGGTGTCGCGTTGCTCAGGCTTCGGCCTGAGCTAGCGTTTCGAAGCGGTTGGCAATCACACAGATCGCCGACCCTTTGGTTGCGTTCGGTGTGCGTAAGAAGTTTATTTCAAACTTTTGATATGCGGCGTGGTCGATAGCGTTTGAACGTAGTCGGCTGATCTCAGCATCGGTCGGATCATCGATAGAGATCACGGGTTGATTTAGCCAGGAGGATCGCACATCGAGTTCAGACCGCAGCCAGGATTGATCAATCTGGGCACTAGTAAGAAATGCAATTGGCTTGCGATAAATGACTGCGGATGAAACGGAGGTGCTGTTGTGCATAAAGACCAAAGCCGCCTCCTTTATAAGCTGAGATGTTTTACCTGAAGCCACTAGGCGTTCCCCGAACAGTTCGACCAACTCGTCTTGTCGATAGCTGGCCTTAGGGTGCAGGGCGATAATGATCTTAAGGCCCGTTGTCTGCTCGACCCGATCAAAGAACGCGGACAGGGACTTGTAAAACACGTCTCCTTGTATTGGCGGGGCAAAGTCAATTATTTCATAGTCTGGGTGATCTCTAAGGGCTTCGTCGACATAGACGGCATAAGCCTCTTTTCCAAGATCCATATTAATGTCCTCGGCCCTGCGGGCCCAAAGAACGTCAAAAGATTCCAGGTCGACGACTTCACTGCGCCACAGATGAATGCCTTCTGTGGAAAACATCTCGCGCGCCGATCCGGCGCGACCCCAAAGGAGAGGCGCAGGAATGCGAAAGTAATCAAGGCCCATTTCGATCAACAGCTTGGCGTGGACCTTCATCCGATAGGCGAGGTGATGGAGTGATTTCGTGATGGCGAAGATGAGCCCACGGCTGTTGTGGCGCAGGTAATACTTCCAGGGAGCCTGTTGTGGTAGACGGCCAAGGCTTATTTGGACGAATGGTAGGCTCCGCTTGCCGAGCTGCAAATGTAGCCAAAGGTATCGTGACTGCAAAGGGGACGCGATCAGGATCATGTCCGCTGGCGAAAGTTCATCAAGAATGCGAAGGATATCGGCACGTGATTTTGGTGTTTCCGCTTGCTCAGCTGGCTGTGTATCGCCGCGTGAAAGAGCATTTATCGGTTGGCCTGCGATGGCCTCGCACAGTTGAACGACACGGATCGAATAGCCGCGCGCGGCCATGAGATCGCATTCGAAGCGAACCCAGTCGCGCTGAGAAAACAAATGCCAATAGAAGATAACGAACCGGCGCATCAAACATGAAAACCCGGTTGGCCGTATTGCGGGACCCAAACCGTATCGTGCCATTGAATGACATCGGTAATATGGAACTGTGGATTGCGCGGATACAGATACTCATAAAGGCTACGGCAATAGACATACTGTTCGTGTGTGTTGACGTCGAGGACGAGGTCAGGTCTGGCGAACTCCCGCGGGCACGCGATTGTTCCGACGTAGAACCGGTCCGGATCAGCGGGGCGGTCATTGTCGAAATCAAAGAAGTTGAGATGCGGGTGTTCACGACGGCGCGGGTCGTCGACATTCGCGCCGACCCAGGCAAGCGCGCCCTGATTGATAGCTTCGACACCGATTCCATCTGGATAGCCGTTGTCCAGAATTGGTACGAGGTTCGTAGAGTAGTCATAACCTTGGGTCATGTGGTGGCAAGCCATGCGGTCGATCTCGACTGGTTCCGGCGCGACGTTGTCCGCAGGCAAGCGCAAAATCAGTTCCGCGCCATATTTCGCCGCGGCATCAAGATAACGTTTCACGAGATCGTTTTCTGCTCCCCGAAAACAGGAAATACCGCAATCTGCAGCAAGTTTTGCCAGGGGGTCGTCTTCCGGTTTTTCTGTTGTCGCCAGGACGATGGCATCCGGAGTCTCACACCGCTTCACGCGCTCAATGATTCGGTGGACCAAGGGCTGTCCGGCCATATCCATCATCGATTTTCCCGGCAGGCGGGAAGAACCCATGCGGGCTTGCATGATAAGAACGGTTCTGGGCATGACGCCGTTCATGGCAATGCCGGCTTCCCAGGCACGCGGGCCAGAAAGTAACTGAGATCCAGGGCTTGCCCATCAACGGTTTGGCTCATCCCGCCATGTTCGAGATAATCGCAGGCGAACCACTGAAGAATGCTGGTGTGGTCGGTAAACATATCGGCCCCATATTTCTGAACGCCCGGGGGATAAACGGCAAGGATATGTACAAGGTATCGTCCTGCCCAATTCTGTATCAACCAAGCGCGAAAGTTCGGAAGATCCTGTAGGACGTACCAAGTCAAATGGCACAAAATCAACGTGTTGAAATTGTCCAGGTTGATCCGCCGGCAATCGTCAATCCCCGACATGAAAGCCTTTAGGTCGCCAATGGCGAAGGTGTGAGACGGTAAGGCGGTGGACGCCCGTTCGATTGCGGTTTTGCTGATATCGACGCCAGCGATGCGATCCGCGACATCTTCGATCGCTCGAATCGACTGGCCTGTACCGCAGCCCAGATCGATGGCCCGACACGCTCCCGCTTCCGCCAGGACAACTGTGCAGGCACGGTTCAGAAGCCAATCGGTCTGGGAATTCGCGGCCAACTTCACTCGGTTCCACGGGTCGTCGCAGTTTTGGTACATCTCTTCGAACTTCCCGACAAACTTGCCGTCCTTGATGACGTAGTCGTGGTAATCGTTGGTCATTGGATATCCGCCTTTGCGGGGTTTCCCGACAGCCGGTTGCTGTCCGCCGCGTCGGTTGTGACGACTGCGCCGGCGGTGACGAAAACATGATCGCCCAGCACTCTATGATTAACTACGGTGGCGCCGGCCCCGATGTAGGCCGCGTTACCGATAACCGTCTGGCCGCACAACGTCGCGCCCGGTCCCACATGGACTCCCGCGCCCAAGCTGGAATTGTGATCTACTGTGGCGCCGGTATTGATTACCGTATGCTTGCCGACCCGGCAATTGGGCTGAATTACGGCGCCGGCCATGATTTGTACGCCGTCACCCAGCGTTACGTTGCGTCCGACCGAGGCGGTGGGGTGGATGAGCGACGGAAAATCATATCCGCGACCGGCGAAGGCGCAGGCGAGGTCCAGGCGGCGCTGTGTGTTCGCCATAAGCATGCGTCCGCGTCCCGAAATGCCGAGGCCCATGGCGAGATACACCGTATTCGGCGTATGATCACTAATTTGTGCGTCGGTTCCGGTGATCGGCACATCCAGAATGTTGCTGCCGTGCCGCTCGGCATTTCGATCGGTTAGAAAAAGGACATCGGCACTATGTGCAAGAAGCAGATCGACGACCACGCCGGCGTGACCGCCGGCGCCGATGACGATGAAGGGTTTGTCGAACTTCATGACGTGACGGCTGCCCGTGGTTACCCGGTTCGCCCAGCGGCGCGGAATACGCCCCAGAGAGTGTCGGCTTTCCCCGTGCGAATCAAATCACGGGCATAGGCATCATTGGCTTCTGCGCTAATGATGCTCGTATAAGCGGCCTGGCCACCGGGGCGCCCGTGTTGCGCCCAAAAAAGATGATTGCTCAGGTCATAGCGCTGGATGCCCGTAACTTCACCCGTAAGCTTGGAGGCGCGTGCGCATTGCACCAGGGAGGCCGGATTGAAATATGTCAGATGCGCGATACTGTAATAGAACCGGCGAAAGGATTCGATCTCATAGAGCGAGATCAAAGCGTCGTCCGCATTAGGCACTTCGACCACGATCCGCCCATTCGGGCTCAACAGGTTGCGCAGATGAGACAGGTAGTTGACCGGATTCGGTAGATGTTCGAGCACGTGAAACATAACGATCAGGTCGAACGGCCCATCATTGACCGTCAAGGTGTTGATGTCCGGCAGAGTGCGCAGGTCAGATGACTCGGCAAACCAGGCGCGCGTTTTATCATCGGGCTCAATGCCCACGGCTGTTTCGAGCATGGGCGCGATGGTTTTGAGGAAAGCAAAGGAGCCGCTGCCGATCTCCAGCAGGCGCTCATCGCCGGTGATCAGGGGCGCGACCCGTGCGGCGCGCAGACACGCCTCTGGAAGGTCTTGTTCGTGACGTTCAGCTGGGGTTGGGTCGTTGTAGATGTCACGGTATTCTGCAGCGTAAAAAGCGGCCAGAGTTTCAGGGGCCGGTTGCGGCCAGAGATAGGTCAGTTCGCAATCATCGCAGACATGAATCGCCACTCCCTCGGCATGCCGCACGGGTAGGTCTACCGTGTCAAAAGCGCCGCTCCCGCATACTGGACAGGTGGGACTCTGTGCATTAGGCCGTGGGTTTATTGTAGCCATTCCGTCACCAAATTCTGAGTGAAGGACAGATAGTCGCGACCGGCCTTGAGGTCGTCGTTTTGGCGTGCGGCCTGCATGACGAAGTCGCCTTTATAATCGAAGTCGCGTAACAAGGCGAAAACGCGGTCGAATCGCGTCTCTCCCTGCCCGAGTGGGACACTGTAGTCCTTTACGGTGCAATCCTTGATATGGACGTTGCGGACATGGCGATGATAGCGCGGCAGTTCATCGTCCGGCTCGTAACCGAACCAGGTGCTGTTGCCCGTGTCGTAGTTAATGCCCAGGCGCGGGTGATCTACCTCATCCATAAAGGCAGCCAAATCTACGGGGGCAAGGTCCGATTCAAGAATTACGTCGATCTCGGCATCTTCGGCCAGGGGCAAAACATCTTCCAGCGCCCGCCGGGCGCGGCCGCGCGCCTTAGGAGCCTTTAAAGAATTGGCGCCCATGGCGGGAACCTCGATCATCGGCAGGTTCAGTTCGCCGCTCGCGCGGATTAGGTTCGCCAGCATGCGGCGCGACGTTGCTTGCGCATCGTCATCTTCGGTTGTCAGGGGGCATTCCATAAACACGTCACAACAGAGTCCCGCCAGCCCTACGCCCGTCACCCGGGACAGCTCGTTGATTCGCTTGCGGCCTGTTTCGCTGCATAAGGGGTGGATGTCGTAGCTCGCCATTTCGATGGTCAGCTCTATGGTGTCGTAGCCGATGTCCGCAGCAAGGGAAAATTCCCGTTCCCAGTTGTCGCGCGGAAACTCTTGGATGCGATCTCCAAGCATCGGCAAGAGCCGTCCCTGCATCGTTCCGATCAAATGCATCGCGTGCCTACCAGATGGTCCGCCCACCATCCATGACCAGGTTGTGGCCGGTCATGAATGAAGATGCGTCCGACGCCAAAAAAACGATCGCGCCCTTGTATTCATTGACCGCGCCCATGCGGCCCATGGGAATGCGCGAAGTCAGCATGCGATAGAAGCCTTCCTCGTGATCGCGGAAAACGCCGGCAGGAGAAAACGCGTTGACCCGAACGCCTTTGGTCGCCCAGATCGTCGACAGGAACTTGGTCAAATGGATGACGCCGGCCTTTGACACCGCATAGAAGGCCGGGGTGTTGAATTCCTGTCCTTCGTATCCTTGTCCGTCAGGCTCATAAATTCTCTGGTCCGGGCTGATGACGCCGACGTCCGAACCGATGTTGATGATGGAGCCTTTTCCCTGCTTGGCCATGATCGGACCGATGGTCTGACATGCTAGTGCCGTGCCGGTCAGATTGATCTTTAGCCCCTGTTCCCAGACGGCTCGGCTGGTGCTCTCAAAATCGGCAAAGAATTTTTCCGGATCCTCATCGCAACCGTACTTGGTCAGCGCGGCATTGTTGATCAATATGTCGGTCCGCTTGTGGCGTTCTAAGACGCGGTCGACGGCACTTCGCAAGGATGTTTCGTCGGTGATATCGGCTTGTTCCACCTCGCAGCCGGGAAAGGTTTCGGTGACAGCTGCTTGAGCTTCGGCCAGGGCCTCCAGGGACAGGTCGAACAGGATCGGTGTCGCGCCCATTTCGGCGACGGCTTCGGCGAACTGTCGACCGAGGAATCCGGCCCCGCCGGTGATGATGCAGGTTCGCCCGCTCAGGTCTAATTGCTGGCGGACGCTGCTCGGGGCCTGAAAGGATTGTATGCTCATGCGGCGGCTTCCGTTTTAACCCAGGTTGTCGAACTGTCCGCCGTTGCGGATCATCGTGTAGCCCTTGATCAATTCATGGATTCCTGCGTCCAGGCCATGCTTTGGGCGCCAGCCGCGGCCTTCGATCTTGTCGTTGCTTACGATGTAATTGCGCTTGTCCGGATCTTCACCAACGTCGGCCTCGACGAAATAGAACTGCGGCAGGGCGGTTTTGATCCGTTCACACAGTTCCCATTTTGAAAGGTTGGCATCGGACAAGCCGACGTTGAAGGTCTCGCCCTTGAAACTATCCCAGTTGTCCAACGCCATAATGAAGGCGCCGACGACGTCGCGGATGTGGATGTAGTTGCGCTTGAAATGGGATTCAAACAGCACGATGAAGCCGTCGTTGACGGCACGATAAGTGAAATCGTTGACGAGAAGGTCAAGGCGCATGCGTGGTGACATGCCGAATACGGTGGCCAGCCGAAAACATACAGCGCCGCCCCAGTCCAACAACACTTTCTCCGCCTCGACCTTGGTGATGCCATAGAGCGAGATGGGATGGAGCGGACTTTGTTCCGTGCAGTAGACATCTTTTTCGCCGATGCCGTATCCTGAATTGGTCACCGGGTTGATGACCCGCTGGTCCTTCGACAGATGTTTGACCATGTGGCGGATGGCTTCGAAGTTGACTTGACGGGTGGTATCCGGATGGCGGGCGCAGGCAGGCGCGCCGACCACGCCGGCCAATGGTACGATCATGTCGAACTGCGGATAGAGACTCTCCATAAGGGCCATGTCCCGAACATCGCCGCGGATGATGAAAAAATTAGGGTCAACGCAGTTCTGCAGCAAACTGGTCTGGTGAAACATGAAGTTGTCCAGCACCGTCACCTTGTGGCCTTTCGCCAAAAGCTCGGGCACCAGGATGGAGCCGATATAACCTGCGCCACCGGTAACGAGAATTTTCATGGTCATTATGTCTTTCGTAAACCCTGGAGCCTGCGGACATCCGTTGCCCCGATATGGGCTATTCGAGGTCTTCCAGGGTGATGGGTTGTTCGAGCGTGATTGTTCGAGCGGTGCGCCGGCCGACCACTGCGTGGTACCGGTCCGGCGACAGTCCAAGCCCACCGGCACGCTTGATGGTCAAATCGTTCAGGACAAGGGTTTCGCCGACAGGGATATTGCGGGCGGCCAGGATGCTTTTACGCAGGCGCCGTCGGTTGATTTCCTCGCAGGGCATGACCCTTTTGACGCCGTCACCCATTGCGGCTTCGGCCTTCCTGACGGCGCGGACTAATTCCGCCAGCTCGCCCGGCTCCAACGAAGCCCGGTGATCCGGACCCGGAAGGGAGCGGTCCAGAGTGAAGTGTTTTTCGTAGGCCTTAGCGCCGAGCGCCGTAGCGGCGATCGCGGCTTCGACGCCTGGCGTGTGGTCGGAATAGCCGACGGCGATGTCGCAGGTCTGGGCGATGGTTGTCATGGCGCGTATGTTGGCTTGATCGACGGGGGCGGGATAGCTGCCGGTGCACTGCATGACCAAAAGGTCGTCGATCCCTGCGTTACGAATCGCTGTAACGCTGGCCACGACCTCGTCCAGATCGCACATCGCGGTCGACAGGATGATCGGCCGGCCTTTCGATGCCATGTACTCCAGGAAGGGGATGTTGTTGGCGTCCGTAGAGGCGACTTTATATAAGGCGATATCCAGGTCATCCAAAAGATCGACACTTTCATTATCATAAGGTGTCGACATGAACAGGATCCCGCGCATGTCGCAGCGGTCGAGGATCGCTACGTGCATGTCGCGTGTAAGTTCCTGGGTCTTGAGCAACTCGAACCAGGTTTGCTCTTCATCCGGACCCGTGGTCTCTGTGTGATATGGGGCCTTGGGGGCCGTGCGCGTAATCAGGCTTTCTGCTTGAAAAGTTTGAAACTTGACGGCGTCGGCACCGGCCTCTGCGGCGATATCAACCAGGTCCAGCGCCATGCTCAAGTCGCCGTTGTGGTTCACGCCGGCTTCGGCGATGAAGAACAAGGGATGGCCCGGCCCGATCATGCGGTCCTTGAGGCGAATCCCTGTCATAATGCGCCTCCCGGCACCGCTCTCAAGATCGCGGCGCTCCGATGGATGTCCTCGATTTCGGCGCAGCGAAACTCTAGGATCAACGGCACGTCAGGCAACGACGGTATCCAATCGAGTACTGGCGCGCCCGGCTCGAGCGGCCGGTGTTGGTCGCCGTGGCCGTCGTTGTGGCTGATTTCGACGGCGGCGATATAGGGGCGCAGGGTCTCGATGAAATCCGCCATGTCGAACCCCCGGCCCTTCGCCGCTAGGCCCGTATGGGCAAGATTCAGATTGACCGCCAAGCCTTCGGGAATTGACTTGAACAAGCGGTCGTATTCGGCAGGCTCCTCCATCAGAGTAACCCCGGCCGAAGTCAGGGAGCCCTCGGTTTCAATGGCCAAGCGTATGCCTGCCGCCGATGCGGCTTCGACCAATTCCTTCAAAGCGTCGGTCATCAATGAGAAGGCCCGCTCGTAGGGTGTGCTTTCTGTGCCGAACTGGAAATCGAAACGCCGGGCCGCTGGGTCGTTACCGGCGGCTTTGGGTTCGGCCAAAAACCCCGGATGAATGGTATAGAGCGCCGCGCCGATGTCGGCGGCAAAAGCCAGGCAGCGTTTCATATGCGCGATTGAGCGGGCGCGGATGTCTGGATCCGACGAGGCGATGTTAAGAACCATATCGTTTTCGGCCGGCGGAAAGTAATTGTGGGTTAGACGCGGCTTCGACCACAGGTGCTCGATTTCGGCCGCCAGATTGGTTTGCCAGCGGTGGGTCGACCCGAGCTCGACCCCGTCCAGGTCAAGGTCGGCGAGCAGGCCGAGCGGTTCCGCTAGATTTGTGGCGCTGTTGCCCAGGAACGTGGTGGAAGCATAGACTTGCATCAGGCTTGGGTTGTCCAGGTTTGCAGACCGTCATGGTCTAACAGGACGTTCTCTACCGTGAGGTTGCGCGCCGTAAGTGCCCGCGCGACATCGCCCCGCCGGAACGGTTTGCAGAAAAACAGAAAGAACCCCCCTCCGCCCGTGCCGAGCAAACGTCCGCCGTCAGCCCCGGCGGCCAGCGCGATCTCGTAGATGTCATCCAGGTCGCTGGACGTGCCGTTGGGCGTGATGCGTTTTTTCAATTCCCAGGTTTCATGGAGCATGGCGCCCAGGTCGCTCAGATGTCCCTTCAAAAGCGCCGTACGCATGTTCTTGGCGATCGATTTGACCTCTCCGGAAAAATTGGCCATGGCGGAATCGTTGCTTGAACGGGCACGGTTGGCATTCTGAATAACGGCCGCCTTATGTCCGTTGCCGGTATAGCAGAGAAGAAAACGCTCCTCGAGTTCATGGCGGGTACGCGGTGAGATGCGCATGGGCATGACCAGGTTGCTTTCGGCGCTGAATTCGATGAAGTTGAAGCCGCCGAATACGGTGCTGTACTGGTCCTGCCAGCCGCCGGCGATCTCCAATTCCACGCGTTCCGCCTCATAGGCATACTCGGCGATGGTGTAGTCATCCAGATAGTCGTCTCGGAACTCGCTGAAACATCCGATGACAGCGGCCAAAATCGCCGCCGACCCGCCCAGCCCGGTGCCGGGTTGAACGTCACTTTCGATTTCCAGGTCGAACCCATGGCTTGGCCGCAAGACCTTGATTGCCGCCTTGATTAGATCCAATGATCCGTCATAGACGATATCTTCGAAGCGCTCGAAGCAGACCGATTGCCTCAGGTCCAAGGACTGGATATTGATCTGGGAATCTTCGCGCTTGCGCAAGGTCGCTCGGCAGTACCGGGCCATCGTTGTCGACAATGAATTGCCGCCGTGTTCCTGGAAGTGCAGCGTGAAATCTGTGCCGCCACCCGCAAGCGACAGGCGTACCGGCGCGCGGGCGCGGGCGATCGTTTCACCGATCGGCGCCAAGTACCCGGGAACGGCGACGTCGACGGGCCGGCGTTGGCCGTCCAGGATGGGGATCGTGCGGATACGCTTGTCGAACAGCTTCAGCACGCTTTCCTTGGAGGCCCCTTGGGCGACCCAGACGAAATCACGTGTCATGTGGCCGGCGATCGGGGCGTCCAAGGTTTCCGTCGCTAGAACGGCGGTTCGGATGTCACCGTCACTCAGCACGCCAACGGCTGCACCCGTATCATCAGTGATGACGACAATGCCAGCGCCACTGCGCTTAAGTTTCTGCATGGCGTCGCGCATGGTGGCGCTCTCATGCAGAAGGACGTCATCCATGTTTTGGAAACTCACAGCCCTATTGCTCGGATAGTTCGCGATTGATGGTGGCGTAAGATTCCGGGGTGCCGAAATCCAGGAACGCGGTTTGTTCGACGCCGCAGGCGCTCTTTCCGACAGATGCAGACCTGACGATATGAGCGCCGAGGTGTCCGGCGGCGGCCATTCGGGGGAAAAAATCATGCTCCATGGAGAATGCTCCGTCAGGGGCCGTGGTCATGGCCGTCGCGTCCATCGCGTAGACGCCACAATTAACCAAGCCGGAGATTTGCTCACCTGCTGCCTGGACGAAGCGTGTCACTTGTCCGTCCGTTACATCGACGGTGCCGTAGCGCGCGCAATTGTTCATCGGGGCCACGGCCATGATGATGGGGTTATTGCTCTGCGCATGTGCAGACGTCAACTCGGTCAGGCCGAACCGGTAATAGGTGTCGCCGTTGAGAACGATGGCGGTTCCCTGTACCCGGGCAGCGGTGATGGCGTTCTTGACGGCGCCGCCGGTGCCTAGCGGCGCATCTTCGCGGACAACGGTGATGGGCAACGGATGGCCGTCACGATCTTCTGCGAAGCGAATGATTTGGTCGGCCAGGTGATGGGCGGCGATGATCGCCCGCGTCACACCGCCGCGCGCCAGCCATGCGAGTTGATGGTCCAGGAACGGCCGGCCGTTGACGGGAGCCAGGGGTTTCGGAACGTCCGCGACGACGGACCGCAAGCGCGTTCCGAACCCACCGGCCAGAATGACGGCATCGGTCATCGGCCGTTAACGCCGCCGCTCCGCCACCCAGTCGATGACCAGGTCGCAGACGCGACCAACGTCTTCTGCGGAAAGGCCCGTTCCTGACGGCAGGTGGAGGGACCGATGGCTGACGGCGGTCGCGACCGGAAAAGCGGCCGGGTCATTGGCATCGGCATAGGGTATGGCTTCGTGAACCGGAAACACCATCTGACGGCCATCGACGCCATTGTCCTTCAGATAGGCAAGCAGCGGGTCGCGGTCTGCGGCATCATCTAAGGTAACTGTCGCCAGCCAGTGAACCGACCGGCAATCGGCGCGCACCGGACGATAGGCAAGACCGCCGTTCGTGAGGCGCTGGCGGTACTGGGCATCTTGCAGGGCGCGATGCTCCAAGGTGGCATCCAGGCGTTCCAGTTGACCCAGCCCAACAGCGGCCTGCATGTTGGTCATCCGGTAATTATAGCCGGCGACGATATGGTGATATCGCCGTTCACGCGACATGCCGTGGTCACGGAAGGTGCGCAGGCGTTTGTCCAGATCCGCGTCACGGGTCAAAACCATGCCGCCTTCGCCCGTGGTCATGATCTTGTTGGCGAAGAAGCTGAAACAGGAAAGGGCGCCGAATGTGCCCGCCATACGGTTTTTGTAGAATGCACCGGGGGCTTCGGCCACGTCTTCGATAACGGAAATGCCCCGCCTGTTGCAGATCTCCATGATCGGGTCCATGTCCGCGAGGTGGCCGAACGGGTGGACGATGATCGCCGCCTTGGTCTTGTCGGAAATTTTCTCTGTCATGCCGGCCGGATCGATGGCCCAGGTGTCCGGTTCGACATCGACCAGGACCGGACGGGCGCCGGTAAGGGCGATCATGTTGGCGGGGGCGATGAAGGTCAGGTCCGGGCACAGCACTTCGTCCCCGGGACCGATATCCAGGGCGACCAGGGCCAAATGAAGCGCTGTGGTGCAGCTTGATGCGCTGACACCCATCGGCATGCCGCAATATTCGGCGAAGGCGGCTTCGAATTTTTCGATATAAGCTCCCTGCGATGAAATCCATCCGGTGTCGATGCAGGACATAAGATAGTCGCGTTCGGCGCCTTCGAAGACCGGTTCAAAGATCGGGATCATGAGTGCTTTCGGGTCTCTGTGGTCGAACAGGGGTTAGGTATAGGACCGTGTCTGACCGCCATCGACGGTCAGGCTGGCGCCGGTGATGAAGCTGGCCCGGGATGACGACAAGAATAAGACGGCGTCGGCGATTTCTTCTGGCGTACCGAAGCGTGCCAGAGGGACCTGATTGCGAATGTAGCCGTCGATTTCTGCGCGACGCTCTGGGTCGTTGAGTTTTCGGTCCCAGTTTCCGCCAGGAAACAAGACGTTGCCGGGCGCCACCACGTTGACCCGTACGCCATGCTTGGCTAAGTCGCCGGCCATGTTCTTGGCGACGGCGTGAATGGCAGCTTTGGCAGCGGAATAGGGGATCGGCGCCGGTAGAGATTCGACCCCCGTGATTGAGGAGATAAAGGTTATGGCACCCTTTGCCTCGATCAGGCGAGGCACAGCCGCGGTGACCAGGTTGGTTCCAGTGAAGAGATTGGCGGCAAAGGCGCTTTGCCATACTTCGGCACTGGCATCCCAGCCCACAGGATATCCGGCGGCCCCGGCGTTTGGCACCACACAATCGATGGCTCCGAACCGTGCTGCGGTTTCTTCCACGGCGCGGGCAGCCCCTTCGGGTTTCGACACGTCACAAGAAACGGTCAGCAGATTATCGGTGCGGTCCATATCGGCAAGAGCGTTGCGCGTCTGGGCAGGGGCATCCGGATCGCGGCTGGTGATGGCGACGCAGGCGCCCTCCGCCAAGAAGGCGCGGGCGATCGCCAATCCGATGCCGCCGGCAGCGCCGGTGATCAACGCGACCTTGCCTGTGAGTTGAAGATCCAATGATTGGCGCCTTGCAGCCCGTCCGGGACTAGAGGACGTCCTTTGCGATTTTATTCAAGGTGGTGACGACATAGTCGATGCGCGCGTCGTCCATCAGGATCATCACCGGCAGTGCGACGGAGGATTCCAGAATGTCCGCAGACCGGGACCACGACACTGCGGCGCGGTTGGAATAGAGAGGGTGGTCATGGAACATGTGATCCCAGTGTTTTGAAAAATGCCATTTGATAGCATCGGGCAGGTTCTTGGTGCCGAGCCCCGCCTCGCGCATGGCCTTGGTGAACGCGGCGGTGCGCTCCCGGTCGGGCATGAAGAAGACGATCAGTTCGCCATTGTCGCCGTCCGGGTCGACGGAACGGCGAAACGGTAAGCCCAAGTCCAGGCCTTGCATCAGTTTGGCTTTGTTGGCTTTTTGCGTGCCGACAATCATGTCCAGTTTTTTGAGCTGTTCAATGCCGATGGCTGCTTGCAGTTCGGTCATGCGGTAGTTGAAGCCACGGCACAGCGCACCCTCGTTTCCACGATCGTTCTGCATGGTGTAGTCGTGACCGTGATCATGGAAGGACCGGGCGATTTTGTAGACTTCTTCATCGTTGGTGAGGATCATCCCGCCTTCGCCGGTACAAAGCGTCTTGCCGGCATCGGTGCTGAACACGCCGACATGGCCGATGGTGCCGAGCAGACGGCCGTGCAGTTTGGCGCCCAGCGCCTGAGCCGTGTCTTCGACCACCGGCAGGCCATGGCGCGCGGCGATTGCCAAGATCGCATCCATGTCTGCGGCTTCGCCCATCATATGCACGGGCATAATGGCCTTGGTGCGGGGCGTAATCGCGGCTTCGAGTGCGCGCGGGTCCATGTTCAGGGTATCGTCGACATCGACGATGACCGGGATCGCGCCGGTTTCAAAAACGGCCTCGACCGTGGCGACGAATGTGTAGGACTGGGTGATCACCTCGTCGCCAGGACCGATGCCCAAGCCTTTCAAACCAACTTTGATGGCGGAAGAACCGCTTGATGTGGCCTGGGCGAACTGCGTGCCGAAAATACCGCGGAAGGCCTGTTCGTATTCGCGCACGCGGTAAACGCCGTTGCGTTGCGCATCGAACCCATGGGCGAATAAAATACCGCCGTTCAGTTCGAATATTTTGTTGATGGCGGCCTGTTCTTCCTTACCAAAAACCTCAAACCCGGGCATTTTTCGGTTCCTTGAATTGGGGCATCGATGTGGTGTGATTTGCCCATTTTGGGCATGCTACCGCAGTCCGGGTGAAGCGGGACACCCAGACTGCGTTAAGGTAGTGTGCGGCCGAACGACCGCCGAGGGAGCTGGAAATCAGGCCGCAGTTACGGCGTGACCAGGCAGGCGTGTGCGCACGACCCGGCCCATGAATTCCAGCAGAAGGACGACGCGTTGGTCGTCGTCAACACATTCGAATAGGCCTTCAAGTTCGGCGAACGGCCCGTTGGTGACGCAAATTCTTTGCCCCTTGATGAAAGCCGGCGGCATGACCTGGACGATGCCTTCTTGTTCTTGGTTGCGGATCGTATCCACGATCTCGTCAGGGATAGAGATCGGGTCGGGGCCGTCACTGAGAAGATAGCTGACACCCAGGGTGCCGTTGATCGAACGCCATCGTTGGGTCGCCGGGTTCATGTTCACGAACAGATAGCGGGGAAACAGCGGCGACATGACCGTATAGACGCGGCGCGCGTGCCGACAGCGTTTCTGATAGCGCGGTAGATAGGTGTCGAACCCCTGTTTTTGCAGATTTTGGAAGGCGATCTGTTCTTTGTGCGGCTGGGTATAGACGACATACCAATTCATTGAACGCTCACTCCGGGAATTTGATGCGCTGACATTCCGCTGACGCGCATAAACTTGGGGGTCAGAACACAATCTTCCGGCAGCAGTGCGATCAACCGGTCGCGGGTCTGCTGAGGGTCGGTCATGTCGGCGATGATGATTGCATCAGGGCGCTGCGATGATTGAATGGCCTCAAGCGTCTGGTACACGGGAATGTCGCAGAAAGTGGCCTCGTTTCGACCGGGGTCGAGAACGCCGACGATGCTGACATCGGTGCCGACCATGGCCAGGGTGGCAATTTCAGCAAGGTCCGTCGCGCCGACGATGACGACCCGTCGCCAGTTGCGGGTTGCGCAAAACCGGAAAATTTCAGCGTACTCGTGGCGTGCGGTGCGATAGAAATTCAGAGAATGGCTCAAGTATTCGGCTGTCAGGCGGCTTTTCTCGGCGAATCCCTGCGGCGTCAAATAATAAGCGTAGCGTCTCGCGGGAACCTGACTGATTTTGAGCAGGCCTTTTTTGACGCAGCGCTTGAGAACGGCATTTGTCAGCCCCAAGGCGACGCCCAGCCGTTCCGCAAGGCCGCGCTGCGAAATCGCATCACCTTCGGCCACCGCATCCAAAAGGTCGAGAGTGGTTTCAACCATCTGATTGCGATTTTGCGCTTCGAACTTACCGTTTGCCATAAGAGCCTCTGTTCATGCCTTGAACATACTATGTTCAGGGCATGAACGTCAATCTGTGTGCATGCCTTGGAGGCACGGAGAGTGTCGTCATTTCATACTGTAATCTCGATAGATTTTGCGACGCAGAAGGCCGCCCTCTCGCTCGTTTATGACGGCTCTTTGGGTGCCGGAAAGCCGTGCGCGGAGATCCTCACTTCGGAGGTTGTGGTTGAATGCACCAAGGTCTGCCTCTATATACGGCCCTTAGGCATGCTGTATGCGGATGCCCTTGTAACTTAGCGGAACGCCGATGCTGATAAAGCAGTTCGCACGTAAAGTCCTTCCTGATTCGACCTATCACGCCTTGTCGAGAGTCAAGAACGGCCTGCTTTCCGTGCCCGAACACTACAAATTGATGGAACGGCGGAAAAAGGGCGAGCGCTACCTCTCGGTGCGCATTGATACCGTGTCTGCCTGTAACCATCGCTGTCAGTATTGCTACACGCTGGACCTTACAGGCCATCGGACTCAGTTGATGTCGCTGGCGGACTTTGAAAAGACCGCCCAGAACTTGTTCCCGTATGCACACTCGCTTGCGCTGTCCTGTGCTTGGGAGCCGACAATGAATAAGCACTTGGCCGATTTTATCCGCGTTGCGGCTCGCTACAAGGTTCCCTACATCCACTTTGTTTCCAATGGGGCCATTCTGACGGATGAGATGATGGAGGCCATGGTTACCTGTGGTGTCGACCGAATGGCGGTTTCCATCGATGCCGCGACGCCCGAGCTTTATAAGAAGATCCGCGAGGTCAACGATCTGGATCGGGTGCTCAAGAATTTGCGCAAGTTGAAGGCGCTGAAGGATGAGCACGGCGTCAGTAAGCCGGTGGTTAACATCAATTGGACGGCGTTCGAGGAGAACGCTGACGAGGCCGAAATCTTCGTGCGTGAGAATGACGAGCTTTTCGACACGTTCTGGTTCTGGCATCTCCTGCCGCGTATGCGGAATACGGTGAACCCGTTCCATCGCATGGAGAGGGGCCGGTTCTTCGCTGTCGTTAAGCGGCTACGCGCAATTCTGGGCGACCGCCTGACATCGACGGAATTCAACGAGGATCGTTCGAATAAGCCCTATGGCACTTGCAATCGTTCCTTGGAAAATATCCGCGTCGATCCAGTGGGAACCATCGAGGTCACGTGTTCCAAGCATGTTTTGGATGGCAATATCTTCACGGAAGATTTCGCCGACATATATGTGCGCAACGAAAACTTGTTCGAGACGCTCTACAAAAAGCAAACCGATTTCTGCCAGAACGATTGCGACCGTTAACCGGCTTTCGGTGAGAGCGCGGGAACGCACGGGGCGTCCATCCGTTCATACACCTTCAAAAATGAATCTTCATATAAAAGGGTCAGGCCATTTTTGATGCCTGCCACAAACTTTATCTGCAAGCGATTGTGGTTTAGGCCCAGCGGCTCACGCTTGCTCACAATTATATAACGCGCCTTGGCGGCCTGCGTCGGGTGCGGGTACAAAAGCTGCGGCAAATCGCCGAACCCTTTCATCGCCTGAAAGAACACGGACGTTCCGCACCGCGGGTCAATCTTGGCACGCGCAGCGGCCAGGGATGCCTCAGGAACTGCATAGCCATAACGCTCGATAATCGTACCGGTCTTTTCCCACACATTGACCGGACTGGTAATCACCAGAGCGGCCATATGCATCGCGAACAAAGCAGCTAGCGCCCGGGCCCAAATACCGCCGGGCAGCCGGTGGCGGATCCAGGCCACCCCGAAGAGGGCGGCCAAGCTTCCCGCAAACACCAGCGACATGCCGTACCAATTGACGATCTTCTTGTCGGCGATCAGGAGTACGATCGCTTCCGGGATCACGGTGATGAGCGCGCCAGGCGCGAAGACCGCCGGCCATAGGCCGAGCAGGTAAGCGGCCCAATCCTTGTCGATGGCCGAAATTTTGAACTTGAGGATTTCCGACGTGCCGACCGCGTGCCCGACCTTGCTGAAGTGGAAATTGTCGACCCCGGCGAGCATCGGGGCCCCCTTGATGCCGATCCAGAAAACCAGGGCCGCGATCAGCAATGCGGCGAGCGCCCGCTTGCGTCCGTCGAAGTATCCGTTCCCCAGGACCCAATGGCCGATCACGGCGCCGAGAACGTAGAGCGCCGCGTTCTCCCGCACGTTGAGAAAGAACAGCAACAGCACGAGCGCCAATTTCCATCGCCCCATGACCGCGGCCCAGGCGAGTGGGGCGCCGAACAGGAGCAGCAGGCTGGTGGCGTGGAATCCCTCGATGGAATCCATCACCGCCAGCATCATGTAGGGGCTGAACAGGCAGATGATCACCGTGAACAGGCGGTCGAACGCACTAAGCCCGAGATGGCTGCCGATTTTGACAAGGAACAGACAGGCCCAGATCGGCGCCAGGGCCTGGATCACGAGCAGGGAATGGGGTCCGAACAGACGCACGACAGGCCATAGAACGAGGGTTGTCGGCTGCCAATGATCGAAAGCCAATGACGGCAGGTCGCGGCCGACCGCATAGCGTGCGTTATATAGCCATTTGTCCCAGAAATTGGTGTTGTAGAGGGCGTTGGCGTAGTTGTAGAGGTCGTCTGTCGCGAGGCCGTTGTGGGCCAGGCGGAATTTGACGATCAGCATGAACACGGCCCATCCCGCGATAATCAGGATGGTGAGGAGGCCGATGTTGCGTTCGATCGCGGCGGCGGGTTTGTTGTCGTCCAGGGCAGCCACGCACGTCCTCCCTTGCCTAAAGCCTGTTGGTGGGGGCTAGCCCTTGGCCGCCGTATCAAGTGGCCACACGCAGGGCACATTCGGATTTTCGAAAACCGCCACATGGCTGTCTTCGTAAATCAGCTTAAGGTCGCCATTCGTTGCGTTCACCCATTTTGTCAGGCTGGACGCCATGCTGGGGATGGCAACGATATATTTCGATTGAGCGGCCTGGCGGGGGTACTGAAGATAGGGCAGGTCGCCGAACCCGTACATGGCTTGAAGTTCGACCGCCACGCGGCAGCGGGTGTCGATGGCGGCCCGTGCCTGGAGGCGGGATTCCGGTGGCACATGGTAGCCGATGCGGGTGACCAGCTTGCGTGTCTGGCCCCAGACTTCCTTGGGGCCAGCCACCGCGATGGCGATCATGTGCAGGGTCAGCAGCACCGTCAGCGCCTTCGCCAGGCCTTTCCGGTCGGCGTAGGCGCGCACCTTCGGTAGCCCCTGGGCCACGGCCAGTGCGCCGGCGAACACCAACGTCATGCCGTACCAGTGTGATGCCTTCTTCTCGGCCAGGATCAGAATGACGGATTCCGGCACGATGGTCAGCAGCGCGCCCGGTGCCGCCAGCCCCGGCCACAGCCAGAGGAACAGGTTGTGCCAATCCGTGTCCATGTTCTGCAGGGCAAGAGCGATCCGGCTGGGCGTCGTCAGAACTTCACGGGCATGGTTGGCGTGCTCATGAACGACGCCCATAAGCCAAGGTGCCACGATCAGCCCGCCGAGGAATGTCGCGGCCGCGATCAGGACGGCGGCCGCGAGGCCGCGTCGGGTGGCGAAATAGGGATTGGTGAAGAGCAACCAACCGATGGCGGCGCCGGCAACGTAAAGTGCTGCGTTTTCACGGATGTTGAGGAAGAAGATCAGCAACACGAACGTAAGCCGCCAGCGCCCTGTCACGGCGGCCCAAGCCATCGGGGCGCCGAAATACAGCAACAGACAGGTGCCGTGGAAGCCGTACATGCTGTCCATCACCGCGGCCATCAGGTTCGGATGGAACAGGCAGACAACGGCCACGAACAGGCGTTCGAAGGCCGACAGGCCGAACCTCTCGGCAATCTTGAGGAGAAAGACTGCGGCCCATAGGGGGGCCAGGGCCTGGACGACCAACAGTCCCTCGGCGCCGGCCAGATGGACAACGGGCCAGAGCACCAGCAAGGTCGGCTGCCAGTGATTGAACAGCAGCGACGGCAGACCGCGCAGAAGTTCATAGCGACCGGAAAACAGCCATTTGTCCTGGAAATTCGTGTTGTAGAGCGCGTTGACGTAGTTGAACAGATCGTCCGTCGCCAGCCCGTAATGGAGTAGGCGGAATTTCATGCCGATCATGTAGGTGCCCCAGCCGACGAAGATCACGGCAAGGATCAAAGGGAGGCGCCGCTCCAGCGTGGTCTCGAACCGCAACACTTGATTTCCCCTGCAATTGGACCATGCCGTTATGCGTCGCCGGGCCGGATGTCCGCCCCCAATGTCCGCCGTCGCGGAATAGTCGTCATTCTGCGGGGTGTCAAGAAAGCCTTGGCCAAGGGCAGAGACGTTAGTTGCCGCGTATTTTGCCGTTGGTTTGCCCTGGCCGATCGGTTAACAGGGGCCATGATCACGCGCGGGTTCCCCTTTGTCCTGATCCTGACCATCCTATGGGCTGTGATGGTTGCGGTCGCTGTCGCGGTGCGGCCGCTGTTGCCCGTGGATGAAACCCGCTATCTCGCCGTTGCCTGGGAGATGTGGCAGCGCGGCGATTTCCTGGTCCCTTATCTGAACGGCGAACCCTACAGCCATAAGCCGCCCCTTCTGTTCTGGGGCATGCACGCCGGCTGGGCCCTGTTCGGCGTCAACGACTGGTGGCCAAGGCTGGTCGCTCCCTTGTTCGGGCTTGCGGCCCTGTTGGGGACCTGGCGGCTGGGCCGACTGTTGTGGCCGGATATGGCCGAGGCCGGGACCGTAGCCGCGGCGCTGGCCTTGGGGGCCCTGTTCTGGACCCTGTTTGCCACCATGACCATGTTCGACATGCTGCACGCCTGTTTTTCGGTCGTGGGCATGATCGGGCTGGCTCAGGCCGCCCGTGGACGGTCGCGGGCCGGGTTTTCGATATTTGCGCTGGCGATCGGCCTAGGTGTTCTGGGCAAGGGACCGGCGATTCTGGTCCACCTTCTTCCCGCGGCCTTGGCTGCGCCCCTGTGGGCGCCGGCACTCGGTTGGTCCGCCGGTTGGCGGCGGTGGTATGTCGGCGTCGGGGCGGCTGTGGCGGCCGGTGCCGTGATCGGGCTTGCCTGGGCGCTTCCGGCGGCGGCGGCGGGCGGCGACGCCTACCGCGACGCCATTCTGTGGGGCCAATCGGCCGGGCGGATGGTCGATTCCTTTGCCCATGGCCGCCCGTTCTGGTGGTTCGCGGCGATCCTGCCGGTGATGGTGCTGCCGTGGTTGATCTGGCCGGCTGCGTGGCGCGCCGTCCGCGCCGAAATGCCGGTCATGCGGACCGACGGCGGGGTGCGCCTCGCCGTGATCTGGTTTGCCGCCGCGTTCCTGGTCTTCTCGGCGATCAGCGGCAAGCAGCCGCATTATCTTTTGCCCGAGTTTCCCGCCTTGGCCTTGCTGGCGGCACGGGCCCTTTGCGGGGCATCGGTCGGGACGGCCGGGTTCTGGCGTCCCGTCGACCGCTGGCTGCCGGCGGCGCTCTTCCTGTTGCTGACGGGCGTGATGGCCGGGGCTTTCCATTTCGATCTGAAGCCGTCCTGGGCGACCTCCGTCGGCGATGCGCAGCTTTGGCCTCTCGCGGCGGTTGCGATAATGGCGGTTGTGTTCCTTGTCCTGACTCGAGGCGGGGCGGCGGCCCGAACCACGGGAATCACGGCGTTATCCGTGACGATGATTGTCGGCATACACCTGACCTTGAGGCCGATGATGCTGGAATCGCACGACTTCCGGCCCTTTGCGAAAGCCCTCAAGACCTACGAAGACAAGGGCCATGACTTCGTCACTTTCGGCAAATACCACGGCCAGTTCCACTTTCTCGGCCGTTTAACGCGCCCGTTCGGGGTCGTTGATGGCCCGGCGGAACTGGAAGACTGGCTGGCGGCGCACCCCAAGGGGATGATTATCGCGCTTCATGAGGACCCGCCGGACGGCGCACCCCCCGCCGCGCAGACGCGGTTCCGATCGCGCCTGATCGGGGTCTGGCCGGGCGACCTTTACCCGCCCCGTCAGGAGCGGCTGAGACAGCGTTGACGGATTTCAGGTTCGGGACCGGGTGCCGGCGCTGGTCATCGCCATCAGCAGGAAATACCCGATCAGCCACCAGGACGACCAGATCGAGAAATTGAACAAAGACGATCCCCAGAAGACGGCGGTCAGGCCGAGCTGGGCCAATGTCGCAGGATCCGCCCATAAAAGATAGCGGCGAAAGCTGCGGGCGGCCGACCAGCCAATGGCGAGAAAGACCGGGATGAATCCAATCAGCCCGGTTTCGCCCAGAACTTCCAGAATCCAATTGTGCGGATGGGACGGCAGAGCCTCGGCATGATAGCCGGGCAGAATGTCGCCGGCGCCTGCGACGCGGTTGATGACGTTGATCCCATATCCGGTCCAGGGGGCTTCGGCGATCTTTCCCGCGGTGAAGTGCCAAATCTGCTGGCGGTGGGTGTCGACCAGTTGCGGCGGCATCCAGTCCCAAACGGCGGTAGACGACGGCTCGTCCGGCAGTTCATAGACCAGGAACAGAACGGCGGCCGTTGTGGCCATGGCCCAAACAACCCAGGCGGCAAGCCACTTTCGGTTCTTGCGCGCGGCCACGGCGAAGCTGACCGCGAGTGTCATGGTCAAGAGCCCGCCAACGGCTGATTTGTTCACCGTGGAGATGACGACGTAAACCAGGAGAAGAGTTGCGCCAAGGGCGGCCCACCGCCAGCCGCCGGTTTCACGCGTGGCCACCCAGGCCAGGATCGGCGCCGCGCAGGCGCCCAGCGCGGCATAGGCTTTCGGTACGTGGAAAGCCCACATCGTCGGCATATGTCCGACCTCGTCGCGGGCCCACTTCAGAGGCTCTCGAAAACCCTGTTGCGCCAAGATTATGATCCCCGCACCGATAAGGGAGAACAGGACAAGAGTTCGGGTTGTTTGCCGAAACGCGCGCGCATCCCCGGACAGGAACGCCCAGAACAGGGTGCATCCGCCGATATAGACGAGCGTCCGCGCCCAGGCTTCGAAGGATCGGAGAGGGTCGAGAGAGCCCGGAATGCTGACCGCCATGGCGGCGAAGGCGACGATGACGGCGATGCCAAAGCGCGATCTTACGGCGGCACCGGCCCGCGCGAAAATGCGGCGATCCTGCCAGGCGATGATCAACACGGCGATCAGCGCCACCGCCGCCAGCCCCTGTAGCACCGCCCGTCCCGACACCATGGCCGGGACGGTCAGGCCGAGCGCGATGGCGGTCGCGTCGCGCAGCCAGGTCGAATTCGCATGATCGTCGGTCATGGCCGTGAAATATCCGTTGACCCCCGGCCGGAAGCCGGGGCTGGAAGGTCTGACCGCTGATAGCAGAAGGCTCCGCGCCGGTCCACTTGTGCGGCCGCGCGGCTAGGTTCCCTCGCGCAGGAACGACCAGCGCACGGCGGTCTCCCGGCCCCGGTGGTCGCCGCGCAGGACGATCTGGCCGCAGCGCCGGGGACGGGCAGGGTCGCCCAGGTAGACGCTTTCCTCCAGCGCCGGACGCGCGCCGGAACAGCGGAACCGCCAGCCCTTACCGCCCGGAAGTTTCAACAACACGGCGTCGCCGCCTTCCAGCATCGACGCCCCCGTTTCCGGGTGCAGATGAAAGCGCAGGGTGAAGGCGC
>TARA_R110001592_G_scaffold177818_1_pt1 | contig 66824 bp, 58 predicted proteins | sample TARA_R110001592 | Tara Oceans TARA_R110001592 (sample SAMEA4398387) | marine metagenome | biome: Polar Biome; feature: [SRF] surface water layer (ENVO:00010504); material: water (ENVO:00002006), including particulate matter (ENVO:01000060) such as... | depth 5 m | reverse complement strand
TAGCGTATCGAGGGTTCGAATCCCTCTCTCACCGCCATACAGTCTGCTGCTAACGCGACAGTAGCGTGCAGATACCGAGATAGCCCGCATCCTGCGGGTTTTTTATGACGGCGTAAGTCTTCGATGTCTCCGGAGACCGCCAAAATGCTCTGAAATAGCGGTGGAGTCTCCGCGGGCGATTCAGCCAGTCACTGTTCGCACTTGGCCGTCAGACTCAGTACAACTCACTCAAATCGAGATCCGGCGCGGGTCTATAATACGAGAAGTCCTTAGGCTGATTACTGGCGCCGACGTTCTTGGGCGCTGGCCCAATGGGTCCTCCCGGGTGACCCCAGCCAGGCGCGCCGCCGGGATTGTCTGGTCCTCGCAGGCGAGCCCACTTCAGAAAGAGCGATATACTGTCGATCTGATCGTCGTGCTTGGACTCAGGGAACTTGATCACTTCCGCCCGAAATGCCTCCAGCCAATGCGCATTGTGAGGCACGTGTACCCTTCCCTGAGCCAGAACTGGCGTCTCGGATTCCATGCGCTCCTCTTTGGATGCCGTCGGCTTATCCCAGATAAGCCAGAGTTTCGAGTGCTTCCGCAGCGTTTCAATCAGTGCCGCACTACCGTTCGTGTGCTCTATCAGAACTCGGTCCGCCTTGAATTTGATCGCATGCTCGTGGACGATGCGGGGCAGCTCGCTGCTGGGTCTTCGGTGCCGCCAGACGTCAACAAGATAGTACTGGTTGCCAAAGCAGTACCAGGTGGTGCAAACGGTGAAGCTGCTGCTGTTGGAGACCACCATCGCCGTATCCCAACACTGGACGATGAACGCACCCTTACCTCTATTGGGTAGCACGTCATAGTGTTGGAACCATTTCCATTCAAGCACCCCGCCGCCGGCGGGAATTGGAGCCTGCTGATACTGTGCACCAAATACTCTAGGTCCCAGGTCTTCTCGGAGCTGTTCAAGTACATCCAACGGCTCACGTTCGGGGTGCAAAGCCTCGCCCTTTTTGCGATGGTATGTCTTGAAGGGCCCAACCGGAGTGTCCACATCGTGTTCCGCGATGGCCGAGAGGCTGAGCACATGCCAACCGCCCTTGGCGATGAGTCGGCCCGGAGGATCATCTTCGTGCAGGCGTTGTGAGACAATCACTATTTGTCCATTCGTCTTGTCATTAAGACGAGAGAATAGTGTCCCTTGCAAGAAGTCACTGGCACTGTCGAGTTCATTCTCCGACGGCAGCATCGAGGCCTTCATCAGGTCATCGACAATCAGAAGGTCTGCGCCCATGCCGGTGATGGCCCCACCCAGTGACGTTGCATAGCGAAATCCTCCTGCGGTCGTTTCAAAGTGCGTCACTGCGTTCTTGCCCTTGCCGATCTTCAGATCTGGGAACGCATTGCAATAGAATGGTGCCGCCATAAGTCGCCTACATTCCAACGAAAGCTTCTCGGCAAGCGAATACGCATAGCACGCGGTGATGATACGTTTGCTCGGGTCCAGCCCGAGCAGGTAGGCGGTAAGTGCGACTGTAGTGGCGAGCGACTTACCGTAACGCGGCGGCATATTGATAATGAGTCGCCTGATATCACCGTTAATCACGCCATTAAGTACATGAATAATTGCATCCATGTGCCAGTTGTCCTGATAGTCGATGGCCGGATTTAGCTCGGCAAATGACCGCTGGTAAAAGAACTTGAAATCCGTTCTCAGGATCGCGTTAAGTGCTGTATGGCTGTTCATTTCTTGGTCTCCTGTTGCTGTTGAGCGTCGTTAAGGATTCGCAGCTTAAAGTCTTCGAGGATGGTTATGTCGTCCGGGGTGAGGGCCTCTACCGCATCGCTGGCAATGCGGGTTTGCTCCAGTCCAAGAATAAGGTTGATCAGCACTGTGGCGGCGCGTGTGTCTCCCTTGAGCGCCTTGGCGAACAGTGACTTGATCATGGCGCGCTGCTTGGTGGTCTCTTTGGTCATGCCACCTTCGCTCACTACGACTTTCTGGCTGAGTTCCTCCTCTAAGTCCGTGTTGAGGTTTCTGATGCCTTTGGGCCGTCCCTTGGGATTGCCCGACTGACCCTTTTTGAACTGCGCATGCTTGGGAGGTTTGCCATAGCCAACCGCGTACTTGTCTTTGCTCATGACAGGACCTCCTGCAAGTCAACGTGTGTCTCAGACGCGATTTCAGAAAATGTTTTCCCCGAGGCCTCGTGAACGGCGTGCTTGCCAGTCATGGCCTCCCAGCGTCGAACTGAGACATCCACGTAGCGCGGGTCGAGTTCCATGCCGCGACACACACGACCCGTTTGCTCGGCGGCGAGGAGGGTAGTGCCAGACCCGAGAAATCCATCGAGCACCACGTCCCCAAGCCTAGATGCATCAAGGATTGCATCAGCGATCATGAGCATCGGTTTTACTGTGGGATGGGAGGCCAAACACTCATCTCGATCCGTGGAGAAGGTATTCATGCCCGGGTAGCGCCAAACGTTGGTCCGGTATCGGCCGTTGGCACCCAGCTGAACATTGTTGATATGCGGCTCGCTTCCTTTTTTGGCGACTACCACCAGTTCGTGCTGAGAACGGTAGAGCGAGCCCATGCCTCCATTGGTCTTCGCCCACACGCAGAGATTTATCTGCTGAGAGAAAACGCTATCCACAGCCTCCAGCAGTTGCTGAAGATGACGCCAGTCCATAAAGATGTAGTGAAGCGAGCCCGGTGCGCAGGCGTTGGCGAGTACGATGAGGGCCTTTTTGAGAAACTCCGTGAACTCTTCGGAGCTCATCTCTCCCGCAGCCATCGCAAAGTCGCCGTGTGCAGCGCCATCGCCGATGGAGATGTGGCCTTGAGTGGGGACATTGTATGGCGGATCTGAAAGATGCTGCTGGGCTATAGCGCCAGACATTAGCTGCGACATTTGTTCGGCACAAAGAGAGCTGCCGCACATCACTCGATGCTGGTCGAGAGTCCAAATGTCGCCGGGCTGCGTTACCACTGACTCATCCTCGGGCATCGCCGGCTCGCCAGGCTGAGCTGTCATCGATTCCACAATGAGTAGGCTGTCGATTTCGGCAGCTTCAAACCCGGTCGAATCGAGATCAATCTCAACATCGCAGTCGATCAGATAGCTCAGTTCAACCTTTAGAAGGTTCTCGTCCCAGCTTGCGTCTTCCGCTATGCGGTTATCAGCCAGCGCATATGCGCGCAGCTGAGCCTCGTTTAGGTGGCTGTTTTCCAGCACCGGGACTTTGGCTACGCCAAGGCGCTTGAGTGCCTCGAGCCTAGCTGTACCAGCGTAGACATTGCCGTGCTGATCTGTAACCAGAGGCGTTACTATGCCGAAGGTCGCTATCGCGTTCTTCAGCTTCTTGAGTTGCTTTTCGGTGTGTTTTCTTGCGTGGGTGGTGGGAGCCACCAACGTTTCGATGTCGACGAATTTCACGTCGCTATGCAGAGTGTCCATGGACAATCCTCCAGGTTGTGATAAATGAATGCCGTAAAGTCGGCAGCCTTACCACTCCTTTGAGGCTTGTTCACTTCCGGTGGCGCTGATTGCCAGCGCTACCGTGTTGGGCTGTGCAGGGGTCACTTGCTGGAACCCCCTGGGTCGCGATGATCACGCCCCTGAGTTGAACAGGGACTAAGCTACAACCTCCAAACGCACCTGACAAATATTTTTCATAACTCACTGAAATATATAAATAATCTGTCAAGAGTTATTAGGTGGAATGCTGGGAAAAGATCGATTTTAATTCGGATACGATTTTTCGGATGCACCTAGCGCCGATTATGGTCTCTCTAAATGGAGGATAGGCGGCGCAAATATGGTGCGAGACGCGATGGTATTGCTGAAATCAGAAGGGCGGCGCTAATCCAAACAGCACTCGCTGCTTTTGCCAGTCCATCGGAAACCCTTTCTTCAACTTTTCCAGCGTGAGCGTTTCAGGCACGTCTCCTTCAGCAATTCGCGCAATGATGTCCGGTGCCAGGAAGGCCAGTTGTCGGACTCGATACACTTGGCGTCGATTCAGACCATCCCGTTGGACGAGCGCCTCTATCGAACTTACCTGACCTGTGGTCAGCTCTTCGTTCCAGCGCATCGCTTGCAGCACCGTGCGCTGCAGCGCGACTACCGATCGTGGATACGCGTTCGTGAGCTTGCTGGGGTTATTGCCGATAATCAATTTCTTTCCGATACCGCTGCGGCGAAGCTTTACCGCCGCCGACAGCCTGATGACATCGCTGTCGTGTTCAGAGCGCTGGCTGGACTTGTCGGAACGAATTTTCTTGAGCAAAAAGTCGCATAGACTCCTGGCCGCTAGGGTGACGGTGATATTGCAGTCTGACACCACGACTTTCGTATCCAGCGCTTCCAGCACTGTTGCCCTTTCACAGGTGTTATAACCAGTCCAGTTCATCGTCAGAGCCTCGGCTTGCGACATCAACCGGTACACCTGAAATGCTTCGCTGACGAAGTGACTAAGATTATCGGTAAGCGTTGTCGGATTCCGAAGTAGATCTAGCAGCAAATTTTCTACTGCTGTATCGAGTTCCTTTGCGGGTATGCGAGTGACACCATCCACGTCATCATCACAAAATTGTAGTAACGCCTGATTAACGTAGTAGCTGTAACGCTTACCCCTTTTCTGCGTGTAGGTGGGCGACAAGCGATTGCCTGATGTGTCGGTAATGCGTCCGGCAAGTAGGCTAGGGTGCTTGGCATTCTGGCCGGTTCTATGCTGGGTACGGTTTTTGGAAACTCTTGCCTGTACCGCATGCCACACGCCCGCATCGACGATCGCCGCGTGATTGGCCTCGTACAACTCTCCGTCATGATGGATCTTGCCGATATACAGTGGATTTTTGAGGAGCGAGTATAGATTGCCTCTAGAAAACCGCTGCTCACCTTGGATCTTGTGGTGCTCAGGTCTGGGCTTACTGCGATAGCCGTCGGCATCCAGTTCGGCCTTGAGTTTGCGGACGCAACCGAGCGCCATGTAGCGATCGAAGATATGCCGAACTGTTTTCGCCTCAATCTCGTTCACGTGCAACTCACGATCGGCGAGATCGTATCCCAGCGGCACGCGACCGCCCATCCACATGCCCCTTTTTTTGGAAGCGGCAATTTTGTCGCGGATCCGTTCTCCTGTGACCTCCCGTTCAAACTGGGCGAACGAGAGCAGCACATTCAGCGTAAGTCGGCCCATGGAAGTGGACGTATTAAAGTTCTGTGTGATTGAGACAAATGACACCTCCTGTTCGTCGAATCGCTCAATTAATCGGACGAAGTCGGCGAGGGAGCGCGACAGGCGATCCAGCTTGTAGACGAGTACGACATCGACCTTGTTGCTGGTGATATGCTCCAGCAGGCACGCCAGGGCGGGGCGCTGAACATTGCCACCTGAGAAACCGCCATCGTCGAAGTGCTCAGGTACTAGTTGCCAGCCTTCATGCGCCTGACTCGCAATATAGGCCTCACAGGCCTCACGCTGTGCGTCGAGTGAATTGAAGTTTTGATCGAGGCCCTCTTCAGAGCTTTTTCGGGTGTAGATCGCGCATCGGATCTGAGTGGCGCTACTGCTTCTCATTTTAACCATGTTGATTCAAGCCAAAGAAACGTGGCCCGGACCAGCGGGTGCCGGCGATGACGGAGGCGATCTTGGACAAGCTGCCAAAGCGCTGCCCCCTAAACAGGAACCCGTCGTTTTCTACCATGACTTCGTAGGTTTTGCCTCTCCATTCACGCACGAGGCGGGTACCAGGTTGCAGTGCGCTGCTTCGCTTACTTGGAGATTCAGACACAGCCCGCTCTAGCTTGCGGAGGAGGTCGGTTCGCAGTTTTCGATGATTGAGTCCGTTATCAGTTGCTTGCGCTGCCCACTCCACGTTCTGCATGGCGAGTTCGTGGCTCATGCGTTTCGGTGTTATCGAGAAAAGCTGCGAGAATCGCGAGAGTATATCGATCCTGCATTGGGATGCTGTCGATTGGGATTCGCTATTGGAAGAACGGCTAGTCATGCGTCCATTGATCCATGGACGCCCTACTATCTCAAGTCAATTCACCGCGAACTGCAGGAAATACTTGGCTCTATCGAGACTATTTAGCGAACCGGTTTTCGCCCGTGTATTGTAAGATCTTAAACGCATCAAGAGGGGATAGCCCCACCAACCGCCCACTCCGGGAACGGTGGTAAGACGATGCGCCGATTTATTTGGAACACATAGGAGCATTCGCAATGGCGAAGAAGTTCTAACACTCCACCCCCGGAAGTCCCGAATTCCTGCGTGAATTCCGCCGTCTCATGGCTGAGCGTCCTGAGATTTCGGATAAGGACTTCATGCGAGAGACTGAGGTCCCAGTCGGTCTCGATGGAGAGTACCTTTATGGCCTAGGAGTTGTACTGACCACTCAGTCAGAAGTATTAATCACGGGGTTCTAGGGTTCTACCCCGTTTCTACGGACGGTTTGAAAGCGCTTGAAACGCTAAATCCTGCTTGGCAACTCGTCGACGCATTCTCGGGTTGTGGAAACGCTCAATGTAGTTAACACGTCAGACTTTGCAGCATCCAGTGTCGGATACCGCCTGAAAGAACAGCTTTCCGGTGGTCCAAAAGTTGCGGGTCATATTGAACAAAATGAACAGGTTGAGGCTTTCGGGTGCCCAAATTTTGGGGCAAGTCCACTATGGCGTGCACCAATCCGAGCACATCGGCCTCCATTCGCTTGAAGGTTGTGATTCCGGTTAACATTAATTCAGGTTGCTACAGGGAGCCAAAGGGTGAATGTTGTCGCAGCCGGAGACGAGGCGGCTTCAACACGGCCACCATGAGCTTCGATGATGGATCGCACTATCGCCAGACCAAGTCCCGCCCCCTCGCTTTGTCGCGTCCTGGATGGATCGACACGGTAAAAGCGCTCGAAAATGTTAGCCAAGTGTTCGGTGGGTATTTCTGGTCCCGGGTTCTGCACACTCAGCGAAACGTCGTAGTCCGAGGGTTTGGCAAGCCGTACCAGCACATTTTCTCCCGGGGGTGTGTGCCGGAGGGCATTGGATAGCAGGTTCGAAATTGCCCGCCGCAGCATGGCTCGGTCGCCCTGAATGGCAGGCGCTTTGCCCTCCAATAATAGGCTGATTTGCCGTTCTTCCGCCAGTGCTTCGAAAAAATCGAACAGTTCATTGACTTCGCTGGCTAGATTCAGCGGTATCTGTACCGGTTTAAGCTGGCCATGATCATTCTTGGCCAGCCACAGCATGTCATTGACCATCTTGGCCAGACGCTCTTGTTCCTCCAGACTGGAATACAGGAGTTCACGATATTCCTCAGCTGTTCTGCCTTTGCCCAGCCCGACCTGGGTCTGGGTGATGAGGTTGGTAAGCGGAGTGCGCAACTCGTGGGCTATATCGGCGGAAAAGTGTGACAGGCGAGTAAAGCTGTCTTCCAGTCGACCGATCATGTGATTGAAGGAGGTGACCACGTCCCGTAATTCCGGTGGAACCAGAGAAGGATCGAGACGCACGTGTAGCCGGTCGGCCTGAATGTCTCCCATTCTGTCGGAGAGTCCGCGCAAGGGAGCATGAGCCTGATGCACCCCATACCAGGCGGCCAGCAGGGTAATGGCGCCGGCGAGGCTCATGATAAGCCACAGGCTGCGGCGAAAACTATCCAAAAACTGCAGGTGAAAGCCCAGATCAATGGCAGCAATGATCGAGTAGCTTCGACCCATGACATCATTCTGTGTGAGTACACCTCGAAGGGTCATACCGTCTGTATGCCAGTTTTGCAGGTTGCCCGCGTAAATCTCGGTTACTGGGGTGAGGGTTTTTGCTGCTTGCGGCAGGTCACCTCCCGGGGTGCTGTAGACAACCCCACCTCGCGGATCCAGCACCTGAAAATAGACACCGTGATGTCCCGATATGGCGTTGGACAGGGCCTCTCGCAGTCGCCCCGGATCGTCGCCGCCATTGTGCAGGGCTTTGACCACGGCTTCGGTCATCACTAACAGTTCGCCGGCATCCTGTTCTGCAAAGTGGCGTTCAACGGCATTGAGCACTAGGTTTCCGATCAAGAAGAGGCTAAGTCCGATAGCCAGTCCGACGAATACCATTACCCGGGTGGCCAGCGAAAATGGTTGACGAAAAAGTTGGCGAGAGGGTTGCCGATTAATGAGCTTCATAATCGGTTTCTACATCAAGTTTGTATCCCATGCCCCGTACTGTGTGAATCAGTTTGGGCTCGAAATCGTCGTCAATTTTGGCCCGCAGCCGGCGAATAGCCACATCGATTACATTGGTGTCGGAATCAAAGTTCATGTCCCATACCTGGGAGGCGATCAGAGAGCGAGGTAGTACCTCACCGCGGCGACGGGCAAACAGCTCCAAAAGAGAAAACTCCTTGTGGCTGAGATTGATTTTCCTGCCTGCGCGTGTGACGCGGTGTTTGGGTAAATCAAGGGTGAGATTGGCTACGTGGAGCTGCTCCGACATGGTAGGTGTGGCGCCCCGGCGCAGCAAGGTGCGTATTCGGGCCAACAGTTCGGCAAAGGCAAACGGCTTGACCAGATAATCGTCCGCACCGAGTTCCAGACCCTTGACCCGGTCATCCACGCTGTCGCGGGCGGTCAAAAAGAGCACCGGTGTCTGTTGACCTGCTTCGCGCAGCGATTGCACGATGCGCCAGCCGTCCACATCCGGCAGCATGACGTCTAGAATGATCAGGTCGAAGGTTTCGGTCATGGCCAAATGATGTCCGTCCAAGCCGTTGCGTGCGAGAGCGACCAAAAACCCGGCCTCGGTCAGACCCTGACGGAGATAGTCGCCTGTCTTGACTTCGTCCTCCACAACCAACAGTCGCATGATGCATTGCTCCAGATCCGTATAGTTCCAGTCTAGCGGGCTGCGCCCAACGGCAAGATTACTCCATGATTACAACATTGTAATGTAAGGGTAATCCGACGGACAGGGCTTGTTGATTACGCTGGATGTGTTTCTGAGAATGGAAAGCCACCCTTCATATTCACATGATTGAGGAGCAACATCATGAAACGCAAAATTCTTTCTTGGCAGGCTACCTTGGCCGTGTCGGCGCTTATGCTGGCCTTTTCCGCTCAGGCACATGAGCCTCAAAAGCACATGAAGGAGGCCGAAAAACCGGATTGTGCGGCGATGAAAAATATGGATTCTTCCAAGATGGACAAGGATGATCCGGTCATGCAGGCCATGATGCAGAAATGCATGAATGAGATACATCAGGGCGAGTTCGAGCAGGACGACTCTCATGACGGTCATCCTGAAGATGATGAAAAAGGCGGCGCGAAGCGTCCGTCCAAGCATGAGCACTAATCCATTGCCGGAAGTTCTTCACTAAGGAGGAATTGTGGTACCCCCCAAGTATCTGTCCTGCATCAAATGCCTTGTCGTTGCATCAGGTATCGCTGTCGCAGCTGGCGTGGCGTTCATCTACTCAGGTCTCTACCCCATGGCGGCGGATGACCGCCATACCGCTTTGACCTATTGGGCGCTGGAAACGCTGCGAGAACGCTCCATCAACCGGGCCTCGGCCGGCATTGATGTGCCAGCGGACCTGGATATCCCCGAGCGCCTGCTGGCTGGCGGAGCCGACTACAATGATATGTGTGTCGGTTGCCACCTCAAGCCGGGCAAGACCGAGAGCGATTTCACCCTGGGCCTCTATCCGGTACCGCCGAATCTGGCACAACCACAGCGGGGCGAAGTGGACCTTGAGGCACGAGCCCAACGTCGGTTTTGGGTCATCAAACACGGTATTAAGGCATCGGGAATGCCGGCTTGGGGGTTGGAGCATGATGATGAGCGGATCTGGAATATGGTTGCTTTCTTGCGGCGACTTCCTAGCTTGTCACCTGAACAGTACCAAATTCTGACTGCCCGTGGGTCCACTAATTCAGATCACCATTGACGTATAGGATTTTCGGACAGCGCTGGGTGTCGGAGTCACGTGAATTATTCTAAAAGCTGAGAGGTTATGTGATGGAAAAGCCGATAAAGCCGGGCCGTAGACGGTTTATCAAATCAGCTATCGGCACGGCGTCCGCTCTGGCTTTGGCGAGAATCGCCCCGAGTTGGGCTTATCCAACAGGTCGAAGCTATGGTGACGTCATCGCCGCCGACAATGCGGTCGATCTGCTTATTCGGCGGGAGAATCTGGATATAGGTGGGCGGATCGGTCGACCGATCACCATCAACGGTAGCATGCCTGGGCCGCTGATCAGGCTTAAAGAAGGGCAGAGAGCCAAGCTGAATGTCACCAATGGGATGATGGAGGACACTTCTATCCATTGGCATGGGATTATTCTGCCCGAGAATATGGACGGCGTGCCTGGCGTCAGTTTTCCCGGTATCAAGCCGGGATCGACATTTCATTACGAGTACGATGTTCAGCAGAGTGGGACCTACTGGTACCACAGTCACTCGGGATTGCAGGAACAGCTTGGGCACTTGGGACCTCTGGTGATTGATCCGGCAGATGGTGACATCGGCGCGGACCGGGAACACGTCATTCTTTTAAGCGATTGGACCTTTGAAGACCCCGGTGAGGTATTCCGCAATCTCACGGTAGCCGAGGGTTATTACAACTACCAACAGCGAACACTGAGTGACACTCTGGCCGATATTCGCCGCCAGGGGCTGGCAAAAACCTGGCAAGAACGGTCCATGTGGAACCAAATGCGCATGAGCGCCCGGGATATTCTGGATGTGACCGGATCTACCTATACCTATTTGATCAATGGTCGCGACAACGCAACCAACTGGACGGCACTGTATAAACCCGGGGAAAAAATCCGCCTGAGAATTATCAATGGTTCTGCCATGTCATTTTTTGATTTCCGCATTCCGGGTCTCGAGATGACGGTGGTCTCCGCAGACGGCCAACCAGTCAAGCCTGTTACGGTGGACGAATTCCGTATCGGGGTGGCAGAGATCTACGACGTCATTGTTACGCCGAAAAGTGATCGACCCTATACGCTGTTTGCGGAAAGCATGGATCGCAGTGGCTATGTGCGGGGGACGCTGGCGACAACATTGGGACAGGAAGCGGCAGTACCCGAGCTGCGGCCGGTGCCTGAAAGGGGTATGGCGGCCATGGGGATGACTCATGAAATGTCCCGTGACACGGGTGATATGAATATGCCGTCCTCTGCTGCTGATGAGTCCGGTATGGCCGGGCACCAGGGACATGGTGGGAAGATGGGTAAAACTCAACAGCGGCCTTCAGCACCAGACCTCGGTATCGAGCATGCGTCGGGCGGGCATGGTCCCGCTGCAGCCATGATCGCCAGAAATCCGGTCAGCCGGCTGAATGAGCCGGGCGTTGGTCTCGAAGATGTCAGTCACCGTGTTCTGGTCTATGGCGATCTCATCGGCGCCCATCCCTGGCCGGACGAAAGAGAACCGGAGCGAGACATCGAACTCCACCTGACCGGCAATATGGAAAAATATATGTGGTCCTTTGACGGTGTGAAATATACCGAAGTCGATGGACCGGTAGAATTTTTCCACGGCGAGCGTCTGCGTCTGATTATGGTGAACGATACCATGATGGATCACCCCATCCATTTGCATGGCATGTGGATGGAGCTGGAGAACGGTCAATATCCGCGCCCCAGGAAGCACACCATCAGCCTTAAACCCAGTGAGGTGGTCTCATTGCAAATCAGTGCCGATGCTCTCGGCAGTTGGGCCTTCCACTGCCACCTTCTCTATCACATGAAGGCGGGGATGTTCCGCGTAGTCAAGGTCAGCTAAGAGGGAGCCATGAAAAAACTGAAAGTCGTTATGTTTCTAGCGCTGGCTGGCATAACTAACTGCTTGCTTGCAGGCCACGCTGAAGACGATTGGTCGGAACCGGTCAAACCCTATCGTACCGGTCAGATCCTGTTTGACCGATTGGAATTTACCCGCACGGACAACGATGCGGACTTGATAGTCTGGGATATGCTGGCCTGGTACGGCGGTGACAGGAATCGAATATATTTTAAGAGTGAAGGAAAAAACGAGCGAGGTGACGGCGAGCCTTCCGAGTTGGAAAGTGCGGAGATACTTGCCAGTCGTTTGATTGCACCTTTCTGGGAAATACAGGGAGGCGTTGGTACCCGGGGTTCAATGGCATCGGGTGCAGACAGGGAAAACTACCTGGTATTCAGTCTGTTTGGTACGGCTCCCTATCGATTCGAAATGGATAATTCCTTCACTGTTAACGAAGACGGTGACATCGCCGCGAGCATTGAGGCCGAGTACGACATACGCCTGTCACAGGTGTCGTACCTGCAGCCACGTCTGGAGGTGAATGCGGCATTGACGGACGCTGAATCCCATGAACGCCCCAGCGGATTCAATGATGTTCGTGTGGGATTGCGCTATCGCTACGAACTATCCAGAGAGTTTGCCCCATACATTGGCGTCTATTGGAGCCGTTCTCTTGGCAACAAGGCCGACCTGATCCGCGATCAAGGGGGCGATGAGTCCGAAACCGGCATGGTTATCGGCGTTCGTATGTGGTTTTAGCAGGCTGTTGAAAAACTACCTGCGTTTCCATCACTGCGTTAAAAATTGGCTCGAAATGCTCATTTACTAACTGTAAACTCCGCTTTTTCGCTAATTTTTGCCTTGTGCTGGCTACCTCGCGAACGTTTTTCAACAGCCTGCTAGGCACATATATCGGGAAAATTTATAACCGGAGGGTTTATGGCGAATCAGGAAGACAGAACAACGCATTACCGGGAAGGCAGCTTGACGTTGGCCGGGACCGTAATGCTGGGAACCGGCGTCATGATCGGTGCGGGCATCTTTGCGCTTACCGGCCAAATGGCACAGATGACCGGCGCTCTTTTCCCGTTGGCATTTCTGGCGGCCGCTGTGATCACCAGCTTTAGCGCCTACTCCTACATCAAGATTTCCAACGCCTATCCGTCAGCCGGCGGCATTGGCATGTACCTGCACAAGGCCTATGGGAACCGCCTACCGACGGCCTTCAATGCCTTGCTGATGTATTTTTCGATGGTCATCGCGCAGAGCTTTCTCGCCCGCACCTTCGGCTCTTACACCATGCAGCTGTTTGGCGGAGATGAGAGTGGTCGCATGGTGCCCATTCTTGGGGTGTCGCTCATCCTCGCCGCCTTCTTGATCAACCTGCTTGGCAACCGAATGATTCAGGGGGTGGCGTCCTTTATCGGTATTTTGAAAATCGCGGGTATTGTGATTTTCGGATTAGTGGGTGTCTGGGTTGCCGACTCCATATCGGTTGACTTCTCTAGCCCCGGAGAGGCCGGAACTATGGGCAACTTCCTGGGTGCAACCGCGCTCGGAATTCTGGCCTTCAAGGGCTTCACCACCATTACCAACAGTGGCTCCGAGGTAATAGACCCTAAGCGGAATGTAGGGCGCGCCATTGTTATTTCCATCGCGGCCTGCGTGGTGATCTACACCCTGGTCGGTTTTGCCGTCGCCAGTAATCTGTCGCTGGCTGAAATCATCGAAACGCAGGATTATTCTCTTGCCGCTGCCGCCCGCCCGGCACTGGGGGAATACGCCGTCTGGTTCACCGTTGCGATTGCCATGATGGCAACGGCGGGTGGCATTCTGGCCAGTATTTTTGCGGTTTCGCGTATGCTGGCCATGCTGACGGAAATGAAGTTGGTGCCTCATAGCCATTTCGGCATGCCACGGAGCATTCAAAAGCACACGCTGGTTTATACCGTAGTGCTCGGGCTGGTTCTGACGGCGTTCTTTGATCTATCTCGAATTGCCGCGCTGGGTATTGTGTTCTACTTGATCATGGATATTGCCATTCACTGGGGCGTTCTTCGCTATCTGAGTGAGGATATCAAAGCACAGGCATGGGTACCCGTGACGGCCATTATGCTGGACCTTCTCGCCCTCGGTGGATTTGTCTGGGTCAAGTTGAATACCGACCCGTTTGTAATTGGCGTGGCGGTCGTCACCATGATCGTGATCGCCGTAGCGGAGCAGGTTTTCCTGAGAATGTCACCAGAATCCGCGCAGTCAGAAGATGAAGACCCTCACACTCATCATCACCACTAACCAGCATTAGGCTATTGCCACAATGAAAGATGATGATGGTTAGGATCCGATCAGCTCAGGGATTAAAGCTGGATGATGGCGAAAGTATTTTAGCGATTTAGGAGAGATCGATCATGCAAATTAAAACATTTTCCGACCTGATAGAGTGGACTCGAAGTTTACATTCGAGCATGGCGACATGCATGACGCACTGCGCTTCTCGGCACAGTGATGAGAGAGCGAAAATGTTGCTTGAGTACTTGGCGTCCCACGAAACCGAAATGGAGAAGATGGTTTCAGCCTTCGCGCGCGACGCCAATCCAAAGGCCGCTCGAACCTACGTCTATGATTACATTCCGCATCATCCTATTACGACACATTTGGTTTGCGATGATCACTACGCCAAATTGGATTCAGGTGCGATTAGTACAGAAGTGTTCGATTTTCATGAGCAAATCATCAGCCTTTACCAGTCACTCGTTGGTAAAGCGGAAATTCATGAAGCTGCGGAGCTTGTGCAGTCGTTGCTGGATATGGAGGAAAACGAAACCAAGCGGTTGGTCCGGCAGGTAGAACGAATGGACGACCTGTAGGCAAGGGGAATAGGGCCTTTACCTTTCGTGAAACCTGCCGGGATGGAGCGGCGTACTGTGTCGTGTCGCGGGTTGAGAGAGGCGCTTGCTGATCAATTCTTAAGGAGCAAAGGCGCGAAACCGCCACCTGCGGTGCGGAAGTTGGTGGTCTGCCCCCGGTAAAGTCGGGTGGCGGCGAGCAATACCCCGCCGCGATAGGTATACAGCCGCACGTCGACTTTCAGGGTTTCCCGTTCGCCGTTGACGAGAACCGTGCGCTCTGAGGGTGGCACAAAGGCCTGGGCGATGTAGGCGCTCTCGAGAATCTGGGCGAAGGTTTTCTTGGTGAGCTTGCTGCCACGATACACCCCTTTACTGCCATGGCCCGCGACGGGTTTGAAGAACCACTGCCGCCGCTCCTGCCAAAGCGTGGAGGCATTTTCGGCGGTAACCCGTACCGTTTTCGGTATACTCTCCCGCAATAGATCGGCGTCGGTGGCGCTTAACCCCCAAGGTTCCAGGGAAGTCGGGTCCGACAGGACCGTCAGGTTGCGTTTGTCCGCCAAAAGCGCATGGGTATGAGGGTTGGGCGTAATGACAGCGCCCCCATCAAGCCACGCCTGCCGCAGGGCGTCATGCGCCGGAGCCACCAGGGCGAAATCCACCAGGCGGTTGTAAACCAGATCAATTGGCTTGCCGTCTCCATACAGCATCCCGGCTTCGTACTGAAGCGCTTCTGGGGAGAGAATCAGGGCGTCGATGCCGTTCCGTTGAAGCATATTCTGAGCCAGCCTGAACTCCGGATACAGGTACTGCTCCTCCGGCCGATCATCAATGATCGCTACCCTCTGGGGGGAACCGCTGCCGCGTTGAGCTCGCCACTCACTCTGAAACTGATTGATCACCGCCCGCTCGAAATCTTCGATCCACGACTCAACGGATGCTCCGCCACAACACCGGTGTTGGGCGCGGGCCAGTACCGCATTGAGGAATGCACCTCCGGCGTTGGTGTTAATCTCGATTAGGCGTGGCCCGTCTACCCCAAGATGGAAGTCATAGCCCATAAAAACACCTGAGGGGCCGGGGTTAATTGATGCTGCCGCCGGAGCCCAAGAGAGCACCTGTTCCCGATAACCGGGAAGTACCGAGGCGGATTCCAGCGCCCGGACAATAGCCTGCAGCCGCTCCAGATTCTGGCGTGCCATAAATACGGCAACGTCGGAAAAGAGTTGATGCCAGGCCCCACTGGACAGAACCTCGTCGGCGTTGTCGGCCAGTTGCGAAGTGATATCCTGGGCGATCGCGGCTCGGTCCACGGTGACACAAACGCACTGCTGGTTCAGTTTTTCCGATGCGCCGTGACCGGCGGAGTCATTGGTCGATTGCAAGAGCGTGCCTCCAGTTCCGTTCGTCTATACTATCCGTTGCTTTTGGAAAAGAAACGGTACAAAGGGACAAACAAAACCGCGATATACCAGCCATACAAATAGGTTTCCACCAGTCCGATCAAAAATCCCGGCCATGTTAACCATTCGAAGCCCGGCAGTAACGGAGCCCATGCCTCGTGCATGCGCATTTGTTCCGGGGCGAGTAGGCCGAAGCCTACGCACAATAGATAGCTCAATAGAAGAACTATGGATAGGGTGTTGCCTAGTGGGGCAGTGCGTAAACAAGCGTTAGATGCTTTGGGTTGCTGCATGTCATTTCTCCTGTGAGAGTTAAATTTGGCACAAGCTCAAATGAACAAGGCCCCAACCGGTTAGCGATCGAGTGTCTGTGCGGGGCATTCCTCCGGGGCGGTTGGATGAATCCCCTCTTCTTCCCGGCGCTCCGCCTCCCGCTCGGATTCCCGCATCAGCCATTGTTCCATTCGGGTATGGAGCAGTTGATTCTTTTCCTCCCGCCGTCTGATCTCCGCAGCGAGGTCTTTGTGAAGGGAGAACGCCATCAGCACCATTAGCAACATGAATGGGAACGCTGCGATGATGGATACGGTTTGGAGCCCGTTCAGCCCACCGCTTAGCAACAGGACAGAAGCCATTAGCAACTGTAGTACGCCCCAAAGGATACGAACAACGCGTGTTGGCGTGAGAACTCCCTTGGAGGTGAACATGCCCAGCACAAAGGTGGCGGAATCTGCGGAAGTCACCACGAACATGGAGACCAGGGCCACGGTCAGGACGGCCGCGAACCCGCCCCAGGGCAGTTGATTGAGAAGCACGTAAAGACCGGCCGGCACTTCTTTCGACACGGCATCCGCAATGGCTATGCCGCCGAACAAGTCGAAGTAGATGGCGGAGCCGCCGAAGGTGGCAAACCACAACATGCTGAGCCCAACGGGAACGATCATCACCCCGAGGACAAACTCACGGACAGTTCTGCCCCTGGATATCCTCGCAATAAAACTGCCCACGAAGGGGGCCCAACTCAAGCCCCAGGCCCAGTAGAATATGGTCCACTGCTCCACCCAGTGTTCGTGGGAGTAAGGCGTAGTTACCAGGCTCATCTCAATGACATTGCCAAGGTACTCGCCCATTGTCTGGGTGAGCTCGCTGAAGATAAAACCGGTGGGGCCTGTGATAAGTACAAAGACTAACAGCCCTGCGGCGAGCACCATGTTGGCATTGCTGAGGTAGCGAATCCCCATGTTGAGGGGTGTCATTGCCGAAATGATGACTAAGGTTGCGAGTCCTCCGAGTATGTAGAATTGCGAGGTTGCCGAGTAGTCAGCCACGCCCAGATTAGCCAGCCCGACACCCATCCCGCCTGAAAAAATCATCGCCAGCCAACTGTTGAAGGAAAACTCCGGTGCTTCGTCCTCTGCTCCCAGGCGAATGCTTCCAGATTTGGAAAAGGCGAGAAACAGGACAAACAGCACAAAGCCGGTGGTTGCCAACAGATACATCCAGCCGAGCTTTCTGGCGGTGAGATCGAGAATTTGTTGGGCCGTGGATTGCACAGCGTCGGGATACAGGGCGGCGGCGGTGACGAAAGCAGTGATAATCAATACGGAGATGTAAAATACCAGTCCCACATCACCCAGATATTTCCTCAGAAATATAGTCAAACTGTTCATAAACAACCCGCTTTATGTTCTTCGATGCCATTCTGAACGGCATCCTTTTCCTGCATAAGGGCTATGCCCACAAGGACAACCAGAATACCCAGCACCTGGACAAGAAGTTGCAGCCGCTCTCCAAAGAACAGAAACCCGATCAGCAACCCAAATATCGGGGTCAGAAAGCTGAAGACGTTCAATTTGTTCAAGGGGGCCAGAGCGAGTAGGCTGAACCATAGAAATATCATCGCGGCTGTAGCCAGCGCGGAGAGAATGAGCAGGGAGCCGGTGAACCGGAGAGTCCAGCCAACGTCCCAGTCCTCACCGACTAGCGCTGAGGCGAGCAACAGTATTGTGCCGCCGATTAAAAGCTGGACTGCCATGGGCGCAGCAATAGCGCCACCAGATTCCTTCTTTAGCAGAACATTGCCTACTGCCGTTCCGATAGCCGCCATCAGAACCCAGGTAATTACCCATAGGTAGTCGTCATTGTCATCGCTGAATCCCGACCAAGACAACAATGCCACACCCAAAAAACCAATGACAAGTCCGACTATGCCCTTGGCCGTACAGGCCCTCGGCGTGCCCATGCTGTAAAAGCTAGTGCACCAGACTATTTGCATGAGAGGGGTCTCAGCAGCCCCTATTTTCTGGTATGTTTGGGTGTTTGGTGACAGCTCCAGGGCTCATGTTGGGCATTGTCCTTGACGTTCTGATCGATGAATCGGTAATACTCTTCCTTGAAGTGCGTCCACCAGCCATGCTTGGGATGGATGCTGTGTTTTTCCAAAACTTCCTCCACGCAGTCAATACATAATCGGGAGGCATCGTAGGAAAAGTCGAGCCTGGCGGATTTCTCGTCGAAAGTGACGTCATCCAGGCCGTATAGCTGGTCAATTTCTGCAATGGCTGCATTCAGTTGTGTGATGTCGACGGGCGTTACCAGTGCGAGGTGACGGGTCACCAGGTTGATCTCTGAAACGCCCAGTCGATGTTTCTTGTGCTTCATTTGACGCGGCTCCTTCTGCCCGACAGATTTGAAGGTTCAGCAGTGGGGTAGCGGGACAGCTGTGCAGGCTATTTTTTGTGAATATGTTTGCGCAATTTTTTCTCCTGCGCCTGGTGCTCCTTCATCTGGTCCATCATCTCCTGCATCATGCTTCTGTGTTCGCCCATCATGCTCATGCACTTTTCCATGTTCATATCCTGGCCCTTGTCACCAGGCTGGTGTGACGTGCCCATATTCATGCTCATCTTGTACATCCCGGTTTGCATGGCATCCATGTGCTTTTCCATCAATTGCAGGCGTTTTTCCGGGTCTTTCTCTGATTTTATCTTTTCCATCAGCGCATGCATTTCCTGCATGTGCTCGTGCATCAATGCCGTAGGTTGATCATGCATTCCCATGGCGCCGTCCTCCTTGTCGTCGCCGTGTTGATGGCTGTCCTGGGCGAAGGCGGGAAGTGCAAACACTGCGGTGAGGGCGATTACTCTGAATAGTGGTTTCATGGTGTGCTCCTGGTAAATAAGTCGAAAATTCGACGTTGTCTGGTAGGGGTTGAGCTCGTCTGTTGTATCCAATATCTGCCTTTGGTTGACATGTAGGCGTCTCCTATGGGCTCTGTGATTGGTCATCTATTCGGCTTCAGGTTGCCATTTTTGTCTGCAGTTCACGGATTGCTCCTGCCTTGCCTTCCAGCAGTACAACGGCATTATTCAAAAAATGATGCTTTAATATATTGCAATGCTGCGTTAAGTTCAGCATCAGAGAGCTCACTATTGCCACCTCTAGCCGGCATAGGCATCGGACTGCCCGGGCTTTGAATGCCGGTGATAATATTGCTAAGCAGTTCACTATCACCCTTCGAGAGACGACCATTTTTATCAGTAAAGTCGGGCGCGCCAGGTATGCTGCCTTTGCCGCTCGCACCGTGACAAGCGACGCAACTGTTCTCATAAACTTGCTTTCCCGAATAGCCGGATGATGCGGCTGCACTAGCGGCTTTAGTAGTGGTAGTGGCTTCAGCTTGGCCGGCATTGACGCTTGTCGCTCTGGTATTTGAGTTTTGTAAAAAGGTCAGAACGTCGCGCATTTCTTGACCGGTGAGGCCCGCTCGCACTCTCATGTGAAATACACTTGCAACCCACTGATCATCTCGAAGATCAGAAGGACTGCGCATGTTGTGGCAACGTGCACAGTTTTCGGACCACGTCTTGCTTCCCTGAGCAACATCCCCGGCTTCAGGGTAATCAAGTGCATACAATGACTGCGTTGCCAGTGCCGTGAGTAACAATAGGACCGATTTCCTGCCCAATTTATTGGCGCTTTTCCAGATTAAATGTTTCATCACAGTGCTCCTCAATTAAAAGCCATAAGCCATTTGGAAAAGGACTCTATTTTGATCGGCATCGCTGCCGGTCTGCCCATCGTTGAATTCATAGCTAAGCTTTCCGATGAAGCTACTGGTAAGGAGGTAGTTTATGCCCATCGCCCACTGCTCCTGATCCTGGCTTGAATGAGGTGAGTCGAAATCCGTATAGCGGGTCACCAGCTCCCATTTTGATTGGTTGAGGCGATAACTCCCTTGCGTATACCAGGCCTCCCAAGTGGCACTCTCTGATGCCGCAGTGCCACTGTTTGTAGCCCCAACCTCAGTCTCAACATACTCGCCACGTAGATTGAATGCCCTGTATTGCCAGTTGAAATCGGCGCCGATCACGTCGTAGTCACGTGCCCCTTCATCATCACTCAGCAAACTGCTATCCCCATCTTCAATGGAAGTTACTGTCGCTTTACCACTTGCTGCCGATAGGCCCAGCTCGAAACCTGCAAAAGGGATAATACCCAAGCGTCCACCAACGACTAACTCACCGTCACGGTCTGAGCCCAATCCCTCTGCCTCGACACCATCCAGTTCGAATTCACCGTCCTCGAGTTCGGCGATTAATTCCGGTCCGTTGCTGACATAAATAGCGTAGTTAGTCCTAATGGCACCAATTGGAAATCCACCGCGTAACTGGAAACCCAGATCACTAAGTGGAGCGGCGCCATCATGGCCGAACCCCGGAGGCGCCGATGGCAGTTTATTGATCCATGAAGGGTGCAGGTTTTGTCGAAACTGGCCAATAGGACTCAAGAATTTCCCGCCCACCAGGGTCATATAGTCATTGATAAACCAGTCGATGGTCAGGTATTCAAGATTAGTTTCAGTCTCGCCATCCTCCCCTACCTCAAACTCCAGTTCTGATTCCAGCAACACTAAATCTCGGTACTGATAATGGAAAATGGGTGAAAAGGTACCAACATTAAAACTGCCATCGTCTGATTCCGAGTCGGTGAACCCCACATCCGCATAGCCGGCCATGTGGGTCAAGGTATCGGGTTGCAGCCATTCGCTAGCCGTAGCGACCTCTTTTTTGATGATCTGAACCTCTTCTTTAGTCGCTCTGTTCTCAAGTTGCTTTTTGAGTAGGTCCATTTCCTGTTGCATACGCTCCAATCGTTCGCCTAATTCTTCAACTGAGGGCTCGGCCAATGCCGTCGTTGAAACAGAGAAAGCAGCGACCGTGAACATAAGAGTGCTTGCCAGTGTTTTCGATTTCATAAATACATCCTTCCTCAGAAAAAAGATGGAGAAGTGCTTAAGGGCCAGTTTAGAGGTCGTTTACCGTCAGCAGCGTTACCCCAGGATTACAAATATGTAATCCTGGGGTAATCTTCCTGTTCGTGATCATTGGTTACCACGCCCCTTGTGTGTCTATCCCTAATACCCTTCTGGATGGCCTTTATTAGGCTAGGGTCTAAGTGGCAAAACGGCTTAGCCTGCGCCGACTTAAGGTGCGTATTGCCGCATCGGGCACAGCGCATTCGCTTTATTTGCACGGAGTTTATACATGCTCACACCACAAATTTTAATGGCAATACGGGTAGCTGCACTGCTGGCAGCCGGGTGGCTGATGTCGCCTGTGGTGCTGGCGCAGCCGGAACCGCTAACCCTTATTCACCCGGCGGCCTCGATTGTCCGGGAAAAGGAGCGCGGCACAATCGAGCAGCTGCTGGTGACGCCCATTTCCACCCTGGAACTGTTCCTGGCCAAGATCACACCGGCTCTGATCATGGGCGTGCTCTCTATCTTTCCGAGCCTCGTGATTGTCAGAGCCTTCGATGTGCCCCTTCAGGGCAGCCTGGTATTGTTCCTGGTGTTGACGGCCATTTTTTTGCTTAGTGCGATTGCCCTCGGCGTGTTCATTGCCGCGTACAGCCGCACCCTTCAGCAGGCACTGTTGCTCTCGTTTTTCGGACTTTTCCCTGTGATGTTCCTGTCGGGCAGCCTTACCCCGGTAGAAGCCATGCCCGAGTTCCTGCAAAGCCTCTCGCTACTGAGTCCCCTGCGTTACTATATGGATATCGTCATCGGTATTTTCCTCAAAGGCGCCGGCTTGGAGGTTCTTTGGGATGAGGCCTTGGCCATGTTGGCGATCGGAGCCCCATTGTTTCTGCTATCGTTGAGAATTTTCCGGCGACGTGTCCGTTAATGTTTTCGGATTTTCTGAACCGGACTGTAGCGAATCAGCGGCACAGGCCGGTCTAGGGCACTCCTCCGGAGCGGTTGGATGGATTTCTTCCTCTTCCCGGCGCTCTGCTTCCCGTTCAGATTCTCTCAATAGCCATTGCTCCATACGGGCACGGATCAGTTCTTCCTTCTCTTCCCGGCGTCTAATGTCTGTCGCAAGGTCTTTATGAAGGGAAAAAGCCATCAGCACCATCAGTAACATAAAAGGGAACGCGGCGATAATGGACAGGGTGCGAAGACCGTACAGGCCGCCGCTGAGCAACAGCACGGAAGCCATTAACAGTTGCAGGCACCCCCAGAGGATGCGAACAAAGCGTGTCGGGGTTAATACCCCTTTGGAGGTGAACATGCCCAGGACGAAAGTGGCTGAATCCGCGGAGGTCACCACAAACATTGAGACCAGTATGACCGCCAGAACAGCGGCGAGCCCGCCCCAGGGAAGCTGATCAAGAAGCATGTAAAGACCGGATGGAACTTCTTGCGCCACGGCATCGGCAATACCGGCGCCTTCAAACAGCTCGAAATGGATGGCCGAGCCGCCAAAAGTGGAAAACCACAGCATACTCAAGCCCACGGGGACGATCATCACCCCCATGACGAACTCGCGGATGGTTCTGCCCCTGGATATTCGGGCAATAAAACTGCCCACAAAGGGCGCCCAGCTCAAACCCCATGCCCAGTAAAACATGGTCCACTGTTCTACCCACTTTTCGTCGGAGTAGGGGGTAGTTACCATGCTCATTTCTATAAGGTTGCCGAGGTACTCCCCAACCGTCTGGGTGAGTTCGCCAAAAATAAATGCCGTGGGTCCCATGACAAGGACAAAGATCAGTAGCCCGGCCGCCAGTAAGAGGTTGACATTGCTGAGATAGCGTATCCCCTTGTCGAGGGGGGTCATGGCCGAAATGGTAAAGAGCGTTGCCAGCCCCCCCAATATCATAAACTGCGATGTCACCGAGTATTCAGCAACGCCCAATCTGGCCAGCCCACTGTTTACCTGCAGGGCGCCAAGCCCCAGGGTGGTGGCGACACCAAACAGGGTGGATACCACCGCCAGAATGTCGATCATCTTTCCCCAGCTACGGTCCACCCGATCTCCCAGCAGCGGACGGAAAGTTTCGCTGATCAAGCCGTGGCTATTGTGTCGAAAACGTACATAGGCGATGGCCAGGCCCACAAGGGTAAAATTTGCCCACTGGTGAAAACCCCAGTGAAAAAATGCGTAACGCATGCCCAGTTGTGCCGCTTCGACGCTGCGTGGTTCTGCGAGTCCTAGGGGCGGGTCATTCAAATGCATTATCGGCTCCGCCACACCCCAGAACACCAACCCTACACCCATGCCACCCGAAAAAATCATCGCCAGCCAGCTAGTGAAGGAGAACTCCGGCGGCTCATTATCTTGCCCCAGGCGAAGGCTCCCAAATTTGGAAAACGCAAGGAAAAGAACAAACAGAACGAAGCCGGTCGTTGCCATCAAGTACATCCAGCCGACATTTTTTGCGGTAGCATCAAGGACTTTTTGGGCGGTTGCCTCAACGGCTTCGGGCTGTAAGGCGGCAGTGGTAACGAAGGCGGTGATAATCAATAAAGAGATGTAAAACACCACTCCCACATCACCCAGGTAATTCCTTAGAAAACTCGTTAACCTATTCATAAAGGGCTCACTTGATGTTGCTTACGTTATGATGCATGTCTTATTGTGCTCCTTGTCGGAGGTAAGAATCGGATTTCTGCCTATAATTTATCCTGCGTTCAAGGGCGAGACTTGCCAATACACTTGACTCAATCAAGAGCACGCACTGGCCCACTAGAGCTGTCGGACCGAAGAGCGATATGGCCGAGCATGTGCCGACGCGCCAGCCACATAATCAACGGTGGTAAGAACAGCCATTGCAGCAGCGGGGCCAAGCCCACGTCCAGCAGTGGAATGATCGGCATGGAGTCCGCGTATGCCCATCGTTCCAGTGGGCCAGTCGCCAGCCATTCCAGAACGATGGTCACGACGAAAGCCGTGACAACCAGAATGACGGCTGGCTTCCGGTCGCCCTCCAGGAGCCATTGCCGATTTACACAGGCGATCGATGCCAGCCAGAAACTGGCCAGTAGAATCAGGACATCGCCGCCCGTAGCCCGTATACACAACCAAACAACCGAGCCGTGAGATGCATCCGCCATCCCGGTGAACCAAGGCACCTGAAGCATCTCCCAAACGAAATGCGCCAGAAAACCGAACCCCGCCAGTGGCAGCTCTGGAAAGCGTGGGTTGTGTCTGTATTTCGTGCCGATAAATGCCCCTTGGCGTATTCGTTCGATCATACGCGGCTCCGGTTGTTGGTATCCCCCATCAGTCCATTCACAGGGCGTATTGGTTTCAGTGATTAAGAAGGCGTTACCTCATTGCCAGGTTCGAGGACGGCGTTTCTTGCTTGCATAAGGGCTATGCCGCAAAGGACGACCAGAATCCCCAGCGCCTGGACAAGTTGCAGCCGTTCTTCAAAGAACAAATAGCCAATCAGCAGGCCAAACACCGGGGTCAGAAAGCTGAAGACGTTCAGTTGATTCAAAGGCGCACGAGCCAGTAGTCCGAACCATAAAAAGATCATCGCGGCTGTCGCCAGTGCCGAGAGAATAAGCAAGGAACCGGTGAACTGGACTGTCCAGTCAACGTCCCAGCGCTCACCGGCCAGTGCTGAAACGAGCAACAGTATTCCGCCGCCGATCAAAAGTTGGATCGCCATGGGCATGGCGATAGCGCCTCCAGCTTTCTTTTTCAACAGAATATTGCCTATTGCAGTTCCTAGAGCCGCCATCAGCACCCAGGTAATTCCCCAGAGATAGCCGTCATTGTTGCCGCCGAATCCCGGCCATGACAACAAGGCCACACCCAGGAAACCGATGACAAGCCCGGCTATGCCCTTGGCCTTCAGGGTTTCTCCAAGCCAGCCGGCGGCGATCGCCGCGGCAATCAGGGGTTGAATACTTGCCAAGACCGTTGCCAGCCCCGGTGATAAGTGTCCGGCGCCCAGGAACATGCCGCCAAAGCCCATTGCCGTGTACGATAATCCGATCAATCCCAGGTATAGCAGGTTTCGGATATTGAAAAGATAAGGCCCGCGATGCTGCTGCACAATGCAGACAAAGACGAGCAGCCCACCGGCGAGAAAAGCACGCAAGGCGGCAAACAGCAGGGGCGGGGCGTCCGGCAGGCCAATCACGATGAATGGGAAGCAAATGGCCCAGAGCAGCGCAACCACGACCATCCACGCGACGTCGGAGGCTACTGGATGCTCCCTCATAATGACGGCCTGGGGAGGTATCGTCGCCAATACAGGTGCTCGTAGAGAGAGCACCACATCAGACCGAGTGTGCCAGCAAAGAGCAACTCCTCTACCGGAACACCGGCCACCAGCCAGCCGCTGAGTGATGCCAATTGCCAGACGTGGTCAACATAGGCCGGATAAAACGCCACAAGGGAGGAAAAGTAGGCAAAGTAGACAGCGGTGAAAATGAAAGACCCGACCAGCATCGGCCGCCACAAGTCGGGGCGGCAGAGGCCGTTGGCGATACCGCCGGAGAACATGGCCAGCGATGCCGTATAAATTGGGTTCCAGAGGGTCAGTGTTTCCAGGAAAAGGAATAATACGATTGGAGTCCAGAGCACCACCTTGTGCCAGCGATGCCGGGAGTGATGGCGCTCCTCACTGGCAACAGGTGTCATGGTCACGGGAACAAGTGCGGGATAAATTGAACTGCTGATTCCCCCCACGGCAAAGGCGAAAATCAGGCTTTCCAGGTCGAAACCGGTACGCTCGGCCAGATCGAACAGGGTGGGTGGGAGCCAGTAATCGGGGACGAACAGAGGTTCGCTCAAGCCCAGGGGCGCCGTGATCAGGCTCATGCGCAGCATTTTGCCTCGCAACCGCGACCGAATCGCGAAAATCGCTCCCCAGATTCCCAGCAGTATCAGGCTCCAGATGAGGTACGCATACGGCATGGCGCTTCAACCCAACTCGCGGATGCTGTCGGCCAGAAGGTCGCCGATATCGATGGCGTTGGTGGAGTGGGGAATGGCGTTGCTGGTCACTACCCGCCGCGCCACCGCAGTGAGTTTTTCGTCCGCCCCCTCGGCGAAAACCCCATGGACCGCCAGGCACACGGCGTCGGGCAGCCCCAGGTGTTTCAGGTGCGCCAGGGTTTCCAGCATGGTATGACCACTGGAAATGATGTCATCCACCAGTACCGGGGTGTGGTTCCGCCAGCGCTCAATTTGGGGCACGCTGACCTCGACGTCACGGTCGCCGCGCCGGGTTTTGCTCAATACCGTGAAAGGGGCACCGGCCTGCCTTGCTACAGCCGACACCCATTGCTCACTTTCGCTGTCGGGGCCGATCAACACGGGCTTGTCGATATTGGCGGCGATCCATTCGGCGATCAGCGGCGCGGCGTGGCCTACCCGGGCGGGAATATCGTAAATCTCCGACAAGTCGTGATAGCGGTGCAGGTGAGGATCGACGGTGACTAGCGCGGAAAAGTAGTGGGACAGCAGTTTCGCGAAATACCGCGACGTCACGCCCTCGCCGCTGTGAAAGCGCTTGTCTTGGCGCATATAGGGCAGGTAGGGCGCCACCAGTAATATCTCTCTGGCGCCGAGATCACGGAGGGTCTCGGCCAGCAGGAGCAGGGGAAGGATGCGGCGATCCGGCTGATAGAGGTCTGCCAGCACCACCACATTGCGATGTTTGACGTCATCCAGTATCCGCAGATAGCTTTCGCCGTCGGGGAAGTGGCGCATGTCGAGCCGCCCCTCCTCAAGGCCGAGTGATTCGCCGAGCCTCTGGGCGAGCGTCTTGTCCTCGTGGAGGCTAAATAGCCTATGCCAGGTGGTTGTCATGAATCCTCCTCGACTCGAAGCAGGGGACGTGGATCGATGCGACCGGCAAGGGCATTCTGCTCTGTAGAGGTCAGCCAGTCGGCGGTATTATCTCCCGTCAGTTCAGCGACGGTCGCGAGGGCGTGCAGCCAGCTGCAGCCGTTGGCGAACAGCATGCCTTCCACGTCCAGAGTGCCGCCCCGGTTACGGTAACCCAACACCCGCGTGGCGCGGCCCGTCGGCAACAGGCCCCTGATCGCTTCCGGGCGAGTATGGGCGAGAACCACCCGCGTGGCTTCCGGCGGCAGGAGGTTGTCCAGGGCCGCCTGGCAGCCGGCTTCCAAGGTATCCCGGGGGGATTCCCGAAACCGGCCGGGTTCCAGCAGGCAGACAACCGCGGCATTCAGGCCGCGATCCTCCAGGCGTCGCCAGGCTAGCAGGCACTGCTGTAACTGGTAGGCGCCGATTGCCACCAATTGGATATCGGCTCCGTCATTGCCCCGCAGGTAGACCGCCCCCTCGTCCACCAATTGCTGGGCCTGCTCCTCGGACAGCATCACCGGGAGCTTTCCCTTGGGTACCACCAGGGCATGGATCTCCCCCTGGCGACGGTAACAGTCTGCCAGGGCGGCGAGGGCGCTGTTGGCGTCCGCCGGGAAGCGCACCACACTGGTGTCCGCCATCTCCCCCAGCAGGGTTTCGGCCAGGGTGGGATCCTGGTGGGACTGTTCGTTCTTGCCGTTCTCCCAGGTGTGGGAGGTGAGGAGGAAGGGCACCGACAGCCAGCGGGACGGCCTGCCGGCCTCCTTTTGGTGGCGGGAAAAGATGATCTCCTGGCGCAGGATGCCGAGCATTTTCACGGCAAAGGCCTCATAGCTGACCACCAGGTTGATGCCGCCCTTGTTGCCCAGTGCCGCGCAGGCCACGGCCTCCTCGTTCAGGGCCGTGATCACCGCGCCGTCCACGGCCTCATCGACGCCGGACTCCGGTTTGTACACGCGGTGGCGGAAGCGCTCCAGCGTCTTGCCGAAGCGGTTGCTGCGCAACTCGTCGGGATTGCCGATGCGCACCCGCCATTCGGGATTGGCCTCGGTGAGGGCGACAAAGTACTCATCGAGTGCCGCCATGGGGGAATCGCGACTGTCGACCGGGCGCCATGCCGGTGTCACCGGGTTCTCCAGCGTCACCGAGCGGTGGGTAAGCGGGTGGTCTTTCTCCAGCGCCCGCTTCTGCGTCTCGTGGTTTTGCAGTTGGCGGCTCGCCTCCTGCAATGCATCCGCCGGAACGAATAGGCGCGCCGCACCGCTGTTGAACTCCGCCGCGGCCGATTCGTCCTCGGCGGGATTGCCCCTGAGGGGAAGATTGTGGGCGCGGTTGGTGCCGGCGCCGGGAAAGCCATAGCCCTTCGGAGCCTCGGCGATGACGTAGTGCAGTGGCACCGGATACGTGGTGGCGCCACTTTGAATGGCATCTGCGCATCCCTGCAAGCGTTCTTCGGCTTCGATAATGGCCCAGGCGAAAGCCGCCGGGTCGGTGCCATCGATCAGCAGGGGGTCGAAACCATTGTGGCGCAGATGGCGAGCGAACCATTCGACGCCGCCCTGCTGGAACAGGGTGGAGCGCTGCTCGATGCGCCGGCCGTTGGCGATCATCACCGGTGTCACCAGGCCGCAGTCTTCTGCCCGCCACCAGCGTGGCGCCCAGTCGCTGCCGCGCTGTTCCTCGAAGGCACCGTCGCTGAGAAAGGCCACCAACCGTTCGCCGGGCAGGGGCATGTGCACGTATTCCAGCTCGGCAAAGCCGAGATAGCCTCCCTCGTGGAGACCGCCGGCGGTGTGGACATTGACGTGGCTGCCCAGGGGGGAGGCGGGTAAACCATCCGGCCCCAACCCATAGGCGTAGAAGTCCCGGGTCAGACGGGAAAGCCCTTCGTCCGACCAGTCGTAGCGGGCGGCGTGGACTGATTCCATGTTGCCCACCAAGAGATTACAGGCGTCCACCGCCGCCACGCAGTGACCCTGACCCATCAGCCAGCTGCGGGTGACGCCGGACAGAGTATCGGTGGTGAGATAGCCGATGTAGGCGGGCACCATATTCAGGGAGCCGCCAGTGTGGCCCTGGGGATCGTCTTTGAAATCTCCGGCGTGCAGGGGACGGCCGTCGAGATAGACATTGTTGGCGTAGGTCATATGAACCACCAGCCACATGCCGGCATTGGCCAATCGGTCCGCGGCTACCAGCGCTTGGAACACCGCGGTCTTGTCCGCGATCTTGCCGGTCTCCTCCAGATCACAGGCAAGCCGGAAAATACGCACCTGGGTGTCATCCCGGTGCTGGATAACGCCATAGCCCCGCGCCCAGTGGGCAAATTCTCCGTCGTGTTCGCGGTATTGTCTGGCGAGAGCCGCCAGTCGATGCTCTTCGTGGCTCATTCTGATCTCTCCAGTGCCATCCCCTGTTCGCAGAGTTCCCGTTCCTCGTCTCCCGCCAGGGCGTATAGTCCGACAGGACTATCTGGCGTGCTGACGCAACCGCCGTTATCGCTCAGGCCGGCATTTCTCCCGGCATCCATGCGCAGACCGAGCCATGCCAGCGGTTGCACGATGTGCTCGCGAATGACCGGCGCGTGCAGCCCGATGCCGCCACCGAACACCAGGGCGTCGAGGCCGCCCAGCACGGCGGCGTAGGCGCCGACGTATTGTCGTATGCGGTAGCAGAATTGCTCGATAGCCATCGCGGCCTCCGGCTCCCGGCTCGCCAGCAGGGTGCGCATATCGCCCGATTTCCCGGAGACCGCCCGCAAGCCGGATTCCTGATTAAGCATCGTGGCCAGGTTCTCGCCGCTGTAATGTGGCAACAGGGCCAGCAATGCGCCGACATCGACATCGCCGGGGCGCGTGCTCATCAGCAGACCGGACAGCGGCGAGTAGCCCATCGAGGTGTCTAGGGGGTGGCCATTCAATAGCGCTGAGGCCGAACAACCACCGCCCAGCTGCAGCGTGATGACCCGGCCGGCGGCGCGAGTCGGGTCGTGCTCACGCAGCCCACGCCACAGTGCGGCGTGGGCGAGACCGTGAAAGCCGTAGCGCCGCAAGTTGTGGTTCTCACACAGGTCACGGGGCAGCGGAATACGCCAGGCGACTTCGGGCATCGTGCGGAAAAACCCGGTGTCCGGGACCAAGATTTGTTGGGCGTCTGGCCAACAGCCTATCGCAGCCTGCAGCCAGCGATTGGCCTTCGGATTGTGCAGCGGCGCCAGCGCAATCAGCTTGTTGAGTTCTTCGGCATCTTCCGCACGGTACTGATACGGGCCGGTCAACCAGTTACCGCCATGTACCCAGCGATGCGCCACCAGCGCGGGCGAGGGCAAGTCGCGCAAAACAGACTGTGGATCGATCGCTGTTTCGGATTCATCGTAATGAAATCGCTTGATTAAGTTCACAGCGCCCGCCTCGGTTCGATAACTGGCCAAACGTACGCTTTGGCTGCCGGTGTTGATGCTGAGTGCAATGTTAGTGGAGCGATCGGAAGTCATTGCGACGGACTGTCTCCCTCCGGTTCCCCGGCGATACGAATGACATTGGCATGGGTGTCCAGGTATTCCAGGGCATAGGCGAGCTCACCGGTGGTCTCGGTGTGCAGGGTGAACAGGGGCTGTCCCCGTTCTACCCTATCGCCGAGCCGCACATGCAAGTCGAGCCCGGATGCGGGTGCGGCGGGTGCGCCGGAGAGCTTCGCAATGCGCGCCAGCACGCGGTTGTCGATAGCGGTGACGATGCCCTCACGGGGCGCCGGTACCGGCTGCGTCTGGGTCGCCAACGGCGGTGTGCGCATGCCGCCCTGAGCTTCGCAGATAGCTTGAAATTTCCGCCAGGCTCTGCCACTGCTCAAGGATGTTTCCGCCAGAACGGTGCCGGCACCCTCAGCGGCAAGTCCCGACAGCTCGAAAATCGCACCGGCCAAGTGAATGGACCGCGCCCTGAGATCCGCAGGTGCGCCATTCTTATTTTGTAACACCGCCAGGACATCCCGGGCTTCCAGGGCGGGGCCGATGCCGCGCCCCACCGGCTGCAGGCCGTCGGTGATGACCGCCCGCACCGCCAGCCCGATCGCTTCGCCGGTGTCACACAACAGCGCCGCCAGGCGGCGGGCGTCGGTTTCGCTGCGCACTTTGGCCGTGGGCCCCACCGGCAGGTCGATCACCACATGGGTGGCGCCAGCGGCGGCTTTTTTGGAGAGCACCGATGCCACCAGTTGCCCCTCGCTGTCGAGATCGATGGCCCGTTCGATACGGATCAGGATGTCATCGGCAGGGCTTAGGGACATCGCGCCGCCCCAGGCAATGCAGCCGCCTTCCTGTTCCACCACGCGCTGCATGTCGGCAATGGAAAGCGCGACGGGCGCCAGGGTTTCCATGGTGTCGGCGGTGCCCGCCGGCGAGGTGATTGCCCGGGACGAGGTCTTGGGCATCACCAGTCCTTCCGCGGCGACCATGGCCACTACCAGCGGCGTGGTTCGGTTGCCGGGTAAACCGCCGACACAGTGCTTGTCGACGATCATTTCCCGGTGCCAATCGAGGTGTTCCCCGGCATTGATCATGGCCCGGGTCAGGCCGGCTATCTCCTTTTCATCCAGTCCATGGCTGGCGCAGGTGGTGAGGAAGGTGGCCAGTTCCACATCGGTATAAAGCCCTTTGCACACATCCGAGATAATGGCGTCAAACTGGGTATCACGAAGTGGATTGCCGTAGATTTTGGCCCGTACCGCACTCATGGAATCCACGGTCGGCGCGTGGGCGAAATCCGCGCGTTCTCCGTCTCGGGGATTCAGGGCGTGCCAGGCGGATTCCGAGAGGCCGAATTCGTTCGAGGCCAGCCAGTCGCCGTGAATGACGTTAAGGGTGGCCAGGACACTGCGTTCGCTCAAGTTGACCTGGATCCTACTGTGGGCATTGAAGCCCTCTGAGCGGCAAACATGGCAATCGTCGCGCATATAGACCACCAGTTCCTGGTGTGTATCAACGCCCAGCCGACGCGGTTTGAGCAGGTGCTTTTGTCCGCTCATCAATCGGCCCCCCCGTTTTCCCGGCGGTTTTCCGCAGCGTTTTCGATACGTTCCAGAATGGCCAGCAGGTCGAGCGTGTCGTTGCTGAAATGCACCTTACGCAGGACATTCCAGTTGTCATGCAGGTGTTGCCGCAGGCAGCGGACGATATTTTCCAGGGACACGGTGTGCCACTTATGGGGAGATACCCCGGGCTCCTCGTTGTCGTCGACATCGCCAAAGGCGACCATTCTTATTTTGTGGCCGTGTTCACTCTCGGCGTGCCCGTGTTGGAGAAGATCATAGGCCAGGTTTTTCGATTGCGAGGGATTACAGCACCCGAACCGCATTAGTGCGCCGGCCAGGACCTCCGGTTTGCGGGCGGGGGGGTTGAACCGGGCCCGTCCGCGCTTGACCTCGCCGACGATCATGTCAGCAATGTCTTGGGGGGCGCCCAAGGCCGGATCCGGTTCGAAGAGGACGTCGCCGACGAGTTTGCGCTTTTTGCGGACACTGGTTTCCCGACCGGCATGGGGAAACCGAAAGGCAAGTATGTCCAGATCGCTGACGGTGCGGACATTGCCGCTTTTGGCCGTTTCCATGAGCGGATATTCCGTCACGCAAAAATAGCCGTTGATTTGCAGATAGGCTTTGACCAGTGCAACAGCGGTATCCAATGTTGATTACTCCAGTTCGATGCTCTGTCCCTTGTCGGGGCAGACCGTGGTCCAGTTTAGTGTGCGGGTAATATGGTCGGCGAAACCACGCCTGGCCTCCGCTTCACCGTGTATAACAAACGTCTGGCGTGGCGGATCAGCCCCCTGCAGCCAGTCGGTAAGTTCAGCTTGATCGGCATGGGCAGAAAGCCCCTCGATGCTTGTCACCTGAGCCTCCACCGTCACTTCTTGACCGAGAACCTGGACTTCCCTGGTGCCCGCTTGTAGTTTGGCTCCCAACGTGTTGGGTGCCTGGTAGCCGACGACCAGCAAGGTGCTGCGCGCGTCCGGGAGATAGTGCTTCAAGTGATGCAGGACGCGACCTCCCGTGGCCATGCCACTGGCGGCGATAATGATCTTGGCGCCGGTATGGGAGAAAATCTGTTTGGAGTCCTGTACTTTGCGGGTATAGCGGGCGCGACCGCACATCTGTTCGCATTCGTCGCTGTTTAAACGGTGATCGTCAGGGTAGCGGCAGAACAGTTTGGTGGCATTGATAGCCATGGGACTGTCGAGAAACACGGGCAGATTCGGTATCCGCCCCGCATTGGTAGCTTTGGCCAGCAAGTGCAGGAGACTCTGGGCCCGGCCTACCGCAAAGGCCGGGATAACAACGGTGCCGTCTTTATTCGCGGTCTCATTGATCAACTGCTCCAGAGCCAGGGCGGGGTCGGTCGAAGGGTGTTGCCGCATGCCGTAGGTAGATTCCACCAGCAGGAAGTCGGCTCCGGCGAAGGGCTCGGGGCGCTGCATGATAGGATCCACAGAACGCCCCAGGTCGCCTGAGAAGCAAATACGTCGATCGCCGACCTGCAGATAGAGGCTGGCGGCGCCCAGAATATGGCCTGCGGGAAGAAATTGTGCGCTTACATCGGGGGAGATAGAGAAAGAATCTCGTACCGGTCGAGGCTGGAAGAGCTCCAGCGTTCTCTTTGCATCTTCCTCGCTGTATAGGGGCTCGTGGCCCGGCTTACTGATCGCGTGACGTTCGAGGTAGGCGAAATGTTCATTTTGCAGTTTGGCGGAATCCGGTAGCAGGATGCCGCAAAGCTCAGCGGTGGCCGAGGTCGCATAGATCGGCCCCTGATAGCCGTTGGCCACCAGGGCTGGCAAAAAGCCGCTATGGTCGATATGCGCATGGGTAATCAGGACCGCATCCAGCGTGCTTGGAGAGAAGGGCAAGGCTTCGCGGTTGAACCCCCCGGCTTCAGGACCGCCTTGGAACAACCCGCATTCGACCAGTATCCGTTGCTTCCCATGCTCGAGCAGGAAGCGTGAACCCGTGACGGTATCGGCCGCCCCCAAAAAAGTGATTTTCATCGTTTATTTTTATCCCTCTAGTTATTTGTTCGCCGTTGTCTTAAGTGCAATATCAGTGCGCTGCCAGATCGCGACGGTTCTGCTGTTTCTGAAATCCGTCTAGTCGTCGGGCTCTGTCGCCTTACGCCAGTTGGGAATAAATCGGGGTGTGCTCTCGGCGTATTGTCGCCACTGTTGCCCGAATTCGGTTTCGGCAGCCTTCTCTTCGCTTTTGGCCAGGCGCACGTACATGTAAACAAGCACGGGGTACATGGCGAGGGTCAGCAGCGTTGGCCACTGGAACAAAAAACCGGTCATGATCAGGATAAAGCCAAGGTATTGGGGGTGTTGCATCCGGACATACAGCCCTTGTGTGGCCAGTGTTTTTGCCTTTTGGGCGGTGTAGAGTTCCTGCCAACCTTTGGAGATCAGCCAGAAGCCTCCGCCGATCAGCGCAAAGCTGAGCAGGTGGAAGGGACCAAAATGCGGGTTGGCTTCCCAGCCGAACATCATCTCCAGCAAGTGGCCAGCATCGTGGGACAGCCAGTCCACCTGGGGGAAGCGGGATTGCAGCCAGCCCGACAGCAGGTAGATGGTCAGCGGAAAACCGTACATCTCCGCAAATAATGCGACAAGAAAAGCGCTGAATGCACCGAAGCTGCGCCAGTCCGTGCGGGTTTTCGGTTTGAAAAAACTCAACGCAAAGAAAATAAAAACCGCCGAGTTGATAATCACCAGTCCCCACAAACCGTAGGCCTGCATGCTCTCGTGGTTCATGCCTTATCCTCTTTGTCGTCATCAGCCATTTTGTCGAGCTCTCGGTCCAGATTTTTATCTTCCCGGTAGATCACAAGAAGCATTAGCGGACACAGAATCAAGATCAGGTAAAGCACCATGCCCCATAGATGGGCTCTGTGCTCCTGCAGGAGAAGGAGTGCGGCAAAAGCGGTGAAACCACAGAAGACAAACCAGTATCGCCAATTAACGGGTTTGTTCGGCTTTTCCCCTTGGGGGCTATCGCTCTGTTGTGATTCCTGGTTCATTTTGGCACCTGTCTTCGGTATGCGGGAGCAAGGGCATGACGTCATCCCTATTTCCGGGTATGTGAGGGTGTTCGGTGGCAACTCCAGGGTTCATGCCGGGCATTATCCTTGACGTTCTGATCGACGAATCGGTAGTACTCTTCTTTAAAGTGCGTCCACCAGTCATGTTTGGGTTGAATACCGTGCTTTGCCAGAATTTCCTCCACGCAGTCGATACATAATCGGGATGCGTCGTAGGAAAAATCGAGCCTGACGGATTTCTCGTCGAAAGTGACTTCATCCAGACCGTATAGCTGGTCAATCTCTGCAATGGCTGAGTTCACTTCTTTAGCCTCGGTCGGTCTCAGAAGCCCGAGGTGACGAGTCACCAGGTTGACTTCTGAAACACCCAATCGATGTTCTTTGTTTTTCATTAGTATGGCGCCTTCTACTAGGGAATCGGTGCGTCCAACATCAGTGAAAGTCGATCACTGGACACCTGAACCAGCTATTTCCTGTGAATATGCTTGCGCAACTTTTTCTCTTCCGTCTGATGTTCTCCCATCTGGTTCATCATCATCTGCATCATATTCATTCGCTCGTCCATCATGCTCATGCAGCCTTCCATGCTTTTCTGTTCCATGCTTTTACTTTCCATGTCCCCGTGCATCATTTGCATACCTTTCTGCATGGCGGTCATATGTTCCTGCATTAGCTGCTGGCGTTTCTCAGGGTCCTGTTCTTGTTGAATTCGGTCCATCAGAGCTTGCATTTCCCGCATATGGTCTTGCATGGCCGTCATTCCCTGATTCTGCATTTCCATAGGGTTGTCTTGCATTGTGTCACTGTGCCGGTGGTCATCCTGGGCAAAAGCTGGCGCGGCAAGGATGGCGGCGATGGTGAGTGCTCGGGTTAGGTATTTCATGGTTATCTCCTGGGTTTAATTACATGGGGACTATCCCCAACTGGTTTGCCGGTGGTGGTCTGGCAGGAAGTTATGGCCGGTCTTTCGCGTTTTTTCGGCCCTCTTCCAGCCCGCGGCGATAGGCCTCGTCCGCATCCTGGTGTTGATGTTCGCCGTGACCTTTCTCTCCGTGACCGTGCCCGCCGTGGCCCTTGTGCATAAAGAGGTGCATCAGTGGGCACAGCAGGATAATCAGAAAGGGGAGATACGGGAGGACGTGAGCGCCGTGTTCCATAAAGAGAAAATAGAGTGCGGCGCCAATCAGTGTGAGTGTTGCCACGCCGTGAAGGCTGGTCCAGTATCCGGGTTTGCTCGTCATGGGCTTCTCCTGTGCCGACTCTGCGGCCGCGCTGTTAAATTAGTGTCAGATTATTTATCCACATTCAGTTTCACCCGCTTGAGGCGCAGAGAGTTGCCGATCACCGACAGGGAACTGGTGGTCATGGCGATCACCCCAATCATGGGATGGAGCAGACCCACGGCGGCAATGGGGATGGCCGCCAGGTTGTAGAACCAGGCCCAGAACAGGTTTTCGACGATCTTGCGGAAGGTGGCGCGAGACAGGCGAATCGCTTCCACCACTTTGGAGAGTTCGCCCTTCACCAGGGTGACATCCGCCGCCTCGATGGCCACGTCCGCCCCGGCGCCGATGGCGATGCCCACGTTGGCTTGTTTCAGCGCCGGGGCGTCGTTGATGCCGTCACCTACCATCGCCACCAGCTGGCCATATTTTTTCTGCAGCCGCTTGATGGCGTCCACCTTGCCTTCCGGCAGAACACCCGCCATTACCTCGTCTATCCCTACCTGATTCGCCACGTGGCGGGCAGTGCGCTCGTTGTCACCGGTGATCATGACGGTGTGAATCCCCAGCTCATGAAGCGCGGCAATGGCGGCTTTCGAATCTTCCTTGATGGTGTCGGCCACAGCGACAATGCCGGCGGCACGATCGCCGGCGGCCACCAGCATGGCGGTCTTGCCCTCGTTTTCCAGCCGAACCATCGCCTCTTCGAGGTCGCCCAGCTCGATGTCCGCTTCATTGAGGAGCCGGCGGCTGCCGACGCGAATGAGTTGGTCGTCGACGCGGCCTTCCACCCCGCGGGCGGTAATGGCGCGGAAGTCGGCGATGGTGGGAACATCCAGGCCCTTGTCCCGGGCGCCGGTCACGATGGCCTGTCCTAGGGGGTGCTCGGAGCCGGCTTCCACCGACGCCGCGAATCGGAGCACATCAGACTCGTTGAAGCCAGCGGTGGCAATCACGTCGGTGAGCGCGGGTTCGCCTTTGGTGATGGTACCGGTCTTGTCGAGGACCACCGCCTTGATGTCCTTGAGGGACTGAATGGCTTCGCCGGAGCGGATCAGCACCCCGGACTCTGCGCCCAGTCCCGAGCCCACCATGATGGCGGTGGGGGTGGCCAGCCCCAGAGCACAGGGACAGGCGATCACGAGCACGGAAATTGCCGACAGAATACCAAGCATTAAGGGCGAAAGTTCTGGGTTGACCCAAGGCAGGAATTCGGCACCCCAGTAAAGAATTGGCCGAAGCGGCTCGGCGAACAGCAGCCAGACCACCAGACTCGCCAGGCTGATGACAATAACTCCCGGGACGAATTTGGCGGTCACCTTGTCGGCGAATTCCTGGATCGGCACCCTTGAACCCTGCGCCTGCTCCACCAGCCGGACGACCTGTGACAGGAAGGTATCGGCTCCCACGCGGGTGGCGCGCACCTGGAGCATGCCTTCCTTGTTGATGGTGGCGCCGATCACCGCATCACCGGCCCCTTTCTCTACTGGCACGGACTCGCCGGTGGCGATGGATTCATCCAGATGGCTGTTACCCTCGACGATCTCGCCGTCGGTGGGCACCTTGGCGCCGGGCCGGACTACCATTATATCTCCCACCTGGAGCTCCGCCACCGGTACTTCAATTTCCTGCCCGTCTCGCAATACAGCTGCTGTTTTGGCACCGAGTTTAAGTAGTTTCTTGATCGCCTGTGACGCCCGCCCCTTGGCGCGGGTTTCCAGGTAGCGACCGAGCATGTGGAAGGTCATGATGGTAACGGCCATCTCGATAAAGGAGGTCATGGGGTAGACAAAGCCCACCAGTCCAATCAGGTAGGGGGGCAGGCTCCCCATGGAGATCAGCACGTCCATGTTGGCGGTACGGTTGGTCAGAGAGCGCCAGGACGAGCGGTGGGTAGCCCAGCCGCCGCGCATGAACACCACAGGAAACCCGAGCAGGGCCACCCAGGTCAGATAGCCTGGTATCGGTACCCAGAACATGTCCACCATCATCAGGATCATAATCAGGGTAGTGGGGATGGCGGCGAACCACAGGCGCTTCCATGCCTGGTCGAGGTAGCGCTCCTCAACGGCTTCATCTGCTTCCGTGTCCGCTGGCGTCCGGTTTTCGCTGACGCCCGCCACCTCGTATCCCGCGCGCTCAATGGCGTTTTTGATAGTTTCTGCGCCCGCCGCTGTCGGATCAAAACGAACCGTGACCTTGTGGTTGGCAATATTGGTGGCAATATCGCTAATACCGGCGAGGCGCTTGATGGAGCTGGAGACAAGCCCGGCACAGTGATCGCTGCCCATGCCGGGCACGGTGAACACGGCTTCGCCAGTTCCCTCCGACCCTGGCGATGACATGTTGCCCACGTCGTAACCGGCTTTTTCAACGGCTTCGCGAATTTCGCCGTCACTGAGTTGACCTGCATCGAATTTCACCGTGACACGGTGGTTGGCGATATTGGTGTTGATATTGATGATGCCCGGCAGCCTTTCAATGGAAGCGGTGATTAGGCCGGAGCAGTGATTGCTGCCCATGCCGGGTACCACTAGTTGCACTGTTTGGCTATCTGTTGGCTTACCCGTGATTTGCGGCTGCGAAAATGGTGCTGGTTTATCCATGGTGATTTCTCCGGTTCCCAGTTGCCGTTTCTTTATGAAAAGGCAGCATCGTCAAATTCTTCAATCAGGTGACAGATCATGTCTCCCGTTGGTGTTTTGTCAGGCTTTTGACTCCAGGTTTCGACCGCGTTGAGCATGCGCTGCCGTAACTGTGCGCTGTCCCGAAAGCTTCTCTCATTCTCCTCCAGTCGCTGCTGGATGAACCGTCTGACCAGCGGGCAAGGGGAGGCCCCCTGTTCAGCGGTATGGAGGATATCGCCTATATCATTCACCGAAAATCCCAGTTGTCTGGCGCTAAGGATGAACCTCAGAAGGCGCCTGTCCTTTGGGCTGTATTCCTTGTAACCGTTGCAAGGATTTTTCGTCGGCTTCAGAAAGCCAATACGGGTGTAATAGCGCACGGTATCCGCAGTCACCCCGATCACACTGGCCAGTTGATTGACACGCATCTAGTCGTATTCCTCTTTCCAGCTTTACCGAGAAGGTTAGGCCTCCCTGCGAGATCTGGCATTGACCCATGTCAAGCTGCGAGGTTATAGACATGGGTTTTAATGTAACCATCAACATGATAGGCCTGTGTCCTGCACACAGGTCAAGCCGGCGATAATGTTCTCAAGGCAACACCATGACCCAGTGCATGCGGCCGCAACACACCTAAATGGCTTAAGTTATGATTTCGATACTTTGTCTGAGCTTAGAAGGGAGTCCCTTTCCATAACATGACACCAAAATTACATATATGTAATGTCGAGGTAATCTTTCTGTTGGTTTAGCGAGGCTATTCTCATCCTGTGTGTCCCTACCGTAAGCGACAGCTTGACCTGTGTGCAGGACACAGGTTCATCATGGTTTGTGATAGTTGCTGGTGCGGACGAATGGTTGTGATACCTGCTCAATAACCGCAACAATTTATGCAACTACTGATAACTCAGGGAAGCTCACTATGAGTGAAGGCAACGAATCGCGTCGCCGCTTTCTGATCGCAGCCACCTCTTTTGTCGCCGGCGCGGGTGTGGTGGGTGCTGCCATCCCGTTTATAGGATCGTGGAACCCAAGCGCCAGGGCGCGGGCCTTCGGTGCTCCAGTACGGGTGGGTATCAGAAAAATTGAACCCGGCGCCATGATCACGGTGTCGTGGCAGGGTAAGCCGGTCTGGGTGCTGAGACGCACCAGCGAAAATCTGGACAATTTACGAAAACCAACACACCGCCAGGCATTGCGTGATCCCGACTCCGAACTCAATCAACAGCCAGACTATGCAAAGAATGGCTATCGCAGTATCCGGGAGGACATCCTGGTGGCAGTGGGTATTTGTACGCATCTGGGTTGCGTTCCGAACTATGAGCCGGAGGGCAGGGACGAGGTCAAGCATGCATTGTTTTTCTGCCCTTGCCACGGATCGAAATTCGACCTCGCCGGTCGGGTCTTTCAAAACGTACCGGCACCCACCAACCTGATTATTCCACCACATCAATATCTTGATAACAATGTGTTGGTGATAGGCACCGATGCCATAACCGGTTAGCAGGTATCCGCCGGCGTTGCGCGGATCATACATCGATAAAGGAAACAGCCATGAACGATAAATCCAATCAATCCTTCCCGGACATACCCATTTCACCGCGGAAGATCACCGTGGGTATAGGCATCGCGTTGGCGGTGTATCTGGGCTTTAGCAGTTTCTACACCGTTCCGGCAGAATCTGTCGGCGTCGTACTGCGCTTTGGCCACTACCACGATGTGGTCGATCCCGGTCTGCACTTCAAGATTCCCTTGGGTGTCGATTCAGTGACAGAAGTCCCGGTGGAACGCCAGCTCAAAGAGGAGTTCGGCTTTGGCACACCCGGCGCGACGTTCACGGAACAGGTGTCAGGCCCCAGAGAATGGGAGCTGGAAACCACCATTGTCACCGGCGATTTGAATACGGCGCTGGTGGAGTGGGTCATTCAGTTTCGCATAGAAAACGCCTTTGACTTCCTGTTCAAAGTGCGCAATCCGGGGGATGCCCTGCGTGATGTTTCCGAATCGGTCATGCGTGAGGTCGTCGGTGATCGCACCGTAGATGAGGTGTTGACCATTGGCCGTCAGGACATTGAGGCCAGCGCTCAGACCAAAATGCAGGAGGTCGTCAACCTCTATGAAATGGGCCTGCGCATTGATCAGGTGCAGCTGAAGAATGTCAATCCGCCAAAACCGGTGAAAGCCTCCTTTGATGAAGTCAACGAGGCGCAGCAAGAGCGGGAGCGCATGATCAACGTGGCCCGCGGGGAGTACAACCAGGCCGTACCGAAGGCCAGGGGCACAGCGGAGCGTTCCATCCAGGCGGCGGAAGGTTATGCCCTCCAGCGTGTCAATCAGGCAGAAGGGGATGCGGCAAAGTTCAAGGCGCTGTTGGCTGAATATGTCAAGGCGCCGCAAGTCACCAAGCGGCGGCTCTACCTGGAAACCATGCAGGAGGTATTGCCTGCGGTGAAAAACAAGATTGTGCTCGATGACAAGGCCGCATCGGTACTGCCGCTGCTGCAGCTCAACGCCATTGAAGGAGAAGGACAATGAACAGGCTAATCTCCATCGCTGTGGTGGTACTTGTTCCACTATTGATCGTCGCCTATGACGCTTTCTATACCGTAAACGAAACCGAGCAGGTGATCATTACCCAGTTCGGAAAGCCGGTTGGCGGTATTGTCAACGAGGCTGGACTGAAGCTCAAGATCCCTTTTATCCAGAAAGTGAATCGTATCGAAGAGCGGATATTGCTATGGGATGGATCCGCCAACGATATGCCCACCAAGGACAAACTCTATATCACCGTTGACACCTTTGGTCGCTGGCGCATCAAAGACCCGCTGCAATACTTCTTGCGGTTGCGGGACGAGCGCAGTGCCCGGTCGCGGCTGGAAGATATTCTCGGTAGTGAAACCCGCAACGCTATCGCCAAACACGAATTGATAGAAATCGTCCGCACCACGAAAGACAGGGAGCCCGCCTTCGATCCGCTGCTGGCAAAAGCGGAGATTGGCCAACTGCGGCCCATCCAACGGGGCCGACGACTCATCGAAGCGGATATCTTTGCCGCGGCTTCAGCAAAGCTGGCTGAATTCGGCATTGAATTACTCGACATTCGTTTTAAGCGGATCAACTACAATGAAAGCGTTCGCCAGAAAATCTACGCCAGAATGATCAGCGAACGTCAGCAGATTGCCGAGCGATTCCGTTCCGAGGGCGCCGGCGAAGCCGCCAAAATTATCGGCGACAAGGAAAAGGATTTGCAGCGCATTGAGTCTGAGGCCTATCGGGAAGTTAATACGATTCAGGGGGTGGCGGACGCGAAAGCTACGGAAATTTACGCAGCGGCGTATAACCAGTCGGAAATATCCCGTGATCTGTATGACTTTGTCAAAACCCTGGAGACCTATAATCGGGTGATCGACCCTTTTACCACACTGGTATTAACCACCGAAAGCGAGCTATACCACTTGTTGAACGGTATAGGCCAGCAACCCTGAGGAGGGCTTGATGAACAGGCTGGAGTCCACGATTCGTTGCCCCGTGTGTGATATGACAAAAATCAATCGCTTGCTGCGATGGAATTATCAGGGCGTCGACCATTATTTCTGTTCATCTCAGTGCCTGGAGCGATTTAAATCCCACCCGCATCTGTTTGTGGGCGACCCTCAACACGGATTTTCGCCGAAGCAGAAAAATCAAGTGGTTCTAAAAAAGCGCCGCATTCGACTCCGCGACGCGATTAGCGATGAACTCAAGGCAGATTTGGAAACATCACTGCAGTCGCTGATGGGTATTGAGGCATTGGACCTTACAGATCAGGATGTGTACGTGACTTACGATCTGCTGCAGGCTTCCCTGGAAGATATCGAAAAAACCATCGAACAGGCCGAAGCCCGGCTTTCAAAAAGTATGGCGGTACAGGTAAAACGGGGGCTGATTCATTACAGCGAGGAGTGTGAACTTGACAATCTCGCGCACCTGACCAGGGGCGGCGGTTATCACTGAGGAGAAACCCATGGAAAAGAAGCATCAACTAAACCTCGTCTACCTGTTTGTGGCGCTGTGGGGGTGTGTGCTGTTTCAGGGCTTCTGGGGGGCATACCGCCAGTCTGGTAGAGCTGAGCTACAGCGAGTTCGAGCGCTATCTGGAGCAGGGTTGGCTAAGGATCTGGTAGTCACCAGCATGCCATACGTGGCTCATTTAAGGAGCCCATTGAAGGCAAAGACTACTTCGTCACCTCGAGGGTCGATATCGATTTGGCGGAAAAGCTTGCTCCCTATAACGTGGATTATAAAGGTGTCGTCTCCGGAGGGCCTCTCGCCACATTGATCGGCTGGGTCGCGCCGGCGCTGGTGTTTGTTCTGGTGTGGTTCTTTCTGTTTCGCAAGTTTGCCGACAAGCAGGGCATGGGCGGCATGATGAATATTGGCAAGAGCAAGGCCAAGGTGTTAGTCGAAAAAGATACGGGTGTCACCTTCGACGACGTAGCCGGGGTGGATGAGGCCAAGGAAGAATTGGTGGAGGTGGTGCAGTTTTTAAAAGAGCCCGGGCGATATAGCCGCTTGGGCGCCCATATTCCCAAGGGGGTACTGCTGGTAAGTCCGCCTGGTACCGGCAAGACGCTGATTGCCCGCGCCGTTGCCGGTGAGGCCGGTGTGCCGTTCTTCTCCATCAGTGGTTCTGAATTTATCGAGATGTTTGTCGGTGTTGGTGCAGCCAGGGTTCGGGATCTGTTTGAGCAGGCCAAGAGTCAATCGCCGGCGATTATTTTTATCGACGAACTGGATGCGCTGGGTCGTGTGCGCGGGGTCGGCCCCCTGTCGGGGGGGCATGATGAACGCGAACAAACGCTGAACCAGTTGCTGACCGAACTGGACGGCTTTAACCCCTCTGTGGGCGTAATCATTCTCGCCGCCACCAACCGGCCGGAAATTCTCGATCCGGCACTGTTGCGGGCGGGTCGATTTGATCGTCAGGTGTTGGTCGACCGACCGGATAAAATCGGCCGGGAACAGATACTGCGGGTGCATATGAAAAAGATTCAGGCCGACGAAACTGCCAGCGTCGAGGCGATTGCCTCCCTCACCACCGGATTCAGTGGCGCGGATTTGGCGAATCTGGTCAATGAAGCGGCGCTTCTCGCCACCCGGCGCGGTGCTGATAACGTTTCCACGGAGGATTTTGTCAATGCCATCGAACGCATCATCGCCGGGCTGGAAAAGAAAAGCAAGTTGATCAACCCCTACGAAAAGTCGATTGTCGCCCACCACGAGATAGGCCATGCCCTGGTGGGCATGGCGCTCAGCCCGGAACAAGCCATTCAAAAAGTTTCCATCATCCCCCGCGGCGTGGGTGCGCTTGGATACACCATCCAGCGCCCTTCTGAAGATCGTTATCTGATGAGTAAAAAAGATTTGCAGAACCGTATCGCTGTATTGCTGGCGGGGAGGGCTGCGGAGCAACTGATCTTCGGCGAAGTGACCACCGGTGCCGCCGACGATCTGGTAAAAGCCACGGATATCGCCCGGGCCATGGTGACCCAGTATGGCATGTCTGACGAGATCGGCATGTTGTCGATCGATACGCCAAAATCGCCGTTTCTCGATCCATCCACTACCGATTCCAGTCTGCGATTTGGTCCAGAGATGGCGCAACGGGTATCGGCGGCGGTCAGCCAATTGTTGAATGATGCGTTCCAGTTGGCGACAGACGTGCTGGCTCTTAACCAGTCAATGTTGAAAGATATCGCCCGGCAGCTTTTGGCGCAGGAAACTCTTGATGATCAAATGTTGTCGGCAGTGAAACAAAAAATCCAGGTGTCGGATGCGGTTCAGGAGGCTGAATTTTCCAGCTATACACCCACGGAGTAACTTTAACCCCGGGAAGAGTGGACTGGGTGGTTCTCGTCTATATCTTATTTTCTGGCGACTATTGAAGACAAACCAGGGAGAACAGCTGTGAAACGATTTGCTATCAATGGTGCCGGCCGAATCGGCCGGTTGGTGATCCGGGAATACCTGCAGCGCAAGCCTGAAAACCTGCAACTGGTTGCGCTCAATGACCTGACTGACAATGAGACGCTGGCCTATTTGCTGGAATTTGACTCGGTCCACGGTCGTATTGCCGCACCTGTTGAAATCAGTGGTGATCAGTTGCAAGTGTCCGGTGTGGCTATAACGGTTTACCATCAGCCCGATCCCGAGCACTTGCCGTGGTCGGAATTGGCGGTGGACTGGGTGCTGGAGGCTACAGGAGTATTCAGAAAGCGCGAAGAGGCCACGAAGCACTTGGCTGCAGGGGCGGGAAGGGTGTTGATCAGCGCCCCTTCGGAATCGGCCGATTTAACCATAATCCATGGTGTTAACCAGGGTCAATTCAATCCGGCGAAACACCAGATCGTTTCCAGCGGTTCCTGCACCACCAACTCCCTGGTGCCGCCACTGTCTGTACTACTTGAGGCGTATGGCATCGAGACGGCATCGGCGACCACCATTCATGCCTACACCTCCTCCCAGGGGTTGGTGGATGTCGCCTCCCGAAAGCGTATCCGGGGTCGCGCGGCAGCACTTAACCTGGTGCCCACATCCACCGGTGCGGACAAGGTCGTCGCGGCAGTCCTGCCCGACCTGGCTGGGAAATTCTCCGCATTGGCGGTCAGGGCGCCGATAGCCGATGGCGGTTTGACCGATATTACCGTGCGGCTGCAACAACCAGTGACCGTTGATGAAGTCAATCAGCGCTTGTCGGACGCCTGTGAAAATGCCCTTAAAGGTGTCATGGATTTTACCCTGCAGGAGTGGGTGAGCAGCGATATTGTGGGCAACCCGCACTCCGCCATTGTCCACGGGTTATCCACGCGCGTTATTGGCGACCGGACGGTCAAGCTTCAGGTGTGGTACGACAACGAATTCGCCTATGCGTGCCGGCTATTGGATTTGCTGGAAACATTGTGAGGATGGAGCGGCATGAACAGAGAATCTTTTGCGGAAAGCGGGTCTTTCGAGTCTCAGGAAAAGCAAGCGGGAAACACAAGCGTAGTTCATCTCAACCTTTTTCGACAGGCACTGAAATCTCTTCAGTTCGGTTCGTTATCGCTTACCTGGCCAAATGGGGAGACGACGCGCCATGAGGGAACCCAAAACGGTGTACATGCGGAAATGACATTATTGGAGTGGGATGTTATTGATCGCCTGATCACCCACGGTGACGTGGGATTGGGTGAAGACTACATGGCAGGCAAATGGTCTACGCCCGACTTACTTGCCCTCATGCGCCTTGCCGCAGTCAATCTCGTCGTTTTTGACCGAGCTTTCCACACCAGCGTGTGGCTGAAAGTATGGTATTGGTGTAAGCATCAGTTGTTTTCCAATACAGTGAAACGCAGCCGTGAAAATGTCCATGAGCACTACGATCTGGGCAACGACTTTTACCAGCTCTGGCTGGATAGGAGCATGAGCTACTCTTGCGCTCTGTTTGGCGGCAATAGCACCATTTCGCTTTACGAGGCACAGAGAGCGAAATATGAACGGATCCTTCAGCGATTGGCGCCGGAACGGGGAAGCCGCATTCTGGAAATAGGTTGTGGCTGGGGCGGGTTTATGGAAATCGCAGCCACACACGGATGCCATGTCACCGGCGCGACCTTGTCAAATGAGCAGGCCGACTATGCCCGCCAACGACTCGCATCCGCCGGACTCGATGAAAATAGCGACGTTCGTTTACAGGATTATCGGGAGCTGTCGGGTCCGTTTGATTACCTGGTGTCAATCGGCATGTTTGAACACGTTGGCGAGTCGTATTGGCCCACTTACATGAGGGATGTGCACGATTACTTAAGGCCTAGCGGCAGGGCAATGATACAAACCATTACCATTGCCGAGGAGCGATTTGAGCGGTATCGCTCCGGCAGTGACTTTCTGAGAGAGCATATTTTCCCCGGCGGTATGCTGCCCTCCAGAGAACGCTTTGAAGTAATTGCCATTGATAACGGCCTGGTGGTGAATGATGTATTTGAATTCGGTCAGGATTATGCCATTACATTGGAAAAATGGTTGGCAAACGTGGATCAGCAAATCCCGGCGATAAAAGCGTTAGGCTATAGCGAAACATTCATACGCAAATGGCGATTTTACCTGGCCAGTTGTGCCGGCATGTTTCGCGCCGGCGGCATCAACGTAATGCAAGTGGAGTTGGCCAGAAAGTAGAAGCCGCAGTAATCGTTGACGATCATGCACAGATCTGATTGCCGGTTGGGTTGTGCTGCTCGTTTATGTGTTCTTGGCGGTATCACCGCTTGTCTGCTGCTGGACAGGCTGCTGTCAAACAAACATTAACCTTGCCAATAACATTGAGAAAACTGGAGATTAAGAATGGAACCAACAGTTGCACACTCAGGTGCCTGGGCACTCGCGATCATCATGATCGTGGTGATTTCCTGGTTCTTATATCGCTATCTGGCGCCCAAATCCTGGCATGAGTGGGCCAGCGTCGGGGTGGTTCAGGCGTTTATCATCGCCTTATACGCTGAAATGTACGGGTTTCCATTAACCATTTATTTGCTCTCCAGGTTCTTTGGCCTCGATCGGTACGATCTCAATGCCAGCCTCTGGTCTACGTTATTGGGATTGGGCGAGACGGGTATGATGATTTCGATGATTCTGGGCTATGCGCTAGTGTTCCTCGGCATCGGTATCTTTTTCCAGGGCTGGCGACAGGTGCACCGCGCACGCCAGCAAAATACGCTGGTGACCGATGGCCTGTACCGCTTTGTCAGACATCCCCAATACACAGGACTGTTTATCGCGTTGTTTGGCGAGGGCGTGGTGCATTGGCCCACCCTGTTTTCTGTAGGGCTATTTCCCGTTATTGTATTCGCCTACTTCATGCTGGCGAGAAAGGAAGAGCGGAAAGTGCTGGCGGAATTTGGTGAAGCCTATCGGGTTTATCAGCAAAAGGTACCGATGTTTATTCCCCGTAGAGAGCAATGGAGGGAATTCGTCGGCAGTTCCAGCTTGAAATCCGATGATTGATATCACGCAGGTTCGGCAGTGAGCTTGGCCGATCGAAAAAGCCGATGTGGCCACCATGATTGCGCTACATTGCCCAATCGCTTTACGGAAACCTTCCAGTTGTTTACGGAGGGTGATGATTTATATGCATGCATGCTGGCGGCGATAGCGGGCGCGAAAGAGAGTATTAGGCTGGAAAGCTACATCTTTGGCGGTGACGCGGTTGGCAATCAGTTTTGCGAGGCGTTCGTTGAGCATGTTGATTTCAATACGTACAATGTTTGCGTTAGCCTCGGCTATTTTGTTTATGATCGAAAATGCCTGGGCTGACGCCACGCAAACTCCGGAAGGTACTGACGTAAAGCGCATTTTGGATACACGCTGCGTCGTCTGTCATGGCTGCTACGATGCCCCCTGTCAGCTCAAACTCGGGTCTTTTCAGGGGCTTATGCGCGGTGCGACGTCACAGCCAATCTACAATCCATCCAGGCTCTCAGAAGATGTAACCACCAGGCTTTTTATTGACGGTAGATCCATCACCGACTGGCGCAAGCTGGGCTTTCACGAGGTGATCACCGCCGCGTCATCTTCTCAGAAAAGCGCCAACAATAAGGCTAACAATGGGGATGATGTGTTGTACAAACTTGTCGTGCAAAAGCCGCACAAGTCTTTCTCTTCTGGCGACCGATTACCCAAAGACTTTCCGTTGGATATCAATCGCGATCTGTCCTGCGCTACAAGGATTGATGTTGATACTTTCCTTGATCAAAATCCGATGGCTGCGATGCCCTATGGCATGGCACCCTTACCGCGTCAGGAACAAAGACAGTTGGAACGCTGGATAAAGCAAGGGTATCCGGATTTTGATCCGATCATTAACCTGCCATCAAATGTTACCGCGCAAATCGAACAATGGGAAAGGTTTTTCAATCAATCGTCACTCCGGGAAAAGCTGGTTGCGCGCTATTTGTATGAACATTTGTTTTTAGGAAATTTGGCGATTACAGACCACGAAAAAACCTATTACTTTCGGCTGATCAGATCCTCGACGCCGGCAGCTTTCACGCCCAATGAGATCGCGACCCGTCGCCCTAATGATGATCCGGGGGATAAGCCGTTTTACTACCGGCTAATTCCGATCAGGGAAACGCTCCTGGATAAAACCCATATTGTCTATTCGCTCGATCGGCAGCGGTTGACTCGCTGGCGCAGTTTGTTTTTCTCCGGGGATTGGCGCGTCACGGAGCCCATGAGTTATGCAACAAAAAATGAGAGCAATCCGTTTTCAACGTTCAGCGCCATTCCTGCCGATGCCAGATATCGGTTTATGCTGGACAACGTTCACTTTTTTATCGAGTCCTTTATCAAGGGCCCCGTTTGCCGCGGACAGGTCGCGTTGAACGTGATTAATGACTATTTCTTCGTGGCCTTCCTGGCGCCTGAGTACGATTTGTCGGTGGTCGATAAAACCTACCTGCAAGACGCGATACCCTTTCTCGATCTTCCTCCGACAACCGCAGGCCCCCTGGACTTTGCCGGTTTGTGGCACGAGGGGCTGCATGCTCACAGGGGCTACCTTGAATACCGCGACAACACCTATCGAACCCATGCGCTCACCCGGCAGGGGCTGCCCATCGGCGCCATCTGGAAGGGTGAAAATCAATCGACGGCGCTTCTGACCGTCTTCAGGCATTTTGACAGCGCTTCCGTGTCCGAAGGGTTCATTGGCCAGAGCCCCAAAACGGCTTGGATCATTGACTACCCGACACTGGAACGTATTTACTATGATCTGGTGGTGAACTTCGACGTCTTCGGCAGCGTGTCCCACCAAATACTGACCCGGATGTACATGGACTATCTGCGTATGGAAAGCGAGGGTCTGTTCCTGTCCTTTCTGCCCGCTGCTGACAGAGAGCCCATCCTTAAACGCTGGTATCGAGGGGCGCTGGCACAGGCCAAGGTATTTTATGGCCATTCAAAGTTGCTGGTTGATGCCCCGGCAGCGATTCGGTATGAAAGCCGCGATGTTAAAAACGAACTGATCGAGATGATCCGTGTTCGACCCTCACCGGCGTTGCGTAAAGCGCCGCCGATTGGCGGTGATGTGCCCACGGTTCTTGAAAATCTATCTGGATTGCCCGCAAAACAGGCGCCCTGGCTACGCTATCTTCCCGAGTTGAGCTATGTGGTGATTCATAATGAAGACGGCGAGATTGAAAAGGTAGTATCCATGATTATCAATAAGGCCCACTCGAATGTGTCATTTATTTTCGGCGAAGATGATCGTCGCATTCCTGAAGAAGATACGATGATCCTGGTGGATGGGGTTCTTGGGAGTTATCCCAATTTTATTTTTTGGGTAGAACGAAAAAAGCTGCGACAATTTGCCGATGAAACGGAAAAAATAAAAGATCAGGCGGGTATGGCGCAATGGGTTGGGGTTTATGGTATCAGGAGAACCGATCGTCGAATTTGGGCGGTCCTGGATAAGCTCCACCAGTATCGATGGCGTATGAGTGGGGACGAAAGTCTCCTAGATGTAAGTCGTTATGACAATCTTTGATGCAGGCGAGAGGTACACTACGAAGAAAGGACTTTGGCTTGTTCATTGACCTGACATTGGCGGGATTAAGGCGGAGGGGTTATTGTTTGCCTCCCTCCGCCGCCAAATAAAGCGCGCTTCATGAAGACAGATAGCGGTTGCGTGAGAGGTCGGTGTAATCCTTCCTGTGGGCGATAGGACAACGTGATGATTCTGATAATTTTATTTCCCTTTCTTCTGGTTTTAACCGTCACGGTGCATTATGGATTTTTGACGCGATTGATGGCGATTCTCGATACCGGGTGGGAGCAGTCGATTAAATTGATTGCCATCATTTGCGGGTTGTTTGTTGCCCATGTGGTTGAAGTGGTGGTTTATGCGGTTGTTTATTATTTTGCCCAGTTGATTCCTGGGGTTGGCGAATTACCGGGCATTAACTATGACGGCTGGGTTGATATCCTGTACTTCTCATTTGTGGCTTATAGCTCGCTGGGCGCTGGTGATTTATCCTCATTGGGATGGATAAAGATTCTCTATGGGTTGGAGGCCATCAATGGGTTGGTGCTTATCACTTGGTCGGCCTCTTTTTCTCTACTGGCTATGAATAGGATGCATTTTTGCCAACCCTGTTCAGAGAGCAGTTCAACGGAATGAGGATTTGTTGGGCGTTTCATGGCACATTGAGTGGCGAAGCGCGATTTAACGGCTTCAATCTTTTTAAAACCGTCCGTGGAAATGGGGTAGAACTCGTTGTGCATGAAGGAAAAAACTGGACATCAGCCGATGAGTAGAAACACGCGAATTGTGATTGTTGGAGGAGGCGCAGGCGGCCTTGAATTGGCTACCAAGCTGGGACGGTCTTTGAAAAAGAAGTCGGGAACTTCCGTTTTATTAATCGATAAGCATGCTTTTCATGTATGGAAACCTTTATTTCATGAGGTAGCCTCTGGCTCTCTGGATGTCGATATGGACGGTGTTGACTATCGAGCCCATGCCACTAACCACGGCTTTGAATTTCAGTTGGGTACTCTGATAGGGCTGGATAGAGGTAACAGAAAAATTGAGGTTGATGCGATACAAGATAAATCGGGTGGGGTGTTGGTGCCACCCAGATGCGTAAATTATGACATTCTGGTTCTGGCGGTGGGATCCATCACTAACGATTTTTCTGTGTCTGGCGTGAGTGAGTATTGTTTTACTCTGGACGACACCGATCAGGCTAGTCGCTTCCAACAGGAGCTATTCAATGCTTTTCTGAAAATCAAAGCTTCTGACAGTGGGGCGCCGTTGCGTATAACCATTGTAGGTGGTGGCGCAACGGGCGTGGAACTGGCCGCGGAACTGTATAAAACTACCGATTCTTTACACGCTTACGGTTTCAGTAATGTCAGCCGAAACACGTTGGAGATCAATGTGATCGAAGCCTCAGATCGACTTCTCGGTGTGCTGCCGGTGCATATTTCTCGGAAAGCGACAAAGGTTTTGTCAGAATTGGGAGCAAAGATATTAACCCGGACGATAGTCAAGGCCGTCGATCAAGATGGTGTACAGATCAACAACGACGAACGCATCGAGGCCGATGCCGTCATCTGGTGTGCGGGTGTGAAATGCCATGAGGCCCTTAATAATATCGGTGGCCTGTCAACCAATAAAAACAACCAGATTGTAGTCGATTCGTGCTTGCGATCCGTTGACGACAACACTATTTATGCATTGGGTGATTGTGCCGCCTGCGAGCTTTCCAATGGTGGATTAGTGCCGCCACGTGCCCAGTCCGCGCACCAAATGGCGAGTTGTGTTTACCGAAATATATCAAGGCAGCTCAAAAATATTCCGCCGGTTCCGTTTACCTACCGGGACCATGGTTCGCTGGTGTCTTTCGCGGACTATACCGCTGTGGGTGTTCTCGCAGGGTTATTTAAGAGCGACATTTTCGTGGAGGGCGGCATTGCGAAATATCTTTATATTTCACTGTATCGACTGCACCAGATTGCATTACACGGCTATCTGAAAACTGTTCTGCTCGTAATGGTTGGGCGAATCAATCGACGCCTGCGGCCCACGTTAAAGCTGCATTAAGTTGCCTTAGGTGATCGAGGATCAACCGGCTGAATGAATACCAAACATAGTTGCCTCATTTTATGTTATTTGCCCATAGCATCGGCATTTCACCGCATCTGCTCGCGCGTGGTGGATCGTGCCAAACATATTCCAGGATTACCCGGACGGTTTTGTGTTATAACTGTGGGACGGTGATGTTTTGAAATACAAAAAATCGGGACTCGACGTTGAACGGATCGGAACATGGTTACCTCCCTGCAACGATTTTACGAGTTTTCCTCGGTTCAATACCGAGTACTAACAGCTCACGGCTCCAGGGGCTACGTACGAATTCTGGTGATGGGGATCTATCAATGGCCCAACGAAATTTTGAAGAGCATGAATGCGACTCTTCCTGCTCACGCTACGCTTTTTCCTGGTAATCGTCGTGCGAGTGGGATAACTGAGCGTAATGGCCCCGGCGAGAGGCCGGGCATTTCTGAACGGGTTCATAGTTTGACCCGCTTCAACAGTTGCGCGTTGATCGCCACCACGACCGTGCTCGCCGACATGAGCACCGCGCCCACGGCAGGTGTCAGCAGGATGCCCCATGTCGCAAGCACGCCAGCGGCAAGAGGTATCGCGAAGATGTTGTAGCCCGCCGCCCACCAGAGATTCTGCACCATCTTCCGGTATGTGGCCCGGCTCAGGGTGATGATCCTGGGAATATCGCGGGGGTCGGACCTCACCAGCACGATGTGCCCGGCCTCGACGGCGACGTCGGCCCCCGCGCCGATCGCGATCCCGATATCGGCCGTGGCCAAGGCCGGTGCGTCGTTCACGCCGTCGCCGATCATCGCAACTTTTTTCCCTTGGGTCTGAAGCTCGCGGACTTTGTTGGCCTTGTCGTCGGGTAGCACTTCCGCGAACACGGTGTCGATTCCGAGCTCCTTCGCGACGGCATCGGCCACGGCCTGCGCGTCGCCCGTCAGCATGGCGACCTGGATCCCGCGTTCATGCAGCGCCGCGATGGCATCGCGGCTCTCCTCGCGAATCGCGTCCGCCACGGCGTAAATGGCCAGGGCACGGCCGTCGCGAACGAGATAGATCGTCGCCTGCCCGCGGCTGGCCGCAGCCTCGGCTGCCTCCTGAAGCTCCGGTGGCACCTGGACTTTCTCCGTCTTGAGGAGCGCCGGGCCGCCCATATGGTATTCGGTGCCGCCGACCATGGCCGCCACGCCCTTGCCGGTGATAGCGCGGAAGCCTTCGGCTGCAGGAATCTCTATGCCCTTATCCTCCGCGGTCTTCACGATGCCCCGAGCGATCGGGTGCTCGGACTCCGATTCGATGCCGGACGCAATGCGAAGCGCTTCGTCCTCCGTCAGCTCTTTGGCAACGGACATGGCCACGACCCGGAACTCGCCGAGCGTCAACGTTCCTGTCTTGTCGAAAATCACAGTGTCGAGGTTGCGGGCCTCCTCGAGCCCACGCCGGTCCCGCACCAAAAGACCGTTGCGGGCCCCAAGCGTCGTGGAGATGGCCACCACCAGCGGCACGGCGAGTCCGAGCGCGTGGGGGCAGGCGATCACCAGCACCGTTACCATCCGTACCACGGAGAAGTCTATCGCTGCCCCCAACAACTGCCACACCCCCAGGGTGATTGCGGCGGCGCCAATCGCCACGACGGTCAGGAGCCGGGCCGCGCGATCCGCCAGGTGCTGCGCTCTGGATTTGGATTTCTGCGCATCGGCCACGAGCCGCATGATGCCGGAAAGCTTGGTCTTCTCCCCCGTCCCGGTGACCTCGACGCGCAGAGACCCTTCTCCGTTGATCGTGGCGGCGATCACCTCGTCGCCTTCCCGCTTCTTCACCGGCCTGGACTCCCCGGTGATCATCGCCTCGTTGATGTCGCTCTCGCCCTTGCGGACCACGCCGTCCGCGGGAACGCTCTCGCCCGGACGCACCAACAGGAGGTCACCGTTCTGCAACGCGCTGACGGCAACCTTCTCCTCGCCCCCATCGGTGATCCGCGTCGCGGTGTCTGGAAGCAGCTTCGCCAGTTCCTTCAACGCCCCTTGAGCCTGATTGATGGATCGCATCTCGATCCAGTGGCCAAGGAGCATGATGGTGACCAGCGTGGCCAATTCCCACCACAGCGCATTCGCCTCGATTAGCCCGAACTGAACGACCCAGGAGAACAGGAAGGCGACCGTGATGGCGAGCGAGATAAGTGTCATCATTCCCGGTAGTCGGGACCGCAGCTCTCGCCACGCTCCCTGCAGGAAGACCAGACCGCCGTAGACGAAGACGACCGTGGCGAGCACGGGCCCGATCCAGTCCGATCCGGGGAACTCCGGGGCCCGGTAGCCGAGGAGCTCCTGGATATGGGCCGACCAGAAGACCACCGGGACGGTGAGAGCCAGCGAGAGCCAGAACCGGTCCCGGAACATCGCGGGAGAGTGGCCCTCGTGCTTGTCATGGTTGTCGTGGCCTGCATGGCTGGAGGCCGCTTCAGGCCTGCGGGGCTGCGCGCCCGCCGCCTCCTTATGGTCTTTGTGTTCGTCGGCTGGAGAAGCGGCCGGTACGGGTACCGGAGTGGCGGCGGAAGCATCCGGTGTAGGCGGCGCCTCGACTTGTTGTTCGTGACCTGAAGGTGCGATGGGCCTGACGGAAGCGGCATCCGGTGCCGACTTCGACGCAGTGGGCGCGGAGCTTGAAGGTGGCTCACCCGGTGCCATGTGGCCTTCATGACCCGCGTCAGTCGAAGCGACGGCGGGCGCGGCGGAATCGTACTCGCGCTGGCGTACGGCCGACTTGATATCGGCTACCTCGAGTCGGGTTTCGTCGTAGCGCACGGTGGCGCTTCCCGCAGCGTAATTCACGGTAACGCTTTCGACACCCGGTACCTCGCCGATCCGCTTTTCCACTTCGTCCACGCTCAATACCGACAGCATGGCGTGCACTTCAATAACGCTCGTTTTCATCGTGTATCCTGCGGCTTTGGTGGCATTCTCAATAACCTTCGGAGGGCTGATCTTCGGCCTTGCACAGGTGCGTGGGCAGGAATTCGCCGCTGTAGTGGTAACCGCACTTGGCTGGGTCTTTGAAACGAGAGATAGCAACAAGTTGCAGTCGTTGGGCGTTCATATTCAAGGTATCGCAGGCGGCATTGGGCAATCCAAAACACTCGCAAAGGCGCGCAATAACTCTACCTCGACCGGTGTCGCGCTCCGATCGTGCCAGATGCTGGCAGCACAGGCCTTAAGCAATCTGGATTTCGCCAAGGGTTTCAATTGTTCCAATTTCCCCAAGGCCAGATCCAGATCAGAGACCTTAATTTGATCTTTCCCCAGTAACTTGAGCCCGCTCAGCCCCAGCACTTGTGCCGCCGCGCCAAACGCTTGTTCCATATCGCTTTGAATCTCAGCGCCGGCATGGGCAACTACAGAGAGCACGAGTTCAACCTCCTTCCTGATTTGCCCAAGATTGGAATAACGCGCCGCGATGGGCGCCAATTTGAAGAACTGCGCGTCTAGATGGCTGAACAGGATTTTCTGCAGCGACCATTCCAGCAGATCGACGCTGGAGTCCATCTCGATCAACTTGATCAGGTTTCCTCTGAATGTCTTGTACTGATTGAGCGACAACTGCTTCAGCGCCGGCATGGCGATATCGGCCACCGGCAAGCGGTATTTGACGTCCAGCCGACCCGTCTCCTGCATCAGCTGGCGCGCCAACGCGTAAACACCCACATCGGCATGATCCTGCAGTTGCTTCAATTGCCTGGCGCGAACTTCCTGCCCTCCGTCCAGCACCAGGGAATAGACGACTGCCCGAGCACCGTGCGGCTCTCGCGCGGCGTCCCTGATGGCTGCGGGCAACTCCGACAGCAGCGAACGGGCATAGTCGATGGTTTCCTCCCTCGGATTGCCGATCTGATCCATTGCAGTCATGACGTGGGCGACCGCCGCGCCAGCGGCAACCGCGGCGAGCTCCCCGGCAGCCGTACTGCGCGCCATGGTTTCCACTTCAGCGGCCTGCTGCTCGTCCCGATCCGCGTCGGCCTGGTCGACGGAATCAAACTTGCCGTCCCAATGAGGATCAATGCGCAGAATGCGCTCCGCCAGAGGCGGGTGGGTGGCTGACAAGCCTTGGATGAAGCCCGAAACGCCCTGCGCGAAAAAGGCATGGCTGACTTCGGGCGCGCCAGGATTCTCGATTTTCGAGCCAGACTCGATCCCTCCGATCCTCTTCAGTGCGCCCGCAATCCCGTTCGGATTGCGCGTGAACTGGACCGCAGAGGCGTCCGCCAGGAATTCGCGCTGCCGACTCACTGCGGCTTTTATGAGACCGCCGAAAAACGTGCCAGCAAATCCGATGACGATCAGCCCGATCGCCAGCGCCAGCATTGCAGCCGCGCCTTGACCGCTGCTACGCCGGCCGCGCGAGAACGACGCCGAGTACAGCAGGTAGTAACCGAGAATGCCGAGAATGAGGATGCCGTTCAGTACACCTATCAAACGAAGGTTGAGGCGCATATCGCCGTTGAATATATGGCTGAACTCATGCGCGATGACCCCTTGCAGCTGGTCGCGGCTCAAATTATCGATCGCACCCCGGGTAACCCCGATGACGGCATCGCGGGGCGAGAATCCCGCTGCAAAGGCGTTGATGCCCGGTTCGTCGGCAAGCACGTAGACCGGCGGCGCTGGCGTTCCCGAAGCGATGGCCATCTCTTGCACCACGTTCAGCAGCTTGCGTTGATTAGGGTCCTGGGTATCCTGCGGGATCAGTTGCCCGCCCAACGCCTCCGCGACCACCCTGCCACCTCCCGACAGCGCCAGGATCTTGTAGAGGCTGCCCGCCAGCACCACGACCCCGACCCCAACGCTAACAGCGGCGAAAGTCCGCCAGTCCATTTTCTGGAAAAGTGTCCCGCCATCGCGCAACTCCTGACTATCGATAAAGCCGAACACGATCATGACCAGTAGGTTCGTCATGACGATCAAGGCGACCACAGCCAGAACGAACAGGGCGACGAGCAAAGCCGTGTGCTTGCGCACCCGATCTTGCGATTCGAAGAAGTTCATCGTTTCAACACCGAGGCGGAGCCACCGCCATCAAAACGCGACTTTCGGCGCGGCCTGTATGGCCGCGCTGTCTTCAAATTCGAGCAACGACGCGTCCTTGGCGTGGCCAAACATCGCGGCAAAGAAAGCCGGTGGGAACGACTGCTTATAGGTGTTATAGGCCATAACCTGGTCGTTGAAGGCCTGGCGCGCGAAGGAAACCTTGTTTTCAGTGGACGTCAGCTCCTCGCTCAACTGCATCATGTTCTGACTGGCCTTGAGATCCGGATAGGCCTCCATCACTACTCTCATATTCATCAAGGCACCGGACAGCTTGCCCTCGGCACCCATCAGTGCCGACATCGCCCCTTCGTCGCCCGGTGCTGCCGCTGCGGCGGACAACGTGCCGGAGGCCTCATTACGCGCCGCGACCACCGATTCCAGCGTTTGCCGTTCGTGCTTGATGTAACCCTTGGCGGTCTCAACCAGATTTGGAATCAGGTCATAACGGCGCTTTAGCTGTACCTCAATCTGCGCGAAGGCATTCTGGTATCGATTCTTCAGGGTGACCAATTTGTTGAAGATCGCGACCACATAGAAGACCGTCAGCGCGATGACGACCAGTATGACGATGACTGTTAGCGTGGTACCCATGTTTCTCTCCTTTATCGTAGTTTGTATGTGGTCACAACCAGGAATGGCTGCAGAGTCCGACGCAGGTCAGTGGCACACCACCACCGGCAGCGCGGAGTTGCGACAGCACATTCTGGGTGACGCTGCCCATGACCAGCCTGGAAAGGCCTCGGCGGCCGTACGAGGCCATGCAGATCATGTCCCACTTGCGCTTTTTCCCCGGCAGTGTCGAGTCCCTCACAGGGGGTGAAAGCCTTCGCCATTACCGAAATAAATGGAACACCAGTTGGCTTAGCCATCTTGCCGATTTCGTCGACGCGTTTCTGTACTACAGCGCGCTTGTCGAAATTGTCGTAGTCCTGCTGTCTGAATGCATAACGATCGGTGTAAATCGCATGCAGCTGTTCGAGCGCCCAATAAGCAGTGGCCTTTGCGCCGAGGCGCACGTCGTGCAAGAGCGATTCCGGCTTTGGCAGCTTTTCGGGAAGCCGGCGAACCGTCGGTGGGAACCAGAAAGTGCTTGAACATATGTGTTCCTTTAAAAGACGTTTGCACGGAAGACGCAATCCGGTCTGTGCGGTTACGCACTTTGGGCGTTCATGGGGAGCGCTTTGCCAATTTGGCCGTAGCCTCGCGCACTGTAAATGATTTCGATAGTCATCAATGCATATCATGAAATATGAAACCGTCGTGATTGAGCATAGAAGGGAGCCCCTTTCCGTAGCATGACCCCAAGATTACAAAGATGTAATCTTGGGGTCATCTTTCTGTTGGTTCTGCTTTCTTATTATTGGCAATGAAAAGCCTTCGTTATCCTCGATTCATGGAGCGGGGTAGGGAAGAAACCGGTAGAGATTGATCTATCGCACAGAGTATCGACGCTTCGGTTATAGGCAAAGGTGTAATTGGGTGATCCGGGACATAGGTGTTGTCGTTCTATTGATAATGGCGTTGCTGTGGCAGACCTCTGCCGCAGCAGTGCTCACCTATTGCACCATGGGCGACGAAGCGGTCGGGCTGGCCACGACCTTTCAGGACGCTGCCGAAAACCCTGACCACGAGGCAATGCGTGATGTCGACGATGAGCAGCATAGCGAAGAGGATTGCTGTGGTGCCGATAAATCAGAGAAGGGTTGCGTCATGGCGGGATGTGCCTTGTCGATGCAAATGCTGACACCGACCGTGACTGCACCAGCGGCATCCGACACCCGCTCTACTGGCTTCGTTTTTCATCCCGTCGTCTTTCCCCCGGTACCGGTTTTTCCTTTCCTAAGGCCTCCTATCGCCTGATCTCACAGACGCAATCCGTTGTAAAAGCTCCAAATAAGTTGACCAGTTCGCAAGGGCAGACGTATTACGCAAACTTATTGCTGGAGCATTGTCGCTGGAACCTGAAATCATTGGCGAGTTATCGCCGGAGGCAAATATGAATTTATCGCGAATTAGAGCCCTGGCGCCAGGTTTGATTATGCTCCCCCTGCTCGTTGCCTGTAACGAAGCATCGAATGATCTGACGATACCGGGCGGATCCGATTCACATGGGATGGGAAAATTCACCGTTTACAAGAGCCCCAGTTGTGGTTGTTGCAAAGAATGGACATCTCACCTTGAAGAAAAGGGCCGTGATACTGCCGCCAAGCACCCGGCGGATCTGAATGCCATCAAGGTTCGATATCAGATCGCGCCGCGCTACCAGTCCTGCCATACTGCCGTGTCGTCTCAGGGTTATGTCTTCGAGGGGCATATCCCCGCTCGTTACATCCAGGAATTCCTGGCAAATCCCCCAGCTGATGCCATCGGACTTGCGGTACCCGGCATGCCTCTCGGCAGCCCGGGTATGGAAGTCGGGGACAGATTCACGCCGTATCAGGTGCTGTTGCTGAAAAATGACGGCAGCAGCTTAGTGTTCGCCAGCGTCGAGAGCGCGGCACAGCAAGATCAGCGGGAAGCACAGCCATGAAAGTACTCACACACCTAATAGTCCTAATGCTCGTTACTGGCAGTACACTCGTCAATGCACAGGCAATACAAGAGGGATTGACACTCAAGGAGGCCGTGGACATCGCCATTGATGCTGATCCCTGGCTGACCGGTAGCCGCTATACGCAGTCCGCCTTGGCCGATGAGGCAACGGCCGCCGCGACTCTGCCAGATCCCAAGATGAGTTTGATGGCCAGTAATTTTCCTGTCGACAGTTTCGACATCAATCAGGAGGCGATGACTCAGCTTTCGGTGGGGGTCAGCCAGATGTTTCCGCGGGGCGACTCGCTCGCACTGGCGAAACAAAAGAAGCTGCAGCTCGCGCTGCAACACCCATTGTTGCGAGAAGACCGTCGGGCCAAGGTGGCGGCGACAGTCGCACAGGTGTGGCTGGATGCGTACATCGCTCAGGAGAGCATCCAATTGATCGAGAAAGACCGGGCATTATTTGAGTATCTGGTCGACGCGGCAGAAGCAAGTTATTCGACAGCCGTAGGTCGCACGCGACAGCAGGATGTGATCCGCGCCCAACTGGAATTGACGCGGCTTGAGGACCGATTGACGGCGCTTAGGCAGCGACAGGAAACCGCCCAGATGCGTCTGTCCGAATGGGTTGGCTCCCGTGCTGGCGATGGGCTCACGCGGGTGATGCCCACAGAATCGCCCACCGTGCCGGTGTCTACGTCGGCTTCTGAGCAAGAGCGGTATGAATGGGTAAGCCATCATCCCACCTTGCTGGCATTGGACAGAAGGATCGAGGCCATGGAAACCGATGTCGATCTCGCGCGACAGAAATACAAGCCCGAGTGGGGGCTCAGTGCCCAATATGGTTATCGCGATCGGGACCCAATGGGACGGGACAGGGCAGATCTGTTTTCCGTTGGTGTCTCCTTTGATCTGCCCATTTTCACCGCCAACCGGCAGGACAAGGAAGTCAGCGCTGCCATTAGCCATGCGGAGTCGATCAGGACCGAGAAGCAGCTATTGATCCGCCGGTTGATGGCGGAGCTGGATACGGCGAGCGCGCATCTGGTGCGCCTTGACGAGCGGCACGCGCTTTATGCCGACCAATTGTTGCCGCAAATGGCAGAGCAGGCCGAAGCCTCACTCGCCGCCTACAACAACGACGACGGCGACTTCGCCGAAGCCGTGCGTGCCCGTATCGATGTCTTGAATGCCAAGATCGAAGGGCTTGTCATTGCGGTGGAGCGGCAAAAAATTATTGCTCAAATCAATTACCTGCTCGTCCAGGCGTCTTCTGACGCCGTGCGGCCGGTGGAAGACTTCTGAGGTGTTAAACATGAAAACTTTTTCAAAGACCTTGCTGGGGGCCGCTATCGGCGTGCTGGTGGGGGCAGGCGGGGTCTGGTTATTGGGGGCCTCACAGGAAGACGGCGTCAACGCGGCAGGCGGCGCACGCGAAGCCCTCTACTGGGTGGCACCCATGGATCCGAACTACAAGCGCGACAAGCCAGGCAAGTCGCCCATGGGTATGGATTTGATCCCCGTCTACAAAGAGGAGGGTGGAGAGAGTGAAATCGGGACGGTGCGGATTTCGCCGGATGTGGTTAACAATCTCGGTGTGCGCACCGCTGTGGTCGAATCCGGCCGACTGGGCCTGGATGTTAAAACGGTGGGTTATGTGCAATACGACGAGGACCGCTTGGTTCACATGCACCCCAGGGTGGAGGGATGGATCGAGAAACTGTATGTCAAGGCCGCCGGTGATCGGGTGGAAAAAGGAGAGCCTCTGTACGCGCTTTATTCGCCGACTCTGGTCAACGCCCAGGAAGAGTTACTGTTGGCATTGAAGCGCGACAACCCGGTTCTGATCCGTGGCGCCATGGAACGGTTGTCGGCTTTGCAGGTGCCACCAGCGGATATCGAGCAGGTGCGCCAGACCCGCAGTGTCAGTCAGACGATCACCATTACCGCGCCGCAGTCCGGTGTCATTGACAATCTGGGCGTGCGCGAGGGGATGTTCGTCAAACCCGGGATGGCGCTGATGGCCATCGGCCAGTTGGAGCACATCTGGGTTATCGGGGAAGTCTTCGAGCGCCAAGTGAGCCAGGTCAGGGTCGATGACAGCGTGCGCATGCGGCTGGACTACCTGCCTGGCCGCGAGTGGCTGGGACAGGTGGACTATATCTACCCCTCGTTGGACGAAAAGACGCGCACCGCGCAGATTCGGGTGCACTTCAGCAATCCGGACGGTTTCCTCAAGCCCGGCATGTTCGCGCAAATGGTTATCGATACCCAACCAGGCGCCAAAACCCTGTTGATCCCGCGGGAGGCACTGATCCGCACGGGCAGTCAGTCGCGGGTGGTGCTGACCCTGGGCGAGGGTCAATTCAAGTCCATTGCCGTCAGGGTCGGACGGGTGGGCGAGCGGCAGGTGGAAATCATATCGGGTCTAAACGAAGGGGAGAGCATCGTCACCTCCGCGCAGTTCCTGATCGACTCGGAATCCAGCAAGACCTCGGATTTCAAACGCATGGCACACGCCGAGGACGAGGACGAAACGTCGGTATCGGCCTGGGTAGCCGCGCGTATCGCCAGCCTGATGCCAAGCCACCGCATGGTGACCCTTGAGCACGAGGCTATACCTGACTGGCAGTGGCCCGCCATGACCATGGACTTTGCCGTCGACGAATCTGTCGACATGGGTGAATTAAGCCCAGGCATGGGCCTGCACGTGCAGATCACCCGGGATTCAGAGGGTGACTATCGGTTGACTCAGGTGCACATCCCCGGCGTTGAATCAGCTGGCGAAGAAACTCCAACGGACGGGAATCATAGTCAGCATGCCGACATCGGCCATGAAGCGGGATCGACACCGGATAGCGGCTCGGACACGGACCTGAGGCACGACAGCCACGACCAGCGGGAGCGCGACCATGATTGAAGCTATTATCCGGTGGTCGATCGGCAACCGCTTCTTCGTATTGCTGGCCACCCTGATACTGGTCGGTGGCGGCCTGTTCGCGCTGAAAAATACGCCGGTGGACGCCATTCCGGACCTGTCCGACGTCCAGGTGATCATCAAAACCAGTTATGCGGGGCAGGCGCCACAGGTAGTGGAGGACCAGGTGACCTACCCGCTGACCACCGCCATGCTGTCGGTGCCTGGCGCGGTCACGGTGCGCGGCTATTCCTTTTTTGGCGACTCCTACGTCTACGTGATTTTCGACGAGGACACGGACGCTTACTGGGCGCGTTCGCGGGTGCTGGAGTACCTGTCCCAGGTGGCGCCCACCCTGCCGCCCAGCGCTCGGCCGCAGCTGGGGCCGGATGCCACTGGCGTCGGCTGGGTCTATCTCTACGCGCTGGTGGATCGCACCGGCCAGCACGACCTCAGTCAGCTGCGCAGCCTGCAGGACTGGTTCCTGAAATACGAGTTGCAAACCGTGCCTGGAGTTTCCGAGGTTTCTGCACTCGGAGGCATGGTCAAGCAGTACCAGGTGAAGGTGAACCCGGAAAAACTGCGCGCGTTTGGCATACCCTTGTCTCATATCCAGATGGCCATTCAGCGTGGCAACCAGGAGATGGGCGCCTCGGTGGTGGAAATGGCCGAAGCGGAATACATGGTGCGCGCCAGCGGCTATATCCAGGGCATCGAGGATCTGGCGAGCATCCCGCTGGGCGTTAATGCTAATGGTGCGCCGCTGCTGCTCAAGGATGTGGCCGATATCGAACTGGGGCCACAGATGCGTCGCGGCATCGCCGAACTCAATGGTGAAGGTGAAACCGTGGGCGGCATCGTGGTGATGCGCTTTGGCGAGAATGCTCTGAGGACCATCAATGGCGTCAAGGCCAAGCTGGACAAACTCAAGGCGGGTTTGCCGGAGGGCGTCGAAATTGTCACCGTTTACGATCGCTCGGGGCTTATAGAGCGCGCGGTGAAAAACCTCTGGGCCAAACTGCTGGAAGAGTTTGTTGTGGTAGCTCTGGTGTGTATGGTGTTCCTGTTTCACGTGCGCTCGTCGCTGGTGGCCATCGTCAGCTTGCCGGTGGGAATCCTCGCCGCATTCATCGTCATGCACTGGCAGGGACTCAATGCCAACATCATGTCCCTGGGTGGCATCGCCATCGCTATCGGCGCCATGATCGATGGCGCCATTGTGATGATCGAGAACATGCACAAGCATATGGAGCGCACGCCGCTGACCAGGGAAAACCGCTGGCAGATCGTCGCTGATTCGGCGGCGGAGGTGGGGCCGGCGCTGTTTTTCTGTTTGCTGATCATCACCATCAGTTTCGTGCCGGTGTTTACCCTCGAAGCTCAGGAAGGCCGCATGTTCTCACCACTGGCCTTCACCAAGACCTATGCCATGGCGGCCAGTGCCGCCCTGGCGGTTACGCTGGTGCCAGTGCTGATGGGCTACTTTATTCGCGGCAAGGTCTTGCCCGAGCACAAGAATCCCATCAACCGCCTGTTGACTGGCCTCTACATGCCAGCCCTGAAAACGGTGCTGCGCTTCCCCAAGCTGACCCTGGTCATCGCCTTGGCGGTTACCCTGGTGGGCTTTTGGCCGGTGAACAAGATCGGTAGTGAATTTATTCCCGATCTGGATGAGGGCGACCTGATGTACATGCCCACCACCTATCCGGGCCTGTCCGTGGGCAAGGCGCGCGAACTTCTCCAGCAGACCGACAAGCTGATTTCCACTGTACCCGAGGTGAAAACCGTATTCGGCAAGATTGGCCGTGCCGAGACGGCCACGGACCCGGCACCGTTGACCATGGTTGAGACCTTCATTCAGCTCAAGCCCAAAGAGGAATGGCGTGAGGGCATAACCACAGAGAAGCTCAAGAAGGAGCTGGATGCCCTGGTGAAATTCCCCGGCCTGACTAACGCCTGGGTAATGCCTATCAAGACCCGCATCGACATGTTGGCCACCGGTATCAAGACCCCGGTGGGCATTAAGGTGGCGGGAGAAGATCTCAATGAGATCCAAAAGATTGGTCAGCAACTGGAGCGAATTCTCAAGGATGTGCCCGGCACCGCTTCGGTTTACTCCGAGCGGGTGGTCGGGGGGCGTTATATCAAGGTGGATATTCAACGGGAACAGGCCGCGCGCTACGGCCTGAATATCGCCGACGTACAGCAGGTAGTAGCTACCGCCATCGGTGGCATGAACGTGGCACAGACCATTGAAGGACTGGAGCGCTACCCGATCAATCTGCGTTACCCGCAAGACTATCGCGATTCACCGGAGCAGCTCGCGCTGTTGCCCATCGTCACGCCGGGCGGACAGCGGATTGCGCTGGCCGATGTGGCGAGAGTGTATGTGGAAGACGGCCCCCCGGCCATCAAAAGCGAGAACGCACGGCTCAATGGTTGGACCTTTGTCGATATCGACGGTGTGGACGTGGGCAGCTATGTCGAGCAGGCCATGGCGACCGTTCAGCAACAGCTGGATCTGCCCGCGGGCTATTCGGTGTCCTGGTCCGGCCAGTATGAGTACATGCTGCGGGCCAAGGAAAAGCTGACCTACGTGGTTCCGTTGACGTTGGCCATCATCATCGTGCTGCTGTATATGAACTTCCGTCGTTTTGCCGAAGTGGCCATCATCATGGGTACCTTGCCGCTGGCGATGATCGGTTCCATCTGGTTGATGTACCTGCTCGGCTACAACTTCTCGGTGGCAGTGGGCGTCGGCTTTATCGCATTGGCTGGCGTTGCGGTGGAAATCGGGGTGATCATGCTGGTGTACCTCAACCAGGCCTATGTCCAAATGCAGTCTGAGTGCGAGGCGCGGGGGGTTGCCCCAAGGTTGGAGACACTGCGCCATGCCGTTCTGCACGGCGCCGGCTTGCGGGTGCGGCCGGTCATGATGACCGCCAGCGCTATTATTCTCGGCCTGCTGCCCATCATGTTTGGTAGCGGTACCGGTTCGGAAGTGATGAGTCGTATCGCCGCGCCGATGGTGGGGGGCATGTTGAGTGCGGTGTTGTTGACCCTGCTGGTCGTGCCGGCTGTGTATTATCTGTGGCGCGGATATTCGATAAAAGGTTGATATTAGCCTGGTAGCTCAATGGAGCCGAAGGGCAGCCCCTGTGCCGGCAGGGGTCGTGTCACCACGGAATGCCGACAAACCAGTCACAAACTTGACTCTATAGCTACCATAGGGGTTACGATTGAGATCGATTATCATTGACAACAAGCCAAATAGAGATCTCGCTAATGCAGGCTCACTGGATATACCGTTTTACAAGCCCGAAGCTATTTGTTCTGAATGTCGCAGTTGTACTGTTGGCGTTGTCATGTTTGCTTCCAGCGACCAGTCAGGCGGAGAGGAGTGATAGTTTCGCTCAGATGCGTCAATTGGCACAGTTGGCCGAATACATTGGTGTGGATTACGTGGAAGCCGTCAGGGATGGGCAGGTGGTCAATGACGGTGAGTATCAGGAAATGCTTGAGTTTTCCCAGCTCATTGTGACAAATATTTCTGTTATTCAGGATAGCCCAGC
>TARA_R110001592_G_scaffold8400_3_pt1 | contig 67009 bp, 50 predicted proteins | sample TARA_R110001592 | Tara Oceans TARA_R110001592 (sample SAMEA4398387) | marine metagenome | biome: Polar Biome; feature: [SRF] surface water layer (ENVO:00010504); material: water (ENVO:00002006), including particulate matter (ENVO:01000060) such as... | depth 5 m | reverse complement strand
CCGTGTGGTACCAGCACCCGGTCGCTCTAAACGCCTAAGACAATCGCAATAGTGATTGTTCCACCTTCAGGAGAATGCCTTAGTAATGGCATCTCTAGAACCAAACTGAATCACGCATTGAAAATGCCAGTCGGGCGCCTGAATGGATTGTACCAGAATCCATCGCTGTGTGATTCTCTGTATGCGGAGAATTGACTATGAACAATTTTTTTCTTTTTCTCTCACACCTGATCATCAACTTACTTCCGTATATCGGGTGCATTCTGTTTGTCGATTTCTTGAGCGGATTTTTTCATTGGTTGGAAGATTCATATGGAAACGAAAACACACCCTTCTTTGGAAAGTTAGTTATCCAGCCTAATCTGGAACATCACCTTCATCCAATGGCATTCACACATTCGTCGTTTCTGGATCGTAATTCGATGACTATTGTGCTTGCTGCCATTTTTCTGGTAGGCAGTTACGTGCTTGATGTCTTGACCCCTGCTTGGGGACTAGCGTTGTCAATTGGTGCTGTCGCAAACGAAATTCATTGCTTTACTCATCTCCAAACTAAAAAAGTTCCACTACCAATCCGGATTCTCCAGAAACTTCGAATCTTGCAGACACAAAAGCACCATGTCGCAGGTCATCATGGAACTCCTTTCGATGATCATTACTGTGTGATTAGCAACATTCTGAATCCCATCCTCGATAAGCTCATGTTTTGGAGATTCTTAGAATTCATTGTTTATCTGTTAACAGGTGTTTCACCACGTCGATAACAAATACACAAACAATTAAGACAAGGGACGTCTCTGAGACGTCCCTTTTTCACATCGTTAAGAATAGATTATGTGCTGTCAAAAGATCGCAGCAATTTCACGATCTGCTGAGGATGTCGCCAGGGCTTGCCTGTGCGAGTCCTGAATCCAAGAGCGTTCAGAGCTTCGCAGATTTCAATATGGGTCTTCTTTTGATCCCGGAGATCAGCGGCCCTGGCAACGACTTCGGCGTACACATCTCGAAGTTCTGGGGGTATGATGTTCTTTGAGCTTTGACCTTGGGATATCGGTGAGATCGTTTTCCCAGTTACGACAAATTGCAGTGTGTAACGCAATGTGCCTGGGGAACGCAATGCACATTACCGCCTCGGTTTTTATCAATGACAACGAGTCGGGGCTGCATGCTGACTATGATCGCTGGCTGGAGCAATTGGCTCCCTTTGATGCGGGCAGTGATCCTGCTACCGGCGGATATCTGCACAACCGCACGGGCGAAGACAACGCCGACGCACACCACAAACGCCAGATCATGGGCCGCGAAGTCGTCGTCGCAATTACCGACGGTCGGCTCCACCTGGGACCGTGGGAACACATTTTTTATTACGAGTTCGACGGCCGACGACGGAAACGGATTCTGGTTAAGATTATTGGGGAGTAGATCAGCAAAAAAGAATACAAAGTAATACAACTCTTGCCATTCTCAGAGGCCGATCACAAAACCAAAAAAGGATTTTCATTCAATAAGTTCGGGGAACTCGATGCCGTTAATGTTCAATACTATTCTAAGTGAAGGTGGACTCCCCATTGAAAAAGTGCGGTTGCTTAGACATAGAGACCAACGAGCTGTAAAAGGATTGAGCCCATATGAATTGTGGCGAGATGATAGGCAAAGGTTTGAGCTTTACCAGTCTCATCAAGGTTTCAGGAATCATAAAAAACTCAATTATCCTTATTGGGCTTCCTTTGTTGGAACCCCGAGTAACGAAACCCTTTTTGTAGGGATTTATTCAGTTCGCTACAAAGGGGTTCTCGCAAATGATATTCCGGCACCTCATACTCACAATATATTAGAAGCTGGTAGTTGTGATGCCTACGAACTAAGTTTACTCCCCGAATTCGCTGACTTAGATGGCAAGCTTTACATAGACTGGGGACTTGGTACTCGTTCCTGGATTCAACGAGCTGACAACAAAAATAAACCCATCACTGAAATACGTACTGAATTTAAGGAACCGGATTTTCCCGGCTTCTTACAATTTGTGTCCCCTCTCTCGAAACTTGATACACTGCCACCAGGCTGGATCAGTAGTTTGAAAGCGACCTCTGGCGTTTACTTGCTAACCTGCCCCAAAACCAAAGAACAATACGTTGGCTCGGCTTATGGTAAAGATGGTTTCTGGGGTCGCTGGCAGAGGTACATTCTGGATGGTCATGGTGGAAACATAGCTCTCAAGAGCCGTGACCCAAGTGACTACCAGGTTTGTATTCTGGAAACTGCAGGTACAGCTTCAACATCTGATGAGATAATCCACATGGAAAGCTTATGGAAAGCTAAATTGCAAAGTCGAGAAATGGGATTGAATCGGAACTGAGATAACCCCAGTGACCTGCTTGCTTGATCAGTTTAATGGGCTTGGAACGTTGTTCAGAATTCGGCTTTTCCCAATGGGAAGTAGACACGGCGTCTCATGGAGGATACGAGTGCGATTATTGACTCTTCAAGGATACGACATGCGGACATTTTGTGGTCCGATCGAACTATCTTGTGGCACATACAGAGATGACCTCAACATTTCCTTCAAACAACAACAGTTGTATGGCCTCGTCAATGAAGACCAGGTTATTTGGTGCGGCCAAGACGAGCCAGCTCTTCATACCGAAACAGGAAAGTACATTCACGACATTGACGCCGACCCTCGCGACATCGTTGCAGTAATTGATAGTCTCGTTTGGTGCCACATTCTAGACTACGATTCACGATACATTCCTCCCGAAGAACATAGTGATCTCCGATATCAAGCAGGCAACAGCGAGGGAAATTACGATGAAGCACTGCGCAAAGCCGAGGACGCATATTTGGCTGACAATCTTCCCAAAGACCTGTGGACCGGAGTCATAAAAGATGACATCACTAAGAAATCAGACCAACTGTTGCTCAAGTTTCCGCTCGTCTTTTCAACAATAGTAAACGTAGATATTGTTACCAGCGAGATGGCTTCTCTTGGTCGCAGAAAAAACCATTAACAAATTGGTTATGCCGAAGCAGAGCTTTTTCGATTCTCGAAGCGAATTACCTCCATTCTGGACGGCTGGGAATATGACGGGGATGCCGCCAGCATATCATTGAAGTTGTCAGCTATTGTGACCAAACGACCGGAGCAGTTTCACAATCTGCTGAGGATGCCGCCAGAGCTTGCCGGTGCGAGTCCTGAACCCAAGATCGTTCAGAGCTTCGCAGACATCCATGTGAGTCTTCCCCTGATCCCGGAGTTCAGCGGCCCTGGTAACGACTTCGGCGTACACATCTTGAAGTTCTGAGGGTATGATGTTCTTTGAGTGTTGGCCTTGGGATGTTGGTGTGATCGTTCTCCCAGACACGACAAAATTCAGTGTGTGACACAATGTGTTTGGGGAACGCGATGCATATCAGCACGTCGGTCTTTATCAATGACAACGAACCGGGGCTGCATTCACTCGTTGATCCAGTTTTTCAATAACGCCATTACTTCGGTGCGGTATTTTTTGTACTCCTTCCCCTGTCCGTTGCGGACCATCGCAAACACGAGATGCTGTTTCGGATTGATGACCAGCAGTGTGCCGCAGCCGCCGCCGTGTCCGTAACTGCCTGGTTCCAGATAATGCGATTCGTCCTGCAGGCCGATGCCGTATTTCATGTTTAACTCTGGCAGGTAGGGTTTGAGCGGCGTTGGCAGGATCGCCGCGTGCGTCTCTGGGGAAATGATTTCCCACTTGCCATAGCGGCCACGATTGTCGAGCAACACACCAATCCGTGCGAGACTTTCGGCGGAGAAACCGGTACCGCCCGGCAGGACGTTTTTGATTCCCAGTGGCTGAAACAGATCTCGTTCCATGGCGTCCCAGTAATTCCTGCCGCGCAGCAGTTCCAGTGCGCGGACAGAGAGAATCACGCCGACGACGCCGTACCGGTATTTACTTCCGGGTTCCCATTCGCGTTTGCAATGAGCGATCAATGCTTCATGCCAGGTATGAAAGTAAAACAGCCGCTCGAAAGCGAGGGACCAGGGGAAGTGAATGCCGGTCGCGTGGACGTGTGCGGCCCGGAAGGTGAGACTGCGATCGCGGGGCGTGTCAAAATCAGGAAGAATGTCGCCGATCGGCTGATCCAGGCGCAGAAGCCCGCGGTCAAGGTAGGTCGCCAGTTGCAGTCCGATTAGCGGTTTCATGGCTGAGTCCAGCTTCATCGGCGTGTCGACCGTGACAGGTTGCCCGTTGACACTACCATAACCTTTCGCGGTGATGATGACTCCGTTCCGGGCAATGACAATCGCCATTGGTTCGGAAGAGGCAGCGTACCAGGCGTCGAGTTTACTTTCGATTTTTTTCTGTTGCGCGGCTGTGATTCCTGCCTGCTCCAGCGGTGCAGTTCGCAAGACGGGAGCCGGCTCTCCTTCCAGCAGCCTGGGGGTGGGCTTCAAAAGGGGCTTGTGGTCGACTCCCATCAGCTTGCGTTTTAACTGCACGTGCCGGGTAGCGTTCTCCATCTGCCATTGACCCCGTCGAACAGGGCCTGGTTTCAAGTCCGCTTCCAGCAGCGCTGCCAACTCTACCGCCCCCACTTCTGAGTGTTGCCAATGACGTACCAGGGCAGCGACCGCGTCTGGTTGCAAAGCGGTATCTGATGTGTGAGTTTGGGACTGCAACCATTTCTGAGCCAGTTCTTCCAGAGTGAGATCGCTGCCCACACAGCAGCAGGTCATCGCACGACGCAGTACAGGTCCCGCGGGCACCGGTGCTGTGCCATACACGTAGTAGCGGCCTGGTTCCTGTGCAGTCTGGACTTCTTCCCATCGCTCGTTGAACCAACGCGTGGGAATCGCTGGCTGATCGACGACCCGGGCCACCTGCTGAGGATGTTCCCAGACAAGCTCCGGGAGTTTCTGGCCTTGTTTGAGAACGAACCCGCCTTGCGGTGCGAACTGCTGTTCCCCGAAGTGTTCCCTGAGTTCCACATCCTTGACATCGGCCTGCGAATTCGATGCGATAAAAAAGGATATCAGCGTGAAGAGGCATCCGTAGAAACGCTGGCTGTGACTCATTGAAAACTCCCTGAACTCGCCGGCATGACGGTGATTAATGATTGACTACAGAGTCTTTCAATTCTAACCGACAAGGTTACGCATCGATAGTTGAATTCGCGAACCTGTTGTAGTTAGACATTGTCTGCTGGTAAGCTGTATCTGGCATCAAAACAGATCCTCGTTCTAAATGACGTTGACCGGCGATAAAAATGGGAGAATGACATTCAATAACAAACAAAACAACCGTGAACTTTCAAAAGCAGAAATCATCGTGGCGCACTCGCTGCGTGTTCTCTTGAAGCAGACCGCTGTGGGTGCGTCTTTGGAGGAGACGGAAGATTATCGACTTCTCATGGGTGCGTTAGACTATTTCATTCCCGAAGTCCTGGCCGAACTTTGTCCTGAATGGAAATCTGACGCACTGGATGATGTGATTCCGCTGGTCGCAGATCGCACCGGGGAACGAGAAGCGGTTTTCTTTGGTATGAGCTGGCTGATCCGGGATCAGACTGTTGTGCCTGCGTATCTTCAACTGCAGATTGATTCTGCCATTGATCGTGTCAACTGGCTGGAATGTCGTATCGGCGAACGGGGGCCGCAGGGCATGTTGTGTCGACCGGGTAGTTCATTCGACAAACAACTGTATCGACTGCAGGGCCGGGAAGATCAGATCGACTGGGCTTACCATGTGACTTATGGTGAGAAAAGCTCTTGATCGGGAAATTCTATCAGCGTTTAGAGTGGCTCATCCTGTAAGTTCATTCAGCGCAACAGCGATTTTTCGGAATTGGCATGGAATGTGCCATTATCTGCTGGCATGCGATAGACGGTAAACTCCCTGCGCCCCCATCAGAAAGGCGGTTCGATGTTTGAGAAGTGGATCACAGACCAATGGACTGAAATGCCGATGGTATTGCTGTCGTGTGTGCTGACTTATGCGGTGATTCTGATCTATACACGGCTCACCGGTCTACGAAGTTTTTCCAAGATGTCCGCTGCCGACTTTGCGATGACTGTTGCCGTCGGTTCTGTCTTTGCTTCGACAATTTCTGGTTCCACGCCTACACTCATCATCGGTTTGACTGCGCTCGCCAGTCTGTTTTTAGGACAGTGGATCCTGGCGATGCTCAGGCAGCATTTCGTCTGGTTCAGCAAGCTGGTTGACAATGAGCCCTTACTGCTGATGCGAGGATCCGAGATGCTCGATGAGAATCTCAAAAAAGCGAACATCACCCGGGACGATGTGTATGGTAAACTGCGCGAGGCGAATGCATTGAATGCCGACCAGGTGCTGGCGGTCGTGTTTGAGACGACAGGCGATATTTCCGTTTTGCATTCAGCGGACCCGGATGTAAAACTGGAACCAGACTTTTTTCGGAATGTAACTGGTGCCGAGCAGCTGTTTGAAAACCGCGAACATCCTTCTGGGTCGTTTGCTCGCACCAGCGTTTCCTGAAACATTATTTCAGACCGGACCACAACATTGAACAGCTCGATTACCACACAGGAAAAAACCAAAACCGTTTCAAGCGAGACTGGCTGGCGGCGCTGGCTGTGGTACGGACTGTTTTTGATTTGTATCATTCTGTCGATCACCGCGTTTCTGCCTTTACTGTTAGTTGACTGGTGGTGGGTGCGCATCGGTGATTTTCCACGACTGCAATTATTGGTTTCTTATATCGTCGTACTACTGGCAATTATCCCGTTTCGTAAGCGGATGACGGCGAAAATTGCTGCGATCACCTTGTGCGCGGGCATCGGAATTCAGCTGTTCTGGATCTTTCCTTACCTGACGATTGCGTCCAATGAAGTCGAAACCGCCCAGTCACAGGATTCAGAGAAACGGCTGCGGATTCTGACTGCCAATGTATTGCAGAAGAACACCAATGCGGCGGCGGTGCTGGAGCTGATTGATCGCGAACAGCCGGACATCGTGGTGCTGTGTGAAGTCAACCAACGCTGGATTTCAGATCTGTCGTCGCTGGAAAGAACCTATTCTTATCATCTCACACATCCGCTCGATAACACTTATGGGATCGCATTCTACAGCAATCTACCGGTTAAGTCTGCGGAGGTGAGAGGTCTGGTGAAAGAGGACATTCCGTCAATTGATGCCACCATTCTGCTGCGTTCCGGAAAAGAGGTGCGACTGTTTGCCATTCATCCCAATCCTCCCCGACCGGGAGAAGATACCACCAAGCGGGATGCGGAACTGGTACTCGTTGGACGCGAAGTCAGCAAAAACCGAAGTGCGATCGTGCTGGGTGACTTGAACGATGTCGGCTGGTCGCGTACGACCAATCTGTTTCAGGAAGTCAGTGGGCTGCTCGATCCACGAAAAGGGCGCGGGCTGTTTGCGACATACGACGCCACCTCCTGGATCTGGCGCTATCCGCTGGACTATCTGTTTGTCTCCGATGACTTCCGCGTGGCGGAAATCCGCACTCTGCCTTACATCGGTTCGGATCATTTCCCGCTGCTTGTGGAACTGAGTTACGAACCCGAAGCGGAGGTCACACAGGAAGGACCGAGCCTGGATGCCGGGGACCAGGAGGACGCTGCAGAGGCCGTTCAGTCTGCCCGGGAAAAACATCCGTCTCCCGAAAATCAATGACAGCCCACCGCGCACGCTGACCGCTCAGGAACCGTTCTCTTCGCTCTCCATCCAGGAAATGGACGTTACCGGTGTGCTTAAATGAAGAAAACCGAAGCTAAGTCGAGAGACAATGTATTTGCTCACATTGGCACATCGTTTGCGAATTCAATCCCAGAAGCCAGATTGACTCTCAGTTTTTATTGCCAGTGGCGATGCAGGTTGCGCGCCGCGGTTTATTTTCGGTTATCACTCACCATGGAATCCAAAAGGGTTTAATATGTACCATCACGTTAAGAAGCTCATGTATACAGTTGAAGTCAGTGATCCTGATCCCCGTTTCGGAAAGATGCTGCTGGAGCAGTTCGGCGGTGCGAACGGCGAACTGGCTGCAGCGATGCAATATTCCATTCAAGGTCTGAATTGTGAAGACCCTGCTCGAAAAGATCTGTTGATGGATATCGGAACAGAAGAATTGAGCCACCTGGAGGTGATCGGTTCACTGGCCCGGATGCACCTGAAACCTCTCCGTGAAAATGGTGAGGCGGCTCTGGAAGATCCTCTGATTGCTGTTGTGGGGGGAGGTGGCGTCTCCCTGAATAATTCCCAGGGAGTTCCCTGGACCTCAGCGTATATCGCAATCACCGGTCAGCTGGAAGTGGATCTACGGTCCAATATGGCGGCCGAAGCCAGGGCCAAGATCGTGTATGAACGCCTGATTGATTATACCGACGACCCAGGTACTAAAGACGCGCTGAAATTTCTAATGACTCGGGAAATTACCCACTTGAAAGCGTTCGGCCAGGCGCTCGAAAGCATGGACAAAAAGCCGCTGGAAATCGGGAATCTGAAGCCGGATGACAAGTGGGTCGATCAATATTTCAACGACTCAACTGGATCAGGCGATCTGGGCGATGACTACGAAGGCCCCTGGAATACCGGGGATGAATGGAATGTTGTCGAAAACCCTGCCTTTCAGGAAAAATAACAGGCACCCACATGCACAAGACAGGAGAGAAGAATCTGTCCGCTCATAACCAACCTGAGACGAGAGCGCGAGCTGATGCCGACATGGTGAAGAATTTGCAAACCGATTCTTCTCATACCCTGGCTCACACGATCATAACTTTGATTATCGTCGTGGTTCTCGCCTCAGCGTTGGTCATTGCCTGGGAAATTATTCTGGCGCTGTTCATGGCAGTCCTGTTCGGCGTTTTTCTGACTCATACCAGCCGTCTGGTGAGTGACAGAACCCGTCTGCCTTACAAAGCCAGTCTGGCTGCGCTCGTTCTACTTCTGATCTGTGCATTTCTGGGCACCACTACGTTTTTCTTTGTGCAGATCAACCAGGAAATAGAAGAAGCCCGCCAACAGATTGACGAGGGAATCAACCGGATTCAGAACTGGGCTGAAGAATATACGTCGATCAGTTCCGTCATTCACTCCACACCCATTCTGGCGCAGATGCTCTCCTCACAGAAGGAGCAACTGAACCAGGACAAAGCGGAGCAGCCTTCTCCTGCGGAGAAAGAACAAAGCGGTTCGAAGCAGGAACCGGGGACAGCGAAGAAGAATTCGCAGAACAGTATTCAGTCACTGACGCAACCCGCGCAGCAGGCCATGTCGTTTGTAGGCAGCATGTTCAAATCGACCTTTGGTGTCGTTGTCAATGTGGTTCTGATTTTATTCGTGGGACTGTTCCTGGCAGTCTCTCCACATACATACCGTGATGGTGTGGTCGTTCTGTTTCCACCGGAACGCAGGGACCGCATTTCAGGCCTGATGACTCAACTGAGCGACACACTCTGGCACTGGTTACTGGGACGATTTGGCTCAATGGTGATTACGGGCCTGGGTGCATGGCTGGTCCTTTCGCTGATCGGAGTTCCCATGGCGGGCACGCTGGGACTGATCTCCGGACTGTTGACGTTCATTCCCAATATCGGCTCTTTGATTGCCTTCTGCCTGGCGATTTTAATTGCGCTCCCCAAAGGCCCGACGACCGCAGCGCTGGTAGTACCTGCATTTATCGGTTTACAGCTGGTCGAAAGTTATCTGATCACCCCCCTCATCCAGGAACAGCAGGTCTCACTCCCCCCCGCGCTGCTGATTTCGTTTCAGGCGATCATGGGTGTGCTGTTCGGCTTTCTGGGTGCGATGGTTGCCTCGCCTCTACTGGCGGCAAGCAAAGTCATTGTGCAGGAACTGTATGTCAAAGACTACCTGGAAAAGCAATCTTCATCTGTGCCTGGTGACTAAGCCAGGCCAGGGAACCGGTTGAGGCGAAACCGTGTCCAACCTGTGGCAGACTCTGATCGTTGTCTGCACTTCTCTCAGAATTTCAGGTAGTGAGAATTCTTTGTAGAAAATGACTGGACGTAAGATTACAATCGAATGATCTGTTTTCGAGCTTTCCATCAGACCACCTGGCGGGCAATATCCCGCGCTTTGCATAAGACTTCATCCGTATGACTCCAATCATTGGCATCGACCTGGGTACCTCGAATTCGTTGTGTGCGGTCTTCGAGGATGGACAACCCAAACTCATTCCCAATGCGCATGGTTCTGTGATAACGCCTTCCGTCATCAGTATTTCCGCCGATGATCGCGTGCTGGTCGGCTCTGCTGCCAAAGAGACCCGCGTGACACAGCCCGAGCGATGTGCCTGGGTATTCAAGCGGTTGATGGGTACGGATCGCAAAGTCGAGATCGGCGGGCATGTCTTCACCGCAACCGAGATGTCCAGCCTGGTGCTGCAGTCTCTGAAACAGGATGCAGAAGCCTACCTGGGCCTGGAAGTGCACGATGCCATCATCACGGTGCCCGCCTATTTTAATGATCATCAGCGAAACGCCACCAAGCAGGCGGGCGAACTGGCGGGTCTGAATGTCCGCCGCATTATCAACGAACCAACGGCGGCGGCGCTGACCTATGGATTTCATGATCGCCAGGCCGAGAAAAAACTGATCGTGATTGACCTCGGAGGCGGAACCTTTGATGTGACAGCGATGGAAGTCTTCGAGGGGACACTGGAAATCATTTCGACCGCCGGCGAAAGCATGTTGGGGGGTGAAGATTTCACTGACCGCATTCTGGCAAAAGTACTGACTGCCCAAAACCTGCAGGTCGAGATCGCGGAAGTCAAGCATCCCCTGCTCGTTTCCCGTCTCAAGCAGGAATGCGAGGCGGCCAAGTGTAGTCTTGCACGGGAAACGGAAGCCAAAATCCGCATTCCGAATCTACAGGGAAAGATGGAAGCGGATGCCGCCACCCATACGATGACGCGTGACGAATTTCTGGAACTGGCCGACCCGCTGGTCAAACGGCTGGCGCGTCCGATTGCCAAAGCGGTTCGCGATTCGCGCATTGCTCCACAGGACTTCGACAGTGTAATCCTCGTGGGGGGAGCAACTCGCATGGAGGCCGTCCGCGGATTCATTCGCGAGTTTTTCGGCGTCGAACCATTGTGCACTCACAACCCCGATGAAGTCGTCGCGCTGGGTGCTGCCGTCCAGGCAGCGCTGATTCAGGATGACCGGGCCGTAGAAGACATGGTGATGACAGACGTCTGTCCGTTTACGCTGGGTACGGAAATCATTAAAGAGTTCGGACGACGCCAGGTCAACGGCTACTACCTGCCGATCATCCATCGTAATACCACCATCCCCGTTTCCCGTGAAGAAGTGGTCGGAACGGTCGAACCCAATCAGCGCGAGATGACCGTCAATGTCTACCAGGGCGAAGGACGCAAAGTCGAAGACAATCTGTTCCTGGGAACCATGAAAGTCACCGGAATCCCGCCGGGGCCTTCGGGCAAACCGGTTCATCTCCGTTTCACATACGACCTGAATGGCATTCTGGAAGTGGAAGCCTTCGTTCCCGAGACCGGCAAGAAGTTTAAAACGGTTCTGACACAACATGCCAAACTGACGTCGAAAGTCGATATCGACGCCGCCGTTAAGAATCTGCAGAAACTGAAGTTTTATCCGCGCGACGACGTCAAGAACCAGCATCTGGTCCGTTATGCCGAGCGGGTGATTGGTGAAGTCAGTCCGTTTCAGCGCGATGAGCTGGAGTCTTCGATCGACTACTTTGAGCAGTCGATGGCCTCCGGTGACCCCGAGTATTTCGAGCAGGCAAAACAGAACCTGTTGACAGCGCTGGCGGCACTGGGCTTCTGTTATGATGAGGATGATCAGGAATTTCAGGTATGACGGATTCACGCGAGACCGATTATGTCAGACGGTTGCTGCAGATGAACCCGCTGGAACAGCCCCTCGAAATTCTTACGCTGCGACGCGACTTCCTGAAACCGCAGGACGACAGGCGGCCGGTTGTAGATGCATCCCTTTCGATTTATGAACGCAAAGAACAGACGCTGAAAAATATGGAAGCGCTGCGGAAATGCCTGTGGAACCTGGATGACGAAAGTCTGCGGGAGCAGGTGGAAGCCATCGACATTTCCGAGTTCCCGGATCTGGCGATTTCGTATGCCCGGCTCAAAGCGGTCGCCGATCACCGGGATTCATTTCGGCTGCTCCGAAAGCATCGCCACTGTTTCCCGGAGTTTTTCAATCAGTTCTGCGGCCTGGTATCGGCGTCTCCTCAAAAAACAACGGAGCGTCGTGCCGAATGCATGGAAGCTTCGCGGAAAGGATCGTTCGATACCCGGAATCGCAGCCCGAAAGATTACTATCGTATCGCGCTGGCCATTCGGCAGGAAATGCCGGAGCTGTACCAGCTGGAAAAGCCCTGGCTGAGCCATATTCTCTCGAAGCGGGATGCGAACAATGTGTTTGGTTTCAGTGAAGCGGTGCTGGCAATTGTTGCGTTTCTGGTGATGATATGCGCATATTATGCTTCGAAGATGATCTTTCAATAAATTCGCATGCGACTGTGGGAGTAGTTCATGAGTGGCCCCATCGAGCCGCAATGGAATCTGTTACCTGATGATCCGGAAGCATTTTTCGGACTTTCAGGCGAATATGATCTGCGCGACCTGAAACGAAAATATAATTCCTTCATCCGCCAGTTCAAGCCGGAACGCTTTCCGGAAGAGTTTCAGAAAATCCGCGCTGCATTTGAACGACTGAACGATGCGCTACGTTATCACGAACGTCCCGGCACTTCTGTCATCCAGCCCGATCAGCAGTTCGACTGGAAGTTCAACGAACCAACGAAGCAGAATCCGCAGCCGGAAAAACGACCACCCGAACTGGTAGAGCCACGTGAATTCCCTTTCCCGGATGACGCCCGCCCCGTAGAACGCAGCGATAGCCTGTCAGCCCAGTCCGACCCGCAGCCATTACATGAACGCATCAGTGTCGAATCGCTGCCAGGCATTTTCGAAGATCTCAAGCAAAAAGAAGAGAAAACTCCATACGACTATTATACGCTGGCCGTCCTCTCGGATATCCGGCAGGAGGAGACACACGCGTTCGCTTACTGGTTACTGGAAGGCCTGCAGGCGCATCCCGACGAACCGGCGCTGTTTGAACTGCTGCGTCAATATTTCGCCAACCAGCCTGATCCTGACGGACTGCCGGAGTTGCTGGAAGCGACCTCGCGCGCAGTTCGCACGGACCGGTTCTATTACCTGACTGAGCGGGCCTGGGATGAACTGCTGTGTCATGATGCCTTTAGTGATTTCCGCGAGCATCTGGAAACCTGTGAAGCGAACCTGCTGGATCACCGTATCGATCACATGCTGGTGTTTTATCTGCATATTTTAAAAACGGCAGTCTGGAAGGCCAGCGACCACTGGCTGCGGGAAAAATTTGGCGAGATCGAAGCCCACTACGATCGTCTGCCTTACTGGGCGGAAGAGGAAATTGATTTCCTGGAACAGATCAATCTTTACCGCAGCCAGCGCAGCGAGTTTTTAGAGGGGGGCCCGGTCCGGGCCATGATTGACCAGGCAATTTTTGATTATTGTACGAAACGGGAATCTGATGCCGACCGGAGCTTCCTGGAATGTCAGAATCAACTGGTTTCACTGGAAGAAGAAGTACTGCGTGAATTTAATGTTCCCGAAAAAGATATTGGAATCGTGCTGTATCTCTGGGAGCGGATCTCGTCTGAAGTACTGGAACGTATCGCAGAGGAACTGTACCCGGAACAGACCGAATCACTGGAAGTTCAGGCAAAGAAGCTGGGACATCGTCTGCTGACAGAGGGGGTGGGCATCCGCTATCAGGTTTTACACTCGCTCGCCTTGATTCTGGGGCTGGGAGTCCTTGGTTCGATTGGACTGATCATCTACTTCCTGGTCCATATTCTGGATTCATTCTGGATGAACTCCCTCAAAATTTTTGGTGTCGTGATCGCTGATTTTGCAGCCCTGCTGATTTATTCCCTGCTGCAGGACCGGGTTATCCTGGGACATTATCGCAGCTGGTGGCGTTTCGAACTCATGCGGTTTTACCAGACCAAATGGTTCCCCCTGCACGATCTGGCTGACGAACTGGCGCAACTGAAATCCATCAAGGTGGGAGACGAAGAGCGTGAAGGGCTCGATAAAATCGCGGAAGCCATGCGAAAAGACATCGGCCTGTTTCTGTATGTCAACGCACAACGTCTGTTGACGGCCTGCCATTAGGAACGATCGGGAAGATTCGCCATGTCTGATTCGCGAAAGCAGGAATATCTCAGCCAGATACTGCAGATGAATCCGCTGGAACAGCCGGCAGAAATCCTGAACCGCCGCAAACTGTTTCTGCAGCCACAGTCGGACAGTCGTCTGCACGATTCGATGAATTCCAGTTACGAAGAACGCAGAGCGCAGATCCTCGAACAGATAAACTCTTTACGCAAACACTTCTGGTCTTTCAAAACTTCGGTGATTGAGCAACGGCTGAATGAAATCGACATTGCGGATTTTCCCGAACTGACGTTTGCCATCGGGCGTCTCAAAAAAATCGCCGCGTTACGGGAATCCTTCAGCCAACTGCAACATCGTTGTGAGAACTGTGAAGAGTTCTATACTCAGTTCAGCACCCTGGTGATCTCCTCGCCTGCAGAGGCCGAACGACTCCGCTCAGTCACGTTTTCCCCGTCTCCAGCGAATACTTTTGACTTTGAGCTGCCTCGACTGGAAGACCATCGCGAGCTGGCACGTATCGTCCAGCAGGAATTTCCAGAGCTGCATGCGCTGGAAAAAGACTGGATCAACCAGCTTGCGGCGACTTCTAAAAAGTCCAACGCCATCGCGTGGATGGTGCAGACTTTACACACGTTAATCGCGATTACCGCCGGGATTTCAGTAGTACTGATTTTGTATTTATGCCTGTGACACACAAGACAGATGAGCATACAGCTGAGATTGATTGGAGCCTTTCATGAGTGATTCCGGCGATCCACAATGGGATCTGTTACCGGATCAACCTGAACCGTTTTTCGGTCTGTCAGGCGAGTACGATGTGCGCGATCTGAAGCGGAGCTACAACGCGTTGATTCGCAAATTCAAACCGGAAAAGTTCCCTGAGGAATTTCAGAAGATCCGGGCCGCTTATGAACGCCTGGACGATGCACTGCGGTATGGTGAAACCTCGCAGACGAGTCCCGGTACATCGGATTTGCAGTTCAACTGGGCAGAACTCCTGCAGGAGCAACTGGAACCGGAGCCCACAACAGTTCCTCTTCAGCCCCCCACTGACGCGAACGCTGATCACGAGCACGCGGAACCTGTGTTTCTGTCGGATGAGCAACCTTTACATGAGCGTGTCAGAACAGAACGACTGCAGGATCTGTACCAGGAACTGAAAACGCTGCCGGTAAAAACACCTTATGAATATTACGCGCTGGCTTTTCTCTCCGATTTTCTTGATAGTCATTCCCAGTCGTTCCCGATGTGGCTGTTGAAAGGATTGAAAGCACACCCGGACGACCAGGCGCTGTTTGAACTGCTGCATCAGTATTTTGTCACCTGTGACTCGCTGGAGGGGCTTGAGGAGCTGCTGGTCAATACATCGCGTGTGGTTCGGTCCGACCGGTTTTATTATCTGACTGAAAATGCCTGGGACCGCCTGCTCCGGGAAAGCCCGTTTCTTGCCTTCCGCCACACACTGGCTGCCTGCGAAGAGAACCTGCTCGACTATCGGGTCGATCACCTGCTGGTATTTTATATCCACATTCTCAAAGCGGCACTCTGGAAAGCCGACCGGGTCTGGCTGGCTTCAACCTTTTCCCTGATCGAAACCAATCTCAGACGGCTCCCCCCCTGGCTGGAGTACGAATTCCATTTCCTGGAGCTGATCCGAGTCTATCAGCGCGAGCGGGAACTGTTCCTGACAGGCGGGCCACTGCGCGCCATCATCGATCAGACCATTCAGGATTATTGTACCCAGAGTGAGCAGCAGGCGGATCAGAGTTTTCTGGAATGCCAGCAGCTACTGGTTTCACAGCGGAATGAGCTGCTGGAAGAATTTGATCTCACTCGCACGGAATGTGAAACCATTCAAATGCTCTGGGAAAAAATCGCGGAAGATGTCTTCGAACGGATCAATACCGGATTCCATGACTCGTTTCCTGAGACACTGGAACAACGCACAAAGCAGCTCGTCGCGCAATTGTCGGAGGAAGACAGTGGCGCCGATTATCGACGGTCCGTGAAAATCCCCCGACTGGGCTTCCTGTTGTTTCTGGCGGTATCCGTCATGATCTCACTGCTCGGCCTGGTCTTCAAAGGGGATGCCATCAACGGACCCTTTTTGATTCTTGGCTGCCTGCTCCTTTTAAATGGAGTCGTATTCGTGATCTCCAGTATCATTTCCGAGCATGTGGTCCGCGCCTTTTATCTCAGCTGGTGGCGACAGAACCTGATGCAGTTCTACCAGTCAGACTGGGTTCCCTTAGTCGCACTCGCGTTGCAGCTAAAACAGCTCAAACAGAAACAGTTCAGGAAAAACAAAGCCTACAATCTCGACGAAGTAGCGATCTTCATGCTGCACGATGTGAGTCTGTACTTTTACACAACCGCCCAACGCCTGCTGACGGCCTGTGAGTAGCATTTTTTGTTTCTGAAACTTTTCCCTTGACATTCTAGGGGTAGTCGATAATACTCTCCCCTAAGCATTCTTGGGGAGAAAAACATGGCAAAAAAACAGAAAGCCGATCTGCTGCAGGGGACGCTGGATATGCTGATCCTGAAAAGTCTGCTGGCCCAGGCACGACACGGGTATGGAGTCGCGAAATGGATTCAGGTCACGACGAAAGGTGCCCTGGAGATTGAAGAGGGGTCGCTCTATCCGGCCTTGCATCGCATGCAGAAACGAGGCTGGATCCAGTCGGAGTGGGGTCTTTCGGAAAGTAACCGGCGGGCGAAATATTATGAACTGACGACTCTTGGCCGCGCGCAGCTCAAAACCGAAGTCCAGTCCTGGTCTCATCTGGTTGATGCGATCAGCCTGATTCTGAAATCCAATCTGGCGGAGGGCTGAGATGTTACGTCACTGGTTCCGCACCCTGATCTCGTATCTTCGTCTGCCGTTGATCGCGCATACGGATCGTGAACTGCACGATCTTCGTGAAGAAATCGAATTTCATCTTTCCGCCAGTGCAGCCGATCATCACAGCGAAGGCATGGATCCCCGGCAATCTCAGCAGACCGCGCTGGAGCAGTTCGGAGATGTCAAAACAGTGGTCGACGATTGTTGCCACGTCTCCCTCTCCCGACATCTGTTCTGGCATCGCCTGCATCAGTTGCTCACACTGGGACTGGTGGTTGCGATGGGCTGGCTGATCTGGATATATTTCCTGTCGGAAAACCAACCGCCGCCCGCCAGCACTCAACTGGCGGCTTCAGGATATTTGGAATCGGAAACGACCGGCGACATCCAAGGCACGGTGGTTGCTGAAGAGGGGCAACCTCTCAGTGAGACACATATTCTGGCAGTCGTGAAAACCTGGCCTCCTCACGGTTACCGGCAGAATTCGTATACCGCTCTCACACGTCCCGACGGGACTTTTCTGATCGAAAATGTCTACCCGCCCGGGCAGGAATATGAAGTACAGATCGCCGCCATCGCCGACGCGCATCTGCTGAAATCCGAATATGTCTCGATGCGCACAGGCACACTGGATCCTTTTCACTTTCAACTGACCAGGTCTGCGGGGCTGGTTTTGCATTTTGAATCGAACGCAGGGACGCCCCTGTCGGGTGTCAGCGCATTTCCCTTTGAACGCGTTGATCAAAGCGGGCAAGAGCATTGCATTTATTTCTGTAGCGCCCAGCCTGTAGTTCGTCAATCGAACCTGGAGGGGAATCTACCCATGCCCCACTTTCTGCCGGGCGAACAGGTGACCATGTACGTACAATTTCCTGGCGGTGAATGGCAGACACGAGAGTTAACCGTACCCGCTGACAGTCAGTCTGTAATCCTCACACCGGAACCTGCCAGTCCCTTTGATGATGGCTGACAGAGATCGATTCTGAGTTTAATCATTCCATCATACAGCGGCGCACAAGGTGCGCGCCGCGATTTGAACAGACAGAAAGGCTCGATGATGCATCACAGATATGAGTTCACTTTAACCTGGATCTTACTCATCCCGTTCAGCATCAATGTTTCTTTTGCCGCGGAACCGGAGGCAATTCTCAAGGACAGTTTCGAAACCGGAACCAAAGCACCCGAAGAGTGGCAGACCGGCTTGAATGTACCCGGGGTCAGATATGTTTACGATAAAGGACGCGGGAAATCGGGAGACCGCAGTCTCTCGCTGCAAAAATCCGCCCGCCGCTATTTTCCGATCGCACAGTGGTACCGCCTGCTCCCTTATCAAGGTGAGAAACAGAATCTTCAGGTCCAGTGTGAAGTGCGGGCGGAACAGGCCAGCAAAGCCATTATCGACGTGCTATTCCTGGATGAGAACAAAAAAAGTCTCGGCCATCAATGGCTCAGCTACATCGGCGCCAAAGAGTCCGGCGAGTCTCCCGTCAGTCATGACTGGAAAAACTACACAGGCTCTGCAGAGATCCCGGAAAACACGAAGCAGATTGTGATCGGCTTGCAGATCTACGGACCGGGAAAAGTCTGGTTTGATGATCTGGAAGTGACGCTGACCGGCGAATCAGTGCCTGTGAAACCCGAAAAAACAGAGCACGCAATTGAGATCCCGCTCAACGGAGAAACCGGAGAGTATCTGCTGATCACGCCTCAAGACAAATCTGATAACGAAAAACCGCACGCACTGCTGATCGTTCTTCCCGGCGGTGACGGCTCGGCCGATTTTCATCCCTTTGTGAAGCGAATTTTCGAAAATGCCTTGAGTGATGACTTCGTACTGGCACAACCGATCGCAAAAAAATGGACCGCTGATCCCAAAGTCGTCTGGCCAACGAAAAACAGTCAGACTGCAAAGGTCAAATACACGACAGAAGAACTGATCGCAGCCGTGATTAACGATGTCAGCGGAAAACAGAAGATCGATTCCAGACGAATTTATCTGCTGGCCTGGTCTTCAGGAGGTCCCGCTGCGTACGCGACGCTGCTGCAAAAAGAAACAGACATTGACGGCGCGCTGATTGCCATGTCTGTCTTCAAGCCGGACCAGCTCCCCGACCCTGCCAATGCAAAACAGCGCAGTGTCTATCTGCTGCATTCCCCCGATGACAAAGTCTGCCCGTATTACATGGCGGAAGCAGCACGCGATACCTTCAAGAAGACAAACGTCCGCACCACACTGGTCGACTATCCTGGCGGTCACGGCTGGAAAGGAAACGTTTACGGCAATATTCGCCAGGGTATCAACTGGCTTGAAAAAGCAGACTGAGCTACCGATTCAATTGCAAAGAGGACCAACAGTATGGTCGCCGCGCTTCAATCATCTAATTAATTAAAAGATTTCTTGACGAACTGAGAATCCTCCATTAACATCATCTAAAGAATTAGATGATTGATATTGAGATGCGATTTTTGCTGTTCTTCGTTTGAGGAATCTTTAGATGGCGCGACCCGGATCTGAACACCCGACCGAACTGGAACTGGAAATCCTGAAGATCCTCTGGGACGAGGCGCCGCTGCCCGTGCGCGACGTGCGGGCGCGACTCGAAGCGCAGGCCGCACGACCGCTGGCACACAGTTCTGTGATCACGACTCTTAACATCATGTTTAACAAGGGGTTCGTGAAACGGAAAAAGGATGGCAAGTCGTTCCTGTTTTCGCCGAAGCTGCAGAAAAAAGCGGTAACTGGCGGCATCTTGGGAGATCTGTTATCGCGGGTGTTTGATGGTTCCTCATCGGCTCTGGTCATGAACCTGATTGAGACGGCCGACCTGGATTCCGAAGAACTCGCGGCACTCCGCAAGCTCATTGCCCGCAAAGCAAAGGAGCAACAGCAATGATCTGGAATACGCTCCTCGATCCCGCTTTAAGCGGCCGCCTCTGTCTGACGCTCCTGCATTCCATCTGGCAGGTCTCCCTGCTGATCGGCGTGCTCTGGCTCGTGGAACGCTGCTGGCAGAAAAATAACGTAGAACGACATTATGTGCTCTACGTTACGGCTCTGCTGTCAGCCGTGCTGGCGCTCCCCGTGACATTCACTCTCGTTGATCAGACTCCGACCGAACCCGTGGCAGCCCGCCCGAGTCCTGTGAGAACAGAGGCGCTGCCTTCCCTCGCAGACATGCGCCCTGTCGCGCCGGTTCAAAACAGTCCCGTTAATTCAGCGCCACTGCCTGTAAAGGACTCTCTGGTATCTGAGAAACAGACCACACGTTCCGCCATGGATCTTTCCCCAGTGGTATCCAAGGCGTCTCCCGCAAGACGATCACAGGTTTGGCTTTGGCTGGCTCCCTGGATCGTCGCCTGCTACGTCGCGGGAGTCGCCTTTATGTTATTCCGTCTGATTATCTCCAGTATCCGCGTGCAGAGACTCGGCGCGACAGCCGAACGGATCTCCGCGGGTCCGCTCGTCAATTCATTACGCCATCTTGCTCAGACATGGTCGTTGAAAGTGGTTCCCGTGCTGGCCCGTAGCGAACAGATTCTAGTGCCCCGCGTGACAGGTATTCTGCGACCGATGATCCTGCTGCCCGCATCTGCCATCAGTGGGCTCACCACAGACGAACTGGAACTGATCCTCGCGCACGAACTGGCTCACATCCGTCGCTTCGATTTATGGATCAACCTGCTGCAGCGGTTTACAGAAGCAATTCTGTTCTTCAATCCCGCGCTCTGGTATCTGAGCCACCGCGTCAACATGCTGCGGGAATACTGTTGTGATGAAATGACATGCCAGCTGAAACTCGATTCCACCTCTACATTTGAATCGCGCGTGAATTATGCCACAGCGCTGCTGCATGTGGCAGAACTGGTCAGGCACGGCAAAACCAGCGGCGATCTGACCACGCTGGCAGCCAGTGGCAAATCTCCTTCAGAAATCCGTCGTCGCGTGGCCCGGCTGTTCGGTGAATCCCTGCAGGAGCCCCTGCCGGTCTCGCGCGGCGGTTTTATCGGTCTGTTGATTCTGGGGGCAACGCTGGCCATCGTCGGCTTGATTTCTCCCTCGTCGGCACAGACAAATCAACCAGAAAAAGAACCGAAACAACAGGCAGAATCAAAGCCGGTAGAGAAACCTGTTCTTCGGAAAAAACCGGCTTTGTATGGCCGCATCACCGATACCGAAGGAAAGCCAATCCCTGATGTCGAGATCCAGCTCTACAGTGGTGTAGCGACACGTTTTCGAGGTCAGAAAACAACCACCGATGCCGACGGCAAATATCGGTTCGATCCTCTTGAAACAGGCACCGCAATCATCTCTGGAGATATGCCTCAAGAGAGGAGTGCATCTTACCACGTCGGCGTGCAGTTTCACCATCCTGCGTTTGTACCCGCTGATGGAAAATCGTGGCGTGACCTTTCGGTATCACTCAAAGAACCTGAAGAGAAAGAGTTCAATCTGAAAATGATACGGGGCGGTTTCATCAAGGGAACCATCGTCGATCCCAAAACCGGCAAACCGATGCCAAACCTGTATCTGCGGATCGATAATCAGTTCTTCCTGAAAGACAAACGAAATACGTACCTGGTCTACACCACGACTGATGACGCCGGACAGTTTACGACTGCAGCCCTGTTCCCGGGGAAATATCTGATCGAAATTAACAACGTTCATTTTAAAGACCGATACCGCTACCCCAAAATAGGTAGTGCAAAGGTTGAAGCCAAAAAAACGACCGACATTAAACTGACCAGTGACCAGGCAAAGATGTTCCAGGATCCATTTCACATTACTGGGTACGCCATTGGTAACGACGGTAAATCTATGACTGGAGGTCGCGTCGAAATGCGCCTCATCAACAGTAAAAATAAAATGCGAAATCAGGAAGGTATCATCAATCGAATCAATGATTTTGGCCTGCAGTTCGGCCCGGCTGAGCGTGGTGAGGTTTCCGAAAAATCCCCTTATGGCATTGGAACACACGATGTGGAACTGGTCTGCGAATATCAGCGCCTGGGTTACAAACTCGTGAGCCGCACTCCCTCCGAACCGCTGCGCATCACAGACGATCCAGAGATGCCTTTTGTCAAAGACGGCTTCCGTTACATTCGCCCCAATGAGTCGATCAACTTTATGCTGGTCTTCGCGCCTGACAATAATATGATGCGACAGTTTCAACTCAACGTCGTCGATCCGGAAGGCAAACCGATTCCCGATACGACCATCGAAATCCGCAGCGATCCGGCTCCCACCACCGATCAGATTCTTCGCGGTGAGTACCTGCGCGATGCGACATACGGTCCGTTTGTGAAAACGAGTGCCAAAGGCGAACTCCTGTTTCGCACCCCTCATCACATGAAACGCTTCAACCTCAGTATCAAAGCACCGGGTTATGCACCCTACTGGGCCAGCTGGCCTGTGGACAGCATCCCAGATAAATTTACCGCGATGCTGGATAAAGGCTGGACGGTAGGCGGCATCATTGTAGACAAAGCGGGAAAACCGATCACAGGCGCCAAAGTTTCGCCCAGCGTGAATTTCAAAAAACGACCCGGCGATACCAGTAGATTAGGTGTCGGCACAAAAATCAAAACCGATGCCAACGGTCTCTGGCAGTTTGAATATGTTCCTGCCTCCAAAGCAGAGGTGCACATTGATATTGATCATCCCGACTATCGTCCCTGGCGAAAGCGTGTGGCCCGCAGCGAATTTGAAGTGAAAGCCAATGCCAGTCCGTCTGCCAGAATCACACTGGAAGAGGGGCTGAACATCACTGGCAGCGTGACAGATGAGAACGGAAAACCGATCGCCGGCGCGCTGGTCCGCACGAAATTCGTAAACGACATTCGCAAAGCGACCACTGATGAGTTTGGCGTCTACCTGATCACCGGCTGCGAACCCAAACTGACGCGCGTCGTCGCGACCGCGAAAGGCCGGGCTCCTGAAGTTCAGGAAGTTGGAGTGGGACCGCAGCTGGAACCGGTCGATTTCTCTTTGAAGCCTGGAGGAAAAATTCGAGTGCGCGTCGTCGATGAAAACGGGAAGGGCATCCCCAAAGCCAGCATTTTTTTTCAACGCTGGCGCAGTGCGTGGTACAATCTCTTTGAGTTTGACAATGTGAACCATTACACCGATGAGAACGGGATCTGGGAATGGGATGAAGCGCCGCTGGACGAATTCCAGGCCGACATCTGCCGTCCGGGAGGCATGCAACTCGCCAATCAGAAGCTGTTGGCTCGCGCAGAAGAATATGTATTCCATCCACCCAAAGCGTTAGTGATTTCAGGTAATGTGATCGACGCGAAGACGAAGCAGCCCATCAAAAAGTTTCGCGTTACTCCGGGAGCTGAAAGAGACAATTCGCGGACACGTCTGTTCTGGAACTCATCCGACAGTTTCACTGCCTCAGATGGTAAATATCAGCTTCGTATCACGCGTAGCAACCCGGCCCACTTTGTACGGATTGAAGCAGACGGTTATGAAGTCGCTACGTCCCGCGCTTTCAAGCCCAATGAAGAAAGTGTGTCTTACGATTTTGCCTTAAAACCTGCCAGAGATATTGCTGCCACGATTCTGACTGCGGAGGGCAAACCGGCAGCTGCTGCAGAGATCGCTATCGGGATGGCAGGTTCGCAGATCAGTATTCGACAGGGTCGACTGGGGACTCGGCAGACCTATGCCACCGTATTGAAAAGCGATGAGGCAGGCCACTTCGGTATACCCCCTCGAAATGAACCGTTTCAACTGATCATTCTACATCCTGCCGGCTTCGCATATCTCAAGTCGGAAACAGGCCCCATTCCCGATCCGATTCAACTCACACCCTGGGCGCGGATTGAAGGTACGTTCTCGATTGGAAAGCTACCGGCGGCAGGCGTGGAACTCGCATTGGGATTGAATAACGGTATCAATGCCTCTCGTGACGAGGGTCCCAGTATTTTTACACAGAATGAAATCAAAACCGATCAGACTGGTCGTTACGTGTTTGACCGGGTCTTTCCCGGACAGACCCGCGTTGGCCGCAACATCACTTATATGGTCAGACAGGGCGCGACCGAAGCAACTTCGTCAATTCAGGTCCCTATAGAATTGAAAGCCGGCGAAACAAAGTTACTCAATCTGGGAGGCACGGGACGTCCCGTCATCGGAAAACTCAAGCCGGCTGAGACACACACGGGCAATGTGGTCTGGCCATTAGCGCATCTTTCTGCCCATGAATATTTCAGGCCTCCGGCCGGCATGTTACCGCTGGAAGCCAGCAGCAATGATCCCCGTGGTTTCCAGGCCTGGTACACAGCCTGGCAAAAGTCCGCAGATTATCCGGCTGAAAAAGTGATCTACGAACAATATGAGGAGGCCCGCAGCAAACGGCTCGATGAAACGCCACGCATCAATGCCAGTGTTGCCCGCGACGGTACGTTCCGGATCGACGATGTTCCGCCGGGAGAGTATGTTCTCAGCGTCAACTTCTACGAACGGGAAAACAACCCCGGCTACGTAGGCGATCTGCAGTTCACCGTGCCCCCTGTAGAAAATGGTTACAGTTCTGAAGCCATCGATCTGGGCACTTTGACGCTGAAGAAATAAAACTCCGGGTTCTATTTTCTTCTGCCGCGCAACACTGTTTTCTTGATTCTGATCACACGATCGCATATAGTGTCCAGAACAACAGCACCTGCTACTACTCCATACAAAGTGAAACCATGGCGGCTCTCTGCATCATCTGATGTAAAGCATCTGTTTGAGTTGTTTTACATCAACTTGATCTTCTGGATCGTTTGCACAGATCACAGCTAAAAAGGTGAATTCATGGCCATTTTTGTCTGCAAGCAATGTTCTCACACTGAAAACACTCTCGATGAATATATCGGCAGGAAAGCCCGTTGTCTGAATTGTCAGTCACTGGGAACAATCGAAGCGGCACCTGCTTCTACAGAGCCCGATATTAAATCCAAATCTGAGCCGATAATGCCACCCCCCTCTCCACCAGCGTCAGTCAGCACGCCCGAAGCTGCAGAGAAATCGAAGCCTGCAGACAGTGCCGCCAGAGACTCGCAGAGTCTGATAATACTGGTCATCCTGGTCAGTCTGCTGTTAGGGGTTCAGATAATCAACCTGTTCTTAAGCAGCCCCACTCCACAACGCTGGGAATATGATATTATTTCTCCCAGAGACTCTGTCGTCGTTGAAAAATTGAATCGGCTGGGAGCAGAGGGCTGGGATATCGTGAGTGCCAGACGTGCCACCGGCTATGATAATGAAGCATCCTATGAAATGCTGATCCGACGCGCCAAATAGATCTCTGGTTTTCCGTACGGGAAAACTATTTCACCGTCTGTGTTTCCAGGGCGAACCAGGATTTATTCAGATAGCTGCAACTGCAGGCGGCTGAGGCATCGGGAACCAGCACCAGACCGCCGGCAGGGATCGCATTGATCCAGCAGCCCGGACGGACGCCTCCGTAGTTTTCGATGCTGTCATTTTTATTGAAATCGAAATATCCCAGCGTCGCCGACCGGAAGAACATCATGTTTTCGCAACTGGCAAGAATGCCACAGCCGTAAGAACGTTTGAAGTTGAAAGGCTGGGGCTTGCCCGATTTCAGATTCCAGGCACCACCCTGGGCATACACGGTTTTTCCGTTAATCAAGGGCCGTGATCTGTAGTTCGCTTTCGCCTCCCAGGTTTTTTCTCCCGTCGTACTGTTAAAGACACTCAACCGGCCTCCCTTTTCGGAGGAGAGTCGGAAGCTCGTCGGCTGATAGCTCATCAGCAGCGCATCGTTTTCGGCACTGACGGCGATCATCGTGCCATAAATGTCTTCTTTGTTCTTCCACAGGACGTAGCCATCGTGGATGCTCAGGCACAACAGTTGACCGGTGGCATGTTTAGCGGTTTTGGGAATCGGTTTACTGCGTGTCTCTTTGGTGCGATCAAAATCGGCCAGCGGACGATCGATCAGATACAACTTCTCGTTAGCAATCGCAATCGCATTGTGTCGAATTGAATCTTTCGGCTCGTACTGCCATTTCAGTTTCCTGGTTTTTGTATCAAAGGCAAACAGACGGGTTGATTCGGTCAACTGTTTCGTCATATCTCCGGTCGTCGCATGATAGCGATACGCGACCACATGACTCGGATCTGCGGCGGTGCCGATTAACATACCGTCATGCCAGGCAATATATCCCCACGGTTGTTTCGTCTTCTCTGCTTTGGGATCATCTGAGGGAGGGACGTCGTATGTATGCAGCAACTCTCCCGTGGCAGCATCCAGTTGATAACAGTGTTCCTCATGACGGATGAATACGGAATCACCTCCCAGGCAATAATTGCTGCCTGTTCCCGAAGCGCCCATCAATTCATCACCATCGTAGGCGGCCAGCACGCCCTCGATTTTAAATCGCCACAGTTCATGACCGTTATACGCATCGACTGCCAGCAGACCATGATTACCCTCATGAAACAGACGCCCTTTTGAGTACAAAGGGGCAGGACCGCGTCCGTGCCTGGAGGGAATGACGAAATCGAAATCCCGATACCACAACATGCTTAGCTGGCCGTTAACCAGTTTATCGTTACTGCATAGTGTGTTCGCCGCATCCGCGTACTGATGCGTCCATTCGCCGGCACCCGCAATCGCACCCCGCTTCTCGATTGTCAATGCGCCCGGTTTCCCCAGACAGATCACACCGCCATAAGGGCGCTGCAAGCGTTTGAGTTCCTGCTGGGAAAGTGTGGCGGGGTCCTCTGAAAGGGATCTCCCGGAGACGACCAGGTTGGCGACTTTATTCGGCGTATTGGTTTGATCCAGCGATCGCTGCAGCACTGTGACGCGCGATCCATACACGCCTGCCGCCGTCAGCTTCTGACGTGCCAGCGCGACCAGCTCCGGGTCAGCTTCAATGGCGATAATCCGCAACTGCGTGCGGGTCGCCAGTTCATACGCTAAAGCGCCATCACCACAGCCTACATCAAAACAATAACCTTTCTCAATGCCGGTTCGTTTGATGATTTCGGCGGCCGCCCGGGCAGCTGCAGAATCAGCTGGGTAAGGTGACTTCTTCACTTGCGCGTCGTTATCGGAAGCGGGAGTTGCCGTTTTCTCACCAAATGCATAAAGCGTCCCGTGATCGGTGCTGACCAGCAGTCGTGCGTTGCTGGCCGCCAGTCCGTAAGCGGTTCCCTTCACCGGCGTGGACCACAGGGGCTTACCGGTTTCCAGATCAATGGTCTCAACCAGTCCGTTCGCGCCAGAAACAATTTTATCGCCCGCGATAATCAGCGCGGCACTGGGCTGTGTCTGCTTGACGGTCCAGATCTGTTTCAACGCTTTTCCTCGCACCAGCTTGCCTTTGCGGTCCGGGCTTTCGGTGTCGATCCATTGATAGCGGGAAATGCTTCCCCGGCTCGCCTGCACCAGGCCATCCGGTGTCGCCACCGTGGGACCAGGTGCGGACTTGGCGATGGCTTCCCCGTCGGCTGCTTTAAATACCACGCCGCTGTTGAGAAACAGATCGCCGGCCACAATCGTATCGCCGCCCCCCTGCGCCCGGTTTTTCTGCAGGTGAAAATATTCGAACTGACCGTTCAGGCGATTCATCGATGCTGGCACGGCGCGACCGGCGGGCACGAGCAAATGATCTCCGGCGACGGCCAGATATCCCTGTGCCGAGATGCCGCTGTTTGCATCGGCGCCCCCGTGTGGTTGCGGCATATAAATCTGGCCGGAGTCCGTGTTCGACCAGACCGGCTTTCCCGTTTTCGCATTCAAAGCGTGCAGAAAGATACCATCGCTGGGCCAGATTCCCGCAGCATAGTACACGGTATCATCGACGACGACTGCCGCGCCACGGGCCGGCCATTTGGAAATTACACGTTCGTTGCCCACCACCATCTCCGCACGTGGGCCGCCCCGATGTTTCCACAACAGGCTTCCCTCTGCGACACTCAATGCATAAAGATGGCCATCATCACTGGTCACCAGCAGTTGATCCTGCCAGACCGTGGGGGCAAAACGCACGGGTCCTTCGGTGTAATATTCCCACACTGGTTTTCCGGTCTGCAGGTCGACCGCCTGAATTTTTCCGGTCACACTGTCGCCAGAGAAAACCCGATCATCGGCGATGACACAATGATTCACACGGTCATAAGTCAACCGCGTACTGCGAGGCCAGGCGGACTGGATGGCATGCGAATTCTGAATACGCCACTGCAGCGCCAGTTCTCCAGGCAGGTCGTCTGTTGTGAATCCGCTCCGCTGCGCGTCGGCCCGGTATGCGGGCCAGTCGGCTGCCTGCACCCGTTGTTCTACCTGACAGACTGCCAGACAACATGTAATAAATAATAGAATGGCTCTCAGGTTTTTCATGCGTAATCGTTCCTGCTGCGGAATCAGTCAGTGTCAAAGTCGGCCTGTTCGGAATCGTATGGCTTTGCAGCCTGCGTTACAGTTTCATCATTTCTACAAAGCTCTGCTCTCGAGTGTATCACTCCTCAAACCCTCGGGAAACAGCAGCACAGAGAAGAATTTCGCACTCTCTTCAGGTTTCCTGCTTTGTTAAATTTGTGATGAATAAGTCGTGAAGCTTCTCGGTATATTTCATAAAGAAAGTGGTTCCATCCGTCTTTGATAACCGCAGTCGGCGCGCTCACAATGTTTGTCCCTTCCGATTTGATCACAGAAGAATAGAGTGAACCCGTTGATCATGGCGACTTTACGGGGTCATTTTCCCGATTTTTCTCGCACGGGAAGGCGCCGGTCTGCTACAGTACACAAATGCGCAAACTGGATCATGGGCCCCTTTTAAGGTGAGAAGGTGATATGCGGATTTTGATTATCGGCGCCGGCATTGGTGGCATGACGCTGGCCGCGTTACTCAAACAGCGGGGTCTGCAGCCGACGCTGATTGAACGGGCGGCCAACTTCGATCACGCGGGTTACATGCTGGGGCTCTGGCCCCTCGGTTATCGGGTGCTGCATGGACTGGGTCTGTACGAAAAATTCGCCGCCGACTGTGTGGAGTGCAAAGATTATGAAGTCCGCGACAATCACGGCGAACTCGTCAAGCACTGGTCGATGGCGCCCATCGCGGATCGCTTCGGGCCGAACTTAAGCTGCACGCGTCCGCAACTGGTCAAACTGCTGCATTCTGCGCTCGACGGCGTCGACCTGCGGTTCAACACAACTTTTCAATCGTTGAGTCAGACAGGCGATGAAGTCGCCGTCCAGTTCAGTGATGGTAAGATTGAAACCTTCGACCTGGTCGTCGGCGCGGACGGCCTGCATTCCAAAGTTCGCCAGCAGGTATTCGGCGAACAGCCTTATTATCACACGCACTGGGGAGGCTGGGTCTGGTGGGTCGATCCCGCGAAATTGCCGCAGGAAACATTTATCGAACACTGGGGCGCGGGCCGTTTTTTCGGCATCTATCCGACCAGAGACGGAGCCGGCGTGTATGCCGGCGCACCGGTGGCCGGGGAGTTCGGCGAACAGGGAGCGGGGCGCGGCGACCGCATCCGTACTCAGTTTGCCGGCATGGGTGAACTGGTTGACGTCTGCCTGGCAGCGCTGCCCGACGACAGCGAAGACCTGTTTTTCTGGAAACTCTCCGACGTCCGCTCCCGAGAATGGGCGCGCGGCCGCGTGGTGCTGCTGGGCGATGCGGCCGCCGGTTTCCTGCCGACCGCGGGCATCGGTGCTTCCATGGCGATGGAGTCCGCCGCCGTACTCGCCGATGAACTCTCCCGCACGAACAACGAGTTTGTAGAACACGCGCTGTCGCTGTATGTCAAACGCCGCAAACAGCGCGTGGAGAGCACACAGAACGATTCACGTCACCTGGCCAAAATGATGTTCATCAAATCCGCCACCGTCGCCCACATCCGCGATGTCGCCACGAAATTTTATTCCCTCGAACAACTGGCCAGCTCCATCGCGAAGGCCTTCGATGAACCGATTTAACAGAATTCAAAATCAGCATGGACCACCCCGCTCAAGAGCTTTACCTGCTGCGCCTTTCGGGTATGGAAGAACTGCCGGCAGGAGATATTTTCAGCTGGAAAACCGGATGTATTGAGACGTTGAGGCACCACATTTTGATCTGAGACCTGACATTCCATTTGAAAACCAACCCCGGCTCTGTCAGACTGGTAGCAACCCTTTCACTATTGAAGCGTTGTTTCCGGCCGTCTGTTTTTTCTGAGGAGTCTGTGATGCGAAGTTGTCTGAGGTTGTGGTCTCTGGTCTTATGCTGTCTGTTGCTGTGTTCTGCTGTGCCGGTGGCTGCGGAAGAGCCAGCACATATCGGGGCGCGGCGGGAACTGTTTGTGGATGACTGGATGATTCACAGCCTGGACAATGCCCGGCAGGAACTGCATCATCCGCAGCCTCAGGAAATTGCGATCACCTACGACGGGCCTGCGGAAGGGAATACCAGTTATTACGTGCGCATCCTCAAAGATGGCGACAAGTATCGCATGTACTATCGCGGCTCGCATTATGACTGGGAACAACGCAAGCGCGGACATGCCGAAGTGGTCTGCTACGCCGAGAGTGATGACGCGATTCACTGGACCAAACCCGATCTCGGGCTGTTCGAGTTCAACGGCTCGAAACAGAATAACATCGTCTGGTCGGGCATTGGTGCGCATAATTTCTCGCCGTTCCTGGATACGAACCCGGCCTGCAAAGCGGACGAAAAGTTCAAGGCCCTGGGTCGTGGCAAGGGAGGGCTCTACGCGTTCGCCTCGCCTGATGGCATCCACTGGCAGTTGATGCATGACAAACCGGTGATCACCAAGGGTGCCTTCGATTCGCAGAACCTGGCGTTCTGGGACGAACATCGCGGCCGCTATGTCGATTTTCATCGCGCGTTCTCGAACAAAGTACGGGCCATCATGACGTGTACTTCGGAAGATTTTCTCAAATGGACGCAGCCCACGTTGATCGATATCAAAGACTCGCCACCTCAACACCTTTATACAAACGCAACGATCGCCTACCCGCGGGCCCCGCATCTGTTTCTGGCGTTTCCCAAACGCTTCGTTCCCAGTCGAAAAGCGGCCTGGCATCCGGACCCGGAAAACAATCATCCCGGTGTCAGTGATGGCGTATTGATGACGAGCCGCGACGGGAACACCTGGAAACGCTGGGACGAAGCCTTCCTGCGACCGGGGCAGAACCAGGAACGCTGGTGGCAGCGAAACAATCACATTGCCTGGGGCATCACCACCACACCCAGCCCGCTGCCCGGCGAGGTACCCGAACTGTCGCTGTATGCGATTGAGAATTACTACGTCGGCCCCTGCCGCCTAAGGCGGTTCACGCTCAGGCAAGATGGTTTTGTTTCGATCAATGCCCCGTATACCGGCGGCGAGATGACGACGCGTTTGATTACCTTCGACAAGTCCCAAGGGGATACGCCGGTCGAACTGGAACTCAACCTCGCGACCTCCGCAGCAGGCAGCGTGCAGTACGAACTGCTGGATGAAAGTGGAACGCCGATTCCCGGCTTCACGCTGAAAGAGAGCGAAGAGTTCTACGGCGACGAGCTGGCGCATACGGCGACCTGGAAAGGCAACAGCGATCTGAGCCAGTTGGCGGGTAAACCGGTGCGGGTCCGTTTTGTGCTGAAAGACGCCGACCTGTATTCGCTGCGATTTCGCAATGAATGAGCGGGCTGAACAGGCACGCAAGTCAAAGTTTATTCAATGAAAATAATACACCGAGTATCATTTACACCTAATGTTGAACCACTAGAAACGCTACGCGAATTGGGTGTTAGAGTAGAAGAGCCCTCAAGCTCTCTAGTACGGCTAGTGGCTTTTGACATTGAAGAATCAAACTCAGTATGGCCAGTAGTAGAGTCATTAATCGAAAAATGGAGTATGGGCGATGTTGTCATAACGAAGTTTACAATGAGTGAACTAAAAAAAGCAGACTCATTGCGTATGATAACAAGCTGGCACCATGGATATCCTCAGCCTGATGATGACTTCCGTTATCTCTCTGCCAGCTTTGACCTCACAGAATTTTGCGATAAATGTGGAATCGGAAAATATCAAAACGCTCCCATTCGAATGGTACAAGAACCCAAATGGGGGGAAAAAAATATTTTGCAATTGCATTGGATATACGACGAGTTTTTTGTTCTTCCTGATGTCTGGGAGAAAGTTTTTAAACCTTTTGGGATCGGTTGCGTACCTGTAATTCATCATCTGTCGGGAATAGAATTAAAGACAGTCGTACAACTGGATCTCAATACCATTGCGGACTCTGAACTGCAACTCTCTAAAGATCAGCCATGCGAACTATGTACAAGTTGTAGACGAAAAAAGTACCTGCCCATCTGTAGAGGGCTGTTTCCATCACTTGTAACAACACCAACAAAGCAAAATGTAAAAACACAGGAGTATTTTGGAAGTGGAGCATCCGCTTGGAAGTCAATTATTATTTCGTCAAGGCTCTTTCAGCAAATCACCCTTCATGAATTGAAAGGTGTAAATTTCATTCCATGTAATTAGGTAGTTTATCAAACATCCTTAAAATTGAAGGACAGCAGAAAGTCACTGCCAATCACCGCTACTGGGTGGTAGGTGGAAACCAATTCGTCGAAGCAGACCATCTCAAACCGAGTTAGCAGGTTTCAACCCTCGCTGGCCTGAAACAAGTTGTTTCTGTCAATCTCTATGCGGTCAATGAACTGTTTACAACCTGCCTGCAGCGTGCCAGGATTGGACAGCCACAAAGGTTTCATTTTGTGTTTTCTCAGATCCCCGTATGGATCATTTTATCATTCTCTCAGGATACTTTGCGAATGTCGCGGAAAGCGGGCCCATTTTGATATTCCACAACGCAATACAATGAAAATCGGGATTCTGTCAGACTCACACAATCACCGGGAACGGACCGAGCGGGCCGTGGCGCTGTTGCGTGAGGCGGGCGTGGAGGCACTGTTTCACTGTGGTGATCTGGCGAGCGAGGAAATCGTTGCGACCTGCGCGGTGTTGCCCTTTTATTATACGTGGGGGAATCATGATGCCGACATGGTGCAAATTTTAGAACAGGCGGCGGAACAACATGGTGCGCACTGCCTGGGCTGGGGCGGCGAAGTGACGCTGGCGGGGAAACGGATTGCCGTCGTGCATGGCCACATCACCCGCGATCTGAAGCCGCTGCTGGAAGCAGAGCCGGACTACCTGCTGACCGGGCATTCGCATCAGAGTCACGATTTTCGTGTAGGCATCACCCGCCGCATCAATCCGGGGGCACTGTTCCGGGCGAAGGTGTTTACGGTTGCGATACTCGATCTGCAATCCGATGAACTGGAACTGCGGGAGGTGGCGAGATGAAACTTTCTTCTGTTCTCAATTCGCTTCTTCCTGAATTTCTGCAGCCTGTTTGTTGAGTTGGCGTTTCGAATAAAGATAGAAAGCACCAAACGTCAGAAAATTTGTAAAACCGCCAAGTGTGGAATAATAACCGAGCGCCCAGAGTGCTCTGAAGTTATTCTCTTCGGCGCGCTTGGGGTTGTCGGGATCGTAGAGAATTTCAATCTTATCACCGGGTCTGCCCAGGGGCAAATTGTAACCCGTAGAGGATATGATTTCGTAAGTCTGCCCCTGCTGATCCTGAAATGTAAATTTCGGTACGTATGACTGATCTCTGGACAGATTCTCTACGATGACGGCTTGAGTTTTGACCGCTTTGCTTATGAAAAGATAAGTGCGGACGCTGGTCACGACGCCGAACAAAAATAACAGCGCTGCAAAGTAAGTGAAAAATTTCATAAATGGACACACGTATTTCGGCGAAGCGAAGGGCCATTTATTGAGTTCTTCCAGCAGATTCATTTTTCACTCCTGTGATCCTGTTCCTTCATCTGCGAGGCACCCCCAAACAGATGCGAAAGCCGTCGCGGGAATCGGAGTAGGCCGGGCCCTGCAGACCTAAGCGGACGGCGCAGCGGGCGTTGCCAGGGACGTCGAAGTAGTTACCGCCTCGACAGACGGGACGCGGGTTCTGTTCGACGACATACAGTTCTTCGTGGCCCCCTTTGGGATCGAAATCGTCGAGGACAATTTCCCAGACGCCGCCACACATGTCGGCCAGTCCGAAACCGTTGCGGCCTTTTTCGCCGTACTGATCGACGGGGGAAACGAAGGCAAAACCATCACTCCAGGGGGCATTCGCCAGTGGCCAGATTTTGTTGCGGCCGGGCAGAAAGTCGACGGCGGAAATATTCAGGCGACCTTCCCCGTCGCGGAGATCGTTGCCCCACCAGAAGTAGTGGCTCTCTTTGCTGCCTCCCCGACACGCGTAGGCCCATTCAGCTTCGGTGGGGAGGCGGTATTCCAGTCCATCCGGCAGTCGACCCGCTTTGCGTTCGCGTTCCGTGAGCCACTTACAGAACGCGCGGCCGTCATTCCAGCTCACACAGACCACGGGATAAACGTCCCGCAGCGGGAAACCAAAATTCGGATCGCGCCAGCTTTTGCCTTTCATGGAGATCCAGGGATGCGGGGGCGCTTTGGCAGTGATCTTCCACTCGGGATCGAAGACCTGCGTCTCGCCGTCGGGTTGCTCAGCGTCGGTGACATAGCCGCTCTCTTCAATGAAGCGTTTGAACTGCCCCACGCTGACTTCGGTGCGGCCCATCCAGAAACCGTCTTTGACCTGCATTGGTCGCGGCTGTTCTCCTTCATACGATTCCCGCTCGGTACCCGGCGTCGCCCCCCCTTCAATGCCGGTCGCCCAGGCTTTCTCTTCAGGTGTACTACCCATCATGAATTTGCCCGGCGGAATATACAGGACTTCCAGAGAAACATCGCCGCCCAGATCAATCTGTTTCGCGGTCCCCTGCTGCGGCGGATCTGCGGCATGAGACGGGTTGCTGATTTCCCATGTAAGAACAAGAGACAGACAACAGAGCAGCAAACGACAGACGCGGGAGATTCTCATCGGGTGGGTTCCTTGTTAAAGTATCTTTTGCTGGCAGGACGTCTCAGGCAGGAGTCATCTCTGAAGCAGTTCACGCTCGAAGACAGAGGCTTTCCTGAATCCACAACTAAAGGAAGTTAAGAAAATCGTACCAGACGGAATCAGCGTGTCAACAGGCGAGTTGAAATGTCTGGGTTTTGATTCATTTTTGTGTGTGATTACCAGATGGCGGAAAGGTGAAACTGAATGACAGTGCAGAAAAAAGCGGATGGTTACTGGTACGGCGAGAATCACGCAGACCTGCGTCAGGAAATGACCCGATACAGCGAGTTGAACGGCTACCCCATTGACAGTTTTGTCGACGTCGTTTGTACCTGCGGGAATGATTCGTTTCTCTTTGGTACCGATCAGAATGAAGGGGTCGCAATGCGGTTCTGCCCTCAATGCGAAACGGAACATCTGATGGGTGACAGCGAAGATTATGCTGATGAAGCAGAAGTTGAAAAGCATTTCTGTGTCTGTGATGCCGAGGTCTTCCAGATCACAGCGGGCATTCATCGCTACCGTAACGAGGATGATTCCCTGTCAGCGGATGTCAGATGGCTTTATCTGGGCTGCCGCTGTGTCGAATGCGGTCTCGTCGGCTGTTATGCAGACTGGAAAAATGAATTCAACGGCTATGAAGAACTCCTGTCCCGAATGTGATATGTGGCCTGCAATTCGATATTTTGTTTATTGACACCAGCGGCGGACCTGAGCGAAGTCGTTTGACGGTTCCCGGTTTGCCTCATATAGTCGAAGGTGTAACGTGAGCATACTGTTTCACTGCTACTGGATTCTACTTCCTGCCGAGTGACGATTATGAAATACTTTCTTACTATCTTGACCTGTTTCCTCGCTGTCATTCTCACAAGTCGTGTGAACGCAGATTTGAATCTGTATGTCAAAGCCAATGCGACTGATGGGAACGGAAGCAAAGCGAAACCCTTTTCGTCGATTCTGGACGCGCGGGATCAGATTCGCAAAGCGCGTCAAAGCCGGCAGTTGAAACCGGAAGAGCGGGTGACGGTGGACATTGAACCGGGCGTGTATCCGGTTCGCAGTTCGCTGATATTTGATAAAAACGATGGGGGCAGCAAAGGGAACCCGGTGGTTTACCGGGCGACGCAGCCGGGGAGTGTGCGGATCCAGGGAGGCCAAACTCTGGATGCCGGCGCATTTCAGCCTGTTACGGATACGGCAATCCTGAAACGGTTGCCGGAAGCCGCCCGAGGGAAAGTCCTGGTCTGTGATCTGTCGACCGTGATCAAGGAACCATTTGCGGAGTTCAAAGCCTCTTATCGGGGCGTGCCTGTCGGGCCGTGGCTGTATGTGAATCATCGACCAATGACACTGGCTCGCTGGCCGAACGCAGACGCTGCAGATGAGGGCTGGGCTTCTTTTACAAAAGTCATTGATAAAGGACTGCCCGATCCCAAAGCGAAAGATCCGGCGAAGCAGAAATCGCATCCCGGTGCGTTTGTGTTTAATGATCCGCGCCCTGCCCGCTGGAAGCTGGATCAGGGTGTGTGGCTGCTGGGATACTGGACGCACGACTGGAGTGACGAAGTCATTCGCATCGCCGACTACGATCCGCAGCAGAAAATCATCAGGCTGGCGGCGCCACACAGTTACGGCATCATGGGGGGCACCTGGGGTGCAAAAGCACGCCGGTTCTTCGCGCTGAACGTGCTGGAAGAACTCGACGCGCCGGGGGAATGGTATCTGGATCGTGCGCAGAAGCAGCTGTATTTGTATCCCCAGGGAAAGCTGGACTACGCTGAGATTGTGTTGGCGACGTTGACACAGCCTTTGATGCAAGTGCGGGGCTCTAAACACATGCGATTCGAAAATCTGAATTTCGAATATGGTCATTCGGAAGGGGTCTCGCTGAAAAATGCCGAGAGTGTTGAACTGGCAGGTTGTGTGGTCGCGAACCTGGCGAGCGGAGGCATCTCGGTTTCGGGTACAAATAATACGATTCGCAGTTGTGATCTGTATCACCTGGGAACGCGGGGTATCTCGTTGTCGGGCGGTGATCGGAAACAACTGCAGCGGGCGGAAAACCGGGCCATCAATAATCACATTCACGATTATGGTCTGTTCCAGCGGACGTATGCTCCTGGCATTTACGCACATGGCTGCGGACAGATCGTGCAGAACAACTGCATTCATGATGCCCCGCATAATGCGGTTCTGTATGGCGGGAATGAGAATCTGTTTGAACGCAATGAAATCTACCGCGTGGTGATGGAGACCGGCGATTCGGGCGCGTTCTATACCGGTCGCGACTGGACCAGCCAGGGAAACATCCTGCGGCACAATTTGATTCATAACCTGGGGGGCGGCGATGCAGAACATGTGAATACGATGGGCGTCTACCTGGATGACTGCGACAGCGGCGACACGATCGAAGGGAACGTCTTCTATCGTACAGGGCGGGCCATCATGATCGGGGGCGGACGCGATAACCCGATTCTCAATAACCTGGTGATTGACTGTCCGATCGGACTGCACGTCGATTCGCGGGGCATGACCTGGAAGCAGTGGAATGATCCCAAATCTTCAGGCTGGAATCTGGAAGAGAAGGCCGAAGCCATGAACTACAAACAGCCGCCGTGGAGTACGCAGTATCCGCATCTGGCGAAGATCATGGTCGATTCGCCGCAGGAGCCTCTGTATAACCCGATCCGACGGAATGTGTTTGTGAACTGCAGCAAAGAGGTTTTTCACATGGATGGCAACGTGAAGAAGCTGCTCGATAAATTCGAAATCGAACACAATCTCGCCGTGAATACAACAGGCGCGACAAGCGGCATTGCGATGACGAAAGACCTGAAAGGTTTCACCAATTTGAGTGGTTCTCAAAGCAAACCGATCCCGCTGGGCATGACAGTCGACATGAGCGGACAGCTGAAATTACAGCAGGACCCGCGTCTGCTGAAGAAGGAAGCGTCGTTCGAACCGATTCCCTTTAATGAGATCGGCCTGTATCGCGATGAATATCGGAAAGAGTTACCGAAGCGAGATCCTCATTCCTATTAAACAGTCCAAACAATATTTTCATATTTGGCTGAGTGATTAATCGAAGAAATGACCGATGTCATATTACCCTGATTTAACTCCCTGTGATTACTTCGGATTAGACCATCAGGGTCATCTGTTAGCGGTGGGCTGGCTGGATGGTACGCAGGAATATTCTTCAGGGTCCGTGACAGAAGAAGATTATCGGCACTTGAGTATGCTGATTGAGACCGCTTTTCAACCCTTTCATTCCATGGGAGTTCATCAATGTAATCTATGTCAGTTTGATGGCGTCTCTGGCAATAAAAATATTTTCATCCCTGATAAAGGTGACATCCTCGTCGCACCGGAACTGATCCTGCATTACATTAATCAGCACCATTATCTACCTCCGAATCGATTTATGACTGCGATGCGGTTAATTGAAAGTACTACTACCATGGATTATAAAAAACAACTATTGGCCAATCACGGTCAGTTTCTTCTGAAAGGCAATCAATCATAATCCCAAACAATATTTTCATATTTGGCTGAGTTCACTAAAATCGATGCTGATTTCGTGAACGACCCAGGCAGGCTCTCTGGTAGAATGAGGCACTACGTGGCTACGGATGAACTTGCTGTACTTTCGCTGACGATTGCAGACGCCGCGGATTCGCTGGGTGTTTCGACAGCATCGGTGCGAAACTGGATCAAGGCCGGTTATCTGGTCTCGACCGAGCGAGGGAGTATCACGCGCGATTCATTCCATGAGTTCATTGAACATGTCGCTGGCCAGGAGAAGCTGGTTGCCCGTGCCAATAAATCACAGAAGGACAGCCACGACCACGGTGCGCTTTCCCTCCGGTTTCGACAGATTTTGTCAGAGAAGGAATTTGACGGCGATCAGATCGGCGATCAGTATCAGGCATCCCTGTCGAACACGTATCGCAATCAGGAAGGCATTTATTATACACAGGACTGGATTACGGAGCGTTTCTTTGCGCACCTGCCTGCAGAACGGTCTACAGCGACGTTTTGCGATCCCTGTTGTGGTTCGGGCAATTTTATTCTGGCAGCGATAGAGCAGGGGTTTGCTCCGGAAAACATCTTTGGTTTTGACGTTGATCCGGTGGCGGTGGCGATTACAAAACGTCGTCTGTTGGAACGAACCGGCTTTGATTCGCCCCATATTCAGTGTGTCGATTTTCTGGAAGCCAGTCTGCAGACTGGACAACCTCAGTTTGATGTCATCTTCACGAATCCGCCCTGGGGAAAGAAGCTCAGTAAATTACAAAAACAGGCTTATGCGGTCCAGTTTTCTGCGGGCAGCAGCAATGATACCTGCTCTCTGTTTTTCTGTGCGGCGCTGTCTCGTTTACAACCGGCAGGTTACCTGGGCTTCCTGCTGCCGGATGCGTTCTTCAATGTCGCCACGTTTACTGAGGCACGTTGTCGGGCACTTTCATTGGATATCAAAGCCCTCATGGATTTTGGCAAACCGTTTTCCGGCCTGGTTACCAAGGCGAAAGGAATCGTACTGCAGAACCAGGCGAACCGGAATGAACCGATCTGCTGCGAAGGTTTGACGGAAACCGCTGCGCGAACGCCTGACTCATTTCAACAGAATCCGAAAGCGATTCTGAACTTTTCCTGTTCGCCGGAAGCGGCGGCTGTCATCGCGCATCTGTATGCGCAGGAGCATCTCAAACTGTCCGACCACGGGCGGTTCGGACTGGGAATCGTCACCGGTAATAATAAGAAATTTTGTGTTTCCTCACCGCAACCCGGTTATCTGCCCGTTTATAAAGGCGCCGATCTGCAGCCGGGAACGCTGCGGGAACCTTTGACGTTCATTCCCGCGGATTTCTCACTTTATCACCAGGTGGCACCCGAGGAACTGTATCACGCGCCGGAGAAACTGATCTATCGCTTTATCTCGTCGCGTCTGGTTTTTCATGTCGACACAACACAGTCTTATTTTCTGAACAGTGTGAATATGCTGGTAACGGAACCGGATTACCCGATCACCGGCCAGCAACTGTGCCAGCTCTTGAACAGCCGGGTGTTGAACTGGCTGTTTCAATCCATCTTTGAGACGCATAAAGTACTCCGCGCTGACATCGGTGCGTTACCGATTCACACCCGGTATTTTGAAAAGTATGATGAATTTGACGAAGACCGCTATTTGAATTTTCTGGGCATAGAAGAAACAGATGTCGGCGGTTATCGCATCAAAGAGAGTGGAATGTAAGCGAAATGAAAACCGAACTGCTGCATGCAAATTTTGGCTGGTTACACGCGCCCCCGTTTCCGCCGGCCTGCTGTCACTGTCTGATCATACGCAGCGAAGCCGGGCTGATGCTGGTCGACACGGGGATCGGCGTGCAGGATATCAAAGCGCCCGAAGAGCGCGTCGGCAGCGAAGCGATGCAGGCCGCCGGCTTTCAATTTATCGAATCGGTGACCGCTCTCGCGCAGATTCAGCAACTGGGTTATTCCGCCGCGGATGTGACCGATATTATGCTTACGCACGGCGATCCCGATCATGTGGGAGGCCTCGCTGATTTTCCGGAGGCGCGCGTGCATCTGTCTGCCGAGGAGCAACAGCAGCTGGAAACCGACGATCCCCGCTATCGCAGCGCGCAGATTTCCCATCGCCCGCAATGGGTGACCTACGACATCAACGACGCCGACTGGTTCGGAATGCCCTCCCGCTGTGTGGATACGGCGGTAAATATCGACGTCCGTCTGATTCCCCTGCCCGGCCATACCAGCGGTCACTGCGGGGTGGCGGTGCAGACAGAGGATCGCTGGTTCCTGCATGTGGGCGACGCTTATTATCTGCGGGGAGAACTGACTGACCCGCAGCATCCGATCGGCGAACTGGCCGCGTTCCGCGCGACCGATAATACCCAACGGCTCGATTCACTGGCGCGGTTAAGAACGTGCATCACCCAGCACAGCGACGCATTCCAGTACTGCGGCTACCACGATACGAGTGAGCTCCCCGCTTCCGTGCCCACATTCGAGCAGGTTCGCTGATCTGAAATTTTCCTGTTGACACGCCTACAACCCGTAGGTAAGCTTTACCTACATATCGTAGGCACAACAAATACAGGAGTTGGACATGGCGAAAGCAGATACCACGCCGCTGACGGAAATTCAGCGCGAGATTATGGAAATCGTGTGGCAACGCAAGGAGGTGACGGTGAGTGAAGTGCGGGAAGCATTGTCGACCCATCGTCCCCTGGCCCGCAACACGGTGCAGACAATGCTCGTACGGCTGGAGGAAAAGGGCTGGCTTAAACACCGCGAACAGGGTCGGACGTTCGTCTATTCAGCGAATCGCCCCCGTACGCTCTCGCTGGGCGCCAAAGTTTCTCAGATGGTGGATCGTCTGTTTGCCGGTTCTCCCGAAGAAATGGTGACCGCGCTATTGGAATACCGGGGTCTGTCCGCGGATGAAGCCGAACGCATCCGTGCGATGATCGAAGCTGCGGAAACAGAACCGGTGCAAAAACCCAAACGACAGAGGTAAGCTCGATGAACGCGTTTGATTTCTGGAAACCCGGTGATCTGCTCCTGCTGGGGAGCGTGAATGTACTGCTGCAGGTCACGTTTGTGACGGCCCTGTTTCTGGTACTGGCTGCCTTTCTGCGCCGCAACCCGACTGTTCGCTACGGTCTGTTGTGTACGGCGCTCATGCTGATCATGCTGAGTCCGGTGATCACGCTGGTCATGCAGTCTTCCGGAAACAGCCTGTTGACCTTTTCGCTCGAAACAGAGGATGCAGCGAGCCGCCCGGGCTCCGAAGTCAGATATGTTCCTGTCGAAGTCGATGCACTGCCTTTGATGTCCTCCGCCGGGAATCGAGAACGACAACACTTTGCCCGGTCTGCATTGCCTGATCCGACAGAGCCGGGGATGCTCAAACGGAAACTGCATTCCGGCTCGGTGCTGGAATTATCAAGGGGACCGAAACAATATACACTCGTCGCGAGTGAGGTTCCCACAACAGAAACAGGGGCGGTTCAGACATTCCGCCTTACATTGCAAATCTTTCTGTTTGTCTGGATTGCGGGTACTGTGATCGCGCTGATCAGACAGCTCACGGGCTGGTACCGGCTCCTGCGTCTGTTGCGAGACGCGAAACCCAACGGTGATTCAGACCTGGCTGAGTCGTTCGCGGAAGCGGGACGTCACTTTCCACAGCATCAGCTGCCGGCACTGGTTGTCTCTCCCCAACTGTCCGGACCGGTTTCCGCGGGTCTGTTTCAGCCACGGGTTGTCTTCCCCGAACAGCTGGCCCGTCAGATTGATGCGGAATCGTTACGGGATATCTTCATTCACGAAATTGCACACAGCGTCCGCCGCGATCTGGTGATTCTGCTGATTCAGAATCTGTCGTCGGCGCTGTTCTGGTTTCATCCCCTGGTCATGAAGCTGAACCATCAACTGGCACAGGCACGGGAAGAAGTCTGCGATAATTATGTGCTGGAAGAAACGGACGCGAAATCTTACAGCCAGACATTGTTAAGTCTCGCAGAACGCATTTCAACAAAACCGTTTCTGCCCGGTGCGATTGGTCTGTTTACGTCGCGCTGGAAACTGGAGCAGCGGATCGCCGGGCTGCTCGATCAACGCCGCAGTCGCTTGACCCGGCTCTCCCGCAGGAAACTTGTATTCCTGGTCGCGCTGTCGGTCTGTATGGCGGCCGGCATCGCAGCAGGCACCTTCACCTCGGCAGTCGCGCAAACCCAAGATTCAAAACAGACCGAACCGACAGCGAAGGGAATCATCATTCGCGGCACGATTACCACACACGAGGGGAAACCGGCAGCAGGAGCATTCGTGGAGATCACCGGGACGAACCCAGAGGATAAGAAAACACGAAAAGTGCTGGCACAAGGTAAGACGGACAAGACAGGTCAGTACAAACTGTCGCTGCCCGCTGATGCGCCGAAATTATACGATCAGTATGACATCACCACCTGGACCGAGCACTCGGGTATTACATCACGCAACAGAAAATGGCAGGGTGATATTATGACCGTCGATCAAAAACTTCCACCACCTGATTACGGTATTATCCAGTTTGTTGATGCGGAAGGACGGCCTGTGAAAAATCTATCGCTGGAGATGGAACTGCTCAACATCAAAATCTCGGCAGCTCCCAATGCCGTCATTCAGCCTTTAGAGACCGCTGATAAACCGGCTAAAAGGCCAATCGATATCAGGAACCTGGCTCCTGATTCCATGCTGACTTTCAGTCCTCGCAAAACCGATGATCAGGGCAGACTGAGGCTGAATATGTTTGATTTGCGCAGAGGTGTCACTCTGAAAATTCGCGGCTCGGAACAGTTCGCACCACAGTGGGTGATCATCAATTCGGGTCAACCGGAAGAACGCAGCAAACACGACGGAACGTATCGTGACATTATCCGAAATATCAAGCCGGGAGAGACGTTGACGATTCCTCTCGCACCGGCACAATGGTTTTCAGGTCGTGTTCTGCTGGGTGATACAGGGAAGCCGGCGGCTGACACGCGAATCAAAATTTGGGCCAGCCAGCAGGAAAAGCATGGGTCGATGGTTTCGATTGAAGGCAAGACCGACGCTGCGGGAAATTTTCGTTTGAACCCCCGACCAGGGGTCCGGTTCGGAATCATCGCCTATCCGCCACAAGGCACTCCCTATCTTACACGGGAAGTGAAAGACCTGCGCTGGACTCCTGAAACTTCGAAAAAGATTGAGATTAAACTCGACAAGGTCGTGCTGGCAGAAGGTTTTGTCCGCGATGCAAAGACCGGTCAGCCGTTACAAGGGGCCTCGGTTCAGTACTACCCCGAGATGACCAACGACAGAAGACTGCTGGATGACATCGTCTCTGGCTGGCAAAGCATTCAGAAAACTGACACGTCAGGGAAGTTTCAGATTCCCGTCTTACCCGGCCCGGGAACGTTGCTCGTACATGCGGCGGAGAAAAACTACATCCTGCAGGAACGGGACTCGGAAGTTCTCAACAGTGGGAAACCAGGTGGCGCGCGAATGTACGCACACGCCTTCCAGAAAATCAATCCGGCTAAAGAAGAAACTCTGAAACCGATGAATATAGAGCTGCAGCAGGGCGCAACCGTCGCCGGAACGCTCGTCGACGAACAAGGCCAGCCGATCAAACACGCGATCATGATTTCAAGGCTGAAACCAGACCCATTGTCGCCCGACTGGCGCGGTCTTCCCGTCGAATTAAACAACGGCACGTTCGAACTTCATGGACTACGTGAAGGCGTCGAATACCCGGTCTATTTTCTCGACCCGAAAAACCGTCTGGGTACCGTCGCAAAGATCAGTGCCAGGACCAAAGAACCCAAAATTGTGCTCAAGCCCTGTGGCTCTGCAAATGTAAGATACGTGGATTCCGACGGAAAACCCATCGCAGAGAAAATTATCGGCGGCTTATACCTGGTCGTTACGCCTGGTACTCCAAAGTACGATATTCAGGCAATACGAAGTGGCAAATTATGGGCGGATGAAGAACTCGTATTTAATATTGACCGAGTCAATTTCAGTTTGCCATCCGCATGCACTACCGATGCCGAGGGAAAACTGACATTTCCTGCCCTGATTCCCGGTGCAACATACCGTCACGTCAAGGTCGTCAACGGGCAGCCCGAGATCACTCATGAATTTGTCCTCGAACCAGGCGAGCAGAAAGACCTGGGAGAGATCGAGCTTCACATGAAAGAGTGAGGGATGCTCTACTCGCTTTAGTGTTTGTAAATCTTGTGCCGTGGACGATCGGAGAGGATTTCTTCTTTGCCCCAGTTGGTGACAGCGCGGAAGGCGTCGCTCTGGATGAAGTCTTTGAAGGCCTGCTCGTCCGACCATTCACTGGTGATCATATACGAGGCATCGTCGGCAACATCTTTCCACAGGTGGGAATTGTCGTGCCCTTCCGCTTCATTCAAAGCAGCAAGCACGCTGGCGAACTTTTCTTCAAATGATTCCTGTTTCCCTGCAATAACGTGGTAATTCATGCCGACGGTGATCATGGATCAATCTGCTCCTGAATGGATTCTGGTGTTCATAAAGATTTCGCTCATCTTAGTACACAATCGTCCGGTTCACAATCAACATGAATCGAGTACCTGTTCAGCCCCGCTGAGAAATTTGTGCTTGACTTAATTACTTCTATTCTGAAAGCGATTCCCATTTTTTAATGCTTTTACCGGGAAATACCGTTATATAATGACCATTGCGGGCTTGAGTTCACATGATCTTTTCCAAGGGAGCGACTCGGTCCGGATTTCCTGAAATATCTGCAGCTGCAGATACTCATCTAAGCCGGAATCTTTTATATGGACCAACATGGTACAGACTGGTATGCAGCGGCATTGCAGAACCTGACTGACACATTAATTGTAGCCAGTCTCCAAAAGCAGGTCATGCTCTTGAACTCTGCCGCTGAACAGCTGACAGGCTGGAAACAGAGTGACGCACAGGGCAAAGCTGTTTCTGAAGTCCTAAAGTTTTCCAGTAAGTCTCAGGTGCTTGATCACAGCCTTCTGCTGGAACCGGTTCTACAGTCTGGCCAGACAGTGAATATCCCGGACAGGACTTTTCTGAAAGAAAGCCATGCTGCAGAGCATTTAGTTACGGGACGGATTTTACCGGTAAGGGAGGAAAACGGGAACATCATTGGAGCCCTGTATCAGCTGCATACAAAATCTGTTGAGCAGAGTTCTCATCCCAAACTCGGGATCAGTGAGCATGTGTTACACACCTTCATTGAAAACGCTCCCATCGCGATCGCCTTATTCGATCAGCAACTCCGTTATCTGGCGACGAGCCAGCGCTGGTTGCAGGATTACGGTCTGGACGGTGAGATCCTGCTCGGTCGTTCGCATTATGAAGTCTTCCCTGAAATCCCGGAGCACTGGAAAACCGCGCATCAGCGGGCATTGGCTGGTTCTGTTTTACGTAACGAAGAATGTTTCATTCGCGCGGATGGTTCACTGCAGTGGCTGCGCTGGGTGATCCAGCCCTGGCATGAATCGCCGGGTACCATTGGCGGCATCGTGATGCTGACCGAAGATATCACTGAGCGAAAATCGCTGGAAGAAGAAAACCGGAAACTGCTGGAACAGTTCGCTGCATCTCAGAAAATGGAATCGGTTGGCAGACTGGCCGGTGGTGTGGCGCATGATTTCAATAATATGCTGAATGTCATCTTAGGGCATGTCGGCCTGGGACTGCTGGACATTGATGCGAAGCATCCCCTGTACGAACACCTCGTAGAAATTCGCAGTGCTGCCGAACGTTCTGCAGAACTGACGGAACAATTACTGGCTTTTGCCAGTCGGCAGGTGATTGAGCCTAAACTGCTTGATCTGAATGAAATCATTGAAGATATGATCAAGATGCTGCGACGTCTGATTGGTGAGGGGATCGAATTTATCTGGCTGCCGGGAAAATCACTGGGGTTGGTAAAAATGGATCCCTCGCAAATCGATCAGATCCTGGCGAACCTGTGTGTGAATGCCAGTGATGCGATCCCTGGTATTGGCAAAATCGTTATGGAAACACGTAACGTTGAATATGATGAAGAATTCTGCAGAGAACATCCGGGGTATCTTCCCGGCAAATATGTACAACTGGCAGTAAGCGATAGTGGTGCCGGTATGGACGAGGAAACATTGAAGAATATTTTCGAACCTTTTTTCACAACCAAAAGAGCGGGCAAAGGGACCGGCCTGGGACTGGCTACCGTGTATGGAATTATCAAACAGAACAAAGGCCTGATTCATGTCAGCAGTGAACCAGGAACCGGTTCCCGGTTTGAAATTTCTCTGCTTCGACAGGCTGGTGGAGAGAAAGCAAAAGTCATTAAAAAAACAACACGAACACCGCTGGGGCACGGTGAAGTAATCCTGTTGATTGATGATGAAGCGATGCTGGCCCACACCAGCCGCGACATTCTGGAATCGCTGGGCTACCGAGTATTGACGGCGACGACTCCCCACGAAGCAATTCAATTAGCGCAGGATTATACAGATCGAATTGACCTGCTGGTTACTGATGTCGTGATGCCGGAAATGAATGGGAAAGAATTATTTCACACGCTGAAAATCATTCGCCCCGAACTGAAAGTCTTATACATCTCAGGCTATACGGTGAATATCATCGCCTATCATGGAGTCCTGAAGGACGGGATCATCTTCCTGCAAAAACCATTCAGCCGCAGTGAACTTGCGGTCAAAGTGCGACAGGTGATTGAGCTGGATGATTCCAGCAAGACTATTTAACGGTGATGATTGCGCCTGCGACTGGCGACACTCAGTTTCCAGCAGTATCAGACAGGCTTGACGCTTTGACGACCGGGCGTCCGTCTTTGAGTTGATAAAATAACGGTTTACCCGTTTGCGGGTCGACGGGAATTTCGGAGAAATACGCGGGGACGAGTTTCTGCAATGTTTCCGGATACCGGTCGTGCTCCCGGCGATACATGTTGGCTGCCAGAATCGTCAATGCTGCCGCACGCTGGGTTATCGAATCCTTGTGGAAATTCATGAAAGTGTAGGACTCGAATGGAGACATCAACAATAAGGCAGGGAGATATTTGAGCCGCAACTCGGGGGAATCCATCAGGCGATGATACTCTTTATTGTAAGCGTTCTCTGCCTCTGGCGTTGCTTTAGTAATCGCCTCACTCAGGAGCTGGTTTAAATACAGCAGTTCACGACGCAGCTCTTTGCGATCTGCGATCTGCATCGCCAGGAAACCTGATTTGACCTGAAACGGGATCCAGCTGTTTCGCTCTGGTTCTTTTAGATCCTGCCTGACCAGAGACGGAATCGTGGAGAGCAACAGATTACGATCATGAATGGAACCCTCTGCCAGTGTCTGCAAGCTCTGGAAGCCATGTATTGTAAATCGGCCTTCATCATTACCATCGTCTGTGTAGGCATGCTGTAGAAGATTCTGAACATCCTGTTCTCGGGTCTCACTGATATTGAGTGGCGGCATCGGCATCTGTTGCACTTTTTGAAAGAGGACCTGCAACTGTCGATCATTAAACAGATTTGGATATGTCTCTACGATCTCTGCAGCCTGTTGTGCGCTACGACCTGCCTCTCCATTTGCAGTACTCTGGATGATGGACCAGGGGCCCGACTGACGGTAATGTTTAACCACATTGATACGCGCCAGCAACAGTTGCAGACAGCGTTCCGCATTCCCCTCTTCCGCTGCCAGATGAATCCCGCCGGTCAACAGGGAGAAGACGTTACTTCTCAGTGCATCAGCTTGCGGCAGATAAATGTTAAAGTCTGTATTACCAGCCGGATTCGCTTCGTATGGTCTGTTTAAGTCCCGATATTCATTGAGATCATTGGCCTGGGGTCGATTGATAAACCCGAGTGCGGGGCGGCTGGCTGCTTGAAGGTACATATCGATCTGCTCAGAATGTGATTTCAGATACTTTTTCACATCAGGCCAGTTTTTGCCGGCAGGTCCATCAGACATCCCGGCAAGATCGAGTTTTGCCGAGTTGATGCGGTCCACTTTTGTCAACATTGAGAGTCCCTGCAGGTAGAGAGGCCAGGCGCGCTCCTCCCGGGGAATCGTGCGACTCTGCTCATCCAGTTGTTGAACCATGTCGAACTTGATTGTGGGGCGTGCGACCATTAATCGAACGGTCACTACGGACCAGGGAACCAGAATGAGGATCAACAGTATTCCCAGCGACTGCCAGGCCCGGCGGCGGGCGCGCCAGCGGAACGGACGATTCCGCAGACGCGCGCGGCGGATGAGCTTCGCGGCGGTTTTCGGAGCGCCGAACGATTCGATCAGCGCTGCTTCACTTTCTCCCTTCTCGATTCCGTCGGCAAAGTGATCACAAAGTTCGCAGGCCACATCCCGTTTTTCCGCAGGCCAGAGCCGGGATTTCTGTACGACATCCAGCACAACCGCCATTAAGGGTTCGGACAGTTGATAATCCAGCAGTTCTCCCAGCGAATGCGTTTCATAGACCAGACCACTTAAAGCAGCAGCGTCACCACATTGGGTGACAATCTCTTCAGGTGTGCGACCGCCGTCCAACTGCCACTGCAGAGTCTGACAGACGCGGTTCAGCATCTGGCGGGCGGCGCGTGTTTTCACATCCTGATTGACGACAATCCGTTCGACGGTGGGCCATAAGCGGGCCGGCAAAGGGGCGTTTAATATCCAGTCGGTTCTGCGCGTCGCGCGGATCAAAGCGGCGATACTTTCCGGTTCACTCAACTGTTCAACCAACTGGGTTGCCGCACAACCTTCGCGCAGCAGGTTACTACAGGATTTGGCCAGACGGATCGCAACTTTCCAGCGCAGCCGACCGTCCAGGCGATCTGTGATGGCCTGGATGGCTTCGACCAGACTCCCAGGTAAGTCACTCGTATCGAGCTGTTCCAGGGGCTCTTGAGGACCGGTGATTTGACCGCGGAGCAGATGAGAAAGCGGTGTGTGCAGAATCTGTTTCCATTTGGGTCGAGAGGCGGAGGCGACGTTCATGCTTCCCCTCCCCGTAACTTGGGCTGTGTGCCGGAGAGGATGCCCAGGTTCTGCATGGCGCTGGTGACGGCGACCCACTGCGCGGTGTCGCTGGCCAGTCGTTTTTTACCTTTGGCGGTGAGCGAATAATATTTGCGTTTGCGGCCGCTCTCCGATTCCTGCCAGCTGGGACGGATCAGCCCCTGTGACTGCAGATTATAGAGTAGTGGATAGAGCGTGGACTGCCCCATGTCGAGCACGCCACTCGTCTGTTCGGAGAGTGCCTCCACGAGCTCATAGCCATATTTCGCGCCCTCTTCCAGCAGCTTTAAAACCGCTACCGGGCCGGCACCCCGCATCAGTTCGCGTTCGATGCGCATGATTGCTTCCTTCCACGAATGGGAATCAGAGAAAACTCAGCTACTTACATACTATGTGTGACATAGTATGTCTGTCAAGGATTATTTTTCCAGCGGCCGCGACAAGTGGTTTGTGCGTACCGTGGATGAAAAACTGATGAAGTTGGCAGACCTGCCTGTTAAAACCAAACTCACTCCGTTACTTTTAATAGATCAGAGATGATTGATGGTTGGTTGTCCGACATAAAAAAGTTCGTTCAGGAGTTGATGAATGCCTTTCCCTGTGACGCGTCTTACTGCTTTTATCTGCTACAGCCTGTTCAGCGGGTTGCTGTTCCTTTCCTCCGCTGCAGCAGAAGACTGGCCGACCTGGCGGAAAGATTCCCGGCGGACGGCAACCACGGACGAGCAACTCGCGAAAGACCTGCATCTACAGTGGACACGGCAACTGGGGCCGCTCAAGCCTGCCTGGCCTGAAGATCCCCGCATCCAGTTTGATGCTCACTACGAACCGGTGATCGCCGGACAGACTCTATTTGTCAGCTCGTCGCGTAATGACAGTGTGAGCGCCTTTGATCTCAAGACCGGTCAACAACAGTGGCAGTATTTCGCGAATGGCCCGGTCCGTTTCGCACCGCTGGTTTCGGGCAAGAATGTTTATTTCTCGGCCGACGATGGCTGTTTTTATTGTCTGAATACAGCAGACGGAAAACTGAAATGGAAATTCCAGGCGGCCCCGAACGCGCGGAAAGCGCTCGCGAATGAACGACTCGCTTCGGTCTGGCCGATTCGCGGAGGCGCTGTGCTTTCTGAGGGTAAGATTTATTTCACCTGTGGCGTATGGCCGTTCGAGGGAACCTTCCTCTACACACTGGATGCAGAAACAGGGGCAGCGGTTTCTGAGCCGGAACATGAAATCAAAACATTGACGGATGTGACACCCCAGGGTTACCTGGTCAAGAATGAAAATAAGCTGCTGATTCCCTGTGGCCGTTCGGTCGCTGCCTGTCTTGATTTGAAAACGGATCAGTTCATCACACATAAATATGGAAACCGGGTAACCAATTATCATGTTTCTTCTGTCGGCCCCTACATTTTTCATGGCGGTTCTTCTTTTCGAATGGACACCAGCCAGGATCTGGGAGTGGATGCCCGTTTTCCCGTGTTGACGGAAGAAATTGTCTATTTTGGCCGCGCCGGCAATGTAGTTGCCTACGATCTGAAAAATCTGAAGACAGTGGAATCAAAAGACCGCCGTGGTAAAGTCGTGAAGAAAAAAGTGCTCAATCAGCTCTGGAGTCTGCCTATCCCTCCACAGCAGAAGCTGCCTCAAGCGGAATGGGAAGCCTGGGTCAAAGCACATCCGGTGCAGCTTGATTTGAAAGCCGGCACTCGTTTGTATGGCCATCAGGGTGAGATGATTTTCGCGCTGGATCTGGCAAAAGATGGCAAAGCCGCTGACATTAGCTGGACACAATCCATCACCGGCACACCAGCCACCATGATTGCCGCGAATGGTGCACTGGTCGTCGTGACCGAAGCAGGCGACCTGCTTTGTTTCGGAGACAAACCGATTAAACCACATACGTTTTCTGCACAGAAACGCGCATTGACTGCGCAACAGGATGCCTGGACCGAAAAAACCAGCCAGTTGCTCTCACTGACACAGCCCGGCGCTGGATATGGTCTTGTGCTGGGAACCGGTAGCGGACGTCTGCTGGAAGAACTGATCGATCAATCAAAGCTGACTCTGATTGCAGTCGAACCGGATGCACAAAAAGTGGCAGCGCTGCGGGCGAAATACGATGCGGCAGGTCTGCTGGGAACACGGGTCGTCGTACACCAGGGCAATCCGCTCACATTTGAACTTCCCGCTTACATGGCGGAACTCATCGTCTCCGAAGATTTAAGTGCGCTGGGTGGGTCGCTGAATGCAGATACCTGGAAGGCGGTTTACAAATCGCTGCGTCCCTACGGCGGAACCGCCTGTCTGAACCTGGGTGAAACAGAATACGCAGAGTTGGCGACCACGGTGGAGGAGAAGCGCCTGCCTCGCGCGGAACTCAAACAAGCGGAAGGTTTCACCCTGTTGACCCGCGTCGGTGCCCTGCCCGGTTCTGCAAACTGGACCCACGAGTACGGGGATGCCTCGAACACACTGATGTCCCGCGATGAACTGGTGAAAGCACCGCTGGGCGTGCTCTGGTTTGGCGGACCTGCGGGCCACGGCGACCTGTTTTACAACCGTCATGACTGGGGCCCCAGTATGGCGGTGATCGAAGGTCGAATGTTTCTGCAGGGACCCGGGAAATTAACGGCCGTTGATGTCTATACCGGGCGGATTCTATGGATGATCCCTCTGGAAGAAACGCCGGAAGACAGCCCGGGACGTCGCGGCCAGAGCTATGATGGAAAACTGGTCGGCCATCATTTCATCGCCCTCGAAGACAGTATCTATCTGGTCACCAGTCAGAACACCTGCGTGAGGCTTGATCCGGCAACAGGGAAAACGCTGGCCGAGATGACCCTGCCCCAAGTTGATGACCGCTGGGGACGCATCCGTATACATGAAGACCTGCTGTTAACGTCGGTTTTCCGGACTTCAAAAAAGATTGGTGAAAAGTACGGCTTACTCCCGCTGGAACTGGTGGCGCTCAACCGCCACACCGGGAAAGTCATCTGGACCCACAAGGCACAGATGAGTTTTCCCGTCGTCTCTTTGAGTGGAGACCGGATTTATGTTTATGATGGCGCGTTGGAAAACTTTTATGGGGACTGGAAACGCCGCGGTAAAATTCCCAATGCGCTGGCGGAACGATTTATAAAAGCGATCGATTTGAAAACCGGTAAATTGATCTGGGAACATCAGACGGACGTCGTGGGGACCTGGCTCTCCTATAGCGATCAGAAAGATGTGATGCTGGTTACCAACCGCGATGGAATCTCAGCCTTTCGCGGCAAAGATGGTTCGGAACTCTGGAAAAAATATTCGACCGGCCAGGGATTTCGCGGGCATCCCGAAACGCTCTGGGATAAGGTCATCATCTGGAATGACCGCATTCTGGACCAGCGTGGTCCCGGCCTGTCTTATGATCTGGAGACCGGCGAGCCGATTCTGCGTACGAACCCGATCACCGGCAAACCGATTCCGTGGGAGTTCACCAAGGCGGGACATCACTGCAATTACGCGATTGCCAGTCCGCACCTGATGACCTTCCGCGCGAGCTCCGCCGGGTTCTGCGATATCGACAGTGCGAATACTTCGCGCCTGGAAGGCTTCCGTACCGGTTGTCGCAACAGCCTGGTACCGGCGAACGGCGTGCTCAATTCACCGAACATGGCGCATGGCTGCAGTTGTGGTTACTCGCTGTTTACTTCCCTGGCACTGACCCATGTACCGGATTCGGAGGTCTGGAGTTATAGTGCGCTGGCGATGAATGCCAAAGAGGATCAGGTGCAGCAGCTGGGTGTCAACCTGGGTGCGCCCGGCGATCGTCAGGCAGAGAACGGTACACTCTGGCTGGACTATCCCAGCGTGGGAGGCTCCTCGCCTGTGGTCTCACTCAAACTCAGCGGCGCTGATCTGGAGTACTATCACAAGCATTCGTCTTTTGTTGAAGAAGGCGATTTGAAATGGGTGGCCGCCTCGGGAGTGGAAGGAGCATCCGCATTGTCAGTAACACTTTCACCAGTTCCCACGCCGGAACGCAGTTATACGGTCCGGCTTTACTTTCTGGAGCCCCAGGATCTGAAGCCGGGCGAACGTGTGTTCGACGTGAGTCTTCATGGGAAACCGGTGCTGCCGGAACTGGATGTAATCAAAGCAGCCGGCGGCGCGAACCGGGCGATCGTCCGGGAATTCAAGGGCGTTCGCTGCTCAACCAGTCTGCAAGTGGATCTGACTGCGATCAAAGGGCGAACACTGTTGTCGGGCGTGGAAATCGTGGTGGAAAAATAGCGGTCTGCTGACAACACACAGATGACTGTTGCCTTCCGCAGGTATCTCTTCGATACCGTACAGGTCCGGTGCGCAGCCGGATTTCAGAAAATCGATCCGCTTTATAAACATGCCGCGTACTGCAGATTAAGAAACCCTGCGACTGCATTAAGATCTTTTTAAGTTTCTGGTATCTGTTTTAATCGCTCTTGTCACACCCTGAATCCGCCGTAATGTGTGCAGGAAACAGGGCTCACACCCCACATGCTGCCATACATGTTTCCTTCTATCTCTGACTCATTACGGAGTATACTCAGATGAAGACCTCCCCTGCTTCGAGAGAAAATCGCGCTGGATTCACGCTGATTGAACTGCTTGTGGTGATCGCCATTATTGGCATCCTGGTGGCTCTCCTGTTACCGGCAGTTCAACAGGCGCGTGAGGCAGCCCGTCGCAACCAATGCAAAAACAACCTGAAGCAGTTGTGCCTGGCGATTCACAATTATCATGACAACTACCTGACCACCCCGCTGCATATGCATCGGGGTTCAGACGATTATGACGGCGCGAGCAATGGCGGTTCGGGAAATCTTTCCTGGTATGTCGGCCTGCTGCCGTTTGTGGATCGGGGTAACATTTATGACCGAATCCCCTTTGAAACGTGCGGCCTGGGTGACTCCTGGAGTGGGATTGCCAATAACAGTTCTGTACTGGGAGGTCTGGCACGGATTGAAGTCCCCCTGTTTCGATGCCCCAGCGAATCGGTCGTCAACACCGTGGTCTCTACCGCGAATTTCAGCTATGTCGCCAATGCCGGCCGACCGCGCAATTTACTTTCTCCGGGTCAACCTTCCACGGGAGCTGCAGCACCGCCTTCCTCAAAAGGGATTATCTCAATGTCCCGCATGAACGAAGCAGGACCTTACAGTTCCAACTGGCGGTCCACCACGAACGCTGCATTTGGATTCAGCGATATTACCGATGGGCTTTCCAATACCGCGGCAATCTCAGAATCGCTGGTCAATGATGGCAGCGGAGAGCATCCAGACCGTCGCCGCAATCTGTATTACACCAGCTCCGCCATGATTGAGCAGTATGATGCCTACATTGACCAGGTGGTCTCAGACGGGCTCACAGGTTACACCAACTGGTCAGACTGGAGTCAGTATAAAGGCCACTCATGGCTGTATACCGACTCGTGGCAGAAGCATGTTTATACACACGTTTTTCCACCCAACACGATTTCAATTCCCTCTTACTCCAGTGACACTTTCCGCTGCCATGAAGGTGATTCCGGAATCAGTCCTTCCAGTGATCATACCGGGGGAGTCCAGGTCGCAATGATGGATGGCTCCGTGCGATTCATTTCCAACTCCATTGACTTGAATACCTGGTGGGCGCTGGGAACCAGAAATCAACGTGAAGTGATCAGCGAATTTTAAACTCTGTTTTGGGCCTCACTAATGTCAGTACGATCAGCGCGTGTCTGTTTTTCCGTAAGCTTCCTTTTGCTTTGCGCGATAGCTGCAGGCTGTGCGGGAGAGGAAGATCCCATTGAAGCGCGACTGAAAGAAGTAGGTTATACCCCTGAGAAAATTGTCGCCGAACTGGAACTTCGCATTAAGAATCTTGATAAGATGTCAGCGCACCAGCACAGTGCCGGCAACGATTCGAAACAGGGGGGAACCCACGCAAGTGACCCGCGCGGCAATCCCTTCTCTTTTGATTCGATCATCAAAGACATCAAACATAAAATTGATCAAGTCCAGCAAAGATCTGGTGAAGACGTGAACGTCCTGGAACAGGTCACGCAGAAAATCGAAAACGGCAAACTGGATGACACCATGCGAAAGCGGGTCCTTGAGGCACTGCAGAAATGAGAAGCACCGTCTGAGGTGAGACGATCAGAACAGGCCGGGAATCGGTGTGCCTGCGGTGGCGACCTGGACCACTTCGTTGGGGACGCCGCGCGTAATGCGAAGTTCGCCGAGGTCGAACAGGGTGTGCATGATACTGGTGACCAGGTCCTTGCGTTCGATGGGTTCGGTCTGAGGTCCGCCGGCATGTCGGTCTGACTGGCCAATCACCTGGCCCATATTCAGACCGCCGCCTGACAGCATGAGTGGCGATAGATTACCCCAGTGATCGCGTCCGCCGCGACTGTTGAGTTTGGGAGTGCGTCCCATTTCGCCCGTACAGACCAGCAGAATATCATCACTGAGGCCGCGTGCGTGCACGTCTTCCATAAACGCAGCGACTGCGTGATCGAAGGGGACTCCCATGTAGTCCATGCCTTCCCCGACGCCGGCGTTATTTTTATCCGCGTGCATGTCCCACACAAAGTTGGTGGTGATCGTTACAAAGCCGCAGCCTGCTTCACAGAGACGACGGGCCATCAACAGCAGCTTGCCCAGTGACTGAGCGTTGTCAATGTAGCGTTTGTAGTTCTTCCAGCGCGTGCTGATGGATGCCGGCTTGACCAGCGGAGCCGTATCGTAGCGGGCGACGACGGCGGGATCTTCCTGAGATAAATCAAAGGCGCGAGAGACGCCACCCAGGATCACGTCAAACGCCTGTTGCTGCAGTTGCGAACTGGCGGCAAACGTCTCACTTTTTTCAGCCGCCCAGCGGGCACGATCCAGTTTCGAAAGTAACAGTCGGCGATCATCAAGACGATTCGGGGGGATCGCTAGAGACATATTCGACTGCATATCGCCGCCAGCTCCGGGAACAAACGGGGCATACGCGGAGCCCATCAGGCCGTGCGAATCGAATTTTCCGAACTGGGTGACAGCGGGCAGCATCTTGTCATCAATGGCTTGCGGAAACAGCACCGCGTTCGTCGGCATCCCATTTTCGGGATGATTCGCACCCACCACACGCGAATAAAGCGAACCCAGATTTGCGTTGAGCGTATCCTTGTGCACGATTGGCTTGATATCGTGGCGACTGTCGCCTGATCGATACGAACGGACGACCGACATGCGATCGGCCTGGTGCGCCAGCTTCGGAAAGGTACTTCCGAACGTCACGCCGGGAATCTTCGTCGCCACTTCGCCCGTCACACTGTGAATGCCCGAGGGCGCGGTCATTTTGGGATCGAACGTTTCAATCTGGCTCGGCCCGCCATGCATGAATAGGAAGATGACCGACTTGTTCTTCAGCAGCGTGCCTGATCCCGCCGCCTGCGCTTGCAGCGACAGCAGACCAGGCAGCGTCAACCCACCCAGCGCCAGACCCCCGACGCGCAGGAATTCCCGCCGCCCCTGCTTGCCGTGATGATTACAGAAAGAAAGCATGATTTTACCTGAGCCAAAGAAAACCGTCTGCTTATAGGTATCGACTAATATATCGACTTTTGTTTATGTTTTCCAGTTCTAAATCGGCAAACAGACAATTCTCTCTCTGCAAATCGAGACAGGCATTTTCTTTCGCTCTCCCCAGTCGTTATGATAAATCATTGCTTCATTTCTTCATGCTTTCAGGATTCATCGAAAGGAACTTCGGATGCGCTTGCTGATGATGCTCATATTCTGCTGCTCGTTTTATACCCCGTTGCAGGCGGCTCAAAAGCCGAACATTCTGTTCATTGCCATTGATGACCAGAACGACTGGATCGGCTGTCTGAAAGGGCATCCGCAGATCAAAACTCCCCACATCGACAAGGTGGCAGCCAGAGGAACCCTGTTCGCGAATGCCCACTGCCAGTCGCCGCTCTGTAATCCCTCGCGGACGAGTCTGATGACCGGACTGCGACCTTCGACGACGGGCGTGTATGGGCTGGCTCCCTGGTTCCGCACGATTGAGAAGTTCAAAGACCGCGTTTCGCTGCCACAGTATCTGGAACAGAACGGCTACAAAACTTACACAACCGGTAAAATTTATCATGGCGGTTATGGCCGCAAAAAAACCGACAAGGAATTCTCGGTCATCGGGCCTCCGCCAGGCGTGGGGGTGAAGCCTCCCAAAAAACTGGTCGAGACACCCAACCCGCATCCGCTGGTCGACTGGGGCACGTTTCCTCATAAAGACGAAGACAAAGGGGACTGGAAAGTCGCGAGCTGGGCCGTCGATCAATTGAACAAAAAGCCGACCGAACCGTTTTTCCTGTCGGTCGGATTTTTCCTGCCTCACGTTCCCTGTTACGCCACACAGCAGTGGTTCGACCTGTATCCGGAAGAGACGCTGCAACTCCCCCCGTTTCTGGCGACCGACCGCGACGACACGCCCCGCTTTTCCTGGTACCTGCACTGGAAACTGCCCGAGCCCCGCTTCAAGTTTCTGCAGGAAGCCAATCAGTGGAAGAACCTGGTGCGCTCGTATCTGGCGTGTACCAGTTTTGTCGACAGTCAGGTGGGACGTGTGACCGAGGCGCTTGAGAAAAACAACCTGGACGAAAACACGATCATTGTCATCTGGTCCGATCATGGCTGGCATCTGGGTGAAAAACTGATCACGGGAAAAAATACGCTGTGGGAACGTTCGACGCGGGTGCCTCTGATTTTTGCCGGCCCTGGCATTACGGAAAACGCGGTCTGCGAGAAACCGGCCGAGCTGCTGGACATTTATCCCACGCTGATCGAATTGTGTGATCTGCCTCCCCGCACGGATCTGGAAGGGCACTCACTGGTGCCTCAATTGAAAGATGCGAACACGCCCCGCAAGTGGCCTGCGATTACTTCGCACAACCGCAATAACACTTCGGTGCGGACAGAGAACTATCGGTACATACATTACGCGGACGGATCGGAAGAGTTTTATGACATGAAACAGGATCCGGCAGAATGGAACAACCTGAGCGGTGATCCCAATTATGCCACGCTGATCGAAGAGCATCGTGCGTGGCTGCCTACCGTGAATGAGAAGCCCGCGCCGGGCAGCAAACATCGAATTCTGCGTTATGAAAACGGTCAGGCAAACTGGGAAGAGGTCGACATCAAAGCCGACGAACCGATTCCCGAACTGTAAAAAACATGGCGTATTCGCAGCCGATATACATCGGAAAATCTGCAAGCGAACGGAAGCAGATAAAACCAGTTTTACCATTCAGTAAAATCGTGACGGCAGTTTTTTCGGCACACGAATTCTGCAGAAATTTTTGTGATGCGCGTTCAAGATTCGTCACTCGCGCTGCCGAACTAAGCGTGTATAACAATTAAAACTGGGAGCAAGTCACTGCTGATGAACCCAAGACAGACGCTCGCGTCTGAGTAGTCAGTTGCGGATCTTGTAACCCAATTGTAAGTGTTACACGAACAGGAGTACTACGTACTTTAAGGGCTGGGAGCTTGGGCTTCCAGCCCTTTTTTAATGCGCATGTTCTTAACGCGACTGCATTGCCCAGTAGAGCTGTTTGTGCCCCCGCGATTCAAACTCGGCGACCTTCTGTTTCGCAACGTCTTCCGAAAGCCCCGCTTCGATCAGAAAGCGATTGCCATCATCCCCCTGCCGCCAGACCGACCAGGTGTGTTGTACTTATTCAAGTTGTTTTCCATAACAAACTCTTCATTCCAGTAAAAGACAATCAACGATCTTTTATTCTGTATTCACTATCTCATATTTCAGATATCGAATAAACAACTTCTCACTCGCTCTTTGAAAAAAACGTTTGTAATGTACATATAATTAAATTTGCGAAACATCTTTTATCCACACCCTTTGAATTTGACGTCGTTTACAAACTGAGGAAGAACTGTGCCAGTAGAAGCGAAGCCCTTATTTCGTCCAGATGTTCTGCGTCCCTACATTGACCAGTTTCAATTACCCGAACGGGTCGAGAACCTCAGACCAAAGCTTAATGATTGGGCAGAACTGATCAGTTCTGGCCGAGCAGATACGATTAAGGAAACTCAGTTACTACCGGATTTCCTGACCGACTTTTTTTATGAACTACTCGGTTACCGGGGCCCCGCAGGCGGGAGTGATACTTACACTATCAGTCGAGAACAACTAGTTGAAGTCGGAGGCAAATTTGCAGATGCCGTTCTTGGTCATTTCCATTTAAGTTCCGAACGCTATATTGCAGCTCTGGAAGGCAAAGGACCAAAAGACCCTTTGGAACGCCCCTTTGCAGGACGAAAAAAGTCTGCCGTGGATCAGTGCTATGGGTATGCCATTAATCTCCCCTGTGACTGGATTATCGTTACTTCGATTCGTCAAACTCGACTCTATTACAAAGGGACTGATCAGCACACTTATGAACTTTTTGAAACGGAATCACTCGCCAGGGATGATCGTCTTTTACGACGTTTTCTCTTTCTCCTGGGGGCCGAGAGAATGGTTCCCGAATCAGGAGAATGCCATCTTTACAAATTAAGAGCTGCATCGGAAAAAGTCGGAAAAGAACTAACGAAAGAATATTATATTCGTTATGCAGACATCCGACAGGACATCTTCGAACAACTTGTTGCCGCCAATCCAAAAGTTTCTCGACAAGATCTCCTGGCGTGCGCTCAAAAGTTACTTGACCGGGTACTCTTTATCGCATTTTGTGAAGATCGTGGTCTCCTCCCTGAAGATTCGCTTAAAAGAGCATATGAGCATAAGGACCCCTATCACCCACGACCCGTCTGGGAAAATTTTCTCGGTCTGTTTCGGTCTGTCAATCTGGGAAACAAAGACCTCGAAATTCCTCAATATAATGGCGGTCTCTTTTCCGATGACGAACTATTAGATTCACTTACGATTTCAGATGCCGTCTGCTACCACTTTAATGATCTGGGTGAGTTTGACTACCGGCCAGCATCACAAGCCGCCCTCAGTGACGAAGACTCCGGACGTCAACTCATTGATGTAGACATCCTTGGCCATATCTTTGAGCAATCAATCAGTGACCTGGAAAAAATACGTGACGCGGCAGATGGCATGACCCAGAAACAGTCTGCCAATGAACGAACCAGGCGTCGACGCGAAGGGGCTTTTTATACTCCCCCTTTCATCACACGTTATATGGTTGGAGAGACACTGGGCGCAGTTCTCGCAGATCGATTTGAGCGGGTCCGCCAGAGACTCGCAAACCAGGCGAAAGGTACGGCAGTCAAATCACTGGAAGACCCGACCGTTTATGATCTGGAAGCGCTCAATAAACCCCAACGGGAAGCATTGATTCAATTCTGGGAAAACTGGCAGGATGAACTCGCTTCGATCCGGATTTTAGACCCGTCTTGTGGTAGTGGCGCATTTCTGATTGAAGCCTTCGACCAGCTGCATACAACATATCTGGCATCAAATGACAGATTATTTGAACTGCGTGGTCAGAGAACTCTCTTTGATCTGGACCGGAAAATTCTTCAGGACAACCTGTATGGTGTAGACCTCAATGAAGAAGCCATAGAAATCTGTCGCCTCAGCTTATGGATTAAAACGGCGGCACGCGGCAAGGTTCTGACAAGCCTGGATCACACGATCTGTGTCGGTAACAGTATCGTCGCCGATTCTAAAATTGACGAACGGGCATTTCAGTGGCAACAGGCTTTCCCCGAAGTATTCGAAAACGGAGGCTTCGATGCTGTTATCGGGAACCCCCCCTATGTCCGGCAGGAACTGCTTTCAGATATTAAACCATATCTGGAACAACATTTTTGTTCGTATCACGGTATGGCAGATCTTTATACCTATTTTTACGAACTGGGAATGCAGGTCTTGCGACCCGGTGGTCGTCTGTCATTTATCGTTACTAACAAATGGATGAAATCCGGCTATGGCGAACCCCTGCGTAAATTTTTCAGCGAGAAAGCCTGGATGGAATCCGTCGTTGACTTCGGGCACGCGAAACAGATTTTTGAGCAGGCAGACGTGTTTCCCTGCATCATTGTAGCTCGGAAACCCACTGAAGTACCGGCACCTGAATCAGTGCGTGTGTGTGCTATCCCTCGTGAACAACTGAGAATAAACGACCTCAGCAAACAGATCCGAACGGAAGGTGTCGAAGTTGAAAGAGACCGATTTCAGTCTGAATCCTGGTCTCTTGAACCGAAAGCCGTAGATGACCTGATGCGTAAAATGGAATTATCTACTATTCCACTTCGTGAGTTTACTCAAGTTCGACCGCTATCTGGAATTAAGACCGGATATAATGAAGCGTTCCTCATAGATACACCAACCCGTGATCGGCTCGTTGCAGAAGATAGCCGAAGTACTGAAATTATTAAACCATATCTTCGAGGGCAGGATATTAATCGCTGGAAAGCACAATGGAATGATCTATGGATGATAACCATAAAATCGAGTAGTGACTATAAATCAGAGTGGAGTGATAAAGGTGATCTTGCGGAAAAAGTTTTTTCCTATTCCTATCCTTCAGTATATCAGCATCTTTTAAAATATCGGGATCGTCTCATTTCTCGAAGTGATCAAGGTACTTTTTGGTGGGAATTGAGATCTTGTGCATATTGGAATTCATTTGAAAAGCCAAAAATTATCTTCCCAGAAATCACTTGGCGATCGCAGTGGTGTTTCGACACGGAAGGGCTGTACACAAATAATACGGTTTACTTTCTTCAAGGAAACGAATATTGGCTACTTGCTGTTGCCAATTCTCCAGTTAATTGGTGGTACTCATGGCGCAAAGCGATTCATGGAAAAGATGAGGCCTTGAGGTTTATTAAAAAATATGTACTGAAAATGCCGATTCCGATTCCTACCTCTGAAGTACTTTTAAAAAGTAAAGAACTTATCGATCGATTAATTAATATTTCACAAAAACTGAACACCACTACAAATACAATTCTTGATTGGTTATGTGTCGAATTCGAGATTACAAAACCGAATCAGAAGCTACGATCGCTCTTAGATCTTAATTCCGATTCATTGATCACAGAGGTCCGTAAAGTACGTGGCAAGAAAAAACTGCTCTCAGCCGCAGCACTGAAAGCATTGAGAGAGGAATACTCTACTACCATCGCTCCTGCAAAAGAACTGGCTCTTGAAGCACTGCAGCTGGAACATCAGCTCAGTGATCTCGTGAATCAGGCTTACGGACTCACTCCGGAAGAAATTGACTTAATGTGGAAAACAGCTCCTCCACGCATGCCACTCCATCGAGAATGATATGAAACGTAATCATAGTTTCCATTCTCCTATTCTTGACTGTCTCATAACACGCGACTACCTTAATCTTTCATTAGTATTGATAAACAATGGAAAACTCCAGAGGTGATAATATGTTTGAAAACGAAATTGTTATTAATCAGTTGCAGTTGAAACAGTTCGCGGCCATTGTGGCGGATCTGCCTGAGGAATGTCTTTATACGCGGGGTGCCGGGCATGGGCATCCGCCGGTCTGGATTCTTGGTCACCTGGCGATTGTCGGCGAATTGGGACAGACGTTTCTGGGTGGCAACCTGACACATCCGAATTGGGCGCCGCTGTTTGGTCCCGGTTCCAGTGATGAGGTTCAGCCGGATGACTCTCTGACGCGTGAGACGTTGCTTACGTCGCTCAATCAGGCTTACGAAACTCTGCAGTCAATGGCGGCGGAAGCGAAGCCGGAAGAGGTATCCGGGCCGCATGGGATCGAGTTTTTTGAAGGGACCCCCGTGCAAACAGTGGGGCATGCAATCTCGCTGCTGCTGACGAATCACTTTGCCTTTCATCTGGCGCAACTCTCCAGCTGCCGCCGTGATCGGGGACTGGGACATCTCTTTTAAGCTGGCTGTTTGCAGTGAAAACAATTGAAACCGCGAGCCGTCTGGTTTAGTCTGAAGAGATTGACTGAGACTACCTGGGTCGTGTTTCCTTATTTGATCTGTTGTTACATATGTGGCAGAACCGGGGCTAAGGCCCTGCGGCTAATGGGTCACTCCGGCTGGGAAATTGTATAAAATTAAAATCAGCCGCACGGCGTTAGCCGCGGTTAATACTGGCCTGAGTAATGTTGCGGTCCTGAGAATCACATTCGAAACGATTAAATAAACATTACCTGGTGCCTCTTTTCTTATTTTTCTTAGACAGGCTGAATTCATGATCGATCGTGCTGCGACTTTCCTGTTTTGTTTCTCACTGCTGACGGGTTGTCTGTTGGGTTCTCCCCTGATGGCGGCGGATAAAGAACCGGCGGCGAAAGCAGACAAACCGACCATCGTCACGTTTGGTGATTCGACGACGGCAACGCGCGGGCCACTGGTCGTGTATTCGATGATTCTGGAGAAAGAACTTCCCGCAGCGGGTGTTCCCGTAAAAGTCGTGAACTCCGGGATTGGAGGACACACGACGCATCAGGCGGTCGGCCGGTTTAAGAAAGATGTGCTGCAGCATGATCCTGACCTGGTGGTGATTCAGTATGGCATCAATGATTCCGCCGTCGATGTCTGGCGCGATCCTCCTGCGACCAAGTCGCGTGTTTCGGTGGAACAGTACGCCGCCAACCTGCGCAAGATGATCAAACAACTTAAAGAGAAACAGATCTCTGTCATCCTGATGACGCCGAACTCGCTGCGGTGGATTCCCCGCATGAAAAAACTGTACGGCAAACCGCCTTACGATCCCGAAGATGTTCAGGGTTTCAATGTACTGCTGAGATCGTATGCGGCTGCGGTACGGAAGATCGCGAAAGAGGAAAATGTGCCTCTCGTCGATGTCTACGCGGCCTTTGAAAACTATGACAAACAGGCCAATCAGGCCGCCGATGATCTGCTGCTGGACGGCATGCATCCTAATACCCAAGGCCAGAAGATGGTGGCGGATCTGCTGCTGCCCCAGATCAAAGCCGCATTAGCAAAACAGGACCAGTGAACGTCTGCGGTGCCGTCCCTGCTGATTTTCTGCGCTGACGGTCGATTTTTCTTTGAGTTCGCTGTATCGTAGGAATCACGTCCGCGGTTCGCTCACTCCCTCTGATTTCGAATGTATTCCAGGGTTCATTCCTCATGCAGTCACTGTCGTTCCTCGATTTTGCCGTCATCGCCGCATATCTGATCGGAACACTGGGTCTGGGCCTGTATATCGGTTCCAAAATCAAGACCGGCTCCGATTACTTTCTGGCCGGTCGCAAGCTCCCATGGTGGGCGATTGGCATGTCGCTCGTGGCGACCGACATTGGTGCCGTCGACATTGTGGGCACGGGAGGCGCCGCACATCAGCATGGACTGGCGGTGGCGAATTTCGAATGGATCGGCTGCGTGCCCGCGATGATCATCGCCGCGTTTGTGTTCATTCCCTTCTTCTGGCGGAGCGGCGTCACCACGATTCCCGAATACATGGAACGCCGGTTCAACGTCGCGGTCCGCTCGGCACTGGCGATCTGCTGGATCATTTTTATGGCGTGCAACCTGGGGATCATGCTGCTGGCTTCCGCGAAAATGATGCACGTGCACCTGGGAATGACCGTCAATGCCTGCATCTATCTGACGGCGTTCCTGGTCGGCATCTACACCATTTCCGGCGGACTGGCGGCGGTCGTCTATACCGACATGATTCAATGTGTGATCATGATCGGGGGTTGTCTGCTGGTGCTTGTGCTGGGAATCATCGACCTGGGCGGCATCGACAATTTCCAGGCGGAGATCAAAAAACAGGAACAGATTCAAAGTGAGAAGCAGGCGGCTGTCGTCGAAAAGCAGGAAGCGAAAGCAGCGCCGGCGGCCGGAGTCTTGGATGTTTCGCATACGTCGCTCATTCTGCCTGCTGATGCCGACACGCCGTTTCCGTGGACGGGCATTTTCTTTGGTCTGGCGTTGATTCTGAGCCCCGCCTACTGGATTGGTAACCAGGCGATTGTGCAACGTTCGCTGGGTGCCAAGAGTGAATTCGACGCGAAAGCCGCCTATGTGTGGGGTGCGCTGTTGAAAAACCTGGTACCAGTGGTCGTCGCGGTGCCCGGCTTGATCGCGTTTGTGAAATTTCCCGAACTGACCGACGGAGACCAGGCGTTCCCGGAACTGATTTCACTTCTGCTGCCGACGGGATTGAAAGGACTGTTCCTCGCGGCTTTTCTGGCGGCACTGATGTCGAGCATCGATTCTTACCTGAACTCGGCTTCGACGATTGTAACCAATGACTTCTACAAACGCTTTTTTCGCAGAGACGCCAGCGATGAATCGCTGTTGAGCATCGGCCGCGTGGTCACGTTCCTGCTGGTGCTCTGGGCGATTGGCTTTTCCTTCTTCCTGATGACCCGCAGCGAAGGCATCTATACGATCTTCCAGACACTGATGGCGTTTTTCCAGGGACCCGCGTTTGCGATCCTGCTCACGGGCCTGTTGTGGAAGCGGGCAACCGGCATCGCTGCCTTCATCGGGTTCATTGTGGGGGTCTGTTTTTCAATCACGCTGTTCGCGTTGAACCAGGAATCGGTTTACACGGCACTGGGGATGGAGCCGCTGTTTCAGATTTCTGAACCGTTTCTCTACTTTTCGATCTGGGCGTTTGTCGTTTCGTTTTCGCTGATTGTGATCATCAGTCTACTGACGAAACGCGAGCCGGACGAAAAGATTGAAGGGCTGGTGTTCAGCCTCAAACCGCGAAAGGAAACCGCATGACGCCGTTGCATCATATTGGAAATTTCGTGCGCGACCTGGTCGTACAGATTCCGATGTCCGCCGTCCGGCTGCTGTTTGTAGGCACGCTGGTGGCTGTCCTGATCTGGGTCTTACGACTCCCCCAGGAAACCACGACGGCAGAGAACGCGACGCACTGGTATCAGAACCTGAAAATCTGGGCCTGCCTGGCGCTGGCGATTCAGATTGTGATCTACAGCATTTTCTGAATGGGGCGCTGGTTTCGTTTTTTGTGGTAGTAACTCAAAATGTATGACCCCGACTAAAATCGGGTGGCCTCGGATGCAATCCGAGGTTGTCGCAGACAACAGGAGGTTGTGCTAGACTGTGTCCAGTTTTACTGTAGCGTCTCCAGAACCATTTGGACCGAGTATATCAGACTGACAGACGCTATGGTTAAAAGTGATGCGCTCTAGTAACCTGCTTCGTCTGTATTGAACTTGAGTTTCTAGTTGATACTCGAAAATGGGTCTCTACATGATAGGGAATCGGAATCTGGTTTGATTGAGTCAGCTGCGACCTCCTGCTCGCTGCGCTCGGACCGAATTTTATTCGGGCCCACCCATTATTCTTTTCTTTCGTGTGGTTTCGTGTTTTTCGTGGTAGTAAACCAAAATGTATGAATCCCGACC
>TARA_R110001592_G_scaffold123193_1_pt1 | contig 67137 bp, 48 predicted proteins | sample TARA_R110001592 | Tara Oceans TARA_R110001592 (sample SAMEA4398387) | marine metagenome | biome: Polar Biome; feature: [SRF] surface water layer (ENVO:00010504); material: water (ENVO:00002006), including particulate matter (ENVO:01000060) such as... | depth 5 m | reverse complement strand
TTGATGATATTGATGATATTGATGATATTGATGATATTGATGATATTCTACCCCCACGGGCTTCGGTAAAACGTTATATACTCCCGGCGTCAATGTAGACCCAAACGATCCTTATGGGGTCAACAAAGAGTGTAATTATGGCCATTGCCCGCACCCCGTCCAAACTCAGCTTGCCCCAGCACAATCCCGGTGTTTCGACGGTTTTAGAGTTTCTTATCCTCAAATTTCCCGCTATCTCAGCCCAAGTTTGGCAACAACGTATGGCCGATGGCAAAGTGCATTGGCACGATGGAGGGTTAATTCATGCACAAACGGCATTTACTGCCCAGCAACGGGTTTATTATTACCGGGAGGTGGAGCGCGAGCCTGTTATTCCTTTTGCTGAAAATATAATTTTTCAGGATGAACTGATTTTAGTGGCTTACAAGCCGCATTTTTTACCTGTCATGCCCGGCGGTGGATACGTTGAAGAGTGCCTGCAAAACCGTTTACGGCATAAATGCGGCAATCAACACTTACAAGCCGTGCACCGTATTGATAAAGCCACTGCTGGCTTAGTGTTATTTTCAGTTAACCCCAAAACACGTCAGCAATACCATCGTCTATTTGAAGCGCATCAAATTGATAAAACCTATCAAGCCATCGCCAGCACGAATGACAAGGAACCGGCGGAAAATCAGCAATGGGAAATCAAAAATCGTTTGGAGAAAAGCGAACCCCGATTTTTGATGAGAATAGTGGAAGGAGCGGCGAATAGTCATTCTCGTATTCGTTGCGTGAAGCGCGCTGGTGATAAAGCGTTATTCGAACTCAATCCGGTTACGGGTAAGACACATCAACTGCGACTGCATATGCAAAGCCTTGGTTGGCCATTATTAAACGATAGTTATTATCCAAATTTGCAGCCAAGTCAGCCAGATGATTTCACTAAACCTCTGCAGTTATTGGCTCAGCAATTGGCGTTTACCGATCCCATCACCGAGCAAGCAAGACGTTTCTCAAGCAATACCGAGCTCAGACTAGATTAACGTTTATCGCAAGGGAAATTTGTATATCTTTACTTTAGTGAAGAAGTTATTGATACAAGGGATAATCGAAAAAATTAAAAGGGGCACAAAGGACTTAGTGACTTTATTTTAGGTAACAAAAAAGGTGCTGTGGTAACTACACCTTTACATGACGTAAATGGTATAACCAAACCAGCACCTTCTATTTAATCTAGTTAGCGGTGTAAACCAAGTTCACAGACGCTATTGATTCAAATTGCCATTACAGCAGTTTGAAAATCAGATTAGATTGCAACAACTTTATTTGCGCAAGGACCTTTTTGGCCTTGGCCAACTTCAAATTCAACCGCTTGGCCGTCATTTAAAGATGCAAACTGTCCGCCAGCTTGAATTTCTGAATGGTGAACGAAAAGATCCTTTCCGCCATCTTCAGGAGTAATAAAGCCGAAACCTTTATCTGCGTTGAACCACTTAACTGTACCTTTACTCATTATATTTACTCATTTTATTAGGTGAAATTTTGTTTATTTAATACCCGAACTCACCAATCCGGATACCCAAAAACTTATGCGATGTATCTTACACACATTCGAGCAATAACAATACAACTAACCTCATTATCTATCATTTAGTTGTACAAAAGACTAAAACTCGGCAGTCGGAAGGCTTTTTTAAAGCTAAACGCTGATTTAAGGACGTGTTCTTATGCCTAAATATGTTGGGGCTCGGGACTATTTTGAATATTCCTTGGCAAAGTTAAATTAAATAAAGAGCCTATGGATACTAAAAATCAAGGTTAACCGCGCGAAGAACAGCCAATACGTTGTGTATGTATTGCATGGTTAAACGTCCTATAGGCGGAATATAAGGTAAAGGGGACCAAGGTGAAGACCTATCACATCTTATGGTCACCAAATTCGATAATTGGCTGGTCCGGTGACCATAAAGGATATTTTGCCATCACTTTGGTAAACATAGGGCTTTGTAAATAGCTATCAAGCCAGAACTTTATGTGAGGATAAGGCGATTGCAAATACCACTGGCGCTCAATTTTGGCGAATTGCCTAATAAACGGCAAAAGCGCAATATCCGCGATACTCTCAGTGTCATCTATTACATATTTATGCTTGCAAAGGCGCTGTTCCAAGTCTTGAATATGCACCTCGCAGGCTTGTCGACAATCTTGCAGGTTATTTTCATGATAACGCTTGGCACACTTATACGCCTCCAAGCACGTTTTAAATTCGTGATCGAATTGATGAATTAATTCCAGAGCGTCAGCTAAAGTACCCGTTGCATTATTACCGTTCGATTGTTCCGTATAACTCACTATTTCAGGACGAAGTAACCCATGGGGATCACTTTCACCTAGAGCCCAGAGCATGATGTGTAAACTTTCATCAAGCACGTTTGCTGAAGTTAATACTAAGACCGGCACCGTCGCCTTAGGTGATGCCGCCAGCATCTCTGGGGGTTTGTTTTTGAGTACTATGTCCCTTAATGCCACCGGCTGTTTGGATTTATAGATGGCGAGTCGCGCTCTCATAGCGTAAGGGCAATTTCGTAGCGAGTATAAAACCGGTAATGTCATGACGTTTGCCTCGAGCTGTATTTGCGGGTTAGGTTTATTACATGGCTGATCGTTACCAGAGTGCGGGCACATAATGCCGATAATACCTCGATTATAAGTCCCATTAAGTGCTGTGAATACACAATAGGACATACTTGAGGCTATCATCTGGTCGTTAGTTATTTTATCGGTATTCACTCAGCGATTATACGGGTAAAATCCCCCGCTCAAATAATCTCCCTCGTTAACAGATTATGTCATTAGCAATAAGTTGAATAAATGAATCCTAAAATTGAATTATTGGCACCTGGCGGTGATGTTGACGCAATTAAAGCGGCAATTATAGCAGGCGCTGACGCGGTATATTGTGGTTTAGATACCTTCAATGCCCGTAACCGCGCGTCAAACATCTCCTATGAGGAGCTTGTTGGCGTCATTCGTTTAGCGCATCAGTACCAATGCCAAATATTTTTAACGCTGAATATTGTAATATTAGAGCGCGAATTCAAATCACTCGCCAAGCTACTTAGTAAACTGAGTAATACGCCACTAGATGGCGTGATTGTGCAAGATATTGGCTTGTTGTACATTCTGAAAAAGTACTTTCCTACACTCGATATTCACGCGTCAACTCAGTTAACCACTCACAACGTGGGGCAGATCCCTTTCCTCAAACAACTGGGCGTTTCTCGGGTTAATTTATCCCGAGAGTTAAGCTTGTCTGAAATAGCCGTCATGGCTAGTGCTGGTCATAAACATGAGGTATTAACGGAAGTATTTGTGCATGGCTCGCTGTGTGTGGCATTTTCAGGTTTATGTTATTCAACCTCTGCCAGTGTAGGTAACTCAGGTAATCGTGGTCGTTGTAGTCAAGCGTGTCGTGAAGAGTACGAAACCACGCCTTCAGGTAATAATTTCCCATTAAACATAAAAGATAATTCGGCCTTTTTTGACCTGCCAGCACTGATAGAAGCGGGTGTGCACTCCTTTAAGATTGAAGGGCGAATTAAAGGTGCAAGTTATGTTCATACTGTGGTTGACAGTTTTCGAAAGCAAATCGACGGCTTTGTTGCAACAGGCGAGTTAACCCAAGACGGTGAACGCTTATATAAAGTGTTCAATCGCGATTTTTCAAACGCCTTTTTGCGCGGTGACTTAAATCAGTCCATGTTTATCGAAAACCCGCGAGATAATTCTAAAAATCACGCCATTGAAGCCAGTAATGCTATTTCAGTTGTGCAGATTCATCGCGTTGAACAGAACTTACATCAACAAAAAGAGCAAATTTCGACGTCAGTCTTTGAAAAAATCACACATTTAAGTATTGCTAAACCGTCACTTAAATTAGTTTTTTCCGGCTCAGCAGGGCAGCCTTTAACAATCACGGTTTCGACCGTAGAAGCCGAGTCATTAATGTCTGTTACCGGCGCGGGTGAGAATACATTTGTTGTTCAATCAGATGAGATGCTCACACAAACAAGCAAAGCTCCGTTAGCACAGGCCGATATCGATAAGCGTTTCAAAAGCTTACATAACGCTGGATTTAATTTAACGTCGCTGGACACAGAGTGCTTAGCTGATAACGTCAGTATTTCATTTAAAGTCCTGACCGTGCTAAAAAATGAAGTGCTTTGCTTGTTAAGCAACATTCAGCAAGTGTTGCCTGAAGTACTTTTACCCAAATTAGAATCACATGCCAAATTACCGCCAATAAACAAGCAAATGCGCGCAAACTTATCGTTGTTAATTTGTGAGCAAGCTGATGTTGAATTAGCCCAAGTAACCGATGCTGATATCTACTTTAAGTTACCAGATGCTTATAAGCGCGGTTGTACTAAATATGTGACTTTTTTGCAAGATAACCCGCGCTTGATCCCCTGGTTTCCGTCGGTATTAATTGGTAAAGATTTCGACGTGGCACTTAATATTTTACAACAAGTTAAGCCTGAACTGATTGTCACTAACAACAGTGGAATTGCCCATCGCGCCTATGAATTAGGTATAAAATGGATTGCTGGCCCGTTTTTGAATACCACCAATACCTATGCGTTGCTTGCGATGCAAGAAGGGCTCAATTGCAGTGGGGCTTTTATCTCCAATGAGATCAACAAACAGCAGATAAGAAGCATTGCTCGGCCGAAAAATTTTAAAATGCTGTATAGCATTTATCACCCTATTTTATTAATGGCGAGCAGACAGTGTTTCTTCCAGCAAAGCGTTGGCTGTGACAAGCCCCGTATAGACAACGGCTGTATGCTCTCGTGTGATAAATCCACTAGTATTACTAATTTAAAAGGGGATTCATTCGCAATCGATAAACAAAAAGCAGGCTACCCAAGTATCTATAATCAAGATCAATTCTTAAACACTGAGATTATCGATGATCTGGCAGACTTGTTTGATGACTTCATGATTGATTTAACCAATATTGGTGCCGGGGATAAAGAAAGCCCAGACAAAGTCCAACTCATTGCTCAATTTGAACAACTACTGAGCAGCAATGCGAGCGCTGAAAATGAATTGGGCTCAGTGGTTAAGCATACTCTGAATACTATGGTTCCTGCGTCTACCAACATTCAGTACCATAACGGCCTTTGACATCTTCCTGTCACACGTTAACGATAGGGCGCTCCCCAGCGCCCTTGCTGACAATTTCCCCTTAAAAAAAACATGTTTATCGCCTTGCCGTCGTATCCAGCAATAATTTAACGCATTGTGTTTTTCGTTTGCAACAGGGTAATAGCAATAAGGCTGTTCGCTAAATTTTCTGATCGTTATCCCTCGCTTAATCAGAAAAACTTAATATGCTTAAAAAACACACAGCTTGTGTGCGTAAAGCAGAAGGAGTTGTTTATGTATTTAGTGACCAATAGAGTTGTTTCAAATGGCAGTACAATTAACGTGTTTGGCGACACACCTAATCCCAAAGGACCTAACGAACTCAGAGTCGTTGAGGTCAATAAAGAAGAAGGAAAATGGAAGGTTTCCTTAGTAAAAGACGAACTGACCCCCACACAAACAAAAAAATTAGTTAAAGACTATCATCTCAGTTTAGATACTCGCCAACCATGGCATGGTTCGTTAGACGTTGCTTGCAAAGTATTTACCCGGGCAAAAGAAGAGAATAAAGCGATTTTGTTTTTTGTGCATGGATACAACAACGACCTTGATGATGTATTAACCGCAGCTGCGGAATTAGAAGAACTATATAACCTTATTGTTATTCCGTTTACTTGGCCTGCAAATGGCGGAGGGGCGGTGTCAGGCACCGCGTCTTATTTGAGTGACAAGGCGGATGCTAGAGCCTCATCTGGTGCTTTCAATCGTTTTGTAGCAAAAATTCATTTCTTTCATACCTTATTGTCTGAATCCTGCGTAAATAGAATTAAAGCCATTGTCGATAAAAAGTACGCAGGTAAAAATAATCCGATGGCGGCAGCATCGCTCTATAGCGAATTAGTCGGCGAAGACTGTAAGGTCAAAATTAATTTGTTATGTCATAGCATGGGAAACTACCTGCTCAAGCATTCGCTTATGACGAGCGATAACGCTACCTCTGATTTAGTTTTCGATAATATTAATTTAGTCGCGGCTGATAGCAACAACAAAAACCACGCTAATTGGTTAGACTGCATCGATGTAAGAAACCGCATTCATGTGGTGATTAACGAAGACGATGCAGCCTTAAAAGCATCACGTGTTAAACCAGGCAAAGAGCAAAGAGCGCGCCTTGGCCACTATTTGAAAAGTCTCGATAGTGAACGTGCAGTGTATATAGATGTCACAGAGGTCGATGGTGTAGGTTGCAAGCACAGCTATTACAAAGGCAGCGCCGTGACTAAAAACGCCTCATTGCGAGCACTATTTAATGACTTGTTTAATGGTAACAGTGTAGAGAAGCGACTGACGTATTTTGTAGCAGATAATTACTTTAAACTTCACAATAATTAGTCAGTCATTGTGCTGACCGCTGGGGTTTGTCGAACACTGACAGCGATTTTACTGGCAGTGTGCAATGATGAAAAATAGGAAAAAGCATGAGTATTGAATCGAAAGACCTTGAGCTTGAATGCAATATTGATAAGGGCTGCGACGCCATCGATATCATCATACAACCCAGAGCCAAAGATTTGGGGGAGTTTTCGGTTCGCCGTACCTTGCCAACCAAAGAGCGCAAAACCGTAGGTCCCTGGATATTCTTTGACCATATGGGGCCAGCTAACTTTCCCGCTGGTTCGGGCATTAATGTGCGCCCTCATCCCCATATCAATTTGGCGACTGTCACTTACCTTTTTGAAGGTGAAATTCTGCATCGTGATTCATTAGGCAGTTATGCCACTATCACCCCTGGCGATATTAACTTAATGGTGGCAGGCAAGGGCATTACCCATTCAGAACGTGAACGCCCTGAAGTGAAAAACGTTGAGCATACGCTACATGGTTTGCAACTCTGGTTAGCCTTGCCAGAAAAAGATGAAGAGATCGATCCGGCTTTTTATCATTATTCATCAACGATTATTCCCGGGACGACCATCGAAGGTGTGTCACTTCGGGTGTTGATGGGATCGGCTTACGGCCTCACGTCACCCGTGCTGACTTATGCTGAAACCTTGTACGTTGAAGCCCATATGCAAGCGGGGCAAATCTTAGCATTACCTAATTGTGAAGAGCGGGCCATTTATGTAGCCAAAGGTAGTTTGAAAATCAAAGATACCGTCATTCCTGAATTCGCCATGGTGGTTCTGTCCGCAGCGGAGGGCGTGATGATAGAAGCGACAACAGAGTGCCGAATTGCTTTGATTGGCGGCGAAAAAATGGCTAAGCGGTATATAGAATGGAATTTCATTTCGAGCCGTAAAGAACGAGTTGAGCAAGCTAAGCAAGATTGGTTAGCAGGGCGATTTCCCAAAGTCGTGGGTGATGAACACGAGTTTATCCCTTTACCGAAATAAATATTGAGCGAACGAAAATAGCATAACTTTAGTTAGGGTAATTTATGACTATTCACTTACAAAAAAGTGATGCCGGCACCTTTCGTCAAACGATTTGTGTTCATCAACACACACTATTTTCTGATGTTGCCGGGATGTTGGGAGGTGAGGATTCAGCACCCGATCCCCATGATCTTTATGATGCGTCCTTGGCAGCTTGTAAGGCGATTACCTTACTGATGTATACCAAACGCAAATAAATCCCGCTGGTCAGTGTCGACCTGAACATAGATCGCAACACGAGCGCTGAAAGCAAAGGGATTTATGTATTGAATGTTAGTGTAAACCTTAACGGTGAACTAACCACCGAACAGCGCCAACGGCTGAGTGAAATTGCTGAAAAATGCCCTATCCATAAACTGATGACAGCGGCTACTACTGAAGTTAATTCTCGCGTTTGTTGAAGATAGTATGCTTGCATTGGGTAAGCAATCGTATTCGAGGTGCCGGTTGAGCATGCCGAGGCAACGCTTACTTGTGGCCAGATTTTTGGTTTATCACAGTGTGCGTATATTAGGTTAAGGCATAAACAAGCCCTGCATTTACAGGGCTTGTTTAACAAACGCTTAGTTTTAATAAAAAGTTAAAAACTCGGCGAGTATCTAATTGCTAAACCTACCGTTCTGCCTATGACATCGTAATCACTGACAGTATTGAAATGGTTCGCACCCACTTCAGGAATTGGCGGTTGTTTATCAAATAAATTGTCGATACCGAAGTTTAACACCACTTGCTCAGTTGCCTGCCAAGAAGCGGCAAAATCAAAATAGTCTTGGGCAGAGATACCGGTGGAGCGATCAGATGCATAATCTACATCGCCAATGCGTCGCCAGCCTAGTTGAAAGTTCATTGTATCTAGATTCCAATCAAGGGTTGCTCTGTGCTTGTAATCTGCTTGTAACACACTGGCAAAATCTCCGGAACAGGCACTGCCATAAGTACCTTTACAATCAACCGCGGCCACAGTGGCATTGTTTTGGCGAGTTTGTTTGGTGACCAGATTACCCTGATAGCTAAACTTAAATGTACCGCCGATGGCATCGGGAGCATCCATAATGTAGTTGGTGGCGATATCAATACCGCTTTGCTCTATTGAGGCTAAGTTAAAGTCGTTAACGATGGCGGTGGTGATAAATCCTGTGGTTGGGTCACGTAATACCGCGCCACATAATGGGTTGCTTGCGTCAGGGTTATCGATATAACAGCTTTGCAAGGCTGCTCCCGGCTGAATTTGGCTCACCGCATCAGAGATATCAATGTGGTAATAATCGATTGATACATCAAAACCTTTGATGTATTCAGGCGTGTAAACCACGCCCACCGTCTCAGATTCAGCTTGCTCAGGTTTGATGTCTGGGTTGCCACCATAAGTATATTCGGCGGTGCTAGAATCGTATGCGGCGCCAATCGCTGGCGCACCATAACGTTCACATTGGGCTGCATCGCCTGTGCCTAATAAACATGGATCGCCGTTATAGCGTCCAGCAAATCGTGCCACAAATTGGTCACTCGTTTGATCAAATAAAGCGAGTGATAATCCGCTGATTGGGCTAGCAAATTCGCCTAGGTTAGGGGCTCTAAACGCCGTTAACTTGTTCGCACGGAATCGAATATCATCGTTAATGGCCCAGTTAAGACCAATTTTATAAGTATCCTCTGCTTCCGTGTTCGAATAATCTGAAATGCGGTAGGCACCTTCGATACTGATTTCCTTGGCAAAAGCGACGTCTGAAATAACAGGAACCAGCACTTCAGCATAGAACTCTTCACTATCAAAGCCTGCATCCATATCAAATGCGCTGACTGACGCGAAACTGGTGCCATTTCTGAAGGCATCGCCTGGGGTTTGTTTACCGGTTTCTTTACGGTATTCATAACCAATAGCAAAATCAATGGGGCCATCTGGTAGTTCGAAAATCGCTGACGAATCACCTGATAAAGTGGCGGCTAACACATTTTGGGTACGTTCTCGGGTAGTGTAAATCAAGGGATCACTGAAGCTGGTTAAATCGAGATTAGGGTCAAATATATCTACCGTGTTGGCCAGCGCGGCGAAGCGGTTGTTACCTGAGCCATCAACTTTATACCCATTGTTATAAATGGTCGCTGTTTCATCGGTTCTGCCGTATTGACCATAAACGTCATAACGCAAATAGTCATTAATATCACCTTTCACGCCCATTTGCAGTTGAATGGAATCACGAACTGCCTCAGTGTGCTGCACACCAAGTCCTAGGTTTCTTTCTACATTAACCTGCGCATTGCCATCGGCATCGAAGGTTAAGTTATTGCGAATTTCATCGCTTAAAAACGCGTTATCTGCGGTCAGAGTGACCTGTTGATTAACGGAAATAGGCGCTTGTCCACTCGCACCTGCGCCTTGTACTGTCACTTTAGAGTACATAGCACGGCCATAGGCAGTCGCGTTTTCGGTTAAATCAAAATCAAACAGCAAACCGGTAGACAAACGTTTCATGGGTTGCGTCAGGTAAAGATCAGCAGTAGAGCTAGTCGTTTGACGTTCATCCACCACACTCCCTGCAGCATTAATAGCAAATGCATTGCCTGTGGCAACGTCGGTATAATAACCACCTGTGTTGATGATTGAATTTGGGTTTTTCATGGCGTAATCACGTTCGCCAGCCAATAACTCTTTGCGTTCAGAATAACCTAGGTAGCCTGTGATATGGCCTGCGCCGTCCGCAATATCGCCACCAAAAATGCCTTCGAGATTAATTTTTTCGTTGCCACCGTCAGCGGTTTCATAACTGCTAGAAAACTCAGCTCCATTAAAGTCGTCGTTTAAGATGAAGTTAACTACGCCAGATACCGCATCGGCGCCATAAATGGCCGCTGCGCCACCTGTAAGTACGTCAACACGTTTAATCAAACCGGTTGGGATCATGTTAACGTCCACTGAGTTACGGAAACTGAAAGGCACAGCACGTGTGCCATCAATTAACACCAACGTACGGTTTTGACCTAAACCGCGCAGGTCAATAGTGGAAGAACCAAATGAGTCACCCACGGTAGAACCGGTACTGTTTGCTCCCGCTGCCGCTTGGGGTAATTTGCTGGTAATATCTTCGACGTTGACGGCGCGGTCTAATTTAATCTGCACTTCATCAACACTGGCAACGGCGCTACTGGATACTAGCTCTGTGCGTTGAATTCTCGAACCTGTGATAGAAATCACTTCGGTTTTATCTTGCTTCTGATTTTGTTCTTGGGCCATAGGGGCAGAACTGAAAAGGGCCGCAGTAACTGCTAGGGTGACAGGCGTTAAAGCGAGTCGTTGCAGCTTGGTAGAATTAGTTCGATATTTCATGTGTCTTCTATCCCGTTGTCAATATCCGTTGAAAAAATGTGCCGTTGATGATTTTTATTTGTACAGCAGGGTCATTATCAGTCCAGTAAAATTCAAATTGCAATAAAAGTTTCTTGTAAATGGTGTATTTATTGATAAATTATTCTCATTGATAAGTGAAATCAGGTCAAAACTAATAATGAACACGCATATAGAGCAACTTTACCGCAGCGCTAAAAAACGCTCGCGCGTTATTATCGGTTTAATGAGCGGCACGTCTTTAGATGGATTAGATGTGGCGTTGTGCCGAATCGAAGGTCAAGGTACTGATACGCAAATTGCGTTATTAGAGTTTTGCACTGTGGATTACGACGATAACTACAAACAGAAAATAAAAAGTGTTTTTGCTCAGCGCCAAGTCGATTTGCAACAGGTGACCTTATTGAACCCTTGGGTCGGAGTATTACACGGTCAGATGATCAATCAATGTTTGGCAAAATGGGGCGTAGACGCGTCAGATATCGACGCAATCGCCAGCCATGGGCAAACCATATATCACTGTCCTTTGCGTCAGCATGGTCAAAGTGAATTTGGCAACGGAACCTTACAAATAGGTGATGCTGATCACCTAGCGGTGACGACGGGGATCCTAACGGTGGCTGATTTTCGGCAAAAACATATCGCTGCAGGAGGAGAGGGCGCGCCTTTAGCGGTATATGGAGATTATTTGTTTTTTACCAGTCGCCAAGAAAATCGTATTTTGCTAAACATGGGCGGCATAGCGAATTTAACCTATTTGCCCCTCACGGCTGACTCAAGTGCGGTATTTAGTTCTGATATTGGTCCGGGGAACACCATAATGGATGCTTACGTGCAAAAACACTTTGCACCACTGCATTATGATAAAGACAGTGCTATCGCACGTCAGGGGGAAATACATACCGGGTTATTAGAGGCGCTAAAGCAGCATGAATTCTTTACCCTGGATTTCCCTAAAACCACGGGGCCAGAAGTGTTTAATTTGCGCTATTTAATGGATGCACAACAACGTACCAATACACAAGCGCTAGCGCCTCAAGATGTGATGGCAACCCTTAATTTCTTTTCGGCGCACGTGATTGCACAGGCAATCAACGACTGCGCTGGTAATTTAGCTGACTTTAGCGTGTACGCCAGCGGCGGTGGTATTCATAATCCACTATTGATGGAGCACATTCTTAGTTTGTGTCCGAGAGTTTCTATCATTGAAGATACCAGTAAGTTGGGTATCAACCCAGATGCGAAAGAAGCCGTGTTGTTTGCGATTTTGGCCAATGAATGTTTGGTAGGTGGCCAGCAAACTTTTGGTAATATTACCCAAGGGATCCCGAATATCACCATGGGGAAAATCAGTTTTCCTGACTAAAAAATGGCTACGCTGGGCCATTGAATCTGCCGCTGCATACTAAGCGGTATTTAAAGCTTATTACTATTCCAGTGAAGCGCCATGGGTTCACTTTGCAGCGTGTTAGCATTACCTGCCTATTTGTTACAAATCACCCGCTATTTTGCTCACTAATTGCGCTTGCAAAAGCGCATACATCTGTTTACTTATTTTTCGGGAATTTACGTGTCACAAACGTTGTTCCCACTAGTGGCTATCTATATACTCCGCGAAATATTGAGTGGGCTTGAAAAAGTGCACGCCTTACGTTTAATTTTCCAGCTTATTTGGAGTTGCATATGTTGTTCGACGGTACCCTAGTCACTGAATCACCCATACGTCAAAAAATTCGTGATTTTTATCGCATCGATGAGAATCTCGCCGTCGATCATATTCTGCCTGACGCAGAAGTTAATATGCGCGCTCGCAGCCGTGCGTGGGAACGCGCACGTAAAATGGTACTGCAAATTCGAAATGATCAAGAAGGTACCGGAGTGGTTGAGGCATTGCTCAACGAATATTCTTTGTCTTCTGCTGAGGGCGTGGTGCTAATGTGCCTCGCGGAAGCATTGTTGCGGGTGCCGGACAAGCATACTCAAGATAAGCTGATCAGCGATAAGTTATCCAAAGGCCAGTGGAGCTCACATCTAGGCAACAGTGATTCATTATTTGTTAACGCGTCATCTTGGGGTTTATTGCTCACCGGTGGCTTAGTTAATTATGCCAATCAACAGAACAAATTCGGTTTTCTGAAAAAGACCCTAGGTAAAGTTGGCGAGCCTGTTATTCGTAAAGCCATGAACATAGCCATGAAGGTGATGGGGCAGCAATTTGTGATGGGCGAAACCATCGAAGATGCCGTGCGCCGAGCCGAAGAAAAAGAGCGTAAAGGTTATGTGTACTCTTACGACATGCTTGGTGAAGGTGCCAGAACGCAAAAAGATGCCGACGAATATTTTAACGCTTATGCCCAAGCGATCGAAGTCATTGGTCACGCAGCAAAAGGCAAAGGCCCGAGAAAAAGTCCAGGAATTTCCGTTAAATTATCGGCCATTCACCCACGCTATGAATTTACCCATAGAGAACGGGTTATGGCAGAGATCCCGCCTAAGTTGAAGCAATTGTGTTTGCTGGCTAAAAAGTACGATATTGGTCTAACCGTGGATGCAGAAGAATCAGAACGCCTGGATATCTCACTGGACGTAATTGAGCAAGTATTTAGCGATCCCGACTTAAAAGACTGGAACGGTTTTGGTCTAGCGGTGCAGTCTTATCAAAAACGTGCCTTATATGTTATCGACTGGTTGCGAGAGTTGACCGAAAAAGTCGGCCGCAAAATGATGGTTCGATTGGTTAAAGGCGCATACTGGGATACCGAAATAAAAAATGCTCAAAAAGACGGCTTAGAACACTTCCCGGTCTTCACCCGTAAGTCATCTACCGATGTGTCTTATCACGCTTGTGCCAACCGATTACTGGATTATCGCGATACGATTTATCCACAATTTGCTACCCATAATGCATACACAGCCGCTGTCATAATTGAATTAGCCGGTGATGATAAAGAAGGTTTTGAGTTTCAGTGTCTACACGGTATGGGCGACAGTCTTTATGATCAGATAGTGACAGTAGAAAATATTCAGTGTCGAATTTATGCTCCTGTGGGCGAGCATGAAGACTTATTAGCTTATTTAGTGCGTCGCTTGCTTGAAAATGGCGCCAACTCTTCGTTTGTGAACGCCATTGTCGATGAATCTAGACCGGTAGAGTCGTTACTTGAAGATCCTGTTGAGAAAACCCAACGCTTAAAATTCAAATACAACGATCAAATCCAGAAGCCCATAGCCTTGTTTGGTAAAGAGCGGGATAACTCAAAAGGGATTGATGTCACTGATATCAATCAGATCACCCCGCTTAAAGCGTCGGTTGATCGTTGGTTTGACGAAAATTTATTGAGCGAAGCGCAAGTGCCTGAAGGTGCGCATGCTGTGCGTAACCCTGCCAATGTGGATGAAATCATTGGCTTTCATCACTTTGATAGTCAACAACAAATGGCAGATAAATTAACCACAGCGCACAATGCCTTTGCCAGCTGGTCGCAAACGCCTATGCCGGAACGAGCCGATTTGCTGCGCCGCACCGCGGATATTCTTGAGCGCCACATGGACGAGCTTATTGCCCTGTGTATTAAAGAAGCAGGCAAGGTGACCAAAGACGGCGTGGACGAAGTGCGAGAGGCGGTCGATTTTTGTCGTTATTACGCCGCCCGAGCTGAAATACTTGCCCAAGATGACAGACTTGCCCCCCGTGGCGTCGTGCTGTGTATTAGCCCGTGGAACTTCCCCTTGGCTATCTTTTTAGGCCAAGTGGCGGCAGCCCTTGTAACCGGTAATACAGTGATTGCTAAACCCGCTGAGCAAACCAGTCTAATCGCTCTGCGCGCATTACAATTAATGGAGTATGTAGGATTACCAGAGGGTGTTGTGCAGGCTGTTATCGCTAACGGTCCTGATGTGGGCGACGTGTTGTTACCGGATGAGCGCATTAAAGCGGTTATGTTTACCGGTTCAACGGTTACCGGTAATATTATTGCTAACACCTTGGCACAAAGAGGCGGAGAACAGGTGCCTTTGATTGCCGAAACAGGCGGTCAAAACTGCATGATTGTTGACTCAACGGCGTTACCAGAGCAAGTGGTTGATGACGTGATTGCCTCAGGTTTTCAAAGTGCAGGTCAACGTTGCTCAGCCTTGCGCGTATTATTCTTACAAGAAGAGATAGCCGATACGGTCACCGAGATGCTAATTGGTGCGCTTAAGGAATTAAGCGTGGGTGATCCCGCTTATTTAGCCACCGACATTGGCCCTGTTATTGATCAAAAAGCCTTGGCTAACTTACAGGCCCATGCGGACGATATGCAGCAAAATGGCACTTTATTATATGAATGCTCGGTACCCGCTAACAAGGGCACATTTTTCGCGCCCAAGTTATATCAAATTGCCGATATCTCAGTACTAAAACGCGAAGTGTTTGGTCCTTGTGTGCACATAGTGCGCTTTAAAGCCGATGAGTTGGAACAAACTGTAGAGAAAATTAACGCCACGGGGTTTGGTTTAACCATGGGGATCCATACCCGCATTGATATGCGTGCCATGGAACTGGTTAAACTCTCCCGTGCTGGTAACGTGTATGTTAACCGCAACATGATTGGTGCCATCGTTGGTGTTCAGCCCTTTGGTGGACGCGGGCTTTCAGGTACCGGCCCGAAAGCGGGTGGCCCTAATTACTTGCCACGCTTAATGCTCGAAAAATCGACTCCGCGAGCGGTAAGTGAGTCGTTGCCCAATACCGATGAAGCCCTGCTAAGTACTGACGAGGCCAAGCAACAAGCTGTTCAGTTTATGAAAAATGCATGCTCGACTGAGCACGAGTGGCGCTTATCAGAATTAAATACTCGTATTTCTTCTGTTCGTCAGTTACTGGCTAAGTTGGCAAAAGTTGAAATAGTTGAAGAACTGGCGGAAGATTTAAACTCTACCTTAGCAGCGTCTCGTTCACAGTTGATCAGTATTGAGAAACGCCTGAAAAAACCCAAGGTATTACCTGGGCCAACGGGCGAATCAAATGTGCTATATCTGGAGCCAAGAGGGATCTTGGTATGTTTCGCCGATAAAGACGTGACGTTCGAATACTGGACGCTATCCATAGTGACAGCCTTAGCAACAGGCAACGTAGTTATTTCAGTGGTGTCTGAGCTGTTCTATGCTGAAGCGCTTGAGTTCCGTGAACAGTTTATCGCTACCGGTGCCCCTGAAGGCGTATTTCAGGTGGCTAAACTGCATCACCTAGAAGCACTATTGGCCGAAGACGCACTAGCTGGTGTGGTCATCGACAGTAAAAGTGAGCGCTCAAGCTACATGGTACAAATGCTAGCGAAACGCACTGGCGCAATATTGCCGGTTATCACCTCTGAGTATAATGACCACCTGATCCAACGTTTGTTAACGGAAAAAACCGTTAGTATCGACACCACTGCATCTGGCGGTAATACCTCACTTATGACGTTAGTCGAAGAGGAAGAAGACGAATAAGGTCGCTAGGTTAAAGGCCTGTCAAAGTACAGGTTTTAGCGAATAAACAAACCCCAGCTTATCACTGGGGTTTTCTTTTTTGAGTCAGGTAAAAAAAGTAAAGTTTGGGGGGGAATCTGCCGCTTGGGTACGTATCACCTAGGTTACGCATCGATTGTTAGATACCCAGATACATTACCCAGCCTGTTGGTAGTAGCCAACAATCAAGTGGCTTAGCAAGACTGAGTAAGGCAAATTTTCCTACTCAGCGGATAAGCATATTTGTCGTCAGGCATGTTCCGTTAAATATGCGTCTTTTTTCTTTTGTTTAACAGCAACCTTGCCATGTACCAAACCACAACGATATTTAGCATAAACACGGCAACTCCTATGATGCTGGTATGAAATAGGATTTCGTATATTTCAAAAGGAATATAAATCGCGCCACTGACCAAGGCAAACCACTCGGTCCATACAAGTCCTCTCCACAGGCCATAGGCTTCAACTAGGCGGATCAGTGAATAGGCCAGGGCACCTAGCGCAAACAGGCTCATTCTACTGTCAGGAAATGTACTCGCCGCATGAATAAAAATGCTGGGTAAATGCCCCCCAGGGTTTAAATGCGCATGACTGACAATAGACTCTGCGACTTGTTGTAAATTGCGCCCAGCCAACATATGGATACCCACGGCAACCAAAAGAGACAGCAGCCCTTTAAATGCCTCTAACGTGGCAATGGCTTTAAGCCCATTTTCCGATGATGTCATAGTGGTCTCTTTTAGAGTGAAGGTTCTGAATATATAGCGTGCAAACGTTGAATGATAATGTGTAGATGCGAATAGTACCGTTTTTAACTCAACCATTTTGTAATGGCTATCTCTTTATACATATTGTTTTATTTCGTTTGCCGACAGCAAATACATATACAACCATTTCATTACCTATCCACTCGTAGGCCAAACGATACGTAGCGCCGCTTTTCTTAAGTAACTTTTTGGAAATTTGCTGTAGTTATTAAGATGTTATATGTTACGAGATGAAAATTAGCAGTGCTTTAAACATAGGTAATTACATTAACACTGCACCTTTATTTGCGCAGTCAACGCTAGGTATTTGCGCAGTCAACGCTAGGTACTCGTGCAGTCAAGACCAGGGAAAATAGCAATATGAAGTATCAGAATCAGGTTACTAAACTAGGTATTCACAGGTCTCGTTTCCTCGCAATTGCAATGCTCGCCATTGCTATCTTTGTTGGCAACGCTTACGCCAAGGTGTCGTCAGACGACGCTTTTATCAAACAACATAAGTTAGTTGAACGTAGTACCGAAATTTTATTTTGGACCCAAGACGAACGAGCAATTGGCTTTAAAAACATAGGCAGAATGTGGCCTACCAGAGTAGTCAGCAAAGCAAAAAATGCGCAACCTATGGTGCTAAAAGATATCGGGTTAGGTGATATCACGTACGAGGTAGAGGGCAAAGAATACACGATAGGGGATTTTATTGAGCTTAAAAGTGCAATTGGCCTTGTGGTGCTAAAAAACGGCGAGTTGGTGTACGAAAATTACACCGATGGAAACGATAAAAATACTCGCTGGATATCATTCTCTGTCACCAAATCAATCTCCTCTTTACTCATTGGCGCTGCCATCAAAGAGGGTTATATCGCTAGTGTTGATGATCAAGTTGTAGACTACTTACCGCAATTAAAAGGCTCAGCGTATGACGGCGCTAGCATTAAAAATGTGTTGCACATGAACTCAGGCGTTCAGTGGAACGAAGATTACAACGACCCAAATTCAGACGTATCAAAAGCGGGCGCCGCAAATGGTATTAGGCTTATAAATTACGTCAAAGCATTGCCCAGAGCGCACAAACCAGGAACCGTATTTAACTACAATACCGCTGAATCCAATCTAATTGGCGAGCTTTTACGCTCAGCTATAGGCAACAATGCGGCGACCTATTTACAGGATAAAATATGGCAACCCTACGCCATGGAAAGCGATGCCTTATGGGTATTAGATCGACCAAACGGCGTTGAAACAGGGGGTTGCTGTTTACTCGCCAGCCTGCGAGACTTCGCTAAAATAGGTCAGTTTGCTTATGAGCAACTCACTCCTTCGCAAAACTCTCCACTAGCGAAAAACTGGTTAAAAGATTCAGTTACGCCATCCAAAACCTACCCCAATTATGGCTACCAATGGTGGTTAGAAAGTGACAGCAACAGGTTTCGTGCATCCGGTATATTTGGCCAAGCAATCGCCGTTTATCCTGAACTTGGACTTGTCATTGCCAAGCACGGCAATAGCCCGCAAGCAAATGGCCCAAGTGAATACAAAACACATGAAAAAGCACTGGATGCCGCCATAGTGGCAAGATTGCAAGAAATGTAAGGAAGCGTTATGTGCGATATACACTTAGCCGCTATTCAAGCGGCTAAGTAGGGACGTCGTTGTCGCCACATCTATTAAGGCTGTGTTGTTAATTCTGAGGTTAATTCTACGATCCTGACTCGATTGCTGCCATCAACAGCAATATCAGTTATCACTCAGCGGCGATAAGCACTAACTGTTTGCCAAAGTTTTTGCCGGTAAGCATGCCTTGAAAAGCCGGTATTGACTGCTCAATGCCCTCGGCAATCGATTCGCGGTATACCAATTTGCCGTCCTTGATCCATTGCGCCAACTTTTGAGTCGTTTGTTGGTGTTGCTCTTGCCATTCGGTTTGCACAAAAAAGCGGGCTGTTGGTGGGTGAGGGGATGTAGCTAGAATGTCTTGAGGCGTTTGCACCTTACTTAGGTCGGTATCGTTATAATTAGACACATAACCACATATTGGCACCCTTGAGCCTTCGTTCAGTAGCGTAGCAACGGCACGTGTTACATCACCGCCCACATTCTCGAAATAGATATCAATTCCATTTGGGCAGGCTTGCTGTAAGTCTTTTTCTAGATTGCCTGCTTTGTAATCTACGCAGGCATCAAAGCCGAGTTCTTCAACAACGAACTTACATTTTTCACTGCCCCCCGCGATACCAATAACCTTGCAGCCGTGCATTTTACCGAGTTGACCAACAATGCCCCCAACGGCGCCTGAAGCAGCTGATACCACTAATGTATCGCCTTGTTGCGGTTTACCGATTTCGGTGAGTCCAAAATATGCGGTACGCCCAGTCATGCCCGCTGCGCCAAGGTATGCTTGTAAAGGAATGCCGGTTTCTTGAATTTTATACATCATGGGTGCGTCATCAGGTTTCACAAAATACTCCTGCCAGCCGCCATAAGCGGTAATGCGATCCCCTACGGCGTAATTGGCGGAACGCGACTCCATTACCACCCCAACAACTTCACCTGTCATGATGCCGCCAATAGGCGTGGGCGCGGCATATGACTTCATGTCGTTCATGCGCGGGCGCATATACGGGTCCAAAGATAACCACAGGGTACGAACCAGAATTTCACCTTCAGCCAGTTCTGACAGGGGTTGCTCTTCAATTCTAAAATCATCATTTTGTGGCTCGCCATTGGGTCTTTTCGCCAACACAACTGCACGGTTTACATATTGAGACATATTGAAATCCTACTTTCTGAGGTGAATGGAGCTCTGGTTAATCGAAAAAGAGTTACTCGAGCTATGGTTAATGGAACGATTGTTAGTTGAACATATTTGTGGGCTTTCTTGAGCACAATAGTCATTGAAAGAAATGATAAGTCGCCATCATCTTTCGCTATAAACCTTTTCTTTTTAAATAGTGGCCAAACGGCAGGTAAAAAGTGAGTTAAAAGGTCAGTTAACACATAGCGCAGATAATAAAAAGCCAGCAACAAATACTGGCTTACAAACGTTCATTTATTCTAGAACGGGGCGTTCTTATTTCGACTTAACCTGCATTGGCGACTTGGCCACCATCTAGCACAACAGTGTGACCACAGACGTAATTGCTCGCACGGGAGCAAAGGTAAATAGCGGTGCCAGCCACATCAGCCAACTCGCCAATTTTTCGCGCAGGGAGACCTTTCACGATTTCTTGTTCATGTGCCAGTGCGTGTTTTGTCATCTTGCTAGGGAAAAAGCCAGGCGCAATCGCATTAATATTGACATTACTTGGGCGAAGGTCTGCTGCCATGTGCCGTGTCATTTGGATAACAGCAGCCTTGCTAGCGGAATAAGAATAATTGTTCATGTGGGGATGGGTGATCCCGTTAACGGAGGCAATATTTACGATGCGTGATGGCTCATCGGCGTCGCCCGCCAAGCGCAATGCTGGTAACAAACGTTTGCTCAAAAAGAAAATAGACTTCACGTTTAAATCCATTACTTTATCCCAGCCAGACTCGGGGAATTCTTCAACCGGCGCACCCCAGGCTGCACCGGCATTATTGATCAGTATGTCGATTTTCGGCTCGCGTTTAAGCATTTCATCTGCAAAAGCGTCAACCCCGGCCATGGTCGATAAATCAGATTGAATGGCTATGCACTCACCTAAACCGGATAGTTCAGCAGCGGTTTGCTCAAGCTGCTCAAGTTTGCGTGAAGTAATATAGGTTTTAACACCATTTTCAACAAAACCACGCGCAATCATTGCACCTATGCCGCTTGAGCCACCTGTTACTACGGCGATTTTTCCCGTCACTGAAAAAAAATTATTCATATATGCTCCCTATAGTGTTGAAACGCCTATTTTGAGGCGATAGTTATTTTTCTGTTCTAGTCTGATGTTAGTTGTACTTAAGGTTATGTCTGACATATGAGCACAAATCAGCTTCTTAACCGTGCATAATTAACCGGGCAGCGAACCTGGCTGTCACCGTTATTTTCTTATGATCATTTTTGTTGTTTTTTGGCTCGCATCTTTTCTCGAAAAAAGCCAAATAAGGAATAGGCAACCACCCCAAAACATAAAGCGGCCAATAGGGCAGCGGGGTAGGCCATTAATCCTATTCCCGTATCCCAGCCATAAACAGCCATGACAGTGCAGATAACACCCAAGGAAAATTCAATTAATATGCTTTCCCAAGCCAATTTGTGATTGGAATTAACAGGCCGCGCAAAAAAGTTCACTTTATAGGGCATTTGTAATCATCTTTAAAAACGTAGTTTATCCACCGTTCAATATGGGTCACGTTTAGTGCAAGCCGTAACGCACTGTTCAGACTGGTTATTCCCTTCTCACGTTAGTGATAACACAAAAAATCTTGCATGGACGTCTTTGTCATTATTGTAATTATTTATAATTACTCATTACTCTGAGAAGTAAGTATTTTAATTTAAGTGGTTAGACCAGTTGTTTTTTCTGTTATAGTGGCTCAAAGCCTATCAAAAAAACAATTTTTGGAGTTCTACAATGTTGCAGTACAAAGCGCCAGTGATGGATATGAAGTTTCTGATTGAAGACGTATTTAAATATTATAAACATTATGAAAAATACCCGGAATTCGCTGAAGCAACGCCCGATTTAGTCGATGCAATATTACAAGAATGTGCCAAATTTTGTGAAAATGAATTACTGCCGTTAAACCAAAGCGGTGATAAAGAAGGCTGCAAATTTGATAATGGCGTTGTCACGACACCGACCGGCTTTAAGGCGGCTTACAACAAATATGTAGAAGGGGGATGGCAAAGTTTATCTCACCCTGTTGAACATGGCGGGCAAGGCTTACCTCCGTCGTTAGGGATGGCAAAACAAGAAATGATGGGCACAGCCAATTGGTCATGGGCCATGTATCCAGGCTTAAGCCACGGTGCGATGAACACGATTCAAAGCCATGGCACTGAAGCGCAAAAAGAATTGTACCTTACCCGTTTAACCGAAGGCACATGGACCGGCACTATGTGTTTAACCGAACCCCAATGTGGTACGGATTTAGGCCAAGTCAAAACCAAAGCCATACCAAATGCCGACGGTACCTATGACATTATGGGCACCAAAATATTCATTTCCGCAGGTGAACACGACTTAACTGAAAATATTATTCATATCGTATTAGCGCGACTGCCTGGGGCACCTGAAGGTACGCGCGGTATTTCACTGTTCATTGTGCCAAAAGTGCAAGTTGATCAACAAGGTAACTTAGGCGAAAGCAACAAGGTCACCTGCGGTGCCATTGAAGATAAAATGGGTATCAAAGCATCATCCACTGCCGTTCTATATTTTGATAACGCAAAAGGTGTATTAATCGGCCCTGAAAACAAGGGCTTAGAATGTATGTTCACGTTTATGAACACCGCCCGTGTCGGCACGGCCTTGCAAGGCGTTTGTGCCTCTGAATTGGCTTATCAAAACTCATTGTTATATGCCAAAGACCGCTTATCTATGCGTGCGTTAACCGGCAAGAAATTCCCAGATAAAGTGGCCGATCCCATCATAGTGCACCCTGATGTACGCAAAATGCTAATGACGCAAAAAGCCATCTCTGAAGGTGGACGCGCCATGGTCTATTACACAGCAAAAATTGTTGATGAAATAGAAATGGCCAAGACCGAAGAAGCCCGTAAAGAAGCTGATGATCGACTAGGCTTTATTACCCCGATTCTAAAAGCCTTTTTAACCGAATTAGGCTGTGAAAGCGCCAGTCAAGGCATGCAGGTATTTGGTGGCCATGGCTATATTAAAGAATGGGGCATGGAACAAATTGTGCGTGACGTGCGTATCGCCACCTTGTATGAAGGCACCACCGGCATTCAAGCTCTAGATTTATTAGGCCGTAAAATACTGCTTACCCGAGGTAAGGCTTTAAATAAATTTAGTAAAGAAGTGCTGCTTTTCTGCAAAGACAAAAGCATGATTTCTAAAAATCCTCACAAGCGACAAATGAATAAATTTATTTGGGCGTTAAGCAAGAATGTGGCGAATTGGCAGCAATACACCATGCGTTTAGCCCTAAGAGCCAAAAAAGATCGCGACATAGTCGGCTCAGCCTCAGTGGATTACCTTATGTACTCAGGCTATATCATGATGGGATATTTCTGGGCACAAATGGCCCAAACCGCCTACGAAAAACTCGCGACAGACGTAGAAAACCGCGATTTCTACCGGGCAAAAATCAAAACGGCTGAGTTTTATTTCGAGCGTTTACTACCCAGAACAAAATCATTAGCCAAAACTATGATGGCAGACCCAAAAACACTAATGCAACTAGACGAAGACTTGTTGTCTTTCTTGTAAGCGCGTGAAAGTTTTTGAGTGCAAAGGGTAAGAGTGTAAGTGCCTAACGCGCAACAGAATAGAGCCTAGAAAAAGCCAAGGCACTGAGTATTTAGAAAAAATCGACTCAATGCCTTGTTGTTCTTCGTGTTAGTCCGAAGTTTTTACGCCAATCAAATTTATGCTGATTGGCAGAGCATAAGTTCAATATCAGGGAGTAATGTAAAGAGGTTCGTTGATTAACATTTATATTGCTATTGAGGCAATATTTGACTGCACGCTCTTGTCTAACAGCGCAAATTCCTTCGCAATATTAATCTGGAAGGCGAAAGCCTAGCCACTACCTCTGTGCGTTTATCGTATTGGATAATATGGGGAACTGACGTTTTTGTGGCGCACAATGTGCGTGGGAATTGGCCTTAAATGACCAAGGACTAGAGCCAGATGGGTGACTGTTGCGGATAAATAATCCAGCACAACCAATAGAAAAACATATTAGCGAATGAAAACCCGGACATGCTACAGAGTAGACAAACGCTAATGTTTGCTGAAAAGCGATCCGGACTTTATCGGACTATTGACAACGGCTGACTTATGGGTGACCCCGTTGATTCGATGATTTCATAAGTTAACGCTATTGCTAATAGGAAAGTGATGGTTTGGCTATAATGCGTGAACCAATTGTAATTTTTCTTTTTAAGTAATTTTCTATATGTAAACTAGTTTACTTGCATAGTGTAAGGATTTTGCCCTTCGGTAAATGTATAGTTTGAAACAACGCCATCAGTAATTAATACATCTAGCATTTTTTGAGTACCAGTAGTTTTAACATCCATTGTAACAATATAACTCTGCGCTTTAGCAGTGCCTTCCGAGTGCATATATATCCATTTTTCGTCAGTCGCTGAGATTACAGTCTTAGAATAGGGTTCACCAAATAAATTGACCATTTCTTCAGTTGTAGTTTTACCCTTAATTATTTGAGGTACATTTTCGCTAGAAAAATTTTTACCTACAGAGTAGGAAGATGTTGCACAGCCGGAAAGTGATAAAATAACTAACGATACTATGGTGATTATACGAAACTTCATGTAATGCTCCTTGCTTATTAACAATATTATTATTCGGAGACCCCCCACTTGTCTTTATTAACATACACACTAACTCGTTGTACAGGTTAAAATTTTTCTGGTTTCATTCTTTGTCGTTGTAGTGATAAGGAATATTTCAAGATCTGCCGGAATAGGGGAATCACCAATGATGCCGGGCCAAAAACTGTACATTCAAAAACTCTGTGAGGCAGACATGTAAACATACTGAAAAGTTTACTCTGACCCTACTTTTTCCTTTTGGCGGCGGAGTCGCTGCTTTGCTTTTCTCTCGACTCAAGACTCCCCGAGCAACGAAGGCTAACACTGGGTCGATTGCATGGGTGAAACTGGATTCCTTAGCTACGCAGTAGCGCCCAGTTGTACGGCTCGCTATGGATGGCGAGACTGGGGGCCGATCATCAGGGATGTGTTTCAACTAGAGGAGAAAATAATAACCAATTTGAGTTTTCACGACCTGTGTTTGTCGAGACGCACAGGCGACCAACATGGATGTTGGGAGGTAGAGCAACGCAGGGAGCAGTTGCCGAGAATAGAGTGTTGCTGGAGAGCGGCCTTTACAAAGTACATCCTGTACTTTGCCCTTCGGGTCATCCTTCGGATGTTCAAAATGGTTCCCGACCCTTTTGTCTTGGTGACTTCTTTTGGCTGTTGACCAATATTTACGGGATAAATATGGAACAGTTTTAGCTGGCCTGTAGGTAAAGTGCATGGATGCACTTTATAAAAGAAGTTACTGGCTCGTAGGGACGAGAGTCATACTCGTCATGCGACCGCCATGGATGGCGGAAGGTAGAGTAACGCAGGAGCAGTTACCGAGATGACGATAAGCGCAGCGCATAGTGGCCGCAGGCCATAAAGTAAGCAACGCGCATAAACAACCGCAAGGTTGAAAAAACAACGAATTGTCGACAATACCCACTATTCCCTCTTGAAAAACCAAATAACTTTGCTATATTGTCGACAACATTAAGTCGCTGAGGCACTTTACCTAACTCGCTGAGGCACATTATCTTCAGCAAAAACTTTCACTTTCATTGGTCGCAATCACTAAAGAGAACCCACTAAATACATGCAAAATCTAACCGAACAAGCTATCACTGCTGCTGATAAAACCTTTTTTCAGTTGCGTAAAGACATCGTTGAAGGTGTGGTGCTTGCGGGTTCAAAGCTTAGTGAAACGGAATTGTCGACAAAGTACGGCGTGAGTCGCGCCGTTATCCGTGAAGCGATAAACCGCTTAGAGGCGTGTCATATTGTTGAGCGCAAAGCCAATGTGGGTGCGCGTGTGGTGTCTTTGTCTCCTGAAGGGCTGGTGGACTTATATCAGGTGCGCGAATCCCTTGAAGGCATGGCCGCGCGCTTAGCAGCACAAAACATGAGCGATGACGAAATCGCAGACTTAAATGCCTTACTTAATGTGCACTCTCAAGATGTAAAAAATCATGGCTCTTATTATCAAGAAGCAGGGGATGTGGACTTTCACTACAGGATTATTTTAGGCAGTAAAAACAACCACCTTATCGCCATGCTGGTAAACGGTATTTACCACTTGGTGCGCATGTATCGCGTGCAGTTGGGCATGTCTGGCCCCCGCGTAAGCACTGCGTTTGATGAGCATAAACATATTGTACAAGCGATCTCGAATCGAGACGGTGAGTTGGCCGAGATGCTAATGCGCCGCCATATTTTATATTCGAAAAATAATATTCAGCGCAAATTAGCGCCAGAGCAGATGTAGCTTTGGCGTCATTTCGTTGTCATCAAATAACCCTTTAATTGTTGCACTGGGGTGAATGTTCACCTCATCACAAAATAACTACTCTAAGGAGCAAGTCATATGAGCCCAGGTCAAAAATTCCGCCAAGCCTTAGTCGATAACAAACCGCTGCAAATCGTCGGGGCGATTAACGCGTATTCCGCCATGATGGCGAAGAAAATTGGCCATCAAGCCATTTATTTATCTGGTGGCGGTGTAGCTAATGCTTCCTACGGTTTACCTGATTTAGGTATGACGTCATTGAATGATGTGATTGTGGACGTGCAGCGTATTACCTCGGCTTGCGATTTACCGCTTTTAGTGGATATCGACACAGGTTGGGGCGGAGCATTTAATATTGCTAAGACAGTGCGTGATATGGAAAAAGCTGGCGCAGCCGCTGTGCACATGGAAGACCAAGTGGCGCAAAAGCGTTGTGGTCATCGTCCGAATAAAGAAATTGTACCCCTAGAAGAAATGGTCGACCGGATTAGAGCGGCGGTTGATGCACGCACGGACTCGGACTTCTTTATCATGGCACGTACCGATTCCTTCGCCCAAGAAGGTTTAGAGTCAGCTATTACTCGGGCCAAAGCTTATGTAGCATCGGGTGCTGATGGCATTTTCGCTGAGGCGATAAAAACCGAAGCGCACTACCGCGCGTTTGCAGAGGCCTTAGATGTGCCTATTTTGGCTAATATCACTGAGTTCGGCCAAACTGAACTATGGAATAAAAAAGTGTTAGGCGAGTGGGGCGCAGCCATGGTGCTTTACCCATTAAGTGCATTTCGTGCCATGAATAAAGCCGCTGAAAATGTATACAGCGCAATTTTAGTGCAAGGTGACCAAACCTCTGTGGTGGATCAAATGCAAACTCGCATGGAGCTTTACGATTACCTTAATTATCACGATTACGAGCAAAAACTAGACAGTTTATTTGCCCAAGGTAAAAACAAATAACAGCTGGTAATAATGCGTCAGCGACACGATTATTACCGATGTAGATGAATATAAATTAGGAGCAAGTCATGGTTGATAAAAAATTAAGTGGTGCAGGTTTACGCGGTCAAAGTGCGGGCGAAACGGCCTTGTGTACTGTGGGTAAATCAGGCTCTGGCCTGACCTATCGCGGGTACGACGTATCTGATTTAGCCGACAATACTACCTTTGAAGAAGTGGCGTATTTATTGTTTAACGGTGAGTTACCTAATCAAGGGCAATTAGACGAATATAAAGTGATGTTGCGCAATCAGCGCGACTTGCCTGATGGGCTTAAAGACGTATTAAAGCTTATTCCAAAAGATGCACACCCAATGGATGTGATGCGCACGGGTTGCTCATTCTTGGGTAACATTGAGCCAGAAACAGACTTTTCACACCAGAACCAAGCGGCTAATCGCTTGCTGGCGGCGTTTCCGGCGATCATGTGTTACTGGTATCGCTTCACCCATGAAGGTGTCGAAATTGATTGCACCACAGATGAAGATTCACTCGGTGGGCATTTCTTGGCCTTACTGCACGGTAAAACACCGTCTGAACAGCATCGTAAGGTGATGGACGTATCACTGATTTTATACGCAGAGCATGAATTTAACGCCTCTACTTTTACCGCACGTGTGTGTGCATCAACCCTGTCTGACATGTTCTCTTGTGTCACGGGCGCCATTGGTTCATTGCGCGGACCACTGCACGGCGGGGCAAACGAAGCCGCTATGGACATGATCCAAAAGTTCAGCTCTCCTGCTGACGCCAAAGTACAAATGGCCGGCATGCTTGAGCGTAAAGAAAAAATCATGGGCTTTGGTCATGCAATTTATAGCGAGTCTGATCCGCGTAACGTGATCATCAAAGCGTGGTCTGAAAAGCTGGCGCAAGAAAACGGCGACACGTCTTTATATGACATCTCGGTTGCCTGTGAAGAATTCATGTGGGACAGCAAAAAGCTGTTCTGTAATGCGGATTTCTTCCATGCGTCTGCGTATCACTTTATGGGGATCCCGACTAAATTGTTCACGCCTATTTTTGTCTGTTCACGCTTAACTGGCTGGGCAGCACATGTAATGGAACAACGTAGCAACAACCGTATTATTCGCCCTAGTGCCGATTATGTTGGGCCTGAGCCACGCAAAGTGTCACCTATTAACCAGCGCTAAGCTCAAACCGGTAGAGGCAACTACATACGTAAGTGCCTCTACCGTGTTCGCTTAACTTTTTCGCCAGTATCTGCTTTCACGCACTTCACACAGGGTATGACTGGCGCGTTGTTATTTTCGTATTTAAGGACCGCTATGAATACTGATTACCGTAAACCTCTTCCGGGCAGCAATCTCGATTATTTTGATACCCAAGCTGCTGTTGATGCCATCACGCCTGGCGCTTATGCCACCTTGCCTTATACCTCTCGAGTATTGGCTGAAAACCTAGTGAGGCGTTGTGCCCCTGAGCTATTAACCGACTCGTTGAAGCAGCTTATTGAGCGCAAACGCGATTTAGACTTTCCGTGGTTTCCGGCGCGTGTGGTGTGTCACGATATATTAGGGCAAACGGCACTGGTCGATTTAGCCGGTTTGCGTGACGCCATTGCTGAAAAAGGCGGCGACCCGTCAAAAGTTAACCCTGTTGTGCCTACGCAATTGGTAGTTGATCACTCATTAGCGGTGGAACATGGCGGCTTTGACAAAGATGCCTTTGAGAAAAACCGTGCCATCGAAGACAGACGTAACGAAGACAGATTCCATTTTATTCAGTGGACCAAAACTTCGTTTAAAAACGTCGATGTGATCCCATCAGGTAACGGCATTTTGCATCAAATTAACCTTGAACGTATGTCGCCCGTGGTACAAAAGCTAAATGGTGTTGCCTTCCCTGATACGTTGGTGGGCACCGACAGCCACACGCCTATGGTTGATGCGTTAGGCGTGATGTCGATTGGTGTGGGCGGTTTAGAAGCTGAAAGCGTGATGTTAGGCCGAGCTTCGTATATGCGCTTACCGGATATTATTGGTGTAGAACTCACGGGCCGTCCGCAACCTGGGATCACCGCCACGGATGTGGTGTTGGCACTGACCGAGTTTTTACGTAAAGAAAAAGTCGTGTCGTCGTATTTAGAGTTTTACGGTGAAGGTACTAAGCACCTGACCTTGGGCGACAGGGCAACTATTTCGAACATGACCCCAGAGTACGGCGCCACTGCGGCCATGTTCTACATCGACCGTCAAACCATCGATTATTTGACCCTTACCGGCCGTGACGATGAGCAAGTTAAATTGGTAGAAACCTATGCCAAACACACAGGCTTGTGGGCGGATAGCCTTGAAACAGCCGAGTATGAGCGCGTACTGAATTTTGATTTATCCACTATTGGGCGCAACATTGCTGGGCCGTCGAACCCACATAGCCGAGTGCCAACCAGTGAATTAGCTGCACGTGGTATCAGTGGTGTGGTAGAAAATGAAGAAGGCAAAATGCCCGACGGTGCCGTGATCATCGCGGCTATCACCAGTTGTACCAATACCAGTAACCCACGCAACATGGTGGCGGCTGGTTTGATTGCTCGCAATGCCAACAAACTTGGTTTAACCCGCAAACCTTGGGTGAAAAGTTCATTAGCGCCGGGCTCAAAAGCGGTGCAATTGTATTTAGAAGACGCTAATTTATTGCCTGAGCTAGAACAGCTTGGCTTTGGCGTGGTGGCCTTCGCATGTACCTCATGCAACGGCATGAGTGGGGCACTTGACCCCGTGATCCAAAAAGAAATTACTGATCGTGATTTATACACCACGGCAGTTTTGTCAGGTAACCGTAACTTTGATGGGCGTATTCATCCCCATGCGAATCAAGCGTTTTTGGCTTCACCGCCATTAGTGGTGGCGTATGCTATCGCCGGCACCATTCGTTTTGATATTGAGCGTGACATATTAGGTCTAGATGCAAACGGCAACCCAGTGACCTTGAAAGACATTTGGCCTGCAGATGAAGAAATCGATGCTGTGGTTAAAGCCAGTGTTAAACCTGAGCAGTTCCGTAAAGTGTACGAGCCCATGTTCGATTTAAAAGTGGAATACGGCGAGCATATTAATCCGCAATACGATTGGCGCCCGCAAAGTACCTATATTCGTCGTCCGCCATACTGGGAAGGCGCATTAGCGGGTGAGCGCAGCATGAAAGGTCTGCGCCCATTAGCGGTGCTGGGTGACAACATCACGACCGATCATTTATCCCCATCAAACGCGATTCAGCTTGATAGCGCAGCTGGAGCTTACTTGCACAAAATGGGTTTGCCAGAAGAAGATTTCAACTCATACGCTACCCACAGGGGCGATCATTTAACGGCCCAACGTGCCACCTTTGCCAACCCTAAGCTGTTCAATGAAATGGTGCATGAAGTGGGCAGTGACGGGCAAAATAAAGTCAAGCAAGGCTCGTTGACGCGCTTAGAGCCAGAAGGCACTGAAATGCGCATGTGGGAAGCCATCGAAACCTATATGGAGCGTAAACAGCCGCTGATTATTATTGCCGGTGCTGATTATGGTCAGGGCTCATCACGTGATTGGGCCGCCAAAGGGGTGCGTCTTGCGGGTGTTGAAGTGATAGTCGCTGAAGGTTTTGAGCGTATTCACCGCACAAATTTAATTGGTATGGGTGTCTTACCCTTAGAATTTATGCCCGGCGAAAATCGCCACACTTATCACATTGATGGCAGTGAAACCTACGATGTACTGGGCGAGCGTTCACCTGGGGCAACAATGACGGTAAATATTACCCGTAAAAATGGTGAGCAAATAAGCGTGCCGGTCAAGTGCCGCATTGACACCCAAGAAGAGTCGTCAATTTATGAGGCGGGCGGGGTATTACAGCGCTTTGCCCAAGACTTCCTTGAAGCAACGGTAGGGTAAGCGCATGGCTATTCATTCACAAGGGCATCAGCCGCAAATTAGAATACCCGCCACATATATGCGTGGCGGCACCAGCAAGGGGGTGTTTTTTGCCCTTGCTGACTTGCCAGTTTCTGCACAGAAGCCAGGCCCGGCGCGAGACAAATTATTGTTGCGGGTTATTGGCAGCCCTGATCCCTACGGTAAACAAACCGACGGTATGGGCGGGGCAACATCAAGCACCAGCAAAACCGTGATTTTGTCGAAAAGCGACCAAGTTGATCACGATGTGAATTACCTGTTTGGCCAAGTGGCCATTGATAAAGCCTTTGTCGACTGGAGCGGTAACTGCGGAAATTTAACCGCTGCTGTGGGCTCATTTGCCATTAGCAATGGACTCGTCAGTGCTAGCCGTATTCCGCAAAACGGCATTGCCGAGGTGCGGATTTGGCAACAAAATATCAAAAAAAACATCATTGCTCATGTCCCCATTACCGAGGGCGAAGTACAAGAAACCGGTGACTTCGAACTTGATGGTGTGACGTTCCCCGCTGCCGAGGTATTGATTGAATTCATGCAACCTGCCGATGACGGTGATGATGCAGGCGATAGCCCAAGTGGTATGTTTCCCACGGGGAATATTGTGGATGATCTCAATTCACCAGAGCTGGCAGCGCTTGGTTTAAGCAACTTGCAAGCGACACTGATTAACGCAGGTATTCCGACTATCTTTGTTAATGCGGCAGATATTGGTTATACGGGCACTGAGTTACAAGAGGTTATTAACGGCGACCCAACGGCGCTAACTAAGTTCGAAACCATTCGTGCCCAAGGTGCGGTGCAGATGGGGTTGATTAAGGATATAAGCGAAGCCGCTTCACGCCAACATACGCCTAAAGTGGCTTTTGTCGCACCAGCAAAGCCCTATGTTTCATCCAGTGGTAAAGCCATTGAGCTTGAAGACATTGACGTTTTGGTACGTGCTATGTCCATGGGCAAACTGCACCATGCCATGATGGGTACCGCCGCCGTTGCTATTGGTACCGCTGCGGCTATTCCCGGTACGTTAGTTAATAGCGCTGCCGGGGGAGGCAACCGCACCGACGTCCGTTTTGGTCACCCATCTGGTACCTTGCGTGTTGGTGCCGCAGCAGAGCAGGTTGACGGGCAATGGTCTGTGATTAAGGCGTCAATGAGTCGCAGTGCCCGGGTGTTAATGGAAGGCTGGGTACGCATACCAACAGACAGCTTTTAGTTCACACCACACGACCGTGGTTAAACCATTGCGCTAATGTATTGTTAGGCGACCTAAGCTTTTGTTATGGTCGCTTTTTTATTCTTGCTCATGTGCGAGCGCACGTTATTTTTCAGGTTAAATAATTTCCATGTTGAACTCGCAATCAGGGATGATCACGCCCCACACTGCGCCGTTTTGGCGCGCGACGCTGGCCCTGTGTTTGGGCTCGTTTATGGTGTTTGCCAATTTATACGTGACCCAACCGCTGTTGCCAATGATCAGCGAGCAGTTTGCGGTATCACCTTTGCACTCCAGTGTGAGCTTTACCATTTCGACCCTTACGCTGGGCATTTCATTGCTCTTTTACGGGCCATTATCTGATGCCATAGGACGCAAAGGCATTATGTTACTGACAATGGTGGGGATCACCCTGACCACCGCGAGTTTGGCACTGGCTAGCAGCTATCAAAGTTTATTGTTACTACGCGCATTACAGGGGTTCTTCTTAGCCGGATTGCCTGCTATCGCTGTGGCGTATATGAGTGATGAATTTAACGCCGATGCCTTGATGATAGCGGTGGGAATATACATCAGTGGCAACTCTCTTGGCGGCATTGGTGGGCGGTTACTTGGCGGTTTTCTGGGAGAAAACCTAGGCTTGACGGGCACATTCGCCTGTATGGCGCTATTAAGTTTACTGCTAACCTTGGCCTTTGCTTGGTTATTGCCTAAATCGCAACATTTTGCTGCGAAACCTTTACGTGCAAAACCCATGTTGAGACAATTATGGGCGCACTTAGCCAATAAGCGCCTCTTGTTGAGTTACCTGATTGGTGGTTTGAGTTTCTTTATTTTTGTTAATCAATACAGCTACATCACCTTTGTACTTAAAGATAACCCTTATAGCCTATCGGCACAGTATATAGGTTTGCTCTTTTTGACTTATTTGTCAGGTACCTATGCATCTGCTATTTCGGGTAAGTTAGGCAAGCGATTTTCGCAGCCTAACTGCATGATGGCGGGCACTGTGATTATTATGCTTGGCTCCGGTGTTACCTTGATCCCGTCTTTATACGCCATTATTTTGGGCTTGCTGATAAACGCCTTTGGTTTTTTCTTAACCCATTCAACGGCCAGCAGTTGGGTAAGCCTAAATGCCCAAGGAGGAAAAGCCAGCGCCTCGTCTTTGTACCTGACCTTCTATTACGTGGGCGCCAGTACCGGGGGGATTTACTTGAGCATTTTTTGGCAACAGGCCCAGTGGACAGGCGTGGTAATTGGTTCATGGTTGATGTTATTGGTTATTCTGTGGCTCGGCTTTCAATTGCAGATTATGCATAAACGGCTTGTTACCACCACATAAGCGCGCGCAGATTTTGGCAATACTCAGCAATTGAAATAACTGCTGATGGCTCGCAATATTTACCTGAGTAAATAAGCTTAGCGCTATTTACGTGCTAGGCATTCTTACGGTGTATTTTTAATTATTCGTTTGTAGGCCTTTTGTATGGGGGCCTAACAAAGATGTTCTACTATCGTACATGGGTTTGGAATAGCCCTTGCTTAGTCCTTGGTACATTCATTTCATTTAGTTTTATATTCGGCTCAGATCCTTGCATTTGCAGGGGTTGCTTCAGGCATAAGACATTATCGAAAGAGGGCAGCTAAATTGGCAAATTCCATGAATAACGTACATTCATCATCAGCAGAGTCGCATCCAGCATTATTGGGCGAGTTAGCTTTGGGCAATATCAAACTAAGCAATCGTTTAGTTATGGCACCTTTAACGCGCTCGCGCTCTACAGCTGGGGAAAACGAACAAACTCCCTTGCACGCACTTTATTATGCCCAGCGCGCGAGCGCAGGACTTATCGTGTCTGAGGCAACGCAAATCAGTCCTCAGGGCCAGGGGTATGCGTGGACCCCAGGCATATTTAGCGATGAGCAGGTGGCACATTGGCGCACAGTGACTGATGCGGTGCATAATGCTGGCGGGCGTATTTTCTGCCAGCTATGGCATGTTGGGGCAATTTCCCACCAAGTGTTTCAGCCTCACGGTGGGCTACCTGTTTCTTCCAGTGACTTTCAGCCAGAAGGCGAAGCGTTTGTCGGTGATTTATTGCCTGATGGGCCAACGGTGCCACATCCAAAAGCACGGGCAATGACATTAGATGATATCGAAAATCTTAAAAAAGATTATAGCCATGCGGCAAAGTGTGCCAAAGAAGCAGGCTTTGACGGCGTTGAACTGCACGCGGCCAACGGATATTTACTCGATCAGTTTATTCGCTCGTCGGTAAATAAGCGCGAGGATCAATATGGTGGTGCAGTGGAAAACAGGTTGCGCTTGATGAATGAAATAATCGACGTGATTAGCAAAGAGATCCCATTGGGTAACATTGGTGTGCGTTTATCACCCACAGGTGGGCCTGGTGGCAGCTACGACGATGACCCCGATACTACGTATGTGGCAGCAGCCAAGGCGTTGTCCGATAAAGGCGTGGCGTATTTGCACGTTGTAAGACCAAATAATCACACTGGAGACGGCTCGGGTGTCGAGCAAGGTAATACGCTACTAACAAAAATGCGGCATGCCTTTACGGGCGTGTTTATTGCAAACGGCGAGTTCTCGCCCGACGAGGCAAATACATGGATTGAACGAGGAGATACCGATGCTGTGTCATTTGGTCGTTCATTCTTAGCTAATCCAGACTTACCCACTCGAGTCGCCCAAAACGGTCCATATAACACACCCGATGAAGACACCTTCTATGGTGGCGGCGCTAAAGGGTATGTGGACTATCCAACATTGGTGAACAATGGTAGCGCTCTTGAGTAAACGCAGGTGTTAGCAGCGCAACAACACATTCTTAACCTTAACGGCTAGAACGCTGCGTGGATCTGGCTGCTATCGTTAATAACCTAGCAATCACGACCCTGGCGGTTTCGTTACCTAAGGTTAAATATTCAGTGACAAAATTAAGAGAGGTACTATGAAAGCGATTTCAGCTTATGCAGCAAAATCAGACGATGGCCATATGGAGCCCCATGACATTAAACGCCGAGCGCCGGGGGCGCATGACGTGCAGATTGATATTCAGTTTTGCGGCGTGTGTCACAGTGACTTGCACGCGGTGAAAAACGACTGGGGCAACTCAAATTATCCATTGGTGCCGGGTCATGAAATTATTGGTGAAGTCAGTGCAGTGGGAGACAAGGTAAGCAACTTCAAAGTGGGCGACACCGTCGGTGTGGGCTGCATGGTTGATTCTTGCCAGACCTGCGCTGCATGTGAGGAACACCTGGAACAGCACTGCTTGAACGGTGCAACCATGACGTACAATAGTAAGCTTGACGATGGCACGGGAGACGAAGAAGAAATCACCCAAGGCGGATACTCTAAACGCATTGTGGTAAGCGACAACTTTGTGCTCAAAGTACCAGAGAACTTAGACGAAGCCGCTGCCGCACCACTTCTGTGTGCGGGGATCACCACCTATTCACCTTTGCATCAGTATGGGGTGAAAAAAGGTATGACGGTGGGGGTCATAGGCTTGGGTGGTTTAGGGCATATGGGCATTAAATTCGCTGCTGCCATGGGTGCGCATGTCGTGATGATCACTACATCCGAGGAAAAAGCCGCTGATGCTAAAAAACTCGGAGCGCATGATGTGCTGGTGACTAAAGACAAAGATAGCATGAAAAAATGGCGTGGTAAGTTCGACTTCCTACTTAATACCATTCCCGTTGGTCATGATGTAAATCCATATTTAGCCTTACTTAAATACAACAGCACCATGTGTTTTGTCGGCGCAATTGAACCGCTTAAAGCCGTGAACGGCGCGTATATGATAGGTGGTCGCAAAGCCTTAGCGGGGTCGTTAATCGGCGGCATCAAAGAAACCCAAGAGATGCTTGATTTTTGTGGCGAGCATAATGTGGTATCTGAAATTGAAAAGATCGATATGCAGGACATTAACCAAGCGTTCGAACGCATGAAGAACAATGACGTTCGCTACCGATTTGTAATTGATATGCAAAGTTTCTAACGCTGGCATTTAGGACAAGCGTCGAAGCACTGAAAAGCCCAAGCTCATTAGCTTGGGCTTTTTTATTGGGAATTTTTTTGCGCCTTGCAACGGTGCATCGTGACTAAAATGGTGCTGGCGACGTTAAAACATCGCTTGGCACTTTACATTCTAAAGCACCTTTCATTTTTATATTTATGGTAACCATCTGATTTTAATTTGAATTTTAAAGTTTGCTGGCGAATGAAGTGAAGCGGTATGTTTTTCGCAAACTAGAAATTTTAGCGTATTGAACAATAATTAAGAGGTCTGAAAATTGCCTAATCTCATTATCTGGCCGTCAACTATGCACTGGATTAAACGGCTGGCAGTGAGCAACCTTGTTATGGATGTATGAATGGGTCAACGTTATCGCCATCAAGTCGGCAGTCAAACATATCTTTTCAAAAATTTGGCACAGCTCATGGCCAAAGCAACACCATTGCGCTCAGGAGATTGTCTAGCTGGCGTTATAGCTGAGTCTGAACAGGCACGAGCGATAGCGCAGTTAACACTTGCCGAGGTGCCACTCACTGATTTCCTGAATGAAGCCTTGGTGCCTTATGAAGACGATGAAATTACCCGTTTGATCATGGACGAACATAACAAGCAGGCGTTTGCCACTATTGGGCATTTAACTGTGGGAGATTTTCGTAACTGGTTGTTGAACGACCATGTAACCAGTGATGTACTGGCCAGCGTTAGCGGCGGTATAACCCCAGAAATGGCGGCTGCGGTGAGTAAGATTATGCGTAATCAAGACCTGATTTTAGTGGCTAAAAAATGTCATGTCACCACTGGATTTCGCAGCACTATCGGCTTAACGGGTCATTTATCAACACGGTTACAACCCAATCACCCCACCGATGACATCAATGGGATTGCCGCCAGTATGTTGGATGGTTTGTTATACGGTAATGGTGATGCAGTGATCGGCATTAACCCCGCAACGGATAATGTCGCGCAAGCCATTAATCTGCTGCATTTAATGGATGATGTGATTAGTCAGTATCAAATACCTACGCAAAGTTGTGTGCTGACCCATGTGACCAATACGATCGAGTGTATCGAAGCTGGTGCGCCTGTGGATCTGGTCTTTCAATCGATTGGTGGCACCCAAGCGACTAATGCCAGTTTTGGCTTTGATTTAGCGACGTTAGCCGAAGCACAAAGCGCTGCGCTGAGCCTCAATCGAGGCACAGTAGGCAGCAATGTTATGTATTTCGAAACGGGCCAAGGTAGTGCGCTATCAGCCAATGCGCATCACGGATTAGACCAACAAACTTGCGAAGCTCGGGCCTATGGGGTGGCGCGTAAGTTTAATCCATTAATTGTTAATACTGTGGTTGGTTTTATTGGGCCTGAATATCTGTTCGATGGTAAGCAGATCACACGTGCCGGATTAGAAGATCACTTCTGTGGCAAGCTGCTTGGTCTGCCCATGGGCTGCGACGTGTGTTACACCAATCATGCCGAGGCAGACCAAAATGACATGGACAACCTTCTCACCTTACTCGGCGTGGCTGGCTGTTCATTTATCATGGGGATCCCGGGTTCAGATGACATTATGCTCAATTATCAAACGACGTCATTTCACGATGCGTTGTATCTTCGTCGTGTTTTAGGCGCCCGCCCAGCACCAGAATTTGAACAATGGTTAGACAAAATGCAAATCATGAAAAGTGACGGACAACACCTGCTATCAAGTAACGTACCTGACGTATTTGCCCGTGCGTTACATGCAATAGGGGGAATTTTATAATGAAAAAACACGTCGAGAGGCCTAAAAATCTAAAGGGGGCGGTTGATCATCAAGCCCATTTAACGAGCGAAAACATAGTCAATAATCCATGGCGCGCATTACGCCGTTACACAGATGCACGTATCGGCTTAGGTCGTGCAGGGGTGAGCTTACCCACTTCTGAAATGCTTGATTTTCAGCTGTCCCATGCGCGGGCACGGGACGCGGTAAAACTGCCACTCAATATAGAGAAGTTACAACAGCAATTAGCTGAGTTTGCCCCAGCGTTGCCGTGCCAACCTATGGCTTTACATAGTCAAGCTTTTGATAGAACAACTTTTTTACAACGCCCGGATTTAGGTCGAAAACTGAATGATATTTCGCGAAATGTGCTATTGAAGTTTACGACGCAACAAGAAGGCGATAGGCAGCTTCAATACGATTTAGCCATAGTTGTGGCGGACGGGCTTTCATCTATCGCGGTTCAGCGCAATGTGCGGCCTTTACTAGACCAATTGATCCCCTTGTTAAAAAAACAATCCCAGCCGTGTTCATTGGCCCCTTTAACCATTGTGGAACAGGGCAGAGTCGCCATTGGTGATGAAGTTGGTCAGTACTTAAATGCTAAAGCGGTTTTGATGTTAATTGGCGAACGCCCAGGGTTGAGCGCTCCTGATAGTCTTGGTGTGTACTTTACCTGGGAGCCAAAAATAGGCCTGAATGACGCACGACGCAATTGTATTTCTAACATACGACCTGCAGGTTTGGGCTTTGACGTCGCGGCTCAGCGAGTTTTGTACTTGCTAAAAGAAGCACGTCGTCTTAAAACCTCAGGAGTACAACTTAAAGATCGCTCGCACGATAGACGACTTGAGGCTTTTGAGCATAAAAGAGGGCGAACGCACAGCTTTCTGGCGAAGCCTAGCTGATCTACCGCTTATCATTAAGCCGGACTACCCAGAGCCTAATGTGAGTTGCTGCTCTGTCATCTCAACCATCCATTTCATAGGCAAACATAGACCTAATAGGTCTTATTTTGCCTAATCTTCTGGCATTCGTATTTGTGCGATCAGATCCTCGCTCAGGTCTTAAACATCGAACGGCTAGAAACGTGCTTTGTGATGAGCGCTCCTAAATGGTTTGGCGGATATCCACTGGAAAACCTTGAATGGAAAGTAGACTGATAGCCCAATAACAGTGAGCTATCAATCAAGGTCCTTGGTAAGCCGTGGTGGGTTTAAGCGCTTTTCCTTAGATCCGTAAAAGCAAATCGACCCAAACCGAATAAGCCTAACAACAACAACCAATATGCGCTCGCGCCTTGGCGTTCATATTCTTCTTCATATACGTCACAGTTATCTATGGAACCACCTGAGATGGGCACAAGTTTAACCGCAACCACATGAGTCGAGTACGACTGGGCATCGAACTCATCAAGTTCGATTTCGCCGGTTATGTCTCTATCTACGGTTGATACACTGGCAGTCGCGATGATCTCATTGTTTTCATTAATACCGTTTGCTTGAGAGATAGTGTAGGGACTATTGCACTCGATTAAGTCATTTAAACTTGAGAATATGTCGTTGCGGTAATCGTATAAAAAACCTTCAACTCGGCGTACGCCTGAGCTTGTTTCTTCGTATTCAGTATAACCTACGACCATATTGTCATCATTAATGGCGGTTGGAATAGTTGATGCACTATCAAAAAAATCATCTGGGTAATCGATAAGGCCAGAGTCATAGTCATAAACGAAAAACTTACTTGCGCTTATCCCTAATACGCTCTTTGTGGCGTAACCCACCACTAAATCGTTGTTGTTAATATCCGTCGCGTAGCTGGCGAATACATCATACTCTTCATCGTTGTCTTCACTGATCGTATACGCTTTATCGTTGTCGTATATCACTGCGGCGGACGTTAATGTGTCAGTATTATTGTAATAAGCAGGGGAGGTACCCACAGCAATACCAAAGTCATTTATTGCAATCGCAGTGCTGTTATAGACAGTGGTGTCATCATCATCTGGCTCGATAAGCATTGGCAGTTCATTTGTGTCTGAAACGCTGCCATCATCAAGTTGCCAGATAACCCCACGTCTTTGAAACACGGTACTCAAACTCGCATATGTACTGATACTCAAACTGCGCAAACAGGACTTTTCAGGTATGTCGCCGCGCTCATCTTCGTCTGCACAGTCTGCAACACTGTCTTCTAAGGTGGTTGACACCAATTCAGTGGTGGCAATACCCACAACTTGATTGAGCTCATTAATGTCATAGGCTTCACTATAACCGCCTACGGTATCTTCAGGCGGAGGAAGCGCTATCACGTCACCATCAATTTGTGCAAAGGCGCGGGCATAGAAGTCGTTTAAAACATAGCTAACGTCTTCTATGTTGTCGTTCACATAGGTCAGTGTGTAGAAACCATCGTAACTTATGCCGACGGTATAACCAGATTCATTTATGCCGCGCACCGTTGTGGTGGCGCTGTTGCGGTATTCATCAGTATTGGGGTCTATGGTATCAAAACCGCGCAGCAAGGTGCTGGTGTCTTCTGTTGCTATATAGCTGTTTAAGCTGGCAATTTGTTGAAAAAACTGACTTTCGTCATTGGCGCTGATATAGGCGTATAAAAGCGCATAATCGGTGGTATTGAAGTCACCGGATTTTGCATTCTCTATATTGGTCAAGGTAGCGATTAAGGTGGCTGAGTCAAAATCAAGCAAGGTGACATCAATAACCGGATTATATTGGGAAACTAAGTTGAGGGTAATTTCGCCTATATCGTTAATGGCGCTGGGATAAGAGTCCGTTCCTAGCTCCGCAGCTGGGATCTCAACCACTTGGTACTGAGCACTAAAGGCAGAAGGAATAGACAGAAACGCGCTGGATACTAGTGCTGCTAATCGTGTTTTTTTCATTTGGAGTCCTGCTTAAAACTGTGTTTCATGGATCTCTTTCGTTACTTGCTTATTTTCTTACTGAGTGTTGAGCATCATTTTCGGCTAAAGCGTCAATTCAAACGTCAAACTCAACCCTATAATTTGTTCGCGCACATACCCTGTGAAAACAAGCAGTCACATACGACGAAACGTCAAAAGGGTGGGTAACTTGAGGCCCCTAACATGTCATTAGGGCGTAAAACTTGAGAAAGAATAAAGTCGCGCTCAAGCCTGGCTGGCAAAGGGACAGGCTGGCGCAACGTTATTAAACTCGATTAGTTGTCTTGGTTCTGATTCACTAATGTCATTCTGAAACCAGTAGATGAGCTATCATCAGCTTCAAATATTAAGAACTGTTCTACGCTGTCTTCATCTAAGGTAAGTTGAAAACTGTCCATAATAATGTCGGTGTCTTCAATCGTGGCGATAGCGTATACAGAGTAAGTGTTATTGATCAGGCTAATTGAGCTGTTACTTTCTTGTAAAACAGAAAGGGTATTGTCTGCAGTAGAGATAACCTCATCGCTTTCTACGAAGTAGAATTTAACGCGACTAAAATCGTCAGAATCACTTAAGTTAACAACCTTTATGCCATGGCTATAAATGCTCGAACTGGTGCTCTTGGTGATCGTGATTGATTTAATGATAGATTCATAATCATCAACGATACCGTCTTCGTTTTCATCGATAATATCGTCTTCGTCGTCATCAATTGCATCGGTTTTTGCGTAGATAAACACCATGTTATCGGCGTTTTCTTCCAAGCTTAATAACGCATCGTGGATGAACAGCGTATCGTTGTCGGCATTATAAATATCAAACGAATAATCTCCGTTAGAGGTGGTAGTGGTATTACTGAATTCGCCGTAGGCTAAATCTTCAACTTTTAGTTTACTGTCGTCGATTAAATCAACGTTAAGATCAACCACGCCCGAGTAGTCAGGTATGTAGCGATTCGTTGCGATACCATTGTAAAAGCCAAAAGAGGCTTCAGAATCAACGTCGTTTAATTCAGTGACGCTGTTGGTTCCTATGCTGTCAATGGTGAACGGTGAACTGCCCACACCAACGTTGTCACGCAGAGCAACGACATATTGGCTTACAACTGAGTAAGAAATATCTTCAGAGGTAAAAATAGGCTCACTGCCACCAGGCTCAGTGATATAGAAAATATATTGATCTTGCTCGACCTTTATATTGTCGGTCAGGCTGTTAAGTTCAACCGTAGACACAAATTCAGCTTCGTTAAATGTTTCATTGTCTTCAGACATATAAACATCTACCGATGCGTAATTGGTGTTTAGATTTAAAAAACGTAGGTTAAACAGGTCATCATCGTCATCATCGTCATCATCAACGACTGGGATATCAAAAGTCAGCACGGTAGGATCACGAATATCATCGGTCAGGGCTACGAAGGTAATATAATCTTTCTTAATTTTATGCTGTTCTTGATATATCACTTCCAGATCACTGCGATCATTACTCTCTTCATCTTGCCAGCCAAGTTCCACCCAATAAGTGTCATTGTCTAAGGCATTATTAGAGGTTACGCTACCAAATTGCACGGAACTGTAGGTAATTTCAACTTCATCGTCATCGTCTTCATCAAGATCTTCGTCAACGGTTAAATATACCGCAGGGGCATTGTACGAGGCGTTATAAAAGCGAATGTAACCGGTGCTGTCATCGTCACTTGAGCCACAGCCGGTAAGCGATAATACCGCCAAGCCTATATATAAGGCAGGGGAGCGTATTATCGACGACGTCGTTTTGCTTAACTTCATTGTATCTCCAGGTTTAACTTTTCTTAGGTTGATAATGTAAGTGGAACTTCATCATTGATTGATGATTTGCGGTTCCGACTGACTATTTAATCGATAAGTTCGCAGGAGTAACTGGCCTTTACAGAATCTTTACCTTTCTTGACAGTTGCTTGGCATTTCTAGACAAATAAAGGCATAAAATCCGCGTTTTTGGCTAGCAGCGGCGATGACAAACAGCGGGATATTTCCAGTGAATGGAAAATGCCTTCATGTTCGAAAGCTTCGAAATTAAGTGGGGAAATCAATTAACGGGATGCATTCGCCTATTTAAAGGTAGGTAAAGGCAGGGCTAATATTAACTAAGCCAGACTATCGGCTTAGTTATTTCTTAGTATATGTTGATGGATGTAACGTCAACTTTTTTCGGTTATTGGGGGGTTACTAGAATGATCCGGTTGCTGCTACTTTGGTGGATCAATAGGTTACCTTCTCGGGTGGTGCGCATGTGACGCACAATACCTGCATAGACATCGCCTGAAGGGATTGCCCAGCTTTGGAATATTTCGCTTTTTGGGTCAAATCGAACCAGTGCATCGGGTCTTACACCTGACTCGTTATACCAAACTACGTTGTCTAGCACTGCTATTGCATAGGGATGGGATTTAGGCCCACTGGGAGAGGGCCATTCTTTGCTATCACCAGAGGTCGGATCAAACCGACCTAAGCGTCCGCGGCTGGAATTGACGTACCACAGCATGCCATCGCTCGCGAAATCGAGACGTCGCACTCTCGTGTTTGCATGTGGGAGCTTATATTCATGCAGTTGCATCGTGTGGGGATCGATTTTTACCAAACAGTTGCTACCATTGCATGCTACCCAGGGCGTATCGTTAGCATCTAGCTTTATCCCATATGGACGGGAGTGTGGGCTGGGCATGGTGACAAGCTGAATATCGCCAGTCGCTGGGTTAAGCCTGCCCACCATATTACTGTGTTGTAACGTAAACCACATGGTCCCGTTATTATCAAATATCGCGGTGTGAGGATCTTTGGCCTTGGGATCCGGCATGTTGTAAACGGTTATCTCGCCAGTACTGGGGGTAAGCATACCCACTGAACCATTTTTGTTGCCCGTGTACCAAATGTTTCCTTTTTTATCGTGAGTGACCGAATGCGGCATAGCACCAGCAGGTAGGAGATATTCTGTCATTTCTCCGGTTTTAGGCGCTATTTTTCCAATGAGATTACCCCATTGACCCGCCCACCAGATGGCGCCATCAGGTGTTTGCAGGGGATCGCGAGCACGCTGGCCAAGGGTGGGTACAAACCATTCTTTAAAATCAATGGATATGTTTCCCGTTTTTAACGTGGCACGACGGGCGCTATTTTGTGGAAAGTGCTTAGCAAGGTATGCGGTAATCGTATCGTGATGGGGACTTTTGCTTAGGTCAATCATGCTACTGATCAATTCTTGCCAGCCCGCTTGGCTGTAGCCAGCACTTTGCGTGATTTGGTTAAGTTGGTGGCACCCGGTGCAGTATTGATGAATGAGCGCTTTACCCGGTTCTTCCTGCCAATTGGTTGTTTGCGCATGGGCTGGGTTGATAATAACGCCATATCCCAAAACGAGTGATATTATAAGTCGAAAGTTCATTTTTCCTCTCACCCAGTTAAACCTAAATTCACGTAAAACAGCCGTTAAGCCTTGGTACGTTTGATCTATGCTTTGCCTCAGCGTAGGACTTTAATACAAAGCCGTTTCAATAATATAGACAGGCTTAGCACTGATTGTTAGCTTATTTTTTGACTGAGTGTTAAACAAACAGAAGCGGCTAGCATATAGGTAATAATGTTGCTTGCTGTCAGGTGTGGCACTGTCGTTGATGATTAAACGACGTTGGCGTATTTTTAATGGCTGATAAACACTACCCAGCTCAAAGAGTGAGCCAGGTAGGTGATAAACAATGCATTCGAGTTGACGTTTAACCAGCTCTTGGTGGAGGAGGACCCATACCCTTGGCATCGCAACGGGCCCTGTCATCATCTACTGTGCAACCTTGTTGCGCGGTAAAACAAGACAGGATCTGGTTTTTACCAGGTTGGTTAACATGGTAATGATAACCCAGATCAGCAAGGTCATGGCCGCCACAGGTATCTAGGTCAGGTGAAAGAGAGCCATCATTATTGAAATGGCTAAACAACATATAACCGTCCATGGCAAAACCTAGCATTGCTGCATGGTCGGTAGCCACGGCGATTTTCGCACTGCATTCGGTGACAGCATGGTAATGGTACCCCGCATGCAAGTTCACATGGCCGCCGCAATCATCAAACACCGCTAAGGTGTGCGCACCTAAGATGGCTTCAACAGGCGCCGGTGCATCAAGGCGAACGCCATTAAAGGCAAGGCCCACGCCCGAGTGGGGATTTAAACGAGACGCATGTTTTGTGACAATGGGTTGGGCGGGGATCAGGTATGTGGTTTCCAGCGTTTTGTCCACGTAGCTAGGCAAGCATTCAACACAGTAATTTTGGTATTTAGGATCAACATCAGGACGGGCCGCTGCCATGCAGGCTTCTTTACTGTCAGTTACCTTAATGTCACCTGTTTTTGGATCATATAATTGCCAATCATCATCCAGGTAAAAGGTAGCTAGGTCTTTGACGAACATTCCGTCTGCATCATATACCACATCGTTATCTAACCAGATACCGGCTAGATCGGCGCTATCAGCAACATTACGTGGGCACCAAGGTCCCATTTTGTGTACTACGTCATGTTCGGCATTGACTTTAATGCTGATGCACATTGACTCCGCACCCCCGGATAAGGTGCAAGGCACTAGCTTATCTGCAACGATAATTCCTTGGGTTTTGTACAAACTTTTTGCCAACAAGACTTTTTCATCAAGGTGCAATTCGTCGGCATGTTTGTCATTGAGGTGGGCAACTACCTGATTTTTGGCTGGCTCATTACAGGCCGTCAGCAACAATGAGGCAAAGGTAAGGCCTAATATTTTCCCTATCAATATGGACGTGCCGTGTACGAATATGTTGCTGTTTTGGGACTGACGACGGTAACTAATCAACATTATTAATTTCCTATTAGGTCGTAAAGAATACAAATACAAAGGACTGACAATAACTGAAAATTGATATTTTCAGAAGACTTACAGGATGGTTTGCTGATTCAATTTACGAGACACAGGACATATTGCAAAAAAACGTTAATCGCTGAATGTTATTCACAGCCATCGTTTTTGCTCGACGGCGATTATTCAGGTCTTTCTTTGCTGAATAACCCCATTAAGGCTGTGCCGCTTTTAGTGATTAATCGCCCTCGATGAATGAATGTTTAATCAGTTAGTAGGCATCAAGAATATTTCCCGTACATTGTTGCGTTTGTCGGCTTCGATGGTAAATAGCACAGCATCAGCGACATCAACCGCTGCTAGCTTGTCAGGTTTGGCCTCATCAAAAAAAGCGGTGTTAACCATGCCAGGAGCAATGGTGGTGCAGCGGCCGCCCCATTCGGCCATTTCTTCCGCTAAATTCTGGCCAAATCCGTAGGCAAACCATTTAGTGGCGCCATACACTGACCCTTTGATCGGGCGACGCCCCGCAGCCGAGCTGGTGATAATGAATTGACCGACGGACTCACGTAAATAAGGCAGAGTCAGTTTGGCCGTGTAGAGGAGGGCATTGATATTAATATTGACCATAGCATTCCATTCGTCCGGGTCACCTTGCTCGGTACCTGAAGTGGATACTCCCATGCCGGCATTTGCAAAGGCCACGTCGAGTCGGCCAAATCTCTGCAAACCCGCCTGCACCACTTTTTCAAGGGCGTGGATGTCGGTGGCATCCGCGGCCACGGCGAACGCGTTTTCTTCGCCTAAATTAGCGACAAGTTCGTTTAATTGCTCTTGTCTGCGGGCCGTCAAAATCACTTTGTGGCCATTTTGCACCAAGATTTTGGCAGTCATTTCTCCTATGCCGCTGGATGCACCGGTAATTAATACGACTTTCTCTTTAGCCATGTTATTTTCTCCTAAGGTGATTAAAAATTTTGCGTTATATAGAACTGATGCTTTTTTATAAAAATTCAATCCTTGAGCACGGGTCGTTATTGTTATCGTTATGGGGGAGGGGGACGACTTTTTTTGTTTTTACTGCTCATCTCGCATATTAAGGATTAGTTTTTTTAATCCTATCTGGGTAAAAAATGTGCGTTGTGTAACGGTTCAATTGCCACTAAAATCCGCGAAATTTCAGCGTAGGCTGATAATGCTAGACAAATAATTGTGAAAAAAGGCGTGTGAAGTGAATACAGCAGAATTTATTCAGATTCGAAAATTTATCGTTAAATTGGGCATTATGTTACACAAATACGGTACTCCTGCGTTTCGCTTAGAAGCCTACCTGACTGAATTGGCAACCTACTTAGGGGTACGTGCGTCTTTTATCGCCACGCCCACCGCATTAACGTTCGTCATTTGGAGTGACAGACGGGAAGATGAATACAATCACTCAGTGCGCGTTCAGCCAGGTGATTACGATATGAACGCCTTGTCGCGTACAGACGAGTTGGCAACTCGTTTACTTTCAGGCGAGGTGGGCCTTGAAGAATCGGATCATCAATTGGACGTGATCAATAAAATGCCCAGTCCTTATGGCAAAATATTAACAGGCCTTGGTTTTTGTGGTGCCACCGGTGCTTTTGCCATGTTGATGGGAGCGAGCTGGCAAGAAATACTATGGACTGGGCTAATCGGGCTGATCGTATACTTTTTAGTCTTGTGGTCACAAATTTCAAAACGTGTCACCCTGATGTTAGAGCCAGCAGCATCACTTATCGCAGGGTTAGTGGCGTGTGCGATTAGCTTTTACGTTGATCATGGGATTAATATTCCGCTGGTGGTGCTTTCATCGGTAATTATTTTAGTGCCAGGGTTGGCGTTAACCATGGGCTTAGCTGAATTATCCTCCCGTAATTTGGTCTCAGGTACCGCCAGAATAATGGATGCCGTCATGCAATTATTCAAATTGTATTTTGGTGCGTTTTTAGGGATCAGTATCGGCTTTGGCTTGTTTGGTCCGAATGAATCACAGGTTGCCTATTCATTACCAGAATGGACGCGCTGGTTCGCGATATTCATGCTCTGTTTGGCCCTGGTCGTGATATTCAGAACCCGGGTAAAGCATATTCCATGGGCTTTGTTATCCGGTTTTATTGCTTACGGCGCAACAGTGTGGAGCTCGGCCTATTTAGAGCAAGGTTTAAGTACCTTCGTGGGAGCATTTGCGTTAGGTATTTACGCTAATCTGTTTACGCGTATTGCTCACGCACCCGCGTCACTGGTCAGTATGCAAGGCTTAATTGTACTGGTGCCCGGCTCGAAAACCTATATAGGTTTGAACTCCTTCGTATCAGGTCAAGATTTCGTGCAAGCTGAACATATCGGCCAAGAGACCTTTTTGATCTTTATGTCTCTCATTGCCGGTTTAATTTTTGCCAACGTGGTAATGCCAACCAAAAAAGCGCTGTAAGTCACAAGGTGATAAAGGTGAAGTTTCACACGCATGTGATACGTCACCTTGTGGGTAGGTGTAAAAAGCCCGGTCAACTCACTTCTTTCAAACCTTCGGTGGTTTCTGCTACATATTGTTTAGGGAAGAAACTTTCTGCACAGGACTCCTTCAACGCTTGAGCAAATTTAGGCGGTGCTTCTTCATTAAAAAAGCTACCGAGTACAGGACTTTGGTAAATTTCATCAAAGCGACGAACTTCCGTTTGGCTAACTCTGCGAAAAATATGAGTACGATTCAAATCCGAAGTATTACGCAAACCCGCTGATGCAATAATCTCTAAGGCCGAATTGACCGTTGCATTGTGATAACGGGCCACGCGTTCGGCCTTATCAGGTACGACTAAGCCTCGGGTCAATTTTGGATCCTGCGTGGTGATACCTGTGGGGCATTTATTGGTATTACATTCCAATGACTGCACACAACCAAGGGCGACCATCATACCCCGGGCGCTGTTACACATATCCGCGCCTAAAGCTAAATTTTTAACTAAATGAAAACCACTGAATGTTTTACCACTGGCAATTACTTTTATATCTTTTTTAAGATCGAAACCAATAAGTACATCACTAACAAACGAAAGTGCTTCACGCAGAGGCATGCCTACCGAGTTTGAAAACTCTAGAGGCGCAGCACCCGTGCCGCCTTCACCACCATCGACGGTAATAAAGTCAGGTTTAATACCGGTTTCAAGCATGGCTTTACACACGGCAATGAATTCACTGGTACGACCAATGCACAGTTTGAAACCTACGGGTTTTCCTCCTGATAGCTCGCGCAATTGCTTAATAAATTGCATCATTCCCAGCGGCGTATCAAACGCACTATGGGAGGGTGGCGAGTCTACTTGGGTACCCGGTTCAACTAAACGAATACGGGCGATTTCATCGGTATTTTTATCGGCTGGCAGTAACCCTCCGTGACCGGGTTTAGCACCTTGACTGAGTTTTATCTCAATCATTTTAATCACATCCTTTTGCGCAATTTTTTGAAAAGCATCCGGGTCAAAATTGCCCTCTTTGTCACGACAGCCAAAATAGCCTGTACCAATTTGCCATACAATATCACCGCCGTTTTCTAAGTGATAATCACTGACGCTGCCCTCGCCAGTATTGTGGTAGAAGCCACCAATGGCTGCACCTTTATTTAACGCCCGTATGGCGTTGTCACTTAGGGCACCAAAACTCATGGCAGAGATATTAAAGAAACTTGCTTCATAAGGCTGACTGCAGTCGGGACCGCCTACCTTGATGCGGGGTGCTGGATGTTTGCTATCATGGTGTTTCGCTGCCATAGAATGGCTAATCCATTCATATCCTACTCGTTGGGTGTCGAGCTTAGTACCATAAGGATTGGAATCTAAACTGCCTTTGGCACGCTGATAAATCAGCGAGCGAAACATACGGCTAATAGGAGTGCCGTCGGTTTCAGATTCGAAAAAGTACTGGCGGACAAACGGTCGTAAGCGTTCCATGAGCCAGCGGCCGTGGCCAAAAATCGGATAATTACGTAAAATGCTGTGACTGGTTTGGTGATAGTCGTAATAACCTAAAGCGACGAGCGGGATAAGCACGATAAATAACCATAGTGCAGGTAGCCAGAGTAAACTGAGAAGTAAGATCACTACGGCTGACCAAATCGCGATTTTTTTCAATTTGTTTTCCATTTTTGCTCACTATTGTTAGTTTTTTGTAGGGCAGATATAGACTAGACCCAAGAATAATAGAACTTCGTTCAAGTATTCCATTTAAAGACGAATAATCTACTTGGTTGTGTTTCATCATATTTCAACGGGTGAGATAACCTAAGTAAATAACCCTAAACGTAAATGACAATAGCTCATATGAGTATTAAACGTTCGAGGTACAATGATGTTCAGGCAGTAATAAAATCGCTAACGGGCACAGTCGCTCGACATTAACAACGATACTCGACCAGGTAAAATATCGATTACAGAGATATGTATTCTAGTAAGAGCGATACATCTGCCTACGATGCATATACCGAATGCTTTACGGCAGCCTTAGGCGAAATCATATTTAACGTTTAATACTGCTTATCAATATCCGAGTGAGCGGTCGACGATGCCCACCATGGGCTGGTTGTTAAGGTAACGTTGTACATTTTCAATTAATACGCTGCCTGCACTGTCATTTTGGGTGATGGCCGCGATATGTGGGGTAACCACTACCTTAGGGTGTTGCCAAAAGGGATGATTCTCAGCCAGAGGCTCAATTTCAAACACGTCAAGCACAGCGTAGTTGATATGTTGACTATCGAGAAGGGCAAGTAAATCTTCGGGGATTAATTGCTCGCCACGGCCTACATTGATCAAGCTTGCCCCCTTAGGCAGGCTTAAGAGCGTCTTATCGTTGAGTAAACCACGGGTTTGCTCCGTCAAGGGCAGTAAGCTCACCAAAATATCACTTTGCGCTAAAAAAGTGCTCAGTTCAGCGTTGCCACTAAAACACGATACGCCTTTTATATCTTTAACAGAACGGCTCCAACCGTTGACGCTAAAACCCAAATTTAACAGTGTTTTTGCTGCATCTTGCCCTAAATTGCCTAATCCTAAAATACCCACACGACGTTTGTGATTAGCCATAGTGGAAAGTTGTTTCCAACTGGCAGATGGATTTGAATTGATATAGCTAAAAGTCTCACGGTGAATATTTAGCACATGCATGGCAATGAATTCACTCATCCCTTTAGCGATACCAGGGTCGAGCATACGAACGACTTTAATATGCTCAGGCACCGTGGCTAAATCGAGCTGGTCGACACCGGCCCCCACTGAAAAAATGACTTTTAGGTTAGGGTAATCTTGCTGGTAGTCCCGTGGTAGTTTCCAAGTGACCATAAGCTCAATGGCGTCTTTGCGTTCTACTTTTGGCCAGTGGTGCCAAACGACATCGGGTAAGGCATCATTAAACAACTCTTGCCAGCAATCCCCGCGTTCTTGCGGACCACGATAAAGAATATGAGTTTTCATTGTATACCTGCTTCGTTTATTTCTATTTTAGAAGTCTTTATATCTTAGTACGTTCGCGCTTAAAATTGATATTTAACACTGATGCTACCGTTGCGTGGCAAGCTACCATAAACATGACTCAAAGCACTAAACATAAGGAACGAAATGTTACCCACAACTTCGTGCTTCATCGTCACAAAGAGCGTAGCGTTATCGCCTGCGCTGAGTAGGGACGTACTGGAAGATACATCCATAGAGAGAGTATTCCGATCCCTAAAATCAGAACAGATAGTAACTATTGAATATTTATCGTTGTGTGGAATAACACTCCAGCGTAGTTGTTACTTGAGTGATTACTGCAATCCACAACGCGCATAAGACTCATTCTTGAGGCTGGGACGCTGCCATCAAGGTTGCTGGGCAGGCAGGCAGAGTAAATGCGTGTGTTGTATCTCGAAGACTCAGTTGATTGGTACCGGCCGCAGGGGCGGATTAGAATCTGGGACGTTCCGGGAATTATCTGCTTGCGTCCCCACATCTTCTGAGCGTCATCGGTATTCATGAGCACAAGGAAAACATAAGGCAACCGGCATATGGAAGGTGAAAAAAGCCACCCTGGAATGAGTCCGCGTGTGGCTGAATGTGAAGAGTGTTAAGGTTATTGCATTGGGATGACCAATAGCGCGCAGTCTGTATCCAATGATGTGCTTCTTAGGTTGCCACAAACTCGTTAAATTTGCCGGTATAGGCCACAGCAAAGCGCCGCTAATGATCATCAGCGGTGCTTCGTGTGCAGTTATTGTTTCTGCTAAACGGTTTAACCTTTTGAACTACCCAAGGCTAAATTGTACTGTCAGGCTGATTTTGCGGCGCAGCCTGTATAAATGCATCGAGTTTATTACAGGCATCATAAGCACGCATCATATTGGGATAGCCTTGCATATTGACCTCAAACCTTAGGGCGTTGTATATCTGAGGCACCAGATACACATCAACCATAGTGACGTTTTCACCCATAGCATAAACTCCAGTATTTGGCGTGCTAGCTCGCTGGTTTTCAAGTTGCTGTTCGATGGCTGCAAACCCCCCTTGTATCCAGTGGCGATACCATTCTTGCTTTTGCTTATCCTCAACCGCTAACTCTTTGCTCAAATATTTTAATACCCGCAAGTTGTTTAACGGATGAATATCACAGGCAACCATGTCAACTATGCTGCGCACTTTGACTGCGGATAACAGATTGGCCGGCATCAACGGATACTGGGGATATTGAGCGTCAATGTAGGCTAAAATAGCCCCAGACTGGGTGATCACATCACCACTGGCGAGTTGCAAACAGGGCACTAGGCCTTGGGGTTGCAAAACCTGGTAGTCATAGGTTAATTGCTCACTTTTCAATAAGTTAATAAACACCAACTCGTGCTCAACTTGCTTGAGATTAAGCGCAATTCTTACCCTGTACGCCGCTGACGAGCGAAAATAACTGAATAATTTCATACTAGGGCAGGCAGTATCGTACCCACTACCTCTCCAAAACCAATGGTGGCTGCGCCATCAAGACGGCACTGGGCGCGCATGATGATGGCATCACCGTCTTGTAAAAAGGTACGGGTTTCGCCGTTATCCAGGGTTAGCGATTTTTTGCCGCCTTGGGTCAGTTCAAGTAATGAACCAGCCTCTTCTGCCTCTGGACCCGATTGGGTGCCCGAACCTAAAAGATCGCCTGGGGTCATGGGGCAGCCGTTAACGCTATGGTGGGTAACTAATTGAGCGGGTGTCCAGTAAGCGTGTTTGAAGTTAGATTCAGACAGTCGTTGAGGCGTGTGTTTCGCTTGACGCATGGATTCGGTTTGAATGAAGCAACTGAGTTCGATATCAAGATTTCCAGATTGACTGTTTTGCTCGCTGCTTAAATATGCCAGCGGCTGGGGATCGGTTTCTGGTCGTGTAAACTTATGTCTAAACGGGGCTAGAGCTTGGGTGGTGATTACCCAAGGAGAAATGGTTGAGGCGAAGTTTTTGGCTAAAAAAGGCCCTAATGGTTGGTATTCCCATGCTTGAATATCTCTCGCTGACCAGTCATTTAAGATACACATGCCAAAAATATGCTGCTCAGCCTTGCTGATGTCAATACGTTGGCCGAGTTGAGTGCCCTGACCAATAAATACGCCCATTTCCAGTTCATAGTCTAACCGTTGGCAAGGGCCGAAGTCTGGGACGCTTGCATCCGGTTTTTTGGTTTGACCCACTGGTCGGGGGAAGGCTTGACCTGAAACACCTATGCTTGACGAGCGCCCGTGATAGCCAATCGGCACCCATTTGTAGTTTGGTAATAAAGGGTTGTCAGGGCGAAATAAACTACCCACAGCTGTGGCGTGGTGAATTGAGCTATAAAAATCAGTGTAATCCGTTACGTGACAGGGCATGCCATATTCAGCTGAGTTTTGTGGCAGTAAACAGCCTTCAAGCGCCGCTTGGTGCTCAGAGCCTTGGGTCAAAGCCTGAGATAACGCCAAGCGCAGGGCTGAATTTGCCTTTTCGCCCAGTCCCATTAGGGTATTTAAACTTGCTTCGGCGGCAGCCTGTGCGGCGGTTTGCGCATCGCCGCTGAACAGTGTCAGCTTGGCAACTTTGGCCATGTCGAGTATTTGCTCGCCAATGGCCACGCCACCACGCCACGAGGACTGAGACCCTGCTTCTCGAAAAATAGCGAACGGTAAATTTTGAATTGGGAACTGCATATCGCCGTTAGCCGAGCTTACCCAGCTTTTGCGAGCTGGATCATGTGTTTCGTTTATTAATGTCATTATATCAATACCTTATATAGCGGGCCGGCGACTATGGCTGACCGTTAAAATGCTTTTTGAGATCGCCCCAACAGGCCAGATAATTTTTTTGCCGCTGAGGAGCGTTAAGGGCAAATTTTGTGGGGGCAATGACGTATCGAGATTCCAGCATGAAGGCCATGGTGTTTTCATAACGTTGGGGCGTGAGTTCAGCATTAGTTGCCTTATCAAACACGTCCGCTTCTGGGCCGTGGGGTGTCATACAGTTGTGCAGGCTCATACCTCCTGGCGCAAAACCTTTTTCTTTGGCGTCGTAAGTGCCTTCAATCAAGCCCATAAATTCGCTCATAAAGTTTTTGTGATACCAAGGCGGACGGAAAGTGTTTTCTGCTACCATCCAGCGCGGTGGAAAGATAACAAAGTCGACATTTGCTACACCCGCCTCGGCGCTAGGGGAGGTCAGCACGGTAAATATCGACGGATCTGGGTGGTCGAAACTGACTGTGTTGAGTACATTGAATCGAGATAAATCATATTTGTACGGCGCACTATTGCCCACCCAAGCCACCACATCAAACGGACTATGGTTTTGCTTCGCCTGATAAAATTCACCACAAAATTTGGCAATGATCTGATGCTCGCCGTCGGTTTCTTCGAAGTTAGCATGGGGGTACTGAAAGTCACGTTGATTAGCAAAGCCATTGGCACCTGCAGGGCCGCGCTCAGCAAGCTCCAGTGGACTACCGTAGTTTTCACAAATATAGCCGCGAATAGGCCCGTCTAATGGCTCTATTTTGAACTTGATCCCCCGGGGAATAACCAGAATTTCTCCGGGTTTTATGCTGAGTTCTCCCATTTCGGTAATGGCATTGAATGCCCCCTGTTGCGGAATAAAGAGCAGTTCGCCGTCAGCAGAATAGAATGAACGATTGTCCATGTCTTTATTTGCCAGATAAATGTGGATCCCCATACCTGATTGACCTCGCACATCACCATTGGCCGCAATGGTGATGAGGCCATCAATAAAGTCAGTGGCTTCAGTGGGTAACGGCAGGGCGTCCCAGCGCATGACGTTGGGCGGGCAATCTACTTCGGTGATTGGGCCGGAACGTACTTGGCCTTTGTCTATTTTACTAAAATCACCCATGGCGATAGACGGGCGAATACGATAGGTCCATGTGCGGCGATTTTCGTGTCGTGGACGGGTAAAGGCACTGGTACTAAATTGTTCTGCGTACAATCCATAAGGGCAACGCTGTGGGTTAAACTGGCCGATTGGCAAGGCGCCTGGCAAGGCTTCTGTCTGGTGTTCGTTATTAAAACCAAACAGGCCATTAATGGCTGCATCGTTACTCATGTATCACGCTCGCTTAAAGATGATTACCGGGTTAATAAGTAAGAATTAATTATATTATGTTATTCTCATTTGAGACTAACTTAATGGCTTGTTTAGTGGTAATGCAAGTTGTCGAGGCAATATTTGTAATATAAATGGGCTAATATTTTGGCTAGATTGTAAAGATTTGTTTAAATGCTCTCATTTAAGAGTATTTATTGTGGCGTTGCTCTACTGTGATGTGTAAGCTGTTAGCCCTTATAAGCATGCAGTTCACACACTATCGAGCCTTACTAGCGTGAGGCAATCATTACTTTTTAACGGCCTTCTAATATGATCTTGCTTAAACTTTTTGTGCCTTACCGAATGGTCAATTTAGCCACGCGCATTAGCCATGCATTTTCACAGACCTACCGTAACCAATTCAGTCTCGCTATTCCTGATTGGCGGTTATTGGCATGTTTGGGGGAGTACGAAAAACTCACTGCAAAAGATATTGCTGAGCTAACGCTAATGGATAAATCTAAGGTGTCGCGAGCAGTAAAGCAGCTTGCAGATCGATCGTTACTGCTAAGAGAACAGGATCACAATGATAATCGTGCGGCTTATTTATCGTTGACCGAACAAGGGTGGGAGTTATACAGCCAAATTTCGCCTAAGGCGCTTGCATGGGAAGAAGAGTTACTAAGTGTGCTAGATACAACTGAGTACCGTAACTTGATGCGCATTATGGAAAAGCTAGAAAATCAGGTGATTAAAATGGCAACCCATAATCCTGAAAAAGAGCAAAGTAACTCACACTGATTACATTAGTGTGAGTTCAAAGACCACAAAAAGGATACTGAGAAACGTGAACACCTTATGGCCGCTTGCGTTGAGCGACTCTCACACAGTGCTAGCGAGCGAATGCAGAACAAAACGCGACTGAACGAGCCTGTTCATCGACCCTGATGTTATCTTTTTTAGCACCTTTCGCGGTATTTCTTGCACATCCTATAAAATCCATGTCTATTGAATATATGAGGTATATTGTTTACTCTTTTTATACTCTCGCTGCTTGTTTTTAGCGCTAGGTAACGCGAATTTAGCATTATATTTACTAGGGCACGTTAAGCAGCTTTGGTCATAACATGACTACCCTTTATCGTCTTACTCCACACATAAGAGAGCTTTCTATGCCAGGACCGAACCGACAAGTCAAACAGCGTCTGAGCGAGCTTGAGTCGCACTTAAAAAATGAAAATCAATTACTCGTTGATGTTGTGAAGAGCTTTCGCAGCCTTGACCGAGTTGCCTATCGCTTAGGTTTACTAAAAACCGATCAGTCTTTCGCTTTTCATGTGCCTTGGTGGCCGATGATATCTATTCTTGGCACCTTTTCAGCGGGTAAGTCGAGTTTTATCAATCGTTATATTGGAGCCAAATTACAAGAAAGTGGTACACAGGCGGTAGACGATAAATTCACCGTTATGTGTTATTCAAAAGATAAAGAGTCACGCAGTTTACCTGGCATCGCACTGGACGCGGACCCGCGTTTTCCATTTTATAAAATGCGCGAAGAATTAGACAAAGTATCACTTAGTGAAGGTGCGCGTATTGATAGCTACCTACAATTAAAAACTTGCCCTAGCGAGCAATTGAAAGGCCAAATACTCATCGATTCCCCTGGCTTCGATGCTGATGCACAACGTACTGCGACCCTGCGTATTACCGATCACATTATGAACATGTCGGACTTGGTATTGGTCTTGTTTGATGCCCGTCGCCCTGAGCCTGGCGCGATGCGCGATACCTTGCAGCACTTGGTCGGGGAAACGGTCAGTCGCAGTGACGCGAATAAATTTTTATACATTCTCAATCAAATTGATACAACCGCCAGCGAAGACAACCTAGAAGAAGTCGTAGGTGCTTGGCAACGTGCGATTGCGGAAAAGGGACTCACTGCGGGGAAGTTTTACACTATATTCAACCCTGACCAGGCGCGCCCGATAGAAGATGACAAAGTACGTGAGCGTTTAGAAGCCAAAAGCAACGCCGATATGGCCGACATTTACGCCCGGGTCAGTCAGGTTAAAGTGGAGCGTTTCTACCGCATTATCGCCAATTTAGAACGCACAGCCCATCAAATCGCCGACGAATTAGTGCCTGGCTTAATAGCGTTAAAGAAAAAATGGCGCAGGGGGGTAGCGTGGCGAAGTGCGGTGTTTTTATTACCTCTTATTGGCGGGCTTGCAGCGGCAGGCGTGTATGGTCATTTACATAGCACCCCCTGGTGGAATTGGGCCATCAGTTCATGGCAGACTGGGATGATAGTGGGCGTACCCATTGTTATGGTATTGATTTGGATTTACGCACAAATCAAAAAAAGTGCGTCGGCCAAAATTAGCAAAACCATTCCCGTAACTGCCAGCGACCTAGGTGCTGAACGACGAGAAGGCATGATCCACGCCTTTAAACGCAATACAGGTTTTTGGAATAGTGTCTTTCGCACCAGTCCTGTCGGTTGGGGCTGGCGTTCCAAAAAAGCACTGCGCTTAGCGCTGAGCAATGCCGATCGTTACGTACAAGAGCTGAACAACACCTACACCGATCCTTCTGGCAAACAAGCAAGCCCAGTTGCAACCAAAGAAAAAGCAGATAAAACAGCTGAGACGGAGAAAACTACAGACGAAATAGCTGATACCGTAAAACCGGCTGAGGAAACAAAAATAATCTAATATGCCGCGCTAAATGACCGCCCTGTTTGTGTTTTAACAAGGGCTGTCATTTAGTCGGGTATTGCAACTAAACTCCTTGTAGGCCAGCAAACGGTATTGCACCTACAAAACCACAATCTCGCCGCCAGCCAATCCCTAAAATTTCAGGGTTAAAAACCCGCAACGCTTAATCGTGTCGATTCCTACTGACCTAAACCCTCTCCATTAGATATAAAAATAAATATAGTGACACCCATGATAAAAATGGATAATTTTTAAACCTAAACTAAACTTGTTAGGTGTTCCATTTTTTGTTGGGTAGGTGCTTGATGCCTCAGCCTCGAAAAAGCCAAATCAGTCTAATAGACACGCCTTATTACCATTGTGTTTCTCGCTGTGTACGCCGCTCATTTTTATGCGGTATTGATAAATATTCCGGTCAAAGTTACGAGCATCGTAGAGGCTGGGTAGAAAGCCGCTTACTTTTTCTGTCGACGATATTTTCCATCGACATTTGCGCCTATGCGGTGATGAGCAATCACACGCACATCGTATTGCACGTAGATAAATCGTTAACAGATGATTGGAATATTGATGAGGTGTTAACGCGCTACCATAAATTACACAAAGGAACGCTACTTACGCAAAAATATGTCATGGGGGATAGGCTTAGCCAAGGCGAGCTTATAACCTTTGATGAAACAGTTGAGTTATATCGAAAGCGTTTATATGACATCAGTTGGTTCATGCGTAATTTGAATGAATACATAGCCAGAGAGGCTAATAAGGAAGATGACTGCACTGGTCGTTTTTGGGAAGGGCGGTTTAAATCACAAGCTTTATTGGATGAAAGTGCCGTGCTCGCGTGCATGGCTTATGTTGACTTGAATCCTATTCGTGCGAAATTGGAAAAAACACCAGAAACGTCAAAATACACCAGCATTAAAAACCGCCTGCAAGCGGCGAAAAGTAAACGACCTCAGCCGAGAACGTTAATGCCTTTTGTAGGCAACGCACAACAAAATATGCCGAAAGGCATTGCCTTTTCATTGAACGATTATTGCGAGCTAGTAGATATCACCGGTCGTTGCATTAGAGATGATATAACGGGTTATATCGATGACGCTCAATGCCCCATTCTGGTCAGGCTGGGCCTAAATACTACCCAGTGGTTAACCTTAACGACTGAATTCGAAAAGCATTTTTGTTATGCCGCGGGTGCTGAGCAAATGATGAATTCGTTTAAACGCCATACACACCATCAGAGATTACGAGGGATGGGTCAAGCAAAAGTATTGCTCAAGCAAGGCTGAACATTTCAAGCATTTAAACCTAAGTAAATACTAACTTTCCGCAGACAATTGCGGAAAGTTAGCTTGCCTAGAATTTTAGAGAATACGTCATTCCGCTCATATTTTTATTCTTAGATCTAATTTTGAATTTGAAGTTGTGCAAACAAAAAATCTTATTGTGGGGGCTGTGTCCAAACGGGGATTCGAAACTTAAATTTTATTATGGCTGTCTATATAATTTGTTGGGATTCGAAACTTAAATTTTATTATGGCTGTCTATATAATTTGTTGGGATTCGAAACTTAAATTTTATTATGGCTGTCTATATAATTTGCTTGAACGTTCCATCTTACTGATTCATTAATCCTTCATCTTGGTGGCGATAGCTTCATTTATCTAACTAATTACCTGTGTGCGGCGTGTGCTTTTTGGATGCTATGGCGTGAATAAATGCATAGCGTCGAAGCTGGACAGTGCTTTTTTTCGTCAATCAACTGGCTATGAGACCAATGTCTTATAGGCAGTGACTTTTCTTTAAGCAAGCGGTGTATATCGCGTTTCTGACGATAGATTAATTTTCAAAGTTAAATTGTAAGCTAATGATATTAAATGAATTTTAATCCTTTTATAGCATGAGGTGAAAGACCCGTTATTACCTTGTTAGGCGTATCACTTATCTATTTACAGCCCTCAATATCACCGTATAAGACCTTTTGCTTAATCGTCATTTGTCAATGGCTGGCTTACCCTGCCGCATCGACATTCATTTGCTTTAAACAATGCGTTTACTGTTAGTTAGAGCAAGTCACTATGTGTTAGGAAAAATTATGAATACCAAGTCGCAGCACTACAATCCCCCTGAAATAGCAGAGGGCACTCAGGCCGGTTCCGATAGTTATGAAAATTTGCATAAACCCAGTTCCGAGTTCGACACCAGAGACGAGTACCTCGAGCATGAGCTGCAAATTATGCAGCCCAAGCGTTGGCGACCTAATTTACCTTTTAGAGATTATCGCTTCGAATTTGAAGACACGATCCCTGCGTTAGCAGGCACTATCGGCAAAGTTGTTATGGTCAGTGCTATTGCGGCCACGTTTGCTGGTACATTAGGTTTGAGTGACGCCTTTGTGCTAGAAAATGTGCGCTACGAGTTACTTATTGTTTCTGTTTTCATTCTATTGTTCTCCGGTTTTATCTTACCCACCGCCAATTTAGCTGGTACACACGGTCCGCTTATCCCGTTAATTCCGATTGTTGTCGCGGCGGGGGGGCACCCTATGGCGTTTGGATTACTGATTGGGGCGTTCGGCTTAATTCTAGCCCTCAGTAAAGGAGGCAGTTTACTGGCACGGCTCACCAGTAAAGGGGTATGTGGCGGGCTGTTACTATACTTAGGCTTTATTGGCACGATTTCTCAAGTGAAGAAACTGTTTACCTGGGCTGAAGACATTCAAATGACGCACATTGCTTTTATTGTCATTTTGGCCACTATTTTATTGTATGCCTTGTTAGAGCACTTCAAAAAGCGTTGGCTGGCCGTGCCGCTTAGTTGCCTATTAGGCGGGGTGACAGCGTTTTCTCTAGGGGCACCGTTTGAGTTTAAAACCGCACCTGGCTTACCTAACATGAACCCCATGTATTGGTGGGGCGAAAATACCGGATGGATGCTGGGTATGCCGACCATTGAGAGCTTTGTGGTTGTATTACCGTTTGCCGTACTCGCGGTGGCCATGTGGTCGCCGGACTTTTTGGGACATCAGGTCTTTCAAAAAATAAGCTACCCACAGCGAACTGAAAAAGTGCAAATGAATATCGACGACACTATGCTCAGCGCATCGGTCAGGCAAACTTTCGGCTCTATTTTAGGTGGCTCGAATTTCACCTCGTCTTGGGGCACCTATATTGTGCCAGCGGCCATCGCAAAGCGGCCTATTCCTGCTGGGGCCATATTAACCGCGTTATTTTGTGTTATCGCTGGTGTCTGGGGCTACCCAATGGATCTGGCGATTTGGCAGCCTGTATTGTGTGTGGCGTTAATCGTGGGCGTGTTTATTCCGCTGCTTGAAGCGGGCATGGAAATGACTCGAGAAGGGAAAACCACCCAATCAGCGGCGATAGTGGTATTTGCATCAACCTTGGTTAATCCCGCGTTTGGTTGGTCCCTTACCATGTTACTGGATAACCTAGGTCTTATTGGTTGTAAACAAAGAAGTGCCGAGTTAACGCATATGAGCCGCTGGATCATTCCACTGATCATGTTCGTATTGCTCACCCTAGTCATGGCAATGGTTGGCATGCTGCCAGGCATACCAGCACTAATGACAAACTTCCGGCATTAATAAAACGCGCAGATCATGCCATGATCTGCGCTATCTGCTGCTTTAAATCAAAAAACACATAAAATTACTGACGTTCATTGGCATACCAAGCAATAACGCAAACTTGAATATCGCTAACTGATACGCAGTTACGTTATTGATATTATATCCCGTCAAAATAGAACCGCGCATGTATAGCGCTTTCATGGGTGATAACAAGAAAGTGCTGCTTCTCTTCCCGTTAAATAATGAAATATAGTCGCGCTTTGTTTCCATGAGAAATGCTAACTAACTGATTTTTATATGGAAAATATTTTTCTCATGATTTTTAATAGGAAACATAAAGGTCCCGTTAACATCAAGGTGACCCCATTAAACTTACAGATCTAACAAAATCTGTAGTGATATACCTTGGGTTAAAATAGGAGTACCAAATTAAATCAATGATTAAGCGTATTGAAGTGACAAAAAATCAAATTAAACCGTGTAGTGACATATAGGACATGCTCGATAATAAGCGTTAGTTGTCCGGATAAATTTCGTAAAATTGCTTTTGTATTTGTGTGCTCAACGGTTATTTTGCGTGTGGTTCAATTCTTTAGTTTGGTAATGGAAGTGCTGACAAATCTAATCTTCCTTATTGACCAATTAACAATGATAGGCAGTATTTAGTTCATTGAATGGCAACAAACGGCAAAGATAGACCGCACGACGGCAATTCAATATATCGACTTCTCTTTACCGCACGGTAGTAGAGTTATTTCTAATTTGGCGCACTTCCTGCTAGATATTGAACATTGACTATGGAGGTGGCCTATGACACCGATCGCAAATACTTTAAGCGTAGCTAATTCATTATTACAGTACAAAACTTCCGAGGTTAAAAATTCTATTGTACCTCCAACTGTACAGGAAACGAAAAGTACAGGAAATGTACGACATGGCTTGGATACATTCATTCCAGATGTCGAAGCAGATCCTTTATTCGCTAAAAAAATGGCTGAAGTCGTTGCATTTATACCTGATAAGTTATTGATGAATTTAAATGACGCCCCCCCCACTTTCTGATCCTGTAGCGTACAAGAATTGGGCGGGTATGTCCGAAGAGTTTGATAAAATCGCATCAAAAGTGACGGGACAACGAATCGAGTTGTTCAATGAAATGAAATCAAAAGGCTCATCAGACCAAGAAATTTTTAAAGAGTTATTGTCGTTTAATCATTCACTACCAATGGATTATCAAGTTAAGTCAGGATTGACAAAAGTCGACACCTATGCTTGAAGTGTTTTGCAATTAACGAAACAACTAACAAGTTGCTCAAACGGAAAAATAACAGTTGGCTCGCGCATTATAGCCAACCATAATTTTCCGCTTAGCAAAGCGTTAGCTACTAGGAGTATCTTGCATGGATATATACCGAAAGCAATATGATTTCGGCCTGCTTTTGAAGAGCGTTTATCTTTGCGATGCTTGGGTTTTGCTTTGTATAAATGAAGATGTGCATGACGTGGATTTTTACGCCCTAATTCACCGCAGCCTAAGTACTTAGCCTGAGAATTCGCTGGGATAAAACGACTTATTACTTCGCCACAGGGCTTGTCCATCAAGCTTAAAATCCACATCGCCGCGCAGCGGCCCAGCCAGAACCAGCCATGTTTTTCTACTTCGCGAAACCACGGGTTACGATAGCCAGCGTCCGTCATCATTAATGGGCAACAATCTGACGGTAGGATACTCGCTAGCTCCCGCAGAAAGGGGTTATGACTGACGGGTGAGTTGTATTCAGCAAACGAAAATACCCGCTCATACAGCGTGACCAAACGTCCTTGCACGCTTACTGATGCACGCAAGGTCAAGTGCCGTATTTTCTCCCGTACATCAGACCAATCCACGAGTACAACGGGCATAGGGTTCGAACCGCAGAGCAATCGTGCGAGCCAGCGATAAATGTCAAATCGTTCATTAGATAATTGCCTATTTCCGATACAGCCTGTCTATACGTTTAATGTTGTGTTCTGGGGCGACAGAGCCTGCAATGTTGCGGCCTAATTCGGTTAGCGACTATTGTTGTCCATCCAGTAAGGATTGGGTGGCAACTATAAGGAAGGAAAAGCGTTTTCCATGTAGATTTGGGCATTGCTTTTTAAGCAAATCGTGTAAGATCGGAATATTAAGCACAGTGTTGTTATCAGATTTAGGGTTGTAATTATATTATGAGAACAGAATTAAGATCTAAAATCATCGACGTTTGTGATAAGAAAATTGCAAGCAAGGGTGACAATGTTGGGCTTTCATTTTATGCGTTTTTCGCTAATAAAAATGATAATCCTGAGTTATTAATGGAGGTCGCTACTTGGTGGATACAAACTCACAAATTAGATCATTTTGTTAAGGCTTATAAAATTAAAGAAATGGTTCAAAATAATTTGTAATAGGCATTTAACAAACCAACTAAACGGACTTTAAATAGTCGGCTGTTTTCACTCCGTACAACATTTTAGCCAACTATTTATACGTCGCTTATGCAGGCGCTGGGGTATCCCTTCATAAGGTCGGTCTTTCTTCTTCGTGAATCGAGCCAATACGTCTCTCATGCCGACCGTGATTTAATAAATAAACCTGATTTGGTACAAAGTATGAGTCGAAAAGGCAACTGCTGGGATAACGCTTGTGTTGAATCCTTCTTCCATTCATTGAAAGTCGAAACTAGCCAGTATGAGCCGACTATGAACAGAGAAACTACGACGCAACATGTATTTGAATACGCAGAAATTGATTACTACAAAAAGAGAAGGCATAGTGCCTTGGGCTATCTAAGCTCGGAGAAATTTGAACAACAAAATGTCGCTTAACGCCAAATGCCCGAAAATTAAATTGTGTAGCAAGTAGCAGCTCGTTAATTAAAAGGGCTAACCTCTCCAGTACAATCGCAAAAGAACATGAAGATTACTGTTTCATTACATTACTGTAATCTAAACAATGCCTTATATCTTGTAGCTGAAAAATTAATTACACTTAAAAAGTCATTACTTATTTCTATGATTAAGGTCGTTTACCCTACCTTAATAGCAATAGAGAAACACATGCGTCAATATTTCTGGAGTAGCAAACATGAAGCGTGTTGCATTGGTAACAGGAGCAAGCTCTGGGATCGGCTTTGCTTTATGTACAAGCTTATTAACGAGCACAACTGATATATCAGTTGTAGCTGTGTGTCGAGAACCGTCGAGTTTAGAAGGCTTATCTCGTCAGTTTTTAAAACGGCTTACGATTGTCAATTCTGATATTGCAACCGAATCTGGCAGAAATCACTTATGTAATGTATTAGGTAATATAGTAAAAATTGATTTTGTCGTGCACTGCGCAGCGGTGGTTACCCCGTTAGCACCACTGGAAAATATCGATTATCACGACTGGATGATTTGCCAGCAAACAAACGTCGATGCTCCTGTTTTCATTACGCTGAAATTACTTAAAAAACTGTCGCACTCAAGAGTGCTGTTTCTTACTAGCGACGCGACATTGCAACCTGTTTATGGCGCGGCGAGTTACTGTGTGAGTAAAATGGCATTGCATATGGCTTATGCTTGCCTGAAGACTGAAATCGCGGTTGAAAAGGCGATATTTGGCCTTGTTGCCCCTGGCAATGTTGACACGCCAATGCAAGAACGTATTCGAATGACAGATCCAAACGACTTGCCTATCGCGACAGCCATGACCGATGCTTATGAAAAAAATAGGCTACTGACACCTGAGTTAGCGGCCACTTACATATCGAAGATTCTGCTTACAGCAAATAGCGAAGAATTCTCGTCCAGGTGCTGGAATATCAGTGAGTACCTAAAACGTCCATAAGCCCTTTTAGCTAACGGCCCCATTTTTCTTTTGGATATCTAACGTGAACGTCAACAGATTAAAAACACAACTTCAAGCCATCGCTTATCAATTCAAGGGCCACTTATGGTTCGCTCTTGACGAGCAATATGAAATTCGCAAAAAAGTATTCAACCACGCGATTAACAATGATCCTGTAGTGATTATTGAAGCTTTTTGTGAGCAGGATGTATGTCTAGCGATCAAATTTGCCAACCTACACAGCCTACCTATATCCGTAAAAGGAGGCGGGCATTCCAATACCGGAAGCTGCGTTGTAAACGATGGGATCGTGCTAGACATGTCTCTATTTAAATTCATTGCGCTTGCAGACGATAGAAAATCCGTTGTCATTGGCGCAGGGGTTAAGAATAAAGAACTAGATGCGTATACCGCGCAATATGGCGTGGCTGTGCCACTGGGTACATGCCCAGATGTGGGAGTGGTTGGAGCGACACTTGGAGGCGGAATTGGATTGTTATCACGTAAATTTGGTCTGACATGTGACAATTTAATTAGCGTCAAAATGATTGATGCACAGGGAACAAAGCTGGTAGTAAACTCATTTTCTAACCCCGATCTTTTTTGGGCGCTGAGTGGCGGTGGCGGCTGCCAATTTGGCGTTATTACAGAAATAACGTTAAAAGTGCATCACATACCACCAACAGTGATGGGGGGTATCATAGAATGGCCAATATCCGAAGCAAAAAAAGTGTTGAAACAGTATAGCGATGAAGTGCTCAATAGCGCCCGGGACTACTTTCTGTATGCGTATATTTCACGCGCAAGCAAAGACCAAGAAAAGATATCAATAATGGCCTTTAGTACCGCTACCAAGCCAGAATGTGAATCATTCTTTAAACGTGTTTCACGTTGGGGTAACGCCGCTAATATAGATATCGGTGAAAAATCCTATCTCGAAATGCAATCTAATGCATACCAAAGCGAACTTTGTGTTTATTGGCGAAATGGCTTTATATCCCAAGCCTTATCGTCGGAATTTATTGATAAAATTATTGATTGCTACGCTAATTGCCCAGATAATTATGGTGGAATTATGTTTGATCCCTTAGGGGGAGCTATCCAAGATAGAGACATGGAAGATACGGCATTCATTCATCGGAAGTCGAGTTTTATATGCAGTGTTACTGGCGTATGTGAGGGGCCGAAAATGCGCTCAACAATAAAAAATTGGGTCGACGACAGCCATACGATATTATCTGATTTTTATAATGAGCGGGCATATCAAAACTATGAGTA